>Ga0105044_10002409_pt1 | contig 25472 bp, 16 predicted proteins | sample MAT01_FD_78092 | JGI IMG/M metagenome (GOLD analysis project Ga0105044, IMG submission 78092) | Freshwater microbial communities from Lake Fryxell liftoff mats and glacier meltwater in Antarctica - MAT-01 | ecosystem: Environmental > Aquatic > Freshwater > Ice > Liftoff microbial mat | place... | reverse complement strand
GATGGACCCCTCCAAGCGCACGCTCCTCCGCGTGAGCTGGGACGGGGCGGCGGAGGCCGACCAGCTGTTCTCGATCCTCATGGGCGAGGAGGTCGAGAGCCGGCGGAAGTTCATCGAGGAGCATGCGCTGGAGGTCAAGAACCTGGACGTGTGAGCCCCCGGCCGGGTGCGACCCCGAGGCGCACGGCCCGAGAACCCGCTGGGGCGCTCGGGCCTTGCGCGGTTGCGCGGGCGGCGTGGCCCGGCGGGTTCGCGCGGCGTGGGTGTTCCCCTTGATGGCCTGTGCCGGAGCGCCGATGCAGGGGGGAGCCATGCCGCCAATCCCCACAAAGTCGAAGGCCCCCCGACGCCCGATCCACAGCGATCATGGGCGGGCCAACACGCTGGGGCTCGGCAAGACCGAGCTGGACACGATCCTCGAATCGCTCGACGCGCCCACGGCGGGGGCCCAGTCGGTCCGGCGCGAGTCGGCCCGGCTGCAGTTCCGCATCAACGGCGTGCCGCTGGAGATCACCCAGCCCGGCGGCGGGCAGACCAAGATCCTTGTCGCGGGGCGGAACCTGTCGCGCTCGGGGCTTGGGTTCCTGCACTCCTCATATATGCACCCCGGCACGCAGGTGACCACGATCCTGCCGCACAAGAACATGGGGCTGCAGCGGATCGACGGGGTGCTGGTGCGGTGCCGGCACGTGACGCGGCACATCCACGACTGCGGGGTGCGTTTCAAGGAGCCGATTAATCTCCGCGACTACATCGACATGGAGTCTCAGTCGCAGGCGTTCAGCTGCGAGAAGGTGGACCCGACCGCGCTCAAGGGCACGCTCCTGGTGATCGCCGAGTACCGGATCGAGGCCTCGTGCATCGAGTCCATGCTGACGGAGACCAGGCTCGACGTCTGTTTGACGCCGGACCTTACTGAGGGCTTCGAGTACGCCGTCAAGGGCGCCGACCTGATCCTCTGCGACCACGCGTTCGAGGGCGGCTCCGGGCTGGAGTTCATCGAGAAGGTGCGCTCGGCAGGGGTTCGGTGCCCGATCCTGATCATGTCGGCGGACACCTCGCCGCAGGTGACGGCGGCGGTGCGGGATGCGCACGCGACGGGCTTCCTGGCCAAGCCGATCCAGAAGGACCTGCTGCTGCGGGCCCTGGCGGAGTTCATGCTCGGGACCGCGGGGCGCGATGTCGAGGGGCCCCATGTCAGCACGTCGCTGCCGGCCAACTCGCCGCTGCTGATCCTCGCCGAAAAGTTCGTCGACGATCTGAAGACGTGCGCGACGGTCGTGGAGACTCTGGCCAAGAAGAACGACGTGGAGGCGATCCGGCGGCAGGTGCTGCGGATCTCCGGCGCGGCGCCGGCGCTGGGCTTTGATCCGGTGGCCAAGCTCGGGCAGAACCTGCTCAAGGCACTTGCCGCGACGATGGCCGTCGAGGAGTCGCTGGTGCAGCTCAACACGTTCGTCTCGATGTGCCGGTCGGCCCACAAGCGGCCGCCGAGCGAGCCGGCGCCGCTGGCCATCGAGCACCCGCCCAACCCCGCGGCCCACTGACGGCGGCCCGGACGACGTACCCTCGGGCCTATGCCGAACGTTCGCCGGGCCGTGGTGCTGCTCTCGGGCGGGCTGGATTCCGCCGTGGTGCTCGCCAGCGCGCTGCGCGACGGCTTCGAGCCCCACGCCATCAGCTTCGATTATCACCAGCGGCACCGCGCCGAGCTCCTCGCCGCCCAGCGCGTGGCCGAGAGCCTGGGCGTGCCCGCGTCGCGGCGCCGCGTGGTGCGCATCGCGCTCGAGGCGATCGGAGGCTCGTCGCTGACCAGCGCCGACCTCGAGGTGCCCAAGGACCGCGGGCACGAGGAGATGGCCTCGGGCGTGCCCAGCACCTACGTCCCGGCCAGGAACCTGGTGTTTCTGTCGATCGCCGCGGGGCTCGCCGAGACCGTCGGCTCCAGCGATCTGTACATCGGCGTCAACGCGGTGGACTACTCGGGCTATCCCGACTGCCGCGAGGAGTTCATCCGGGCCTTCGAGGCGGCGGCGAACCTCGGCACTCGGGCGGGAACGCAGGACCGGCGGGCCTTCAGCGTGCACGTGCCGCTGGTCCGCCTGAGAAAGGCGGAGATCATCAAGCTGGGCGTCGAGCTGGGCGTCGACTTCTCGCTCACGCACTCGTGCTACGACCCGATCGAGCGGGCCGGAGCGACTTTGGCGTGCGGGCGGTGCGACTCGTGCCGTCTCCGGTCTCAGGGCTTTGCCGACGCCGGCGTTGCGGATCCGACGCGGTACGCCTGAGCCACAGCGTTCGCGCCGGGCCAACAATCCCGCGTGCCCGAGCTACCCATCCTTCGCGGTCCGTCGGTTTCCGGTGCGCCCGGTGCGGCCGGTGCGGCCGGTGCGCCCGGTGCGCCCACTGCGCCCAGCCCGTCCGGGCCCGGTCCCGGTCCCGCGCTGCCGGTGTCCGAGTGCTTCACGTCCGTGCAGGGCGAGGGCAAGCTGACCGGCGTGCCGAGCCACTTCATCCGGCTCTCGGGGTGCAACCTCCGCTGCGGCTGGTGCGACACGCCCTACGCGAGTTGGGACCCGCAGGGCCGGCCGACGAGCATCGACGCGCTGGCCGCGGCGGCCCGGGCGTCGGGCGTCGGGCACGCCGTCGTCACCGGCGGTGAGCCGATGATCTTCCCGGGCCTGCCGGCGCTGCTCTCGGGCCTGCAAAGGCCGGGGGCCGACGGCGGAGTGGGCATGCCCGTGACCATCGAGACCGCGGGCACCGTCATCCCCGAGGGCTTCGAGCCCGTAGACCTGATCTCGATCAGCCCCAAGCTCGCGAACTCGACGCCCCTGAACGACCCGCGCGACCCGGGGGGCGTCTGGGCCCGGCGGCACGAGGAGCGGCGGCTGAACGTCGCGGTGCTGCAGCGCCTGCTCGACCTGCACCCGCGCTCGCAGACGACCGACCGCCAGCTCAAGTTCGTCGTCGCGCATCCGAGCGACCTGGCCGAGATCGACGCGCTGCTCTCGCGGCTGAGCGGCTGGTCCCGCGAGGACGTCCTGCTCATGCCCGAGGGTGTCGCCAGCCCGGGGCGAGAAACGACCGACGCGCTGGTTCGGGTCTGCCTGCAGCGCGGCTTTCGATACTGCCAGAGGCTGCACATCGAGCTCTTCGGGCACACGCGGGGGACCTGAGCGGGCCGGGCGGGCGTGACGCTCGGCGCGTGCGAATAATCCGTCCAAGTGACCTACCGCATCTGCAAGTCGTTCACCGTCGAGTCCGGGCACATGCTGATGAAGCACCCGGGGCTGTGCCGCTTCCCCCACGGACATTCGCGGACGGTGGAGATCGTGCTCGCCGCCGAGCGGCTCGATGAGCGCGACATGGTGTGCGACTTCAAGGCCGTCAAGCTCGCCTGCAAGGCGTTCATCGATCGATTCGACCATTCGATGGCGCTCAACGCCGCGGACCCGATGGTGGAGCGGCTTGGGCCCATGGGCGAGCGGCTGGTGCTCTTCGAGGGTGTCGACCCGACGACCGAGGTGCTCGCCGAGCACATCTACAGGTTCCTCAAGGGCGAGCTCTCGGCGGGCAAGACCTATCCCGACGAGCGGGGCGTGGCGTACCGCTTCCCGCCGGGCCTCCGCCTGGAGCGCGTCCGCGTCTCCGAGACGGCCTCGACCTGGGCCGAGTACGCCGAGGGGCCTGGCTGAAGTGGCCACCGACGGCCGGCGTCCGCAAGCCCTTGGTAAAGATACGGTTATCAGATGTGCGGGGTATCCGGGCTGGTTTCGCATGTTGCCCGGGACACATCGACGTTCTTCATGCGGATGGTCGATACTGACCGAGACTCTTGGCGCAGGACCCATGCCGGGTCGGGGCGGGCTTGGAGGTGCTGGATGCGGGTGTTCATTGTCAGGCACGGCAAGGCATTCGAATCACCCACCAGCGTCCCGGCGCGGATGGACCCCGACTTTGTCCGCGAGCTCACGCCCAGGGGCGAGGCCCAAGCACGATTTCTGGCCTCGAAGCTCGGCGGCAGCGAGCGCCGCCTTCGGACGATCGTGGCCAGCCGCTACCCCCGGGCCCTCCAGACGGCCCACCTCATCCAGGCCTCGATGGGTTGCGACCTGGCAACGGACGTGCGGCTCGAGGTCAACCGGGAAGTCTCCGATGCGCTGGAGCTGGTCGCCGAGCACGCCCAGGACCGCGCGATCATGCTCGTGGGCCACAACCCGCAGCTGGGCGAGCTCATCAGCGTGCTCTGCTCGGGCTTGGCCCCGGCCGACCTGATCCTCAAGACCGGCGAGATGGTCGTCATCGACGCGCGGTCGGGCCAGCTCGTGGGCTCGGGGCGGATCGTCGAGCGTATCCGCATGACCGACGAAGGCCCCGCCGACGATTCGGTCGCCGGGGCCCCGATCGAGCCCAGCACGACCAAGCGGGCCTGACCGACGAATTGATCAGACCGCCCGCCCTCTCCGGCGCTCGGGCGAGGACCGCTTGGAGCGAAAGCGACATGCAGCCGAGGGTGCGTGCCGGCAACCCCACGCCTCGCACCGTCGCTTGGTCTCACGGTCGCTCGACCTTTCCTCCCGCTCGCGGGAAGTTCGGCGCGTCTTTGGCGGCCCTTGCCCCGCTCACCCCGCCCGCTTCTCCGCTTCAACGTCCTCGACCGCGATGAGCACGGGCAGCTCGGCGAAGACCGTGGTGCCCTGGCTCCAGACGCTGGTGAGCCCGCACCGGCCGTGGAGCGCGCGGACGGCGTGCTTGACGATCGCAAGCCCCAGGCCCGTGCCGCGGCGCCAGGCGGGAACGACCGAGCCGGCCCGGGCCGAGTCGACCTGGTAGTAGCGCTCGAAGACCCGGTCCTGCTGCTGGAGCGGGATGCCGATGCCCTTGTCGACGACCTCGAAGCGGACCACGCCCGGCGAGGCCTGCCCGTGCGTGCCCGCGGGCCGCTCCCACTCCACAAGCGTGCCCACGACGCGGACGGCGGTGCCCTCGTAGGCGAACTTGGTCGCGTTCTCGACGAGGTTGCGGAGGATGAGCGTGAGCAGCTTGCGGTCGGTGTGCAGGCCGTAGAGCTCGTCCTCGAGATCGAAGCTCAGGGTCAGGCTGCGCTCCAGGCAGGCCTGCTCGGAGAGCTGGCGGAGCGTCCGCTCGAGCTCGACGAGGTCGATGGGCTCGATCACCAGCGGGACATCCGGAGATTCCAGGCGGGAGAGGTCCAGAAGGTCGCGGAGCATTTCTTCGAGCCGGGCCGCGTGCGCGACGATCATGCCCCCAAGCCGGGCGCTCATCGCAGGGTCGTCCGCGGCGGACTCCAGCGTCTCGGCGGCGGACCGGATGGCGGCGACGGGCGTCCGCAGCTCGTGGCTCGCGTTGGCGACAAAGTCCGTCTTGACCTGCACCGCGTGGTCGAGTTCTGTCACATCGCGCAGGGCCAGCACGGCCCCGAATACGCCCTCGCCCCAGGCCGCCGGCACCGGGGCGGCGGAGATCTGGAACGTCCGCTTGCCCAGCGGCGTCACGATGCGGATGCGGTCTCGCCGCGTCTGCCCGCCCTTGGCCGACTGATGAATTGCCAGCACCTCGGCCTGGGTGAACAGCTCGTTGATCGGGCGCCCCAGCAGCCCGCCCGGGGGCACGTTCAGGATCGCCTCCGCCGAGCGGCTATAGAGGATGACGCGGTCGGACGAATCCGTCGCCAGCAGCGGCTCGTCCATCGCGTCGATGAGCGCCTCGAGATTGCGGCTCTTCTTGGCGACCTCCTTCAGCTGCGTCCGTGTGCGGTCGCGCAGCCCCGCGAGCGTGCCCGCCAGCGGGCCGAGCTCCGTGGGCAGCTCCCGCGCCGGCGGGATCGGCGCCGGCGCGGGGCTCAGGGCCGCGTTCTCGGGGCCCGGCAGGCTGCTCTCCAGAATGCGGGAGGCGGCGGCCTCGAGTCGGCGGAGAGCCTCGGCCCGGCGGGCCAGTTGCCACGCCGCCACCACGCAGCCCAGCAGGGCGGCGAGCAGGATGCAGGCGATCTGCGCCCGCCAAGAGACGCCGATGGCGGCCGCGACAATCCCGGCCGCGGCGACAATGCCCACGGCCCCGAGCGAGGTCCACAGCAGCGAGCCGGAAGTCATGCTGGTGCGACGGATGGGCATGGCGGAGACGCCCGGCCTGCCCGCTCGGGGCGATCGGCGCTGGGCTGAACGAGCATACCCGGTCCACCCCGTCGCACTGGATGGCTAGGGCATGCCGGTCAGGCGGTGGCGTCGGCGCCGTCAAGCTCGCCGGGCTGGGCGTTCTCGTCGAAGAGATAGCCCACGCCGCGGATCGTCCGGATCATGTGCCCGCAGGGGCCGAGCTTCTTGCGGATGGCGGCGACGTGGACGTCGATGGTGCGGGTCGTGACCAGCACATCGGGCCCCATGGCGGTGTACATGAGGTCGGCGCGGGAGAGGACCTTGCCCTTGCCTCGCATCAGGGCGACCAGAAGGCGGAACTCGGTGAGGGTGAGCTTGATGAGCTCGCCCTTGACGCTGACCTCGTGGGTCGAGAGATCGACCTTGATGCCGGCGAGCTCGATCAGGTCGGCGCTCTCGGGCCCGGCGGTGCGGGTCCGGCGGAGCAGGGCCTCGACGCGGGCCAGCAGGACCTTCATCGAGAAAGGCTTGGTGACGTAGTCGTCGGCGCCGACTTGCAGACCTGCGATCTGGTCGGCCTCCTCGGCCTTGGCGGTGAGCATGAGGATCGGCACGCGAGCCGTCTTGGGGCTGGTCCGCATCTGACGGGCGATCTGCAACCCCGAAACATGGGGGAGCATGATGTCCAGAACGGCGACATCAGGGACGGTTTCCAGGATCCGGCGAAGACCCGAGGCGCCATCACGGCAGACCTCGACCTCGTACCCGGCGCGGCGGAGGTTATAGGAAAGCAGTTCCGCCAGATCGGCTTCATCCTCGACGACGACGATCCGCTTGGTAGTGCTCATCTTGTTGACTGGAAAGGAGTTAACGTCGATGGTGCCGGGCTTGACGGAGCTTTGAATCGGGCTGGCCAGCGGGGGGAAGGCGGTCATGGATCAGGCCTCTGTATGGGGGAGAGCAGGACCCGTCTGAACACTCCGTATTGTGGCTGGCAGGGGCCCGGGAGCGGGTGTTTTTGTGTCAATCTCTGGCGAATCTTGGAGGGAGGCAGGGGGGTAGCCGAAATTTTGAATCCCGGAGTTTGCGTTTGCTAATCACCGCGGGTAGCATCGACTCCAAGCGGAGGATCCGCAGAGTTCGCCTGTGTGTGCCGATCGTGGCACACGAGGGAACGGGTGAACGGGTAGTCGGGTTGCATGGATGCCCATCGGGGGGCGACCACACGGAAGTGTTGCACTAAAGACTGGTGAGCGGCTCGTCGCAGGACGCGACAGAGGCTTCGGAGAGGTTGCCGGTAAAAAAGTAAGGTAGTGCTTGCCAACAAGCCGACCGAGACGAGACGATATCGGACGGCAAACAGCGTCGAGGGGTGGGTCGGGTCGGGTCGGGTCGGGTCGGGCGGCACGACGCGGGCGGAAGCCTGGTCGGAGCGATTGAAGACGGGATGCGGAAGTGTCCCAGGCAGTGTGTCCCAAGCATCCGGCCCGGAGTGGCCGGTGGTTTGGGAAGGCGGGAAGGCCCTCGTGGGTCGATCCCGGGTCGGAATCGTTGGGACGCGTCCGGCGGGAAGCCGGGGCCGTCCGATACAGAAGCGTTTTCAAGCACGAAAAGGAGTCTCATCATGCAGAGCAAGTTTCTTCCGATGCTCGCCGGCGCGGCTCTGGGCCTGACTGGCGTGAGCGCCGCGATGGCCCAGACGAGCACCGACGAGGTGCGTGCGGTCGTCAGCGAGATGCTCGCCGACGCCGAGTCCCGCTCCAGCCTCCTGGCCGGCGGCGACGCGGGCCACGACGGCCGGTTCTTCATCGCCGGTGACGGCTTCCGCCTCAATGTCGGCGGCCTGCTGCAGTTCCGCTACGTCCTCAACTACCGCGACGAGGGCGGCAACACTCTCGACGGCAAGCAGGACGACTTCACCCACGGCTTCCAGCGGGCCCGCACGAAGGTCGACTTCAACGGCGAGCTGAACAAGGACTGGTTCTTCCGCGCCCGCCTGACCGACTCGGTCGGCGACAGCGGTGTGGACTTCGACTACGCCTACGCCGGCTACAAGTTTGCCAACGGCTGGAAGCTCACCTTCGGCCAGTTCAAGCTCCCGATGCTCCGCGAGGAGCTCGTCAGCGACTCCAAGCAGCTCACCGTCGACCGCTCCTTCACCAACGCGGTCTTCACGCAGAACTACTCCGAGGGCATCGAGCTCGCCTACGAGGCCGACGCGTGGCGCGCCTTCTTCGCCTTCTCCGACGGCCTGAACTCCGCCAACACGGACTTCGACGCCCGCGAGAATACCGCCAGCTTCCGCACCTCCGGCCAGGCCGAGTACGCCGTCACCGGCCGCGGCGAGTTCAAGTTTGCCGGCAACTGGGATCAGTTCGAGGACTTCACCTCGCCCAAGGGCTCCGACTTCGGCTTCATGGCCGGTGCGGCCGCCCACTGGCAGCAGTCCGACAACACCTTCCAGGCTTCCGACATCGACCGCGACACCTTCCAGTTCACCGGCGACGTCACCCTCAAGGGCGACAGCTGGAACCTCTTCGGCGCGTTCATCGGCCGCTACCAGGACAACACCTCATTCGGCGTGGGCGAGGAGCTCTGGGACTTCGGCGCCGTCGTTCAGGGTGGCTGGCGCTTCGCCGAGAACACCGAGCTCTTCGGCCGCTGGGACGCCATCTTCGCCGACAACGACCGCGCCCTGGTCGAGGACAACTACAACTTCCTCACCGTCGGTCTGAACCAGTACTACGCCGGGCACGCCGCCAAGGCCACGCTCGACGTCGTCTACGCCTTCCAGGCCACCAACGGCCTGACCGCCTTCGGCAGCTCGGTCGACACCAGCACGGGCCTCCTGGGCACCAGCGCCGATGGCGAGGTCGCCGTCCGCCTGCAGTTCCAGCTCGTGTTCTGATCCTGTCCCTACCGACAGCTCTACACACGCTCTGACCGAGCGAAAACTTTGATATCCTTCGCGACGGACGGTCCCCCTAGGACCGTCCGTCGTGCTTTTTGCTTGCTGGTGGAACGCAAGGGCGGCACGCTCGGCGGTTGGGCCGGCTCCGCCCGGAGTTACCGACGGCCGCGCAGGCCCGCCGTCGCGCCGTGAGCATGGCGTCGGAGCACCGGGGTGATCGCTCAACCAATCGTGTGTGATTCGTGCGGGTCTTCGCCCGAACGCTTTGGCCAGAGCTTGGGCGTCGGTGGGGCCGACGGCGTGCCCTGGCGGGGCGTGGGGGTCTCGATGGTGGGCATCGAGGTAACGCCCGCAACGCCGTGAGGGCCGGCGGCGACGCGGGCCGAGACGGTGCGTCCGGCCCCGGTGACCCCGGCGGCGGAGTTGAAGCCGCTGGAACGGCCCGCACCGATGGTGCCGCCAATGCCCGACATGCTCGAGCCGGGGCGTGCGGGGGGCGGGGCCTTCTTGCGGAGCTCGCTGGAGAGGTTGAGCACGACCGAGAGGCGGGTGATCCGGGTCGCGTCTTCGAGCTGACGCGTGACCAGCAGAAGGCCGTCGGCGACGACGTCGTATTGCCGGCTGGTGCGCGTTGCCGGGGCGATGGACCCCTGATACAGCCCGCGCGGGCGGCCGACCATGAAGCTGGGCTCGATGGCGACGCGGACGGCGATGACGCCTGGTCCTGTAGCGGTGCCCGCTGCCGCATCAGGGCCGGAGGCCGTGGGAGAGGGGGCCTTGTCGGTGCGGTAGTAGAGTTCGCCGCCCGAGCGGGCCCAGAGCGGGGCCGTGCCGCCGTCGGTTGAGACCTGGCGGCGGGCCCCGCCGGAAAGCGGCTGGATGTAGACCTCGGGCCGGCCCGATTCATCGCTGGCGAAGGCGACGAACCGCCCGTCGGGCGAGACGCTGGCGGCCCAGCACGAGCCGGGGCCCTGGACCAGCGGTTTGGCGGAGGATGGGGCGCCGAGCTCGACGGTCCAGATCTCGTGGCCGCCGGCGGCGGAGGTGGAGGCGGCGGCGGCGGGCTTGGTCTGAACGAAGGCGACCATGGTCTTGCCGGCCAGGGCGTAGGTGCAGCAGGGGGCCGGGGCGAGGTCGGAGGCGTAGACGCTGCTGACGCCCTCGGAGCCGCCCATCTGCACGCTCATCGCGGCGATCTCGTCGCGGCCGTTCATGGTGGTGCGGAAGACGATCTGGTCGCCGGCGGGCGTGAAGACGGGATGGGTGTTGTCGCCGCGGAAGGTGAGCTTGACGCCCGGGGCGCCGGGTCGATCCAGGTCGTAGAGGTGCAGGTGGTCGGTGGAGCCCAGAACCTGGGCGACCAGGGCCCGGCCATCGGGACCGACGGCGGGGGCGGAGACGCTTTTGTTGTCGGTTTGCATGGCCCGACCGGCGGCCTCGACGCCGCGGCCGGCCAGCGCGAGGGCGGATGACTCGGCGCAGACGATGCCCGGGGCGAACACGAGGGTGCCTTCTTCGCTGATCGAGAAGTGAGACGCGCCGGACTGGGCGTGGCCCAGGACGTGGTCTTCGATGGCGATGGGCTGGCCGACAATCTCGAGGCGGTCGGCGTCGAAGGCGACGGCCAGAAGCGAGGATCCCCGGGAGAAGACGATGTGGCCACTAGGCAGGAAGCGCGGGCTCGAGCCACCCTGGATGAGCGGGCGGCGGGTGCCGGACTTGGTGTCGACGGCGTGGATGACGGCGTGCTCGAAGCCGTCGCCGGAGTAGGCGCACACGAGCACGGCCCGGCCGCCGGGGAGCACCTCGGGGGTGAGCAGGGCGATCTCGCCGGCGTCCTTGTCGGGCGATGCGACGGCCTCGGGCGCGGAGCCGGAGGCGTGGACGCGCATGAGCGGCTTGCCGAAGTCGGGGATGTAGTAGATCAGGTCGGTGGCCGAGTCCCACGCGGCGCCCTGGGGGCGGGGGGCGGGGGCAAGAGCGACGGGGGCGCCGCCGGCGAGGGAGATGCGGCGGAGGCGGCCGCCCTCGAAGTAGGCCAGGCGGACGCCGTCGTCGGCGAGCACCGGCCCCTCGGCGCCGAGCGTGCCGGGGATGGGGCGGGACTCGGTCGAGTCGAGCCGGCGGAGCCAGAGTTGCCGCGGGCTCTTGGCGACGAAGACGACGGCGGAGCCGTCGGGCGAGACGGAGATGGCCCGGCAAAGGGCGTTGCAGAGGGCGAACTCCGGCAGCGGCGCGGGGCCGGGGGGAAGAGCCGGGAGCGCGGGCGCGAGCGTGGTGCCGGGCTCGGGGCCGAGGGGCAGTACCAAGCGTACAACGGCGCCGGCGCGGGCGGTCTGGCCCGGGCCAGGGAGAAACCAGCCGCTCTGGGGCTGCGCGAGCACGTCCTCGAGCTCGATGCGGGCGTCGCCGATGTCGCGGAGGCGGCGGCGGGCGTCCTTGACGAAGCAGCGGTGCAGCAGTTCGAGCAGGCGGCCGGGCGTGCGGGGCGGGATGAGGGCGAAGTCGGGCTCTTTGTCGAGGATGGCGGCGATGCAATCGCTGACGGTCTCGCCGCCGAAGGCCTTGTAGCCCGAGAGGAGCTCGAAGAGGACGCAGCCGAAGGCCCAGATGTCGGTGCGTTTGTCGGTGGGCAGGCCGCGGGCCTGCTCGGGGGACATGTAGCCGGGCGTGCCCATGACCATGCCGGCGACGGTGAGGGCGGAGCCGGAGCTGGTGGCGTCGTCGTCGGTCTTGCGGGTGGTGGCCAGGCCGAAGTCCAGGACCTTGACGAGGCCCTCGGGCGTGACCTTGACGTTGTCGGGCTTGAGGTCGCGGTGCACGACGTCGCGCTCGTGGGCGGCCTCGAGGCCCTCGCAGATCTGGATGGCCAACCGGAGGCCCTCTTCGAGCGGGAGGGCGCCGCGGCCGAGCTTCTGCGTCAGCGTCTGGCCCGGGACGAACTCGAGGACCAGCAGGCGCTGCCCGGCGTCGTCTTCGAGGCCGAAGATCATGGCGATGTTGCGGTGGTTGAGAGCGGCGAGCGTCCGCGCTTCGCGCTCGAAACGCTGCAGGCGAGAAGGATCGGCGACGAAGGCGGCGGGGAGCACCTTTATGGCGACCGGGCGGCCCAGGCGCGGGTCGCGGGCGAGATAGACCACACCCATGCCGCCACGCCCGAGCTCCTTCTCGATGGCGTAGGACCCGATGTGGGTCGGGTGGTGTGGCTGGGCCGGGTCGTGCATGACGGGGGAAGGATACAACGCCGAAGGAGAGGGCACAACGTGCGGTGGAGGCTCGGGCCGAAGCCGTTCCGATTGGGCGGAATGGGGGTCGGCTTGGGTCGGAGCGTCGGGGTTGACCGGCCGGCACGACCTTGATTCAGAGCAATCAGGGTTGTGGCACGGGGTCGTGGCACCGGGTCGCGGCGTGGGCGGCGGGCGTTATCGCTCTTTATCGAGCTCGATGAGCGTGGCGTGCTTGACCATGGCGGCCATGGCCGTGGACGCGGCGGCGAGCCAGCCGGGGCGGCCGTCGAGGAAGCCACGCTTGAGGATGAGCTGCTTCACGAAGGCGCCCGGGGGCGAGACGAGCAGGCTCAGGCGGCTGCCTCGCACGCCCGAGGCATGGAGGCTGTGGGCCATGGTCGTGGCGTGCTGCCACTGCTTGCGCATGTGCTCGGAGAAGCTCGAAAACGAGTCGTGGCGGAGGTGGCCGGCGAGGCGGACGACAATCGAGCCCGGGAGCGGGGCGAGCACGTCGTGGGGGTCAAGGCCGGTCCACGAGGCCCGGCCGCGACGGACCAGGCGGACGCGCCACTCGGGCTGCCAGGCGTGTCGCAACGGGCGGCCCTGGTAATACGTTCGGCGGTTGACGGCGAAGGCCGCGGCATCGCGGGGATCGGCGAGGGCATCGCGGATCGCGGCGATGAGCTCGGGCTCGGGGCTCTCGTCGGAATCCAGGCTGAGGACCCAGTCGGTCTGGCAGGCGTCGAGAGCTTTTTGCTTGGTCTTGATGTGCCCGAGCCAGTCGGAGCGGATGATCGCCGCGCCGGCGGCCTCCAGCAGCGGGAGGGTGTTGTCGGTGGATCCCGAATCGACGGCGACGATGCGGGCGGCGAGGGGTCGCACGCTCTCGAGCGTGCGTGCGATCGTCGACTCGTTGTTCTTGCAGACGATCGCGACGCTCAGAGCGTCGAGGGGGCCGTCGGCGGAGCTCGGGGCGGGCATGGGGGAGTGTGAGGGGAAGGTGAGGGGAAGGCAAATCGAGAGTGAAAGGAACCGAGAGGCTCTCGCTCGGCTCCGGGTAGCCCGCCGGTCCCCGGCGGCGGCATTGCCTCTTTGATTGTCGGCTCGAGCGATTCGGAGTTCCAAGGATCGCCGGGAACTGGCGAGGTACCCAAAGCAAGGACCGCCGGGGACCGGCGGGGTACCCGACGCGCATTACTTCTTCTTCGGCGGGTCCTTCTTCGGCGGGTTGATGATGTTGCCGATGGCGTCGATGAGCTTGCCCGGGTTGGAGATGGTCTCCTTGAGCATCAGGCCGAAGTCGGGCTCGGTCGAAGGGTTGTCGAGCGGGCCCTTGGTGACGATGGGGATCTGCGTGAGCTTGTCGATGCCCGAGAGGCGAGCGGTCAGGTCGCGGTTCATGCGTCCGATGGCCTTCTGGGAGAGGGCGCCCAGGGGGGCGTAGGTGACCACGTCGATCTGTCGGCGGACGAGGTCAACGGTGCCGCGGGTATCGAGGCTGAAGGAGCCGACGGGGACGGTGAAGCGGTCGTAGGTGAGCACGCCGCGGTTCATATTGACGACGAAGGGTTGGATCTTGTCGCCCACGGTGCCCTCGGTCTTGCCGCCGACGATCTGGATCAGGTCGCCCAGAGCGGAGTTGAGCTTGAACTGGGCGACACCGGGATCGACGCTGAGCCGGCCGTTGAGCTTGGTGAGGTCGCCGTCGACGGGGAGGCGCAGCGCGTCGGCGGAGATGGTCGCGGGCTGGTCGGTGGCGGACTTCTGGATGGACTCAATAACGGGGAGCCCGCCGGAGAGCAGGTCGATGAGTTCGCGGCGCATCTCGGTGAAGGTCAGCGTGACGGGGCCGGTCTGGACGAACGTGCCCCCGGCGACATCGCCCTTGAGCTGGGCCCTGGCACGCGGGCTGGAGAGCGTGGCTTCGACGGTGCCGGCGGGGAGGTTCTGGCCGGGGGCCGCGGACGCGAGGCTGACGCTGCGCATCGTGGCGGCGAGGTTGACGGTGGGGCCCAGGAGCTCGGCAAGCAGGCCGTTCTGGCGGGCGAGGCCGTCGATGACGGAGGTGGGGAAGGCGACCAGATCGGCATCAAGGTTGACGACGGCCTTCTTGGTGTCGATCACGCCGCGGGCGTCGGCGAGGTTGGCCAGGCGGATGCGGGCCCCGGAGTTTTTGCCCTGGGTTGCCGCGGCGACGCCGTTGACCTTATCCATGGTGATCGAGGCTTCGAGCTCGGGCGTGCCCGGGGCCTGCCGGGCGGAGATGCGGAGGCCTTCGATCGTCGTGGTGATGTCGGCGCCCCGAGCGGCGCGCTGGTCATTATTGCGGGCCGCGCCGCCGGTGACGAGATTGCCGATGGCATCCAGCGGGTTGTTGCCGCTGCGGCGGGCCTCGCGGGGCGGGGCCCCGGGGGTCACGAGGCTGATGCTGGGCACCTCGATGGCGGCGTCGAGATCGAAGACGCCGGGCTTGAGCGGGCCGACGGTGGGCTGGCCATCGGGGCCGGTCGTCGATGATGCGATGACGAGCTTGTTCAGACGGATGGTGACCGGCGACGACTGGCCCAGGCGTGCGCCCGTGGGGGGCTGGCCGGGATCAGAGCCCAGCAGGTAGGCGTTGACAAACGAGGCGTCGGGGCGCCAAGTGATGGTCGCGGGCTGGGTGAGGCGGATCGCCGTGGCGTCCTGGGTGAGGGTGAGCTTGGCCTGGCTCAGGCGCGGGGCGGTGATGTCGGCGGCGATGCTGGTCGTGCCGCCGGCCTGGGGCTGTATACGCAGGGTGGCCTGGGCCTTGTCGCCCAGCGCGCCCGAGAGCAGCGCGGGCTTGCCGATGAGGCCCTCGACGACGGCGGTGTCGATATCGGCGAGGGTGACGTTGGCGTCGATGTTGGCGCCGGCCATGGTGGCGGAGGCGACGCCGTTGATGTTGGCGATGGCGGCGTTGTCGCTCGACCGCGCGGCGGCGAGCTTGAAGGTCGCGGAGAGCCGCTTGGCCTTGGCGGCGTCGCCTGGGGCCAGCCCGCCGAGCGGGGCGCGGATGTCGGCGCCTAGGCCCCGGACCACGACACCCGTGAGCCGCGGGCGGCCCTGCTCATCGGTGCCGGCGGGGACGTTGTTGATGGCGATGTCGTTGTCGGTATCGATTACGATCCGAGCATCGGCGGCGGCGGCCCAGTCGGGCTCGGTGGTGCCCGGCTTGAACGGGATCGTGATCGCCTCGGGGCTGCTCAGCGTCAGGCGGAAGGGCCGGGCGAGCTGGAGCGGGGGAGCGACGGGCCCCGGGGCGGCGCCGGGCGCGGGCGGCCGCGTGGCCGCGGCGGCCAGCACCGGGTTCACCACGCCCGGATCCATCCCGACCATCGCGCGGAGCGTCGAGACCGTCGCCCGAGCGGGGGTGACGCGGGCGTTGATGCTCGCCCCCGTCGCGCCCGACGCCGTGATGAGGTCCAGCACCACGTCCTGCGCGGTCTCTGCTGGCTGCGTGGTGAGTTTGACGGTGATCGACTGGCCGATGGACTCGCGAACGGCCCGGCTGATCTGGCTGGGCATGTCGGTGCCCGCGAGCGGGCCGGTGCCGTAGGCGCTCGCGGCGGCGACGAGGTTGAGCACCGAGCGCGGCACGGCCCGCAGCTCGAGGTTGGCGGTGGGCTTGAAGGCGATGAGCTGGGCGATCGGGCCGCCCTGAGTCTCGGGGAGCTGGCCGTTGCGGACGCCGTCGAGCGTGGCGCGGCCGACGAGGTCGAAGGGCTGGTTCTCGTGGGTCATCTGGCCCGCCAGGTCGGCGGTGGGGGGGTTGACGCCGTCGAGCCGGATGGTCGAGGTCAGGCGCGTGATCTGCACGGGCTGGGCCGAGGGTGTGCCCGGGGCTGGCGGCAGGGCGATGCCGAGCTGGGAAATTTCGAGGTTGACCAGGGCCTTGACGGCGGCGAGAGCCTGAGCGCTCGAGAGCTTGCTGATGGGGGCGGTGAGCTCGCGGATGTTGAGGCTCAGCGCGCCAGGGCCGGAAAGGGAGAGGGCTGGCGGCGCGCCGGGCTTTGCGAGCAGGGTGTTGATGATGCCCGTGGCGGACGAGACGCGGACGTTCACGCCGTTGCCGGTGGTGGAGAGGATGTCGGCGCTGTAGCGGGCCGTGGCGTCGACGGCGAGGTTGCGCGAGCCGACATTGAGGGTCAGGTCTAGGGGCGGCAGGCCGCCGGCGGGATCGGCCTGCGCTTGGCCGGGCTGGGCGGCGCCGGCCTTGGCGGCGAGGTTGAGGTCGAGCGTCGGGCCGACGTCGGCGGGGAGGTCCAAGGCGAGGCCGGCGGTGGCGACCAATGGCTGGAGGAGAGCGGTGGACATGCCGCGGACGCCGAGGGAGGCGTCGAGATTGTCGGCGAAGCCAGCGCCGGGCGTCTGGCTCAGGGCCCGGAGGCGGCCCTGGGCGTCGAGCAGGCCGGTGGCGCTTGCGAGGAGCGAGATCTCGCCGGCGGGGGCGTTGTCGATGGTGGCCCGGGTGCCGCCGGTGACGGTGAGGCCGCGGGAGAGCTCGGGGGCGTTGATGACCAGCTCGAAGGGCTCGACGCGGAAAGCACGGGCCGGCGCCGGGGGCGTGCTTGCTGGGGCGGCGCTCGGCTGGGTGAGGGCGACGCGGCCGGCGATGTCCGAGACGCGGACGCGGAGGACCATGCCGCTGGAGCGGAGGTCGGTGGCGGCGAGGCCCGCGCCGGGAGCGCCGGCGGCGCCGGGGAGGGGCCAGCGGAGGTTTTCGATCACGATCTCGACGCCCGGGGCCTTATCGAGCGTGACGGTCTGGGCGGCCTTGGCCAGCGCGTCGCGCAGGGCCGGAACCGACTCGAGGAAGCCGGTGGAGCGGAGCGAGATGGTGTTGGCGGCGGCCGCGCCAGGGGCGCTCGGGGCCGTGGCGGGGGCAGCGACGATCACGCCGTTCTCGGTGCGGAGGTCGAGATTGGCCCGGGCCCCGTCGGAGACGAGCAGGAACTTGGCGCTGGCGTTCTGGCGGCTGACGGCGGCGTCGACGCTCACGTCGGCCCGCGGGCCCACGTCGCGGACCAGTGCGCCCTTCATGTTCGCCAGGGCGTCCACGAGGGTCAGCGGGACGTTCCGCACCGTGCCCTTGAGCGTCTTGATGTCGGGCAGCGGCCACGCGGCACCGGAGCCGGCGAGGTTGCTCATGTCGGCGTCGAGCTTGATGGCCAGCGGCTCACCGCCGCTGGCGGCCGCGCCGGTGGGGGCGGCGGTCAGGTCGATGTTGGTCAGCACGCTGCCGCCCGAGGCCCTTGCGTAATCGACCTTCGCGCCGCCCTTGAGGGCCTTGAGGCCCATGGTGCCCGCGGGTCCTTGGGCGGCCTGATCGGTGTAGTCGATATCGAAGTTCGAGATGCGGATGTCGGCCTTGACGCGCTGCAGGCCGTCGGTCGAGCCGCTCGGGCCCGAGCCGGTGGTCGGGGTGGGCTTTGACGCGGGCTGCCGCGGCTCGAACGCCTGCCCGAGGTTGGTGTTGCCCTGGGCATCGCGGACGACGTTGACCGCGCCGGCGACCTCGACGACGCCGACGTCGAGGTTCTTCAGGGTCCACCAGCGCTCGCTGACGACGCGCCAGAGCGTCGTGGGCGTGCTGACGTTCAGGCGGGCGACGCTCTTGCCCGCTGGGTCCAGCACCTCGACATCGCGGATGGCGGTGGGCGATGTCCAGCCCAGGTTGATCGCGCCGATGCGGACCTGGCCCTTGATCTGCTCGTTGATCGCCGCGGCGACGCGGGGGGCCAGCATGCCCGAGGCGATCGTCGGCGCCAGCAGCGCAAGGACGGCCCCGAGCACGAGCACCGAGAGCACGACGACCAGAAGCACGCGACCCAGGCGTCGCCTCGGGCGTAGGGCGGAGGAAGAGGAAGCCGGGACGGCGGTGGTGCCGGGCGACCACAAGGGCAGGGTGGGCATGGTCATTGGGTCAACCTTTATCGCGAGAGGAACAGCACGCCTCTGCGCTGGCCTCGGGCGGACAAGCGCGCGGAAACGGATGGGATGTGCTTCGATCACTGGCACGCAAGGATATCGCGACAACGCCCGGCGTTGAGCGCAGCGTTGCACGTGAGAACCGGTTCACACACCGGACCGGCGTGTCCAAGAAGCGGTTCGGCGGGCGGAGGGGCAGGGGCTAGCGGCCGCGATGCCGCTTCTTCTTGCCCCCGGGGCGGGCGCCCGGCTTTGCGGGCTTCGGCGGCGTTGGGGCGGACGATCCGGGACGTTTGCTGCCTTGGCCCGCGGCGGGGCGGGCGTCTCGGGGTGCGGGCTGGGCGGGGGCGCTGCTCGGGCGATGGTCGGGCTTGGCCTGGTCGTGGCCCTTGGAGCGCATGGCGCGGCGTTTGGAGCCGGTGAGGCGGTTTGGGTGGAAGAACTCGTCGTGCCCCGCGCCGGCGCGCTGGGCGTCGGGCTTGCGCTTGCGGGCCCCGACGCCGTCGCCCACCGGGCCCCCGGGCTTCTTGTCGGATGCGGCGCCGGGCGGAGCCTTGGTCTTGCCGTGCTGGCGGCTGGCGGGGTCGGTGATGACCAGGTCCATCTTGCGGAGCGCCAGGTCGATGCCGGCGATGGTGACGTTGATGCGGTCGCCGATCGCGAACGAGCGGCCCGAGGGGTGGACCAGCGCGCCGGAGCGCTGGTCGACGCTCCAGCGGCCCGAGCGGCTCGGCCCGCGTGCACCCGAGGCGGCGATGCCCGTGGGCAGGTCGTCGGTCTTGATGAGCCCGTCGATGAGATACTTCTCGAGCTGGACGAACACGCCCGTGTTCGAGACGTTGGTGACGATGCCCGGGAAGCTCTCGCCCATGTGCGTCGAGAGCAGCTGCAGGACCAGAAAGTTGCGGAGGTTCTGTTCCGCGGCCTCGGCGTTGACCTCCTGGCGGGTGCAGTTGCGCCCGATCTCGATGAGCTCCTCCATGTCCGGCACGCCGCGCTCGCGGCCGAGCTCCACCAGCGCGCGGCCCAGGCGTCCCCGGTCGCGGTCGTTGCGCGGGCGGGAGCGGGCGTTGTCTGTCTGCTTGAGATAGGCCGCCAGAGCGCGGTGGACGGTCAGGTCGGCGTAGCGGCGGATGGGGCTTGTAAAGTGTGCGTACGCGCCCGAGGCCAGGGCGTAGTGGCCCACGTCGGCGGGGGAATACTCGGCCTTGGTGAGCGTGCGGAGCACGGCGAAGTGGACCGGGCGTGCCGCGGGCGTGCCGGCGGTCGAGTCCAGCAGGGCCTGGAGCTCCTGGATGCTCGGGTTCCGCGGGATCGAGTAGCCGGCGACCTTGGCCATCTGGCGGAGGTCGGTCACGTCGCCCGGCGGGGGCTCGGGGTGGATGCGCCGGAGCAGCGGGACATCCATGTTGCCGAACAGCCGCGCCAGCACCTCGTTGGCCTCGACCATGAACATCTCGATGAGCGTGTGCGTGAAGGCGTTGTCCTCGGGGACGGCGTCGACGACGTGGCCGGCGTCGTCGTAGACCAGCTCGACCTGCGGCAGCTCGAGGTGGATCATGCCGGCGCGCTTGCGACGGGCCCGGATGACCTTGGCGAGCTTTTCCATCTCGCGGAGGGTCTTGACGAGCTGGTCGGTGTACTTGGGCTCGGTGCGGGAGTGCTTGCGGGCCTCGCGGATATCGCCGTCGATAAGGGCCTGCGCCTCCTGGTATGTCAGCCGCTTGGCGGACTTGATGATGGTGGCGCCGACGGTCTCGGTAGCGATGTTGCCGTCGCGGTCGTAGGTCATCACGGCGCTCTTGCAGAACCGCGTCACGCCCTCGGAGAGCGAGCAGATGCCGTTGGAGAGCACCTCGGGCAGCATCGGGATGACCAGCCGCGGCAGATAGCAGGAGTTGCCGCGGGAGCGGGCCTCGACGTCGAGGGGCGAGTCGACGGGGATGAAGTGCGCGACGTCGGCGATGTGCACGCCCAGGTGCCAGCCGTCGGGCGTGATCTCGATGCTGATGGCGTCGTCGAAGTCCTTGGAGTCCATCGGGTCGATGGTGATGATGAACGTGTCGCGGAGGTCCATCCGGTCCTTGGTTGCGCCGGCGGCGGCGGCGTCGAGCTCGCGGACCTCGCGCTCGAACTGCCCGGCGGCGGCCCGGGCCTGATCGACGCAGGCCTTGGGGAACTCGGCCGGGAGCGAATAGGCCATGATGACGGCCTGGGTCTCGACGTCCGGCAGGCCCGCCTCGCCCAGCACCTTGACGACCACGCCCTCGCCCGGCTCGTTGCCCTCGGGATAGGCGGTGATCTCGAGCGCGACCTTGTCGCCCTCGCGGGCGTTCTTAACGGTCGGGTCCTTGATAACGATGGGCTGGGTGAGCTCGCGCCCGTCGGGCTGGACAAGCCAGAGCGAGCCGCGCTTGAAGATGGTGCCGGTGAACGTCGAGCGGCGCCGCTCGAGGACCTCGAGGATCGAGCCGGAGGTCTGCATCTCGCCGTTGCGCCGGTAGCTGGTGGTGGCGACGCGGACGGTGTCGCCGCTGAGCGCGTCGGCGACCGCGTCGGGCGGGATGAACACGTCGCCCTCGCGATAGGGCGTGGCGGTGGTCACGAAGCCGAAGCCGCGGGGGTTCTTCTTGAATGTGCCGGTGATGATCTCGGGCATGCCCGGCAGCGAGACTTTCCCCGCCTGGTCGGCGATCAGGGTCTTCTGGTCGAGCAGGCGCTTGAGCGAGGCGTCGAACTCGCCGCGCTGGGCCTCGTCGACGTTCAGGTCGGTCATGAGCTGCGAGGCCGTGGCGGCGGTGTAGCGCTCGTGCTTGACGTGCTCGATGAGCCGGCGCTGGTACTTGATGGACATGGTGGGGGGGGTCCCGTCGGGGGAGATGCCCGCGGTTGCCGCGGGGGGGAGGAGGGCGCATCGAGCGCCGTCGGAGACCGCATGCGGTCGTCCGGGTAAGAAAAGCAGTAAAGAGTAGCGTCGCCACCGGCGGCGCATGGAGGAACGCTCAAAACACGCTCACGCTCGCGGCGCGATGGTGGCCGGCCTGGCCCGGTCCCGGATCAGTCCGGGCCCGGTCCCGAGCCGGTCCCGAGCCGGTCCCGGATCAGACCCGCGACGCGTAGCTCCGAAGCGTCGCGCGGAAGGGCTTGGGCTCAAGGCCCAGGTCCAGCCGGGCCTTGGCCGGGTCGGCCGTCCCGTCCTCGATGGCCATCAGGGCCTGACCCTTGTCGAACGGCAGGAGGCCCGCGAGCCCGATCTTGGATGCCAGGTCCGCGATGATCGCGGCGTGGGCCCCGGGGATGTACCACACGGGCATCCGCTTGCTCGCGCCGGGCAGCCCGTCTCGCACGGCCATGCACAGCGTCTGCCAGTCCAGCCGCTCGGAACCCACCAGGTTGTAGATCTCGCCGATGGATTCCGGCGTTTGCAGCGCCTGCGCGAACGCGAACGCGACATCGCCGACATACACAGGCTGTACGCCCGCGGGCTCGAACGTGACGGCACCCATGGGCACCGAGTGATCCACACGCCCCTTGGCGAAGTAGGGCATGAACAGGTACGGCGCCGCCTCGCCCGAGGCGATCTTGCCGAGCATCTGGATGAACTCGCCGTCGGGCCCGTGGATGAGCGCGGGGCGGAAGATCGTCCAGTCGAGGCCCGACCGCCGCACGGCGCCCTCGGCCTCCCACTTGGTCTTCTGATACTCCGCCTGTCCCTCGGGGCTCACGCCCAGGGCCGACATGTGCAGATAGCGCTCGACGCCCGCGCGGTCGCAGGCCGCGAGCACCTCGACGGTGGCCTGCACGTGCATCCGCCGGAAGGTCTGCGGCGTGCCCCCCGTCTCGCCGCGGACCTCGCGGATGATGCCCACCAGATGCGCCACCGCCCGAGCCGGCCGCACCAGCTCGTCGAGCACCGCGGCGTCGCAGACGTCGCCGGTCACCAGCTCCAGCCCGGCGGGCAGGGGCGAACCGAAGGCCTCCCGGGCCTTGGCCTGATCGCGGACCAGGGCGCGGACCGTGATCCCGCGCCCGAGCAGCTCGCGGACGACGCTGCGGCCGACAAAGCCGGTAGAACCAGTGACGGCGACGGTGGTGATGGTCATAGGGCGATGAAGAGTACACAGGGGGGGAGCGAGGGATTGGGCGAACAAGGGATCCGGGGAATCGGGAGTTTGGGAGATTGTCGTGTTGATCCCGCGATCGCTCGATCCCTCGATCCCTTCCCCTTACCATCCGCCCGATGCTCTCGACCCTCGGACAAGGCGGCGGCGGCGGAATCACCATGCAGCAGGTGATCCAGATCGCTGTATTCGCGCTGATCTTCGGCGGGTCGGCCCTGAGCTGGCTCTTCCGCAAGCTCGCCGAGAAGTCCAAGCAGCGCGATCAGACGATGCAGCAGCAGCGGCAGACCGAGGAAACCCTCCGCACCGGACGCTTCGAGAACGGCCGCGCCCAGGCCGCCACCCAGGCCGCACCCTTGCCAACGAGCACCGACGAGGCCAGGCGCCGGCTTCAGGAGATTGCCACCAAGCGCCGGGCCCAGCTCGAGCGTGCCGCTCGGGGCGAGCCCTCGCCGGCCTCTGCCCCGGCTCCCGCCGCTCCGCCGTCTCGATCACCGGTCCCGCCGCCCGCCCGGGCGAGGCCGCTTAAGCCCGCCAAGCGTGATCCCAGCCGCTCCGAGCAGTCCCGCCCGCCGACCAAGCCGCAGCCGCAGGCCCAGCGCGAAGCGATGCCCGAGCTCCAGCGGAACCTGCCGCGCGAGCGGACCCAGGCCCAGGACATCGCCGGGCGTGCGGCCGAGCGTCAGCACCAGGCCCAGCGCGCCGAGGCCAAGCGTCAGCTCATCGAGGGCCAGGAGCCCAGCGCCCGCGAGCGGGCCGTCGCCGCCGCCGGACTCCAGCCGGTGATGGGCCAGCCCGATCCGGCGGCCGCGCCGATCGCGGAGCTCCGCGGCCTGCTGGGCGAAGCACTCTCGGGCGACGGCAACCAGTGGCGCCGAGCCGTCGTGATGGCCGAGCTGCTCAAGCGCCCGCTGTGCGAGCGGAACTTCGACGAGCCCTGATCGGGCCCGTCGGTAGACACGCCGCGATCACCCGTCACTGTGCCCGGCCGTCACTGTGCCCGGTAGGCCTGCAGCGTCCAATCGCTCGTGTTGTTGCGTGTCGGCACGCCGAAGACGGTCGTGCGTTCCTGGTCCCGCTCGCGGACCAACCCGACGTTGTCGACAAACCACTGCTGGGTCGTGTTGGCGATGCGTGCGGGCGGCAGATCGGCGGTGAGGACGCTCTGTATACGCCGGGCCGTGAACGTGCCGGCCGGGGTCGTCAACGCCTCGTCGGCCAGGTATCGCACGACATTTCGGGCCCGGCCCGAGGCCTTGACCTTCTGGCGGTTCCCCAGCGGGTGGACCGTCATGGTCAGTTCCTGGGCCATCTGGGCGTTGCCCACGCTCGACAGCGGCAGGCCGTCGGGCATCACCAGCAGGGGCGGCTCGAACACCACCTCGACGCCCTCCTCGCGGTCGATCTGCTCCGCCAGGCCGATGCCCCCACCCCCGCCGGGGAGCACGATGAACGTCCGCTCGCGCACGGGCTTGACGGCCCCGGCATCGACCGCCGCCGCCGCCACCTCGATCGGCCCGTCAACCTCGTAGGTCTTGACCACCCAGGTCCGCCCGGCGCACAGGCAGTCGGGCGGCGGGCCGCGACGCACCACCATCGCTCTCCCCTTCGGGCTCAAATACTCGAGGTTCCGCGGCACCAGGTACGCCAGCGTGCGGGCCCCGAGCGGGCCAAGCGCAGGAACGCTCGCGGCCGGCACCGCGGGCGGAAGATCGGCCCTTTGCCCCGCCGGCGCGGTGCCCCGAACCACCGGCCGCTCCGCGGAGTCGCGCGGGGTCGACTGACAACCCCATGCCCCACCCAGGGCGATCACCAGCACGGGGATCGAAGTGCGTCCAGTCATGGTTTCTCCTCGGGCCGGATCGCCTCGGGCGCGGGCCGGTCTAGCGCGGTCCGGTCCAGCGCGGTCCGGTCTAGCGCGGGCCGGAATCGGGGACTCTATGATGCTCGGGAGCCCCGGCCCGGCCAGCATCCAGCGGCGAGCACTCGCCGCCATGAAGACTGGGCCGATTCCGGCTCGCCGATCGATACACAGGAACCGGGGGCTGCTTGCCGGGGTGTGTCGGCGAGGAAGGGACGGGGGGGGGGGGGTGGAGGTGGGGGTGGGTGGGGATCTGGTTTTGGGGGAGCGGACAACTCCTCGGCGCAATGGCGCCGGGGTCGGAGGCCTACGCCGTGAATACCGCGCAAAGCTTGCTCATCGTGGTGCTCGCCGGTGTGGCGGCGTGCGGCCTTCCCGGGTGCCTCAAATCCGAGATGCGCCGGCAGATGGCCGAGCAGAACAGCGTCCTGGCCCCGCTCTTCAAGCAGACCAGCCCGGCCGAGGCCGCCCTGTGGGCCAGCGACCCGCACGACGCCGACAAGCGGGCCCGGGGCATGAACCTGCTCGCCAACGCTCCCTTCGGCGGGGCCGAGGCGTATCTGAACCTCTATCGCGAGCGGATCAAGGACGACTCGGCCCCCGTGCGGGCCGTGGCGGCCCGGTCGCTGGGCCTGCACGGCTCGCCCGACGATGTGCCGCTCATCGCGCCGCTCCTGAGCCAGGAAGCCGTGATCGTGCGGCTGGAGGCGGCCCGGGCGTTGCAACGTTTGCACAATCCCGAGGCCGTCGGACCGCTGATCCAGCGGCTGGATATAGCCAGGGAGCCCGAGGCGCAGGTCCGGGCCGAGGCGGCCGGCGCGCTGGGGCAATACGCCGAGGGCAGGTCGCTCCAGGCGCTCATCGCGGCCCTGGGCGACGCAAGCCTGGTCGTGAACTCGAGCGCTTACGAGTCGCTCAAAACGCTGACGGGCAACGACGAGCTGGGCATGGACCGCAAGTCCTGGACGCAATGGTCCAAGGCCGCCGACAAGCCCTTCGCCGGGCGGCGGGTATATGTCTACCCCGTGTTCAGCCGCGAGAGCCGCTGGCTCGACTACGTCCCCTTCGCCCCGCCGGTCCCCAACGAGACGGCCAGCACGCCCGCGGGGTTCACGCTGGATGCGAAGGCGGGGAAGTGACCGTGTGACGGAGTGGCGGATTGGGGGGAGGGGCGGATTGGGGGGATTGGCGGAGCCTCTCGCGTGAGCGAGAGCGGATTCAAGCCCGCGAAGCGGGCGAAAGATCCAGAGCCCGGGGCGTCGGCCCGGGAGCACCGGCGCG
>Ga0105044_10002408_pt1 | contig 25476 bp, 17 predicted proteins | sample MAT01_FD_78092 | JGI IMG/M metagenome (GOLD analysis project Ga0105044, IMG submission 78092) | Freshwater microbial communities from Lake Fryxell liftoff mats and glacier meltwater in Antarctica - MAT-01 | ecosystem: Environmental > Aquatic > Freshwater > Ice > Liftoff microbial mat | place... | reverse complement strand
GCTGCACGCAGAACGTACACTTCTCCATGACGCCCTTGCCACGCACGGTGACATCGGGGATGAGTGCCCAGTGCATCGGCTCTGGCCAAGCGTACTGCTTGCGTTCCGGTTCGCCGTATCCGAACCAGTTGAAGTAGCGGACCTTGTACGGGCAGTTGTTGCTGCAGTAGCGGGTGCCGACGCATCGGTTGTAGACCTGAACGTTCAAGCCATCCGGCGAGTGGTATGTCGCGTACACAGGGCACACCGGCTCGCAGGGCGCGTTACCGCAGTGCTGGCACATCATCGGCACGAAACGCGTGTCGAAGTCGGGCGAGAATTCGTTGGCCGTATTCTCGTTCCCTTCGTAGTAGCGCTCGAGGCGGATCCAGGCCATTTCGCGGCCCTTGATGATGTTCGCGCCCGGACGCTCATCCCACGTGGACGGAGAAAGCGCACGACCCTGATACGGTGCGCCAACCGTGGGAATGTTGTTCTCGCTATAGCAGGCCGTGACGCACGCCGAGCAACCCGTGCAGCGCGCGAGATCGATCGTCATTGCCCAGCGGCGACTTTCCATGCCGGACGAATGCTTCGGATCGTACATGCCCGTGGCCTTTCCGTCCTGGTTCGCAAAATCACCCTGCGCGTCGGCCGCGATGGGCGACTTGAGACCGGGGAGGAAACCTTGTGACGGCATGCCGGCGATTTCGTGCTCGTGCTCTTCTTCGCCGCCGGTGAGGAGCTCGGCCAACGTCATCGCCTGACCGATACCGCGTCCATGCTGACGCGCGGACCCTTCGGTCGTGGCGAGCTGCGACGCTTCAGCGAGCACCGTGACTTTCGCCTTGGACGCCACGAGTGCGAGCGCGCCAGAGGCATCCCATCCGTGCGGGATGAGATCGTATGCATTCACGCCGATGCCTTTTGCGAAACGACCGTAGGCGGTGTGACCGAGTCCGAGCGCGATGGCAACGGTATCCGGACGCACGCCCATGTACTGGTAGGCGGGAGCCGTGATTTTGCCTGATGCCGTTTCGACCGTGAGGTGCTGACCTTCCTTGAGGGCGAGCTTCTTGAACGTCGACGGATGCACTTCAACCCACGACTGCCACGCAATTTTGGTGACTGGATCGGGGAGTTCCTGCAACCACGGCTTGTTGGCGCCGCGGCCGTCGCCAAGTACGGCCGACGGATAGACATGTACGAAGTAGTCGCCCGCAGTGCTGGCCAGTGCCGGCGCCGGCGAGGCCGCAGCCGTACCGGTGCGCGAGCCCGACGCGATGAGCGGCGACGCGGCGACCGTTGCCTTGGTCAGAGCAGTGGTGAAGGCCGGCACGCCACCGACGAACTTGCTGATGTACCAGTTTCGGTAGTCGACCACGTTGTACTTGGCGGCAAGCGCCTGATCTCTCTTGGCGAGCTCGATGAGCACATCGGCCGTAGACTTGGTGTCGAACACCGGCTCGAGTGTCGCCTGCTGCAAACCAAGCTGACCGTTGGTGGTGACGGCGTCGCCCCAGCTCTCCAGCCAGTGGTTGTCCGGGAGCACGAGGTCGCACAGCGACGTCGTCTCGTCGGGCATTTCCGAGAACGAGACTTTGAAGCCGACCTTGGCGAATGCTGCCGCGAACCCAGCACCCTTGGGCATGGTGTGCGCCGGGTTTGCGCCACGCACGAAGGCGAGCGGCACTGAACCGGCACCCATTTTTGCCACGGCGCCTGCGAGATCCGCGTATGTCGAGAGACCGTTGTACCCGAGATGCGCGTTCGCCGGTTTGATCGTGACACCGACGGCGCCGGCCTTCTTGTTGATGTCGGCAACCATCACGCCGCAATCGACTGCGTCAGCCGACGAGAGGCCACAAAGCGCCATGATACCGTTTCCGGCGGCCGTGACGGCAGCCGCGAGGGCTTCAATCGTGGCGACCGGCACCCCGGATGCTTCCGAAGCCGCGACGGCCGTTCCCTGCCCGATGAGGGCCGCACAGATGGCCATCTCACCACCAGGCTTCGAGGCAATCCACTGATCGGCGTTGAGGCCGGTGAGCGAGCGACGCGCGCCGACGTACACGAGCTTGGGAGCGTTCTCGATCTTGGCGCGAGCATCAGCCCAATCAAGCTGCTGCGGCACGCTGTGTCCCCATCCATCAAGGAAGTCAGCGCCAAAGCTCACGATCAACTTGGCAGCGCCGAAATCAAGCGCGGGCCAAGCAACACCGTACGCCTTCTGATTAGCCGCAATGGTCGCTGCAGGCGCAAGCGAATCAACGCTCAAATGCGCCGGCATTCCCTGCGCCGAGAGCCACTGATCGAGGAAACCAGGGAACGTGCCCGTCTCGTGCTGGTTGACGAAGACGACGTTGCCTGCCTTCCCGGTGCTCTTCGCTTCGCCGATTTTTTGCGCGAGCGTCGCGAGTGCCTTCTCCCACGTGGTCGGCTTGAGGGTGTTCCCCTCGCGCACCATCGGCGAGCGATAGCGATCGGGATTGTACACGCCCTGCATCGCCGAAAGCCCCGTCGCGCAGATCGCGCCACGGTTCATCGGGTGCTCGGGATTTCCCTCGAGCTTGATGGGTCGGCCGTCTCGCACTTCAGCGAGCACACCGCATGCCGCGGCGCATTCGCGACAGGTGGTCGCGTAGTAGGCCGACACACCAGGGACGGTGTTGTCAGGTGACGTGACGTACGGAATGAGCTTCCCCACCTTTTCGGAGGAGCAGCCCACAACCGCGGTCGTCGCGCCAGTGGCGCCTAAAATCTTAAGGAAGTCTCGGCGCTTTACGCCGGTTCCTGCTTCAGTGCTCATGCAGTCACTCCGCTCCGGGCGGCCGCACGAGGCCATCAACGCGCACGCTACGCGCCGACGCCCCGTGGACGAGGGTCAGACGACAATTAATAGTGGCAGGTGCTGCAGTCGTAGCGCGCCTTCTTCGCAGGCATCGCTTCGAGTTCGGGCGTGACCTTTTCACCGGCCAATCGCGCGCCCTCGGCGGGCTTGTAGCCCTGCACGTGACAGTTGACACACCAACCCATGTTGAGCGAGTTGACCTGCTGCACTGGCACGTAGTTGGTATCGGGACCCTGCTTGCCCTGGTTTTGAATTTGACCATGGCACGACTGACAGGTCACGCCCGCATTCACATGACGCATATGCGGGAAGTGCACGTACTCCGGCACCTTGTGCACGCGATTCCACGGAATCGGCTGCCCCTTCGCATAGTACGCCGCCACTTTCTTGATCTCTGGAGATCCGGTCTTCACGACCGCGTGGCAACCCATGCATGAGGAAACGGACGCGTTCCCCGGGTCAGGGGACTTGTTCGCAGCGCTGTGACAGTACAGGCAATTCATGCCTGCTTTCTGCACGTGAGGCGAATGGACGAATTTTACCGGCTGTTCCACATAACGATCCTGCGACGACGACGCACCGCTGTACGCGGACAGCAACGTCGCGGCCGCGGCCAACGCGAGGAAACCAGGAATCATCGTCCACTTCTTCTTAACCGTCATTGCTGCGACCGGGAAGGCTTGGGTGGCAATACAAACACAGCGAATTCATCGGAACTCGCCGCGTAGAGGGCCGGACAACAACTGCACTGATCGTACAAAACCGAATTCAACAGTGTAAGTCGCTGTCCAGAGGCTTTTTGCAAGCGCGAAGTATGACTGGCACCATATTTGTACGCAAGTGCAAAGACGGGATGGGAGGCGAGCTTTCCAAAAGGTTCCGTTGCGCCGCCGCACTTATTGTAAGCAGGACGTACAATCTCCGGTTCCCGATGTGTTGGCTATTCGCGGAGATTGCAGACGGAAAGGCAAAAAAGAAGATTTCGCAGTTCACGAACTGGCTGCCGTCAACGCTGAAAGGGCGATGCTCCGACCATCAGCAAACGCGGAGTCAGGGGTTCGGTCGCGAAGTGGTTGCGGAAGCAGGTCGACGAGCGCACGGGCCTGCTGCGCGAGGCGAAGCGGCCACCACGATGACCACGCCAGCCGAGCGGCACCGACAGTCCGTACCAGGTGTTCGAAGTGATCTTCGGGCGGCCCCCAAATCCAGCCAAAGTCATACCAGACGCGCGCTTGCTCATCGGGCGTGAGCCCCCAATGCGTCTCCTCAAGCAGCTCGCGGCCGGCTCCCGCCACCACCAGATGCCCCCGCGAGCCTGAAAGCCGAGCCAGCGCGCGCAGCGTGGCGGCTGGGACATCGCCGGCAGAATCCATTGCGTGACGTTGCCTCAGGTCTTCGAAGCGGACGGTGATGTGGAGCGCGATGCCTGATTCCCCGCAGGCAAGCATCAGCTCGGCGAGCCCCGAGTGCCCCGGCCCCATTCCACACTGCGCGGGATACACGCGGACTGCCGGCGCGCCTTCACTCTTCGCAGTCGCGAGCGTCCTTTCCCACTGGGGCCAGTCAGGGCGCACGATGGGCGCCGGGTGCAACACGGCGCGATACGGCGCAACCGCAGCGTACAGCGCGCGATTGGACGGCTCGGGATCGCGATGAAACGCCCCCGGCAGATGCCCAACCCACGCCCCCGAAAACCCCTCGCGGTCGAGGACGCGCACGAGAACATCGGGATCGGGGTGCGGGACCTCGCGAAAGGGATAGGCACCAATCCATGCGTTGATGTCAATCGGACGCGCGTCCGCAGGCGACGCACTCAGTGGCGATGTCATAGGGGCGCAATCTCCGGGAGTACCGCGGCGAAGGCACCGCGTGGAAAGATTCTCACCGCGTTGCGCCAACGCATCGCTTCGATGTCCGCCGCCGACGCGCCGGTGTGCTGCAGCGCCCGCAATTTGGTCAGCCCCGTGCACAGCGTGAGATCGGCGGCCCACAGCACTCGCTCGGCGCCAACCCAACGGAGGGCTTCGTCGATCATGCCTCGATCGATGCCGCTGCCGGACAGATCCATCACGATGTTGGGGTAGTCGCGTACGGCCGGAAACGTGTGCGCCCAATCGCCGCCGCCGCCGATGTGGGCGAGTAGGAATGTCGTGCGTGGGTGACGCGCCGCGATTCGCGCCAGATCAACGCCATCAGACGCATCCTGATTAGGCCAATCACGACGACGGTGCTGCCAGATGTGTTGTAACACGGGCATTCCGTGCTGAGCGGCGAGCGACGCGATATCGTCGACGAGCGGATCGTCGGCGCGGCGCGCGGCGGCGAGCTTTACTCCGATCGCGCCCCGCAAAACACCGCGCTCTATCTCCGCGAGTGCATGTGTCGTGAAATTCGGATTGACGGCGACGAAGGCTCGCACACGCGAGCCATGCAACTCCGCGAAGTCGAACATCCAGTCATTGGCGCGCGTCTGATCATCCGGCGACGAGAAGTACGTGGGCGACGTCGCGCCCCACGAGCCGAGGACTGAGGCGACGTGGCAACGCACGCCAATGCGGTCACCCGCTTCGAGTCGCGAAGCGTTGTATCGCTGCCAGTCGATACGATTGGAGTACGGCGTGTGAAAGTGCGCGTGGGGATCGATCAGGGGCGCGTCACCACCGAGTGGCGCGCTCGCGACTGTGGATGCGCTGTCCGACAAAGTCATGCGTCAGTCTCCAACCCGGCGTGGTCCTGGCAGTAGCTCTCGGGTGATTGCGGGCATCGCCCGGTCGATCGTGTCCATTGCCTTCTGGTCGTGAGCGATTGCCGCGAACTGATAGGCACCACGCTTGAGCAACACACCGTGACGTGCCGCTGCCACCACGAGCGCGTCAAGTTGCTCGGGCACGTCGCTGACCAGTCGCCACATAGCGGGAGGTCCTTCCGCGCGCACCCCAGCCCATGGTGCTGCAGTGAGCGCAGTGCCGATGATCTGCTGCATTATGCTGCCGGCGAGTGCGAGACGTTCACTGATGTCCACGCGCTCGTGCCAACCGAAGACGGCCTTCGCTGCCGCGAGCCCCGTTGTCTCAGCAGCGGCCGTCGACGAGATCCAGCTGTGCGATGCGCCCTGCATCACGTCATGTCGGCCGACAACGGCGGCAAGCGGATAGCCATTGGCCATGGCTTTGCCGAGTGTGGTGAGATCGGGGACAATGCCGAGGAGCTCCTGGACGCCGCCGGTGCGAATGCGGAACGCCGTCTTGATTTCGTCGAAGATCAGAACGGCGTTTGCGCGATCGCATGCCACACGCGCCGCGGCTAACCACGCGCGATCGGCGATGTCGTGGATGAGCGGTTCGATGATAACCGCGGCGAGTGTCGCACCCGCCGACTCTACGGCCGCGTTCAGCGCATCGATGTCATTGAATGGCACCCAGGTGATCGCGTCTTTCTCTGCCGCGAGGACACCGGCCGCATCGCTGCACCAGTCGAGCCACCCGAAGTAGCCGCAGGCGATGATGTGTTCCCGTCCGGTGGATGCCCGCGCGATGCGAATGGCCGCAGCCGTGGCTTCGGCGCCGGTGCGGAGGAAGCGCACCTGTTCAGCGCACGGAATCAAATCGATCAACCGTTCGGCGATTTCAACTTCGAGACGATGCGGCAGACCTGCGACATTGCCGTTCGCCGCAGCGTCCTGGACGGCGCGCGTGACGGCTCCGTCGGCATAGCCGATGGCCACTGCGCCGAGTGCCATGGAGCAGTCAACGAATCGTCGACCGTCCACGCCCCAGACGAGACACCCTTCGGCGCGCTCGTAGTGCGTCGGGACCGCTGCGTCGAGCGCACGTGTGCCATACAGCGCCTCAGGGCGCTTGCTTCCGGTCGAACTGCCGCCGGGAATGGCGTCGGCAGCGCGACTGCGCCAGTCGTCTTCGTGTCCACCCTTGAACGGTATGACATTATTCACACATCGGCCCCCGGCACAGGTTCGGCAATTGCGTGCGAGCTGTCAGCGTTGACCAGCGCACGCGCCACGGCAAGTCGCGATTCACGTTCGATCGTGCGGAGCACTTCAATCCCCGCCGTGCGGAGCAGTAGGAGTTCCCGTGCGTCAGGTGCGGCGCGATAGGTCAGCGACCGGACCGCACGCATGATGTGTTCGGAGTTGCGCGTCTTGAAGTACGCGAGCGCCGCGAGCGCTGCTTCGATGTCCTTGAAGCTGAGCTCGAGCTCCTGCATGGTAGGCGGGGCGGCGGCGCGTTTCGGTGCGCCGATTTTCTTGGTCGAGTCGCCCGCCTGCGTGTGCAGCTCGTAGAGTGCAACCAAGCACGCCTGCGCGACGTTGAGCGAGAAGTGTTCGGTCGTGGGGATGGTGGCGACCGCATGCGCCCGGTCGAGGGCATCGTTGGGCAGGCCGTGATCTTCGCGCCCGAACATGATTGCGACGCGGCCGGTTTCGGCGTACGACAACAGGTCGGCGGCGGCGGTCCGGGGGGTGTGCCGGGCCCACTTTGCGGCACGGCGGCGCCCCGAAAACGCAATGACCCGGACGCAATCGGCGAGGGCGTCGTCGATGGTGTCAAAGTGCTGGATGCGTTCGACCAGGTCGCGCGTGTCGTGAGCGATCTGTTCGAGGCGATTCTTGTCGTATGGGCACGGCCTGATCAGGCGCAGGTCGACCGCGCCCATGTTCTTCATGGCACGGATGACTGCGCCGATGTTGATCTGGTCTTGGCTTTCATACAGGACTACCGTGACGGCGGTCAGGATGGATTCGGGCATCCCTAGGGGTGACGATGAACGGGGCAACAAACTTGCGGACGACCGCGATTCGACCGGAATCGGGTTACCGGAAGAAGATAGCCAACCAGTGTCAGCGCAGCGTCGCGATAACTCCCGGTCCCACTGAAAACCGCGTCAGCCGAATGAGAGGCGGAGGGACCGGGCGGGCTCGTGACGGTCGCCTCGGAGGTATCCGTAGCCGCCGCCGCCGCTCAAGACCAGCTGTCCCCGCCGGCGCTCCCGGTCGACCGACCGCTCGTTGATGATCAGATCGAAGCGGACGATCCCGTCGTGCCCGCGAGGCAGGTTGGCGCGCCCCCAGAGCAGGCGGATGGCCCATCCCGTCGGCGTCCGCCGCCAGGCGATTTGCGGCGTCAACGTCTCCGTGGGAAGAAGCGAAGTGACCCTCGGCGCATCGAGATCCGCGGGGACAATCAGTGCCGCAGCCACCCATCCCGCTTCGGCCGATTCCGCGAGATACCACTGCAGTCCGTCGCTGTTGATGTCATTCCGCTCATTGTCGAGCGGATTCTCGACTCCCGCCTCAGCGAGCACCAGTGGCCCGGTACGCACGTCCACGTCGGCAATGAACTTCGTCTCCGTTGCCGCCAATTGCACGAACGCCGTCGGGCCATCCGCTTCGCGCCAGCTCAACTCGGTCCGGACATAGAATGGTTCATCGAGCAGTGCTGTCAGCGCGCCGTCAATCGAATCGCCGGGCAGCCCCAGGGTCGCGTCATCGCTAACGGTGGGCACGAGGATGGCCGCGTCCCCCTGCACCACCCGCTGGCGTGGAATCGGTTCGACATCCGGGGACGGGATCAACCCTTCGAGATCGACGCTGCTCCGTGCGTGGCGGGCGTGGAGTTCGATGTGCCACCCGTGCGGCGCTCTCTGATGCTCGGCCCGCGTTCCGTCGGTCGTCGTGACGATCACGCGCGGATTCTCTCCAAACTCGAAGTCCACGTCCCCAACGAGCAGCGCGCCGTTGGGCCCCGACGGCCAGCACCACACGCCCGTGATGCATCCCTGCGTGCCACGCACGTTCAGCCAATGGCGTGTGGTGGGTTCGTGCTCAGGGGCGCCGGGCGTTCGAGCCCGCAAGAGCACTCCCGGTGCGCTCGATCCGTACCAAAGCGAGGCGGTGCCATGGCCGACCATTTTGCCGTCAGCGCGGGCAACGGTGGGCTGCGCGCAAAGCATGACGCGAGGTGTGAGGGGCGCCAATTCCGTTTCTTCCAGGAACTCGAAGCCGTCGTCACGGTTGCCATCCGTGGGCCACGCGGCCCGAACCCACACCGGCCCCGGGGTGACCTCCCCCGCTCCGGCAATCGGCAACATGATCTCTCGCGCGCGCGATGCATCGGCGGCGAGATCGTTGTCATCCTCGCCTTCCCCGCGTTCGTGCGGCTCGTAGCGCCACTCAAGGAGGTCGACGAGATAGCCGTCGGCAACAACAATCGTGCGATCGATCGTGACACCGGGCGAGATGTTGCGAACCCGTTTCCACATCCAGCCGGCGCCGCCACGCTCTTCGAACGCGAGTAGCTCGGCGTGCTCGGAGCTCTGCGATCGACCGTCAACGAGTGGTGCGGCGTGTGCAAGCGTGCTCCGATACCAATGCAATGACGGATCGGTGTAGCTGCCGGTGCCCGGGTCCTCGAGCCAACGCGCGTCTCCAGTCTGCAATGTGAGCGCAAGCCGATCGGGGTGCCCGTGTCCGCCCCCGTCGTGCCCACCCTCAAGCGCGACGTACGTGCGTCCCGCATCACGCCGGAGCACGGCCAACCCCTGCGACGGCAAACAGCCGCTCGCCATGCTCCACGGCCGTTCCGGCGGCGCCGAGGTGGAGGCGCCAAGCAATCCGCGCCATGACATGTCGGCACGCGTCAACGCACTCGGCGCACTGTTCCGCTCCGCGTCGGCCGTCGATCGCGAACGTTCGCGTTCGCGCTGTGGCGCGCTGCCATCATAAAGTCGCGTCAGTACGCCGGCGATACGTTCGTCACCTGTGTAGGCAAGCCCGAGTTCGCACCATTCCGCGACGCGCCACTGTCGGATAGAGACGGCGTACTGGGAGTCGCGTCGTGACGGGAATGTGTCGTCCGGCAGCACCCCGACGAACGGCGTCACGAAGCCAGCGCGAAACCGTGCGTCGAGTTTTTGATCGAGTGGACGATCGTATGCGTGCAGCAGCTGCGCACCGTACCAGAGTCCACGATGCGCAAACAGGTGATAGTTCTCGCCTTCGTACCAGGTGCCGTCTTCAAGCACGCCGTTCTCGACGATCCACGGCAATCCACCGCGCGCCAAGAGTCGCCGATCGATCTCCGCGCGGTCGTCGAGCATGCGCAGGGCAGAAAGAATGGCAACCTCGTTCCAGACCTGCCGATTGCTGGTGCCTTCGTGAAACGATGCGATCAGCGCGGCACTTGGCTGGATGAGCCGGTCGCGCACGGTGGCTCCCAGTGCGGACACGTCTGGAGCCGATGCCGCTTCGAGAAGCGCCAGCGCATGACAGGCGTTGAGCAGCCAGATCGATTCGAGATACGTGCTGAAGAACGGTCGGGACGGACCGAGCACATTGTCGCGATTTGGCCAACTCGCGTACTGGTCGGTGATTGTCGTGAGGATGCGCGTGGCGACCGTGGCGTGCACTGGATCGCCGCGCAGTGCGAACAGCGTTGCGGCGTGCACCGCGCGCTCGACCGTCCACAGTTGTGCATTCATTGCCCACCACTCGTCGTGTTCACGGCCGACATAATCGCGACTGCAGCGCGTGCAGCGGTGTGTATGCGGCAACCACGGATCGAACTCCAGCAGCCTGCCGTGCACCGGACAACGTCCGCCAGTACGCGTGAGACGCGCCTTCTGAGACGGTACGGGAAGCGTGCGAACGAGCAGCGGCTCGAGCTCCCGAGACAGGCTATCCGCGAGCGTGGCGAGGTGACCGCTTTCACCATCACCACTCGATCGCACCGCCTCGCGTCGCGCCGTGAGATCGTATGGAAGCAACACCGAACGCATGACTGTCATGGCGTCTCTCGGCGAGTCCACTGCGCGACACTCGTGAGCTCGCCGCGCAGATCCATCTGGACGTGTTCCAGTCGGCGCGAACGACCTTGCACCCCTCGTGCGTGATACAGCCATGCCACGGGCATCGAGTCTGCGAGTGCTTCGCTTACGGCACGCCACGCACGGTTTGCATCGTCGGGCGCTGCGCCGCGTGCCGTGGTCAGCGCGTCATCGAGCGAAGCTGAGTGGAAACCGGTGTAGTCGAGCGCACCACCGCGTTGCGCGCTGGCGAAGAGCGCCGAGAGATGACCGAGTGCGATGTCACCGGGAATACCGGTGATCGCCAGGTCGTACTGCTTGGACGGCGCCCGGAGTGCCGCGAGAAAGGTGGCGAGCTCCGCAACGCGAATGCTGACGTCCAATCCGCGTGCGCGCAGATCGGCCTGCACGAGTTGCTCGACAGCCATGTCACCTGAACCCACGGTGAGGATTGTGACGGAGAGTCGCTTGCCTTGGCGTGCGCGAACTCCGTCGCCCCCACGCCGCCACCCTGCGGCATTCAGCAAGCTGTCGGCCTGCGTCGAGTCGGCGGCGTGTGCGTTTGCCGTGGCAATCGGAAGACCGGGCGGAATCGCGCCGCCGGCCGGTGTGGCGTAGCCGGCGACGGCCGCCTGGACGATGCGTGCCCGGTCGATGCTCATGGAGACCGCACGTCGAACGCGCGCGTCATCAAACGGCGACCGCGTGGTGTTGAATGCCAGAACGGTGGAGAAGAGCGCGGGCGGTGTCATGAGCGCGAGGGTGCGGTCACGGGCAACGAGCGATGCCATGGTGGGCGAGACACCAGCAATATCGAGTTCACCGCTCACCAACCCGGCAAACTTGGTCGACGCTTCGTCGACGACGGCCACGACAATCTGTTCGAGCTTGGGCGGACCGCCCATCACCTCAGGGAATTGATCATTGCGTGCAAAGCGCCACCGTCTCCCCGCCACGCGATCGACAAAACGAAACGGGCCATTCCCCACCGGTGCCGTGGAAAATGCATGCGCGCGCCAACGAGCACGAGGGACCGAGTCCAGCAGGTGCTTAGGCGCGATCGGCAGTTCGGCCAGGATGGTCGGTAACGCGGCCAACGACCGTTTGAAGGAGATGCGCAGCACGGTGTCGCTCAGCACCTCGACCCGCTCGACAATCTGCAGATCGCCTGCGCGCGGCGAGCCAAGTTCAGGATCGCGCGCCGCGTCGAGCGTGAACCGAACATCCTGCGCCGTTGTCCGCACGCCATCGTGCCAGCGCAGTTGGTTGGTGAGCACGAACGTGACGCTGGTGTGCGAGGCGTCCCACTCCCAACGGCTGGCGTAGTACGGCACGGGCTGCAACAGGGAGTCGAGTTTGACCAAGGTGACGAACAGCGCGTGGCGCTGAAGTTGGCGCGACAGCGGATGCACGGTGACCAGCGGGTTGCCCGATTCGAGATCGGTCCCGGAGGCCATCACCGCCGTGCCTGGCGCACGCACCGGCGCACCGCAGGAGGCCAGAGTGAGCGCCAATGTCGCGACCAACATCATTCCGCGGGTTGACGTGCTCCGTCCGAGCGCCATCATCCCGACGTGCATCGTCTTCCTTCGCGCGTGCTCGACGCGCTCCTGCTGCTGTGGACCGTCACGACCCTCACCTTCGCGCTGATTCACCTGGCGCCGGGTGATCCGGCGTCTCTGCTCATTGCACCTACAGCCACAGCGGACGAAGTCGCGCGCCAACGCTCTCTACTCGGCCTCGACGCGCCGCTACCAATCCAATATGGACGGTGGCTTTCGTCTCTGCTGCAGGGCGACATGGGAAACAGTCTGGCACTTTCACGACCAGTCACCCGTGTCATCGGTGATGCGCTGCCAGTGTCGTTGTTGCTTGGCATCAGTTCGTTGGCGCTGAGCTTTGTTGGCGGGATTCTGGTGGGCGCTGTGCAAGCGCTTCGCGTCGGCCGTCGCGCCGACCTGACGATAACAATCCTCACCACTACCGCGTACGCGGCGCCGTCGTTCTGGTTGTCATTGGCCGCTGTCGCGGTCGCCACGACGGGGGCATCGCGCATGGGCATCCCTGTGTGGATGCGCCTGCCAGCGTTCGGCCTGCATGAACCGGCTGCGTTGGCGTCAGGCTTCGATGCGTGGCGCGATCTCGCGCGACACTCGGTGTTGCCGCTGCTGGTTCTCTCAGTACCGGGGATGGCCGGAGTGGCACGCTTTGCGCGCCAGACCCTCCTCGATGCGTCGCAAGCGCCGCACGTGCAGGCGGCGCGCGCGCGAGGCCTGCCGAGGCTTCGGCTGGAAGCGCGGTACATCATGCGGACGTCACTGTCACCGCTTGTGGTGTTGTTCGGTTTGATGCTTCCGGGCGTGATCGCGGGCTCCGTGTTTGTCGAGCAAATCTTTGCGTGGCCCGGGCTCGGCCGCGCAATGATGAGTGCGATCGCATCCCGAGACTATCCCGTCGTGCTGGGGCTGACCCTCGTCTACGCGGGGGTGGTCATTGCGTCGAACCTGCTTGCCGACCTGACTGTTCAGCAACTTGATCCGCGCCGTCGCGACGCCGATGGATTGGGCCGCGGCGCTCGCGCGTGAACGCATCCATGGCGAGTACACCGGCGCATGCCGCAGGGGCAACCGGACGCGCGAAGCAGTACACGACATCGAATCGCCACCTGTCGGCGGCCGGGGGCGTGCTGCTGTTGCTGGTTGCCGGCGCCGTTGTGCTTCCGTTCACCGCGACGCACGACCCAGCGCGAATTGGCGATGTGCTCGCAACGCGACTCGTACCGCCGTTCGCGCGCGACGCCCTTGGCGGGTGGCACGTGTTAGGCACCGATGCATTCGGTCGCGATGTCTTCATGCGGCTCTGGCTTGCGGCCCGGATCTCACTGGGTGTCGGCGTAGCTGGATCGCTCTTTGCCGGCGTCATTGGCGTTGCCCTCGGCGCAATCGCTGCGTGGCGCGGTGGCGTCGCGGAGCGATTGATTCTTGCCGTCGGCGATGCGCTGCTCGCGGTACCTCGGCTGGTGCTCCTGCTCGTGATTGCGGCGCTTTGGGGACCGGGACTCGGTGTCGTGGTCATCGTGCTTGGGCTCACGGGATGGATGTCCATCATGCGGCTCGTGCGCAGCGAGGTGCTCGGTGTGCGTGTACTGCCATTCGTTGAAGGCGCGACCGCACTTGGGATTCCATCGAAGCGGGTGTTGTGGCGTCACGTGCTACCGAATGCGCTTGGCAGTGCGACCGTGGCAATTTCGCTGGGGGTCGGCAACGCGATCGTACTGGAGAGTGGGCTCTCCTTTCTCGGGCTCGGCATCCAGCCGCCGGCCGCCAGTTGGGGAAACATGATTTCCGGCGGACGTGAGTGGCTGCTGATCGCGCCGTGGATTGCGCTCGCCCCAGGGCTACTGCTGATTGTCACCGTTGTCGCCTGCACCGTGATCGGCGATGCGCTGGCGACACCGAGTGTTCGATCGGTGTCAGGCGCGCGAAATCAGTAGCGTGTGGAGCGCGCGCGGTGAGAGCTGCAACGGGATTTTTACGTCGACGATTTCGGCGTCTGACAAGGGCGCTTCATCGAGTCGGCACCGCGTAACGTGCCACGGACCCGCGGTTGGCATTTGCCAGGCACCGACGACTGGCGTGTCGGTGATGTTCGTGACCCGAAGCAGCAGTGAGCGACCGTCGGCTGAGAGCGTGACGGCTGAAGCGCGCAGTCCTACACCGGTAAGCGTGGGGCCGGCGAGTGCGAGCGGTGGCGCGGCCAAATCGCGCCATGTCTCGCCGGTGAGCGGCAACAGCAGCGTGTCGCAGGAGTCTTCGATTTTTGCAATTGTGTTGTCGCTCCATGCGCCGTGCAGCAGCAGACCGATTCGCGCGCGGAAGCGTCCCTTCGATTGCGAGCGCGGCGTAGGACACGGCCACCCGGCGTGCCCCGGACGTTCCGGCAGGTCGGCGCGCGAGAGTTCGCCGATGGCGCGAAGGAGCGTGACAGAGAGTTGTCCGTTGGTGACTTCGGCTTCGGCCAGTCCGTCGGAGATCAGCGTGGCGCCGAGTGAGTGCTCGCCGTGGGTGTCGTCGCTGAGGGCAACCCAGCGGTGCATCGGCATCGTGGCAGGTGCGGCCTCGACGGCGCTGTCTGCACGTGAAGCGACGATCGGTTCCCGCCTGACCGGACCGAAGGCGGCATCTGCGTGCACGGTCCCGCGCTTGAGATCCGTATTCCAGCGCAGACGCAGTCGATGATCACGGCGAAGATTCACGCCATGCACATCACAGCGCAGGTGGTTGGCGTCTGCGTCGAGTATGAGTTCGGTCTCGACGACTACTGACCCGTTTGCGCGCTGACCTGCCGTGGGGTCAACGGTCATCGACTGAATGTCGCTCGGGACGAAATCGTCGCCAGACGGTGTTATGTCGAGCGCGAGCTTCCAGCGCAGGCGAATGCTCGCGCGCAACGGACCAGGTGCGCCAGCGCGGACGCTGACGAGTTGGAGTTCGCGCGGCAATCCGCGCAGCGACGGTGTGTAACTGTCGCCAGCATCGACCTGGCTCTCGAGAGTGAGTGCGCGCGCAAGCAGGCGCCCGCCGAACTGCAGGTGCACGCCAGCGGCATCGCAGGTGACACGTACGATCCCGTTGTCGATCACAACGCTCGCGTCGGACTGGATAAGCGAGGCGGGGTGCAACGGCACACCCGGAATGACCGGCGGGCTCGCGAGTTGATCCACGCCCTCGGCGCCGGTCGTGGACGAGGGCCCGCCTCCAAGAACCCGAAGGCCGTTCGCGGGAACCGAAGGCACCCAAGCCACGACATGATGCACGCGTACCAGATCGTCGTCGGGATAGTGTTGTGGCGATTCGCGTCGCGTGTGTGAGAGTCGGCTTCGACCGGCTTGGAGCAAGATGTCGCCCAACGCAGGCGTGTCTCCATTTCGAGTCGCGCGGAGCGGGTTCGCGTTCGCACTTCGCGGCCCCACGCGCACATCGGCGATCGTTTCGACGAGACGCAGTTCCGCGATACCGCCGCGCGCGTAGCCCGCGCGATTGCGCACGACAACCGGCGGGTGCGCCAACGGCGACGAGCTGCGGACAATTGCCGGGTCGTGGCCCAACGCGAGTTGCAGCGCGCCCTCACGAATGCCAAGGGCCTGTGTCGCCACTGCGCGCTGTCGCGCTTCCATCGCCAACGCCACGTCGTCGGTGGAGCAACCACAGAGCGTGTCGTGCGGATGCGTACGCAGCAGCGTCTCCCAAGCGTGGTGCCGCAGCGATGGCAATTGCGCCAACGTCAGGCGCGCATCCGGCGACCCGACGTGTGCCGCGGCGTCCCCATGCAGCCACGCCAAGACCAGCCACGGCTCCACATCGCGAAGCAGCGCGCGTTCGAGCCGGGCGTTCGCGCGCTTCTGGTGTGCGCGCGTGCCGAAGGTGCCTTGTAGTGTCCACGTATAGCCGTACGAATCGCGCAACTCCCCTTCCACCAGCGGCGACAGTGCTGCTGTCGCACTGTGGACCAGCGCATCGGCAAACCGGGCGAGACTGGAGTCGATGAGGATCGCGCCATCGGCCGCCGCGGCGCGTGCGAGGAGCCGCAGCGCATCGTCACGACCGCGCTGGCGCGCATGATGGTCGGCGCCATTGGGCAGGAGCACAACGCCAGTCCGATTCCGCACGCGCCACGTGGCCGCGAGTCGCGCCCACCGCGCGGTCGCGCCGGGTGCATCCGTCGGCAACGCGCTTCCTACTTCGTAGCCGTCGGGCGGCAGGTGGTAGGCGAGCACCGATGACCCGTCTGGACCACGCCAGCGGACTGCATCCGACGGCGGGTGGGCTTCACCACCCAAACCGCGCCAGACGATCGCTACGGGCAGCCCAAAGCCGGCCGCAATCGCCGGCATCATGGCCGGGTGCCCAAAGGTGTCAGGGCAGTATGCGACTCTCGGCGCGACCGCCCCATGTCGGGTGAGCACGCGCCGCCCCGATTCGAGATTGCGGATGATGGCCTCGCCGCTCGGAATCAGGCTATCGGCCAAGACATACCAGGGCCCTGCCTCAATCGCACCGGACTCGAGCTGCGCGCGCAGCAATCCATGCCGCTCCGGCCGCACCGCGAGATAGTCCGCAAGGAGAACGGCCTGACCATCAAGCAAAAACGACGTCCCGCCACTCGGAAAATCGAGTAGCGCGTCGATCAACGGGACCAGCCGCTGGCGAAATCGACCGGCATCGTGGTACCACTCGCGATCCCAATGCGTGTGCGAGACGGCATGGACACGCAGCCGCGGCGCGTCGCCGGCAGGCACCGCCACGTGCACTGTCGCGTTCACGGCGTCCGGCGCGGGATCGGGGTGGGTAGGCACGCGCGGAAGCTACAGCCGAACATCACAGGCGGGCCACACGGTTGACCCAGCGACGCGCGCGATCAACCTTTCCCGCTCATCTTCGGCCAAGCCTGCATTGGAACTGCTTTCAGAACTCTTCGCCAAACTCCGAGACCTGCCTGCACTGGTGCAATGGGCAGGCTACGTCGGACTCACGGCTATCATTTTCGTCGAGACCGGCCTGCTGCTTGGCTTTTTTCTGCCGGGCGACTCGCTGCTCGTCACCGCTGGCCTTCTGGCGTCCCAATCGGACTTCGGCCTGAACGTGTGGCTGCTGGGGCTGATTCTCTCGGTGGCAGCGATCGCGGGCGACACGGTCGGGTACAGCATCGGGAAGTCCACCGGTCCGCGCATTTTCACTCGCGAAGACAGCCTGCTCTTCAACAAGAAACACCTATTGCGGGCGCAAGCCTTCTACGAGAAGCACGGGGGCAAGACGATCATTCTGGCCCGCTTCATGCCCATCGTACGCACATTCGCTCCCGTTGTCGCCGGCGTGGGCCAGATGCGCTACCGGTCGTTTCTTGCGTTCAACGTGATTGGGGGCCTCGCCTGGGTGTGGTCGATGCTGATGATCGGCTTCGTACTCGGCCGCACCGTGCCCGGCGTCGCGAAGCACATCGAAAAAGTGATTCTGGTGGTGATTTTCCTGTCCATTCTGCCCGGCATCATCGGCTGGTGGCGTGAACGCTCCTCGGCCAAGCCCAGCAGCAACGCTGGCTGATCGCTTCGTATCGAACAAGCCGGGCGTCGCCCACCGACCGGCCCATAACCGCTCTCTGTACGCCTCATTCACCTTGCTTCCTGTCGGAGACGTTTTCATGGCCCATTCACTTCCCGCACTTCCGTATGCCCCGGACGCGCTCGAGCCGCATATCGACGCGCAGACGATGCAGATTCATCATGGCAAGCATCATCAGGCGTACGTCACCAATCTGAATGCCGCGATCGACAAGGCGCCGGAGCTCGCGTCGTGGTCGCTCGATGATCTCAACCGGCGCATCAGCGAAGTGCCGGAAGCCGTTCGCACCGCGGTGCGCAACAACGGCGGCGGCCACTGGAATCACTCGTTCTTCTGGACGCTTATGGCGCCAAACGCGGGTGGTGAGCCGACGGGCGAACTTGGCGAAGCCATTTCAGCGACGTTTGGAGCGTTCTCAGGCTTCAAGGAGCAGTTGCAGGCTGCTGGTGTCGGCCGCTTTGGCTCCGGCTGGGCGTGGCTTGTCAGCGCCGGCGGTGTGCTCTCGATCATGAGCACGCCCAACCAGGACAACCCGCTCATGGAAGGCAAGAACGCCATCCTCGGCGTCGATGTGTGGGAGCACGCGTACTACCTCAAGTATCAGAACCGTCGCGCTGACTATCTCGCCGCGTGGTGGAACGTGGTGAACTGGGCAGAAGTGTCGAAGTTGTACAAACACGGCTGAGCCAGCTGCCTTTCATGAAAACAAACGGGCCCGGTCGCGATGACCGGGCCCGTTTGTGTCCTACCCACCCGACGACAACGCATCTCACGACGGCCGGAGTAACCCAAAGCCCAACGAGACCAGTGCCAATAATCCCCAGCGAATGACAGCCGCGATCGCGCCGGTACTGCGTGCTCTGGCAACAACGGAGACGCCGATTGCCGTCAGTACAAGCGTCCAGATGTTGAAGAGATCGAGGCTCTGCAGAAACCCCAACAGCGCGGGTGAAACTGCGGCAGGGTCGACGAAGCGTGCCGGACCAAACTGCGCATCGTTCACACCACGAATGGTCTGCGTGTCAACGAAGGCCCCTGGAGTGCGATTGCGATGTATCCGATCACTGCTGGGAAGTAGCTCCAGCTGGTGATGGTGGCCGCCTGTCCGAACGTCAGCTTCGCGCCAACGACACGCGAACCGATCGTCGTGAAGATGCCGCCGAAAATTCCGACAAACCAAGGGGCGAGCAGCGGGCCGGCGAGCGCTAAGTAGCCGGCAAACCTACGCGACGTATCGATCGCGGTTTGAGGAATTCCCTGCCCCTTGGTGGCGGCGGTCGCCATGCCTCGTTCGAACTCGTCATCGAAATACGGCGTGACGAGATTCTTCAGCGCGACCACCAGCACCAGGAAACTGACGGGTCTCCGCAGTCACCGTGCAGCCTCTCCCTCGAGATAGGTGTACCCTTCCAGTCCAGCGACATAGTCGGCGATGAACGCGTTCGCTTCTTCACGCGACAAGGACGGCGTCGCGTTGACCTTACGGCGAAAGGTCGCGAGGAGTTGCGATGCACCGAACTGGACATAGTTCAGCACTTCAGTCACAGTGTCGCCCTCGACCAGATCGGTGATTTCGTACGCACCTGCATCGTTGAGCCGCACGTGCACTGCGTTTGTGTCGCCGAACAGGTTGTGCAGGTCGCCCAGAATTTCCTGGTAGGCACCCGTGAGGAAAATGCCGAGTATGTAGTCTTCTCCATCCCGGAACTCATGGAGCTCGAGACTCGGCCGTCCATTTTTGTCGCCGACAAAACGATCGATCTTGCCGTCGGAGTCACACGTCACGTCCTGCAGTGTGCCGCGACGCGCCGGTTCCTCATCGAGCCGGTGAATGGGCATGATGGGGAAGAGTTGATCGATGGCCCAACTGTCCGGCAACGACTGGAACAGGGAGAAGTTGCAGAAATACCGATCGACAAGCGCGGATTCGAGTTCCGGCAAAATGTCTTCGTAGCGATCACGATCCGCCGACGCGATGCGGTAGGCCGCATTCATCGTGGCGAGCCACAACACCTCAGCCTTGGCCAATCCGCGAAGATCGAGCACACCGCTGTTGAAGAACTGACGTGCGCGATCCTTGTCGAACGAGGCATCGTGAAAAACCTCGAGCACCTTGCGAGGCTTGGCGCCGCGCTCGGTCAGCGTGCGCCAGTCTTCGTACATCTCGTGCAGGAGCGAGAAGTCATCGTCATCGATGGCCGGTATGGGCTGTTCAGCCTGCGACTCAACGTCGATCACCTTCACGAGCAGCAGTGCGTGGTGCGCCGTGAGCGCGCGCCCTGATTCGCTGATGATGTGCGGCATCGGCAGCTCCGCTTCGCGACACGCTTCGGCGATCGTGTAGATCACGTCGTTCGCGTATTCCTGTGGCGTGTAATTGACGCTGGCGTTGTTCGTCGAGCAGGTGCCGTCGTAGTCGATGCCGAGCCCACCACCGACATCGACGTGCGTGATGTCCACCCCCATCGCGCGCAGCTCCATGTAGAAGCGCGCGACTTCCTGCAGCCCCGACTTGATGAAGCGGATATCGGTGATCTGACTGCCGAGATGGAAGTGAATGAGCTTGAGCACATCCAGTCGATTCTCGGACTGCAATCGATCGATCAGTTTGACCAATTGCGCTGAGCTGAGCCCGAACTTGCTCTTCTCGCCGCCGCTTTGCGCCCAACGACCAGCCCCTTCGCTGGCCAGCTTGATGCGCACGCCGCAAACGGGACGTACCCCAAGTTCTTCGGCGACTTCGAGCAGCACATCGAGTTCGCTGAGTTGCTCGAGCACAATGAAGACGCGATGTCCCAGCTTTTGGCCCATGAGCGCCAGTCGCATGAACTCGTGGTCTTTATAGCCGTTGCAGACGATTAGATGCTCAGTCGTTTCGGAAAGACCGAGCACCGCCTGCAATTCGGGCTTTGATCCGCATTCGAGACCGACGCCGTGGCGCTTGCCGAATTGCACGATCTCTTCGACAACGTGGCGCTGCTGATTGACCTTGATCGGATAGACCGTCGTGTAACCGCCGGTATAGTCGAACTCCTTCATCGCTGTTGCGAACCGTTCGCTCAGCGTTTCAATGCGCGAACGCAGAATGTCTGAGAAGCGCAGGAGGACGGGGAGCTGAATGCCCTGCTGCTCGAGATCATTGGACAGATCTTTGAGATCGAGCTGCAGATGCGGCCGTTCAGGATCGGGTCGAACAACGACGTTGCCGCGCTCGTTGATATCGAAATAGCCGGCGCCCCAGCCTTCAATGTTGTAAAGGGTCCGGGCCGCCTCGATTGACCAAGGCTCAGCTGCGGGCGGGGGGACATCGACGATTGGTTGGATTCGGGTAGCCATGGCGTCCAAAGTTAGGGCATGCGTTACCTTTCCGCATGGACCCTCAGACGATCGCCACGGCAGCAAAGGTGGGGAACGTTATCGAGTCGTTCCTGGCGGCTCTTCGTCCGGGGCGCGACGGCCCGACGGCGAAAACGCTGCGCGTCATTCCTCATCGGAGTGTCGGCGACGCCACGCGCCTGACCGTGCGGGGCCGGGTGGTTCGAGAGGCGGTCACAAACCGTCGGCCAGTTGGGCCCACGGGAGCAATCGGTGCCCGCGAGCATCTGGCCGCTCTGTATCGCGCGTTCGACGCCGTCGAGCTCCCCTTCGCGCAGGTGGAGGCATCGCTCGAAGGCGTTTGCAGCCGAACGACCTGCGACGCAGGCGGCTTCTTCGCGATCGACATGCCCTCGCCCAATGGCCGCCGCTGGGATGCTGGTCTTCACCGCGCGATGGTTCGAGTGATCGATGTCGGACCGACGGCAACGCAACTCGATCGATCACAGTCACTGGCACTGGAAGAGCCCGCCGATATCTATGTCCACGGCGCGACCGCAACATTGGCGATCGTCAGCGATCTCGATGATACGGTGATGGACACCAACACGATCAACACTTGGGATGCGATCCGCACCGTAATGTTTCGCAGTGCCCATCATCGCAAGCCGGTTTCCGGCGTCGCCGCGCTCTACTCGCAGCTGCGGGACGGGGCGGACGGCAATGCCATGAATCCCCTGTGCTACATCTCGAGCGGGGCGTGGAATCTCTATGACATAGTGCTCAACTATCTCGAGACCTATGCGCTGCCACCCGGTGCAATTCTTCTGAATGACTGGGGCTCTCGCGCGCGCAGTTTTCAGGCCGTGGCGCACGCTCACAAAGCCGAACATGTATCCGCACTTCTCACGCGTTTCCCGCAGCTACCGTTCCTATTGATCGGGGACGATGTGCAGGAAGACCCCGAGTTGTACGCGAAGGTGGCCGTCGCCTACCCCGGGCGCATTGCTGCGATCTGGATTCGCGCTGTCCGCAACACTCCAGAGCGAGGCGCGTCTATTGAGTCGTTGCGTTCGGCCTTGGCGACCGCGGGCACCAGTCTCGTTGTTGCGACTGAGACGGATTCATTCGCCCGTGACGCGGCTGCTCGCGGCTGGCTCCCCCGCAAAATGCCAGCGGCCGGCGAACGTATCGCCGCCGGCCGCTGAGTTCACGAGGTACCAGTGCGTCGTCGATTTTGAATCGACGACGCGGGGATCATTTGTCGCCGTCGAGCAGTCGACCCACACCACCCAGCAGCGAACCTTCTTCGCGGCCGCGTCCACCGGCGCGCGGTGAGGCAGCGATGATACGATCGGCGAGACGCGAGAACGGCAACGTCTGCAGAATCACGCGACCGGGGCCCGTCATCTGGGCGAAGAAAAGTCCTTCGCCGCCGAAGAGTGCCGTCTTGATCCCCGGAACACGCTGAATGTCATACTGCACCGATGGCTGAAAGGCGACCAGACAGCCGGTGTCCACGCGCAGGATTTCGCCCGGCGCCAGATCGATCGCGTGTAACGTGCCCGACGCGTGCAGGAACGCGAGTCCATCGCCGACGAGCTTCTGCAGAATGAAGCCTTCGCCGCCAAAGAAGCCCGCGCCGAAGCGCCGCGTGAACGCGACCGAGATATCGATGCCACGCGCCGCACAAAGAAAGCTGTCCTTCTGCGCCATCACGGTCCCGCCCCACTCACGCAGGTTGAGCGGGAGAATCTTGCCCGGATACGGCGCGGCGAATGCAACATCGGCCCGACGGGCGCCTTCGTTGCCGAAGAGCGTCACGAAGAAAGAATCACCGGAGAGCACCCGCTTCCCTGCCCCGATCAGCTTGTCGAAGAGCGATCCGGAACGCGCATTCGGATCGAGGGTGGTTGCCATCGTAATTCCTTCGCGCATGAACATCATCGCACCCGCTTCGGCAAAGACCGCTTCGCCGGGATCGAGTGTGATAATCACTGCCTGCAGATCATCGCCGATGACCTGGTAGTCGATTTCATCCGCCATCAGAGCTCTCCATTTGGACGACCCGGCGTGATCGCGCCACGCGGGCTCGGTGTGGTTGGCGTTACTGGTGCACCCATCTTCACCTGATCGCGTCCCTTCTCGAGGAACGGAATTCCACGCACCATCCATGACGCTGGTTGAGCACCCAGAAGTTTCGTCGCGAAGAAATCCTGCATCTTCCGATCGATGTCCTTCTGATTGGCCCGCTTCGTCGGATTATGCTCGTCACCATTGTAAACAACCATATACGCTTCCTTCTGCAAGCGACGCATCGCGACGTAGAACTCGATCCCCTGATACCAAGGCACCGAACCGTCGTTGTCGTTGGCCATGAACAACACCGGCGTGGTCACGCGATCGAGTCGGAACAGCGGCGAGTTCTCGACGAACCGTTCAGGATACTCCCACAACGAACCGCCAATGCGGCTCTGTGTGTGCTCGTACTGGAACGAACGCGCGATCCCGGTCTGCCAACGGATACCACCATACGCGCTCGTCATGTTAACCACCGTGGCATTCGGCACTGCCGCCGCAAACATGTTGGTCACGGTCACGAGATATGCCGTCTGATATCCGCCCCACGACTGCCCCGTGATCCCCAACCGCTTCGGATCGACAAACCCCTTCGCGATCAACGACTGCACACCCGGAATAATCGACTTCGCCGCACTCGGCCCAGGCTGTCCATCGGTGTACACGATGTCCGGCATGAAGACGAGATAGCCGAGTGCGTTGTAGACGAGCGGGTTGACGTTGTTGCGCCCGCTGGGCGCGACGTAATTGTGTAAACCGTCGGACAGCTTCTCGTAGTAGTAGCTCACCATCGGATACTGCTTCGATGCGTCAAAGCCTTCGGGCTTGAAGAGCAAGCCGTTGAGTGGAGTACCATCGGTGTTGAGCCACGACACCAGTTCGACGGTGCCGCGCGGATACTGCGTGTCCTGCGGATTCGCATCGGAGATCGGCGCAACCTGTGTGAGCGAGCCACCCGTCCACAGATTTGGGAATTCCCGATACGTCTGCTGCGTCAGCAGATACTGCTCGGCGTGACGCGCCTTTTGCAGCGCGCCGTAGTTGCGCGCCCCCATGAGAATGCGCTCGGGCTTCCCCTCAACGCCAACGCGATCGCGCCAGTATCCGCTGCTCTTGGTCGCATCTTCGACCGCGCGCAGCAGTACAGGCTGTGCGGGATCGATGAAGCGATCTTCCGCGTCGAGATCGATTACGCGAAACGTCGTCGTGAGCCTGCGTCCTTCGCCGTCAGTCATGTTGCGGGGTGCAACGACCGCGGTCGGATCGATCTCCCACACATCGTAGCGATCGTAGACGAGTGCGCGCTTCTCGCCCACTGTCCACCCGGCAATCCCATACGGCGGCGGTACATCGGGCGAATCGAACTCTTCGTCCTGGAACTTCACGCCTTTGATTGCTCCAGTGAGCGAAAGCTTTTTGCCGGTGGTGGTTGAGTATGCAAACCACTGTCCGTCATCAAAGAATGTGACGTAGCCGCCTCCAGGCGAAAGCTGCGCACCGAACTGCAGTTTCTTTGCGATGAGGGTGCGTGCACCAGTCGCGACATCAACGGCATACGCATCACTGCCGCCCTCGCCCCACATCTGCTGGACTGCGTACTCGACCGGGTTGAGTGCAAGCGCGCGTCGCCCATCATCGCTGACGGTCATCTGCAGCAGGGAATCGGTGCCAAGCTTCGTCCACTTGCTCGTCGCGATCTGGTAGACCGCGATCTGTGTGCGATTGCGATCACGCGCGGCTTCGATCTTTTGCTGCGGCATGATCTTCGTGTCCTGCCAATGCCACAGATCGTACACGGCCTTGTCGGCGAGTGAGTCGGCGGGAATCGAATCCATCGGAATCTGACCAAACGAGAACAACACCGCATTCCCATCGCGCGTGAAGTCGACGCGCCCACGATCGGCGATGAGCAAACCGGCAGGCGCTTCCGTTGCCGCAACAATGCGTCGGGCAGCGATCGTCTTCCCCTTCGCCGCCACGAGCGACGCGTGATACAACGAGAAGCGTGGACGCGAGACGGTGTCTCCTACATCGGCAACAAACACAGCCTGCTCACCCTTCCGGTCAAACGCGAAACCGCGATACATCCCACGCCCGCTGATCAACGCCGTCACCCCACCACTCGGCAGCGCGCGGACGAACACCCCTTCGCCGGCACCATCGCGTGAAGCGACGGTGTAGCCGAGCCAGTGTTCGCTGTCGTCGAACGTGTAGTTGGTGACGCCTTCGACACGGGTTTCCGTGCCAGTGGCGAGCTCACGCAGCACGAGCGTCGTGCCAGTCTCACGTCGCGGCGCGGTTTGCGGCGCGGTT
>Ga0105044_10002406_pt1 | contig 25497 bp, 24 predicted proteins | sample MAT01_FD_78092 | JGI IMG/M metagenome (GOLD analysis project Ga0105044, IMG submission 78092) | Freshwater microbial communities from Lake Fryxell liftoff mats and glacier meltwater in Antarctica - MAT-01 | ecosystem: Environmental > Aquatic > Freshwater > Ice > Liftoff microbial mat | place... | reverse complement strand
GTCAGCGTCGTGCACTCATGCGATCGTCGGCGATGCGATGCATCTGCCGTTCGCTGATGCCAGCATCGATATCGTCACCTGCTCACAGGTGCTCCACCATTTTGACGGGAGCGCAGCCGAGGCACTGCTGCGTGAGTGCAATCGGGTGGCGCGGATGGGAGTCGTGATAGGTGATCTTCGCCGGAGCTGGCTCGCGGTGGCCGGGCTCTGGTCGGTATCGTTTCTGCTCGGATTCCATCCCGTGAGCCGGCACGATGGCGTGGTCTCGATTCTGCGTGGTTACACTACTCAGGAACTGCGGCGCCTCGCGCGACGCATCTCGGGGACGCGGGTCATCGTGCGTCGCCGATTCGGATGGCGCGTGACTGCGACTTGGATCCCCGGCAAAAACATCGAATGACAGCTGCCACATCGACTGAAATACTCCAACGCAACTACCCGCTCGGTCCTCCGCCGGAAGGTCGGTTGATGACGACCGTGGATGAAGCCATCGTTCGCGCGCCGGTGTCCCGGATTTTTGATATCGCGCGCGAAGTCGAGAACTGGCCTGCCTTTCTGCCGCACTATCGCTTCGTGCGCTTTCGTCATCGCACCACAGACGGGGGTGGCCTCGTAGAAATGGCGGCCAATCGTCCGTTCGGCCCGCTCAATTGGCCGACGTGGTGGCTCTCGGAGATGGCGGTGAACACGGAGGCGCCGTGGGTGCGCTTTCGCCACGTCGGCGGGGTCACGACTCGCATGGACGTGGAGTGGAACTTCTCCCCAACTGACGAGGGCACACTGGTACGCATCATTCACGTCTGGAATGGACCATCTTGGCCCCTCATTGGGCCGTTCGCGGCAACGCAGGTGATCGGGCCCGTGTTCGTGCACGGTATCGCATCGCGAACCCTGGCCGGATTGGCGCGCGTGGCCGAACAGGCCACCATGGCCGCACGACCTTCGGCTGCACCGTGAGCGGGCCACGAGCGCCCACCCGTGCGCCACGTCGTGTTGCCATCACGGGAATCGGCTGTGTGACGCCACTTGGCACAGGCGCCGACGGGCTCTGGCAGGGACTGCGCAACGAACGATCGGTGGTCGGTCCGGCCACACGTTTTGATTCGTCGATTTTTCGGAGTCGTTGCGCTGCGCAGATCGACGACTTCGATCCGCTTGACCATCTCGACACCAAGCGTGTGCGTCGCCTGGATCGGTTTGGCCAATTCAGCGTCGTGAGTTCGAAGCTGGCCATCGAAGATGCCGGACTCGATCTCACGAAGGAAAATCGCGAACGCGTCGGCGCCATGATGGGCACGGCGTTGGGCGGCGTTGCCTATGCCGAAGCACAGGCCGCCAACTTCATCGGCGGTGGATTGCGCGCGGTGGATGCAACGCTCGCACTCGCTGTGTTTGGCGGATCGTCGAGCTGCAACATTGCGATCGAGTTCGGCGTGCAGGGGCCCAACTCCACCAACGCGATGAGCTGCGCTTCGGGCACGATGGCCATCGGCGAAGCGTTTCGGCAGGTGCGCGATGGGTATGCCGACATCATGATCGCCGGCGGTGCGGAAGCGCCACTCGCGACACTCTGCTTCGGCGCGTTCGCACTCATTCGTTCGATGTCCAATCGCAACGACGACCCCACGCGTGCCTCCCGTCCGTTCGACCGCGATCGCGATGGCTTTGTGATGGGCGAAGGCGGCGCCGTGCTTATTCTCGAAGAGTGGACACGCGCGGTCGCACGCGGTGCGCGCATCTATGGCGAACTCGCGGGCTATGGCACCAGCAACGATGCGCATCACATGACCGCGCCACTACCGGGTGGGGCGCAGGCTGCACGATGCATGCGCCAGGCCCTGAACGACGCGGACGTTGCAGCACACGATGTGGAGTACATCAACGCGCACGGCAGCAGCACCCCGCTGAACGATCCGACCGAGAGCGACGCCATTCGCACCGTGTTTGGCGACCACGCGTACCGCATCCCGGTCTCGAGCACCAAAGGCTACTATGGCCACGCCCTTGGCGCGTCCGGCGCATTCGAAGCCGCGATCTCCGCCCTCATTTTGCAGCGCGCCTGGGTTCCGCCCACACTCAACCTGGACAATCCAGACGTCGGCTGCGACTTGGACTACGTCCCCAATGTCGGCCGCGATCTCGCACCCAAGACGATTCTCTCCAACAGCTTCGGCTTCGGTGGTATCAACGCGTCGCTGGTGTTCCGCTCGGAGTAGAACGAACAGAAAAGCAACGACAGCCACGACTTACGCGAATGGCGCGAATCTGAGTCGTACAGATTCGCGCCATTCGTGTAATTCGGGGCCGCTTTTGCCGTTTTTTTTTAGATCTGGCGCGACCCGTACTTGGCCTTGTAGCGGTCAATGCTTTCGTGAATGATCGAGAACGCGCTCTCGCTCTTTTCCCATCCCTGAATCTCGACGCGTTTCCCTTCGAGATCCTTGTAGATGTGGAAGAAGTGTTCGATCTCCTTCAGGTAGTGCGCCGGCATGTCGGCGATGTCGTACACATCGTGGTGATACGGATCTTCGCACGGTACGGCGAGAATTTTTTCGTCCGGTTCACCGCGATCGAGCATGAGCAACACCCCGATGGGACGACAGGCGATCTGACAACCCGTGAACGTCGGCTCATTGATGCGCACGAGAATGTCGAGCGGATCGTTGTCTTCGCTCAAGGTCTGCGGAATGAAACCGTAGTCGCCCGGATAGTGCACGGCCGAATACAGAACGCGATCGAGCTTGAAGTGCCCGCTCACCTTGTCGAGTTCGTACTTGTTGCGTGAGCCAGCCGGGATCTCGATGATCGCCGTGACCTGCTCAGGCGGATGATCGCCAGCGGCGACGTCGTGCCAAGGATTGTGCATCTATGAGTCGAGTGTCTGTCTTGTGTCGTTCGTTTTATGTCGGCAACGGAGCGTTCAGCGCGAACGCCGCTAGCGGGTACGCAGAGCGACAGCCGCGTCGATCGCAAAGTACGTGATGACGAGGTCGGCACCAGCCCGCACGATCGCGACCAACGACTCCAGCATCGCGCGTTCCCCATCGATCCAGCCGCGCTCCGCCGCGGCTTTGATCATCGAGTACTCGCCGCTCACCTGATACGCTGCGAGCGGCAGTCCCGTGTCGTGCTTCACTGCAGCAATGATGTCCAGGTACGCACCCGCCGGCTTCACCATCAGAATATCCGCACCCTCAGAGACGTCCAAGCGAACTTCACGTAACGCTTCACGGGCGTTGGCCGGGTCCATCTGATAGCTGCGGCGATCACCAAAGGCCGGGGTCGACTCTGCGGCCTCGCGGAACGGCCCATAAAACGCCGACGCGTACTTGGCCGCATAGCTCATGATCGGCACCTGTTCAAAGCCGGCCGCATCGAGCGCCGCACGCAAGTGGCCGATGCGCCCGTCCATCATATCGCTCGGCGCAATGATATCGGCGCCCGCTTCCGCATGCGAAATCGCTTCGCGCGCCAGCAGCTCGAGCGTGGCGTCGTTGTCCACTTCACCGGCCGGTGTGAGCAGGCCGCAGTGACCATGATCGGTGTACTCGCACATGCACACATCGGTCACCACCAACAGCTGCGGAAACTTCAGCTTCACGGCGCGCACCGCATCCTGCACGGGACCATGCGGGTCCCACGCCGACGAACCCTCGGCGTCCTTACGGTCGGGAATGCCAAAGAGCAGAATACCGCCGATTTTCTCGGCGACCGCTCGCTCGGCATCTTTCAGCAGTTCATCGACGCTGGTCTGAAACACGCCCGGCATCGAACCGATCGGCGTGCGAATGCCGCTCCCGCTTCGCACAAACAGCGGCCAGATAAACTGCGCCGGATCGAGACGCGTTTCGCGCACGACACGACGAATCGCGTCCGTGCGACGGAGTCGACGCAGGCGTACGGGCAGCGGTGCGACGGTGGTCTCGTTGCCGAGGAACGACGACATGTCAGTACGCCCCTTGCATCGGGGCTGTTTCGCCGCGCGAGCGCAGTGAGGCCAGAATGTCGCCGCCGCCATCGCGATGCAGCTGCTGCGCGAGTGCGCGGCCAGCGGCGGCAGGATCAGTAAGATCAACGACGATAGAACCACGCACCACGTGCGTGCCATCGACGGCGGCGATGATACCATGCAACGTCGCCCCGCTCTCATCGCGCAGCATCGACGCCCCGATCGGCACCTGGCAGCCGCCCTCGAGCGCGGCGAGCAATGCGCGCTCTGCCGTGATTGCCGTGCGCGTGTCCGCGTGGTCGAGGCCTGCCAGCACCGCCGTCATGCCTGCGTCGTCGGTGCGCGCCTGCACGGCAATCGCGCCCTGTCCGGGGGCTGCGATCCACGCCGGCGCGTCGAGGAACGAGACAATACGATCGCCGAGTCCGAGGCGACGGAGTCCCGCCGCCGCGAGCAGCGCGGCGTCTACCTCACCGGCGTCGATTTTGCGGAGACGGGTGCCGACGTTGCCACGCAGTTCGCACACGTCAAGATCGGGGCGCAGCGCCCGCAACTGCGCGCGGCGCCGTAACGACGACGTCCCGATCCGCGCACCATGCGGCAGCTCTTCGAGCGTGCGCGCCGATACACCTGGACATACAACGAGCGCATCACGCGGATCTTCACGCTCCAGCAGCGCAACGATTGTCAGCCCGGCCGGATCGGCCGTGGGCAAGTCTTTCAGCGAATGCACTGCGCAGTCGGTGCGACCGGCGATCAGATCCGCTTCCAGCTCCGCGGTGAACAACCCTTTCTCACCAATTGCCGAAAGCGATCGATCGAGGACACGATCTCCGATGGTGGTGTAGGTCACGAGCTCACTTGCCACACCGCGCTCCGCGAGCGCTGCAGCAACCTGCCGTGCCTGACGAAGCGCGAGCTCCGACGAGCGCGTTCCGATACGAACGAGGACGCCACTGGCGTGAACGGTGGCCGAGTCGGCGGCCGATTCTGTTGCGGGATCAGTCATGACGAATTCTACCGTGATGGCGGAAACGCCGCGATGATGCTTTTTACCAACCCTTCGGCCGTGGCTGCCGTGGATTCCACCTTCACCGGGAAGCCCGCCAGGCGCGCCGCTCGCGCGGTCACCGGCCCAATGCACGCCACGGGCAATCGGCGCGCGTACTCCGCCGGCAACGCGTCAAGCAGTGCATCCACCGCACTCGGCGCCGCGACCGTGACAAGGTCCAAGCCGTTGGACAGCGCCAGACTTTTCATTCGGGACTGCCCCTCCGCATCAATCGTGCTACGGTACACGGGAATCACATCCACAATGGCACCGAGCGCCCGCAGCCCGTTCGGGAGCACATCGCGCGCGCCCTGGGCGGCCGGATAGAGCATTCGGGCGCCATCCACATCGGTGCGCGACGACATCGCGTCAACCAACGCCTCCGCGTGAAACCGCTCAGGCATCAGTGTCGCCGTCCACCCACGTTCCGACACCGCAGCGGCCGTCGCGGCGCCGACAACGGCAATTTTGCGCGTACGCAGATGGGCCATCGAGATCGCACTGGTCACGACCGCAGCCAGATGCTCCACCGCGTTCACACTCGTGAGCAACACCCACTGATAGCGCCCGAGCGAACTGACCGCCTCAGCGAGCAGCGTTGCGTCAAGCGATTCGATCCGTGTGAGCGGCACCTCGTGCACCGTCGCGCCAACGGTCCGCAGCGCCTCGGCCAACGGTCCGCCGCGCCCACCCGCGCGCGTCACGGCAATGCGAACGCCAGCGAGCGGCGCTGGCGCTGGCGCGTTCACCATGCGGCGTTCACCATGCGGCGTTCACCATATGGGGGCGTCAGCGTGCGACTAGGCGCGGCGTGTCTGCGCCATGCGGCGCAGCAACAGCACGATGTAGCCGCCGAAGATCGCAAACGCGACGATATATCCAGCGGTCAGGTAGCCACTCGTGTCGGGCGGCCCGCCCGCTTTCGGCACAAACGCAGCCCCAGGGTCCGACGGCGCAGTTTGTGTCGTTGCAGGTGCCGCCGGTTGCGTGCCCGTGCGCATCATCCATGCTCCAAGGCCGCGCGCGCATCACGCGCGGTGGCATACCGAAAGCGCAAACGCAACATCGCGAAGAACAGCAGACCGTAGGCAATGCCGCTCAGTCCAAACGTCGACAACATGTCCGACGGCATGGATGGGGCACTCGGCTTGATCACGATCGGCGAGGGATGCTGTGAGCGAAAGAGGTAGACGGTGAGATGGATGAACGGCACCAGCGCCGCAGCGAGCGAACCCACTACCGCAGACAGCCGCGCGCGGGCTTCCGGTTGTTCCACCGCGCCGCGCAGCACGAGGTAGGACAGCACCATGAACCACAAGAACAGCGTGCTTGTCAAGCGTGGCTCCCACACCCACCAGGTGCCCCAGCTCGAGCGCGCCCAGATCGGCCCGGTCGTCAACACCACCGACATGAACACCAGCGCCACTTCGGCCGACGATTCGGCGAGGCGATCGAGGCGTGCGTCTTTCACCCACAGATACATCAGGCTGCAAATCGCAAGCAGTGGGCAACCAATATACAGCCCCATGATCGCCGCCGACACGTGCACGTAAAAGATCTTCTGCACCGCGCCAAGCATCGCGTCCGCCGGCGTGAAGTAGAACGCGCGCACAACGGCGCCAATGCACGCCACGATTGCGATGGCCATCAGCCAATCGAAACCCGACGACGCCGGCGGCGAGTCTGCCCGCTCCTGACGTATGTCCACTGACGATACCGACGTCATGACCTATTCCTCGAGTGTGTACGGAAATGCAAGGGTGCACGCCGCTGTAAAGACAATGTCGAATGCGAGCAGGATCTTCAACCAATTGGCCGCATCAGCCATCGGGCGTCCGCCGAGCAGCACCACCGATGCCTGCGCCGCCGGAATCACCAGTGGGACGAAAAACGGGAGTGCAAGCATCGGCAGCAGCATCTCGGCCAACCGTGTATTCGACGCCACCGCAGCGAACAGTGTTCCCACGGCCGAGAGCCCGATTGCGGCCAACACCACAATCAACACGACGCCAAACCAACTGCTGCCGCTTGGCAGGTCAAAGAACAGCGCGACCGCCGGCAGCGCCAACGCCTGCACCGAGAGCACGAAGACGAAATTCGCGATCACCTTGCCGACGAACACCGATTCGCGGGACATCGGTGAGGCGAGCAGCGCGTCGAGTGCGCGGTCTGCCTGCTCAATCTGAAACGATCGGTTGAGGCCGAGCAGTCCAGCGAAGGTGAAAATCACCCATAGCACCGGCGGGGCGAGATCCATCGCCGGGATGGCGGTGCCGTCCCACGTGAAACGAAAGATCGCGACCGAGAGCAGCGCAAAGACGCACGCCGCCAGAAAGGCGCTGCGGGTGCGGAATTCGATCAGCAGATCCTTCCGCGCCACGCGCCAAGCGTCGGCCAGGAATCCAGGGGATACGTAGCGCAGGGCGACCACGCCCTGCTCGTTCGTGCCGGTCAATCGATCCCCGCCGTCACGAGTTCGCGATAGCGCTCGCTATAGAGAGCAGCGTCCAGGCCGCCGCTCGGCGCGCGATCCGTCGCGATCAGTCGCCCGCCCATCATGATGGCCGCGTCCGTGGCGAGGGCGAGTCCCTCGTCGAGATGGTGGGTGACGAGCACCAGCGCGGCCCCATCGGCCTTGAGCTCGCGTAGCGCCGACGTGAGCGCACGGGCGCCAACTTCGTCGAGCCCCGTGTACGGTTCGTCGAGCAGGAGCAGTTTGGGCTGATGCACCAGCGCCCGCGCGATCGACACCCGCTGCTGCAAGCCACGGCTGAGCAGCCGAACCGGCGTGTCGGCCCGATCGGCAACGCGGAGGCGAGTCAACGCCTCCATCGTCGCCTTCTCCGAATCGACGATTCCTTGGCACTCGGCGGCGAACCGGACGTTTTCTCGCACCGTCAGCGCCGCGTAGAGCATCGCATGGTGGGAGATCAGCCCGATCAGATGACGGACCGGGGCGTCTCCGGGGAGTAGGTGGCCCTGCAGCGTGGCCGACCCTTCGGTCGCTTTGAGCAAGCCACCCAACAGGCGCAGCAGTGTCGTCTTTCCCGCGCCATTCGGCCCAAACAGCGCGAGACAATCACCCTCGGCCAGGGTGAGCGATACCCCGTCAACGGCACGCCGATTGCCGAATCGCCGTACCAGCCCCGACGCCGTGAGGACGGGGCGGGGCTTGAGGCGTGCGGGGGTCAAGGTCGGTGGAGCCTGGTCGTGCGTGAGCATCGAACAACGATAGTGGACAGGGCGGTTGCCCGCGACGCGCTACTTTGGCAGCGTCGCCACTAGCTTCCGACGTCGGCGGCTCAGTTCTTCCACCTAGGCCGCGCTGCCATCCGGACGACCTCCAACGCCCCGCCCCAGCGATATCTGACGATGAGTGACATCGACGTACTGCTGCAGGAAAACCGCACTTTTCCGCCCCCGCCTGCGTTCCGCTCGACTGCTCGCATCCACGACCGCCGACTCGTGGATGACGCGGCGATGGACCCCCAGAATTTCTGGGCGCGCGAAGCGGGTGAGTTGACTTGGAGCAAGAAGTGGGACCAGGTGCTGGACTGGAAGCCACCGCACGCGCAGTGGTTTGTCGGCGGTGAGCTGAATGCCAGTGTCAACTGCATCGACCGTCATATCAGCGGCCCGCGTCGGAACAAGGCCGCCCTGATCTGGGAAGGGGAACCGGGTGATCGCCGCACCTTCACCTACTGGGACCTGTACCGCGAAGTGAATCTCGCCGCGAACATGCTCAAGCAGCTGGGCGTGCAGAAAGGCGATCGTGTGGCGATCTACTTGCCGATGATCCCAGAGGCCGTTTTTGCGATGCTGGCCTGCGCGCGCATCGGTGCGGTGCACACGGTGGTGTTTGGCGGCTTTTCACCGGAATCATTGCGCGACCGCATCAACGATTGCGGGTGCAAAGTGCTCATCACCGCGGACGGTGGCTATCGTCGCGGTCAGGTCGTGCCCCTCAAGCGCAACGCGGACAAGGCGCTCGAGGAGTGCCCGTCGATTGAGCACGTGCTGGTGGTGATGCGGGGCCGCTCTGGCGTGGGCGACGAGATGTTCGCTGAAATGAAGGACGGTCGCGATCACTGGTGGCACCGGCTGAAGCGAGAAGTACCGAAGTTCTGTGAGCCGGAAGTGATGAACGCTGAAGATCTGCTCTTCATTCTCTACACATCGGGCACGACCGGCAAACCCAAGGGCATTGTGCACACGACCGGTGGATACATGACCGGCGTTGCCGCAACCGCGAAATACGTCTTCGATCTCAAGGAAGAAGACGTCTACTGGTGCACCGCCGATATCGGCTGGATCACTGGGCATTCGTATCTGGTGTACGGGCCACTCGCCAACGGCGCCACGTGCATGGTGTACGAAGGCGCTCCCGATTGGCCGGAGAAGGATCGCTTCTGGCAGATCTGCGAGCGCTACGGCGTCACGATTTTCTACACCGCGCCGACCGCTATTCGTACCTTCATGAAGTGGGGCGCCCAGTGGGTCGAGAAATATGATCTGTCCCAGTTGCGCCTCCTGGGTTCAGTCGGCGAGCCGATCAATCCCGAAGCTTGGATCTGGTACAACGAACAGATCGGTAAAGGGCGATGCCCCATCGTCGATACGTGGTGGCAGACCGAAACCGGCGCAATCATGATCACCCCCCTGCCCGGACTGACGACCACCAAGCCAGGTTCTGCGACCCACCCGTTCCCAGGGGTGCGGACCGCGCTGCTCGATAAGGACGCGAACGAAATTGCGATTGGCGGCGGACTTCTTGCACTGACGTATCCGTGGCCGTCGATGCTCCGGACTATCTGGGGCGACGATCAGCGTTACGTCGACACCTATTTCTCGAAGTGGCCTGGTCGTCCGGATCTCTACTTTGCCGGTGACGGTGCCAAACGCGATGCCGACGGATATGTCTGGATCCTGGGGCGCGTGGACGACGTGTTGAATGTTGCCGGACACCGCATCGGCACGATGGAAGTCGAAAGCGCATTGGTCGACCATCCATCTGTTGCCGAAGCAGCCGTCATCGGGAAAGCACACGAGCTGAAAGGTCAGGCGATTGCCGCATTCGTGACGTTGCGCACGGGCTTCAATCCCAGTCCTGCTTTACGTGATGAACTGCGGGAACACGTGGCACTCAAAATCGGTGCGTTGGCGCGACCGGATGACATTCTGTTCAGCGCGGACCTTCCGAAAACGCGTTCCGGGAAAATCATGCGTCGCTTGTTGCGTGATATCGCCGAAGGCCGCGCGCTCGGTGACACCACCACGCTCGCCGATCCAACTGTCGTTGCCAGTCTGAAAGATCAGTACGAGGCTCAGGAGTCCTGAACATGTCCATACTCGGCAAACTTTTTCCCGAAACCCTCTTTCCGCGCAAGCTCTCGGCGGAAGCCGAACAGCGCCTGCGCTTGGTGCAGGCGCGCGCCGAAGAAGCGTTAATCAGGACGCATGTCGAGAATGCCCTGGTGTTTGTCGATACGCTCGCACCGGAAGTCGGCTATGAGCGTGCGATCGACATTTACGTGCGCGAGCTTGGTGTCCCCGATCCGCTGGCGAGCGTGGTCGCTACGCGTGCGCTCGTTGTACTTGGCGATGTCCTCGTGCCCTCTGCCGAAAACGACGGGTCGCAAGCCGGAGAGCCACCGCTCCCCACCTTGCGACTCGATGATGCCGCCGCCCGCCGAAAGCGCGCGTAGGCCGTCATTTCCCGCGACGCGCGACTATTTCTTCGCGCTATCGCCCGCAGCAGGTGTCGCAGCGGCAGGGGCTGCCGCACGGAGGCTGTCGACGATCATCTTGAGCCTATCGTACGTCACGCCGTTGCTGTACATCTTGCCGCCGACAACGAATGTCGGTGTTCCATTGACGCCAATTTTTTCGCCTTCTGCCTTGTGCGCGCCGATGCGCGGCAGATTCTTCTGCGAATCGAAGCACTCCTTGTAGGCCGCGATATCGAGTCCGACCGTCTTCGCGTACTCGTCGAAGAACTTGCGCGGACTCGCCGTCGCCTGAGTGTTCCAGTCGAACTGGCCGGCAAAAATCGCATCGTGCATCTCCCAGAACTTACCCTGGTCGGCCGCGCAGGACGCAGCAAGCGACGCAGCCATCGTGTTCTGGTGCATCGGGAGCGGAAAGTCGAAGAAGCGGAAGTTCGCCAATCCGGCGTCGATGATGCGGGTCCGCATGTCCGGCTCCGTCACGGCGGCAAACTGCGCGCAGCTGGGGCACTCGAAGTCGCCGAACTCGATGATCGTGACCGGCGCGTTCGGATCGCCGCGCAGGTACCCCTCGGCCTTCGGCAACGGCGTGCCCGGTGCAAGGGTGATGGGCGCGGTCTTCGCGTTCTGCATTGCAGCCCAGATTCCGCCCCCGCCTGCAGCGATCAGGCCCAGCAAGAGCGCATAGAACGGTGTCCGCGATTTTGTTGGCGTTGCTTTTACCACTCGATCTCCTCGTCGTCGTCCGGCGACCAGCCGGTGGGTTCCCAGGCGCTGTCATCCGACTGTTTCGCCTCATCCACGAGTCGCCGATGCTCGGCGACCTCGGGCGTGTCATACGTGCCGCGAACTTCGTAGTGGAATAGTTCACTTCGGACATCGCCGATGAGCTTCATCAGTTCGCCGGCGTGCCCCAGCAACTGTCCTTCCGCATCGAGCGAACGAATGCGCTCGGCGAGGGTGCGCAGCATTTCCCGGAGCATATCCGCGCGCTCACCACCGTACGTTTCGTCGGCCATCCATTTCTCCTTGTCCAGAGCAGCTGCTGCGACAAGCGGAGTAAGCTACGCGGGCCGCCGTGCCCGGCGCTATCCTTGCCACGCGTCTGGATACCCCCGTCAGTCCGAGCCACCCCGAGCCGAATCACCGTCAATTCCCGTGTACACCGAACAGCTGCGAATTCCCGTGGGGAACGGATCGTTGCATGTCGAGCGCACCGGTCGGGGAGGCCCGCCGATCGTGTTGCTGCACGGCTTTGGCAGCTGCGCTTTTCTCTGGCGCGCGATCGCCCCCCCGCTGGCGAATCAGGGCTTCACGGTGCTGGCCGTCGACCTCCTCGGGCAGGGCAAGTCGGACCGCCCGAACGACGCGGCCTACAATCCTGGTGCGCAAGCCGAGTATCTCGAACGCGTGCTCACGGCGCTGCGCCTGCCCGCAGCGTCGGTCGTTGGGCAGGACATCGGCGCCTTGGTGGCATTGACGCTCGCGGCCAAGCGTCCATCTACGGTCGCGCGGCTGGCGCTATTGAACGCCCCAGACCCAAGCGACCTGCCGGGCCCGGAGATTCGTGCCCTGCAGCGGATGTCCGCCCGCGTCGCGCTTGGCGCGAATGCCCTCTTTGGCGCGCTTCCACTGGTGCAAGCTTTGTTGCTTGCGTCCGTGGCCGACCCGGCGCACATGCCTCCGCTGCTGGTGGCGCGCTATCTGGCACCCTTTGTCGGCAACGACGGCGTCGCGCGGCTGTTGCATCTGGCCAGTGCGGTGGAGCTGTCCGAGGACGACCAAGCCCGCCTGCGTGACGTTTCCTGCCCCGTGACGCTCGCTTTTGGCGCACCGGACGACCTAGGGGAGCGTGCGGACAACCGTGAACGAGTGGCCCTGCTGGCCCCCAGTGGCAGCAATGTCGTGACCGTGCTAGGCGCCGGGCGACTGATGGCAGAGGATGTACCCGACGAGCTGGTCCGACTTATTCTCGCGTGGATGAGAGACCAGGCGACCGGATAAGCAACGAAACTGGTGACTGGTGCGTCGTGTTAGGTAAGAAGCGGCACTGGAAAAGTAGTGGTCGCTTCGGTAAAATTCGGTCTTGTCAGCGGGCGGTCCGCTGGCGCAGTCGAGTTTCGACGCATCACCCCGAGGAAATGGTTAAACCAAAGCTTCGTCCGCGACGTGATTCCGCGGTGCCTTCGCCGTACCAAGAGGCCCGCGACGAGCTGTTTCAGCAGATCATGCAGTGCGGTGTCATCGGTTGTCATCCTGACGACCAAAAAGAGTGGTTCGATGTCACGTTGCAGTACCTCGCAGGCCGCTACCCCGAGATCAAGGCTCCTGAAATGACAGAGCTGCGGACCCTCGGTGAGCGCTTTGCCCAGCCGACGAAAAAGCAGGCGCAGGAAGCCGCTACCGTCTAGTGCTGGTGATCGCTTCACATCGCCCGACCGATCAGCGCTGACGTCAGTCCGCTGGCAGTATCTCGAACGCCTTCGCTTATGCGGGGGCGTTCGTCGTTCAGGGGTGTTCCTTGGTCGGGATCAACCCGTGGGGACCATGCGCCGTGCGAACTGCACAGTGGGCAGTTGTGAGTAACTCGAAACTCTAACTCACCGCTGCCCACTTGCCGTGAAGCGCGAACGCTTTCCACTGCACACTCATGCGCTGGCCGTCCGCTCCCTCTCCCGCCATAGCATCAGCGTGTAATCAATCGTCGCCGTCACGCCGAGCACGGCGACCAGCAGCACCAGCGCGTTTGCCCATGCCGGCTGAAGTAGGACGGCGATGAACGTCAGCATCTGAGCGCCGGTGACCAACTTGCCGATTGGGCGCGCCTTGAACGTGATCGGGCGCAGCCAGCTGACGTTGCGGGCCACAAACCACCCGACAATCGACATCACGTCGCGAAAGAGAATCGCGATTGCCTGCCAGAGCGCGAGTTCACCGCTGGCGACAAAACTCACGACGACCGCGAGGACGAAAAAACGATCGGCCACTGGATCGATCAACGCGCCCATGCGAGTCATGGTCTGCGTGCGTCGCGCGAGCCAGCCGTCAAGAAAATCGGTAAGTGACGCGATGGCGATCAGCGCAAGCCGGGTTGGTGCGGTATCGGACGCGACAAACCCGAACGCCAGCGCAACGCGTGACGTGGACACAAGATTGGGCAGCGTGAACAGCGTCTGTCGAGCCATGCCGGAAACTACGTAGGCGCGCAACCGGGGTGCCAGCGAGGGAGCGCCCGCGTTAACGTGCGCTGATGAGCGTGCCGAAGGGAGGTGCGGTGGTGCATCTGATCGCCGAGTTGACGGGTATCTCGTCGGCACAGCTGCACGACGCGGCGTTGCTCGGCGGATTGCTCATTGCGGCAGCCGGCGCCGCCGGATTGCACGCCACAGCCCCGCCCATGCTCCGTTCAGACCCGCTCCGCGGTGTTGACGCGCTGCTGCTGCTCCAAGGCGGGCACGCGACGCTCCACGCTGAAGCCCACCGCCGCACACTGCTGGTCGACCTGCTCGTGCCTGAGCCCGCCGATCTCGGACGCGCGCTCGACGTGCTGACACGCCGTCTCGCTCCGAGCGCCGTTGCCGCAGAGCAGCTGATCCGACTGGCGGCGGCCACCTGAGCACGTCGCCGCGTGCAACGGCGTGCGACTCATCACGCAAGCGCCTGCCGGTGCGCGTCGCATGAGTGACTCGCTCGCACCGGTCACGCTGCTGATCGCCGTCGGCGTTCTGCTCTGGGACATCACGCTCGCGGGGTGGATCGCGTCCCGGAAGGAGGCGCCGATTCTCTTCACGCAGCTGACCGGTGTCTGCGGATTGCTCGTCGCGCCAGCGCTCGTGGTCGCCCTTGCATCAAGCACGGAAGACGGTGCGCGCACCATTTCCGGGGTGTCCTGGCTGCTGCCGGTGATCACCGTCGCGTTTGTGCTGCAGGTGTTGTACGCGGTCCTGGCACGACTCGTGTCGACGGTTGTCGGTGTGCCGATTCTGCTTTACGACATCGCGATCGCCGCCGTGGCGATCGGTGACTACATGGTCGCGCAACACGGTGCGGCACCAATCGCGCTGCAGGCCGCGGTTGCCTCGCGTGATGCACTCATTGGCATGACGATCGGACGCGCCGCGTTGGTCTCACCCCTTGCCCTGCTCGTGCCGATGGTTGCGCCCGCGTATCCGGCGCGCTGGCGACTGTCCGCGGTGGTGCGCGCATCGCTTGTGCTCGCGGCGACTGCGGTCACAACACTGCTCGTGCTCGAATGGCCGCGTGGGATCGGGGCGATCCGGAGCTACGAACCGGCACTGTCGGTGCCCATGCAATCACGCCCGGCCGGTGACTTCATCATCGGCATGCGACTGTTTCCGGTTCTGTCTGGTGCGCCGACCGCTCGCGTTGCGGCCGCCGATCTTGCCTTGGCGCGCAGCTTCGAGCCGGAAGTTGTGCTCGTGGTGCTCGATGAAGATGGAACGCGGCCATCCGCACTCGATTCGCTCGCTCGCGTGCTCGAGCCGCTGCGGAACGACAGCGTGCGGATCGCCATCGCGCTCGAGGTTGGCGCACAACCGTCCGCCCTCGACGACTTGAATCGGCTCAGCGCGATCGAGCGGATTCTGCTGCGCGTTCGACCCGACGTCCTCTTCCCTGCGCTCGCAGCACCTGTCCCACCGCTGCTCCCCCGTCGGCCGCCGTCGGTGGTCTGGTGGCGCACCACCGAATCGCGATCAGCGCAGCTCATCGCGCGCGTGCGCCCTCGCACCACACTCGGCTGGGCCGCATCACGACTGGATGCGACGGACAGTGCGGTCTATCGGTGGGCTGCAACGCCAGCGTCGCGCGTGCAGCTGCTCGGCGCCGTCTCCTACCCCTCGTTCTCAGGACTTCCCGCCGTCGACGCACGACTGCGCGTATTCGAGCGGTGGCATGCGCTTGCGGTCGCGGACAGTGGCGGAACGCAACCACATTGGTTGGTGAATGTGGGCGGACTGCCGCATGCACACGGGGACGCCGCACAACTGGCGTCAATTCGACATGCGCTCGCGTGGGGATCGCGCCGAGCATGGATCAACGCGGCGATTGTCGGCGAGCCTGCGGACTACGACGGTGGGCTTGGGCTGCGGGCGGCGAACGGGCGAACGCGCGCCACGCTCGGGAGTATCGCGTTGGCGGCGAAGGCGATGCGGGATGTCCGCTGAAGCCAGCGAGACAGCGCGCGGGGGATTTGGCGGGTTGTGAGTAGTCACGAGTGGTGGGTTTGAGTTTCGAGTGACGAGTCGGACCGGTCACCCCTAACCCCAACTCACAACCCCAAACTGGGTAGTTCAACTGGTGACCCGTCACTCAAACTCACCACTCAACACTCAGTGGTTCACCCCGCGCACGATCCCTTCGACTACCCTCGCCGGATCGAAGTACCGCTGCGCGACGTCGAGCACATCAGCATGGGTAACCGCCGCGATGTTCGCTTCGACCTGCTCCAACTCGTGCAGCCCTTCGCCAAACAGCCACGCGTCAACGAGATCGCCGAGTACGCTGCTGCCGGACTGTTGGGCGATAGCGTGCGTGCCGATGAGATAGCGACGTGCGCGCTCAAGTTCTTCGGCCTTCGGAGCCGCGTTGCGGAGCTTGGCGAACTCATTGAGCAAGCCCGCGCGTGCCTCGTCCTCACGCGCAGGTGACGTTGCAATGTACGCGGCGAAACTTCCTGACACTCGCCGTTCAATCGGGAACGCCATGACGGTGTATGCGAGCGATTGCTTGTCCCGAAGTTGCTCGAAGAATCGTCCGCCAAGCCCACTCGCGACGGCAGAAAGCACGCGAGTTGCGAAGCGGCGCGGATCATTGCGTGACGGACCCGGATACATCAGTGCGATTGCAGTCTGCTGCTTTTCCCGCGAATCGTGAGCAGCTAACGGGACATCGGGCCAGTGCGCGTCGTCGGGCGCCGTATCGTCGCGCCACGCGAGCGTGTCGAACGTGCGCATGATCAACGCGGCCGCATCTTCAGGTTGTACGTCGCCGACGATTGCGATCACCGACGCACTCGCCATGATGTGCGTGTTATGAAAGTGGCTGACCGCAGCTGCGTTGCTCAGGGCGAGCGATTCATCCGAGCCGATAACCGACCGCGCGTACGGATGATCGGCGTATGCCGTCGTCATCGCGAGCCGCATCGGCCAGCGATACATGTCGTCGCGCAGGCGCGTCACTTCTGCCTGCGCGAGCGCACGCTCTGTCTCCACAGCGTCGGATGGAAATGTCGGCTGCTGCGTCACGTCGGCGAGCAGCTCTGCGGCAACCGCGAGATGCCGGGTTGGCACGGAGAGCGACCAGCCCAGACTTTCCAGCGCAGCACTCACGCTGATACTCGCCCCCAGCTCTTCGGTCGCTTCCGCAATGCGCGCACTACTGCGATTGCGCGTGCCCTTGAGCATTGACTGCGCCGTGAGCCGCGCGAGCCCCTCGTGTCCCGCCGGTTCGAGGCAGCTGCCGCCACGTTGATACACCCCGATATTCACGATCGGCGCACCGGGGCGCGGCAGAATGAGGATGGGAACGCCGCGCAATGTGCGATACACATGCACTCCGTGACTCACGCGCTGAGCCACCGGGTCGATCCGCAGATTTGACCGCTCAATCGCGGGCGCCATCGTTGGCGACGGGACATCGGGCGACAGCACCACGCCGCTCCCTGTCCCTTCCACGTCACGCAGCAGTTCGCGCAGTGCATCGGTGTCACTGGCAAGCGCATCGCTCCCCGTGGGCCGATACGACACGATCGACACCTGCGCAGGATCAAGATGCCGTTGCAGCGCATTATGCATCGCGTCCGGGCGCATCGCCATCAGCCGCTCGTAATAGTCAGTCGCGGCATCGAGCCCGCCTTCCGCTTCCCACGACGCGAGATACGACGCCTGACCATCCATCGATTCGAGTCTGCGTAACCAGCGCGCTTCGGTGATGCGCTGCGCACGGCCGACCTCAGCGTCCTGAAAGCCCGCCTCTCGCGCGAACTGCAGTTCACGCCACAGCTGCACCGTCGCTTCGACGGCGTGCGCAGCTGGAGCCTCGGCGCCGCTCACGAATACGCCGATGTCGCCGGTGGTGTAGTTCCACGCGGACACCGATGATGCGAGCTGACGTTCGCGTATCGCGCGATAGAGTCGTGATGCGCGGCCCGTGCCGAGTGCGATGCCCGCGAGATCGAGGGCTGCGCTGTCGGGATGCGTGATGCTGGGGGCCCGCCAACCGAACGCCAACTGCTGCTGCGCGACATCTCCACTCCAATCGCGCAAGCGAAAGCCCGGCAGCGTGCTTTCGAGCGGACCGCGGGCACGTTCGGGCGTCCCTCCATCCATCGTCCCGTAGCGAACCATCACTTCACGGCGCACCATCTCCGGATCGATATCCCCGACGATCGAAAGAATGGTGTTGGACGGACGATACCAGTATTGATAGAACGCGAGCAGCTGATCGCGGGTGAGCGCACGCAACTCGTCTTCCTGACCGATGCGCCAGCGACGGATGCGATGTTCGTCGTGCAACAGCGCGTAGAGGGATTCAATCGCTACCGCGTGGGGTGAATCGAGCTTACGCTTCGCTTCCTGAATGATGACTTCCAGTTCGCGTGCCAGTTCGTCCGCATCGATGACCGACCGCGCAAACGCATCGAACTGAATATCGAGCCCTGCGAGAAACGCCGACGACGGCAACACCGTGTAGTAGCTGGTGTGGTCATAAATCGTATGCGCGTTGAGATAACCACCATTGGCTTTCGTTTCGCGCGCAATCTGACCGACACCACGGGTTGGCGTCCCCTTGAAGAACATGTGCTCCAGCACGTGCGCGATGCCGACGATGTCGTCTGGTTCGTCGAAGTATCCGGCTTTCACATGCGTCACTATGGCAACGACTGGCGCAGAGCGATCGCGGCGGATCAGCAGCGTCAAACCGTTCGGCAATACTTCACGGATCGTGTCAAAGTGCAGGGCCAGCGCGTCGCGCGTGGCGGCAGTGGTGGAGCGTGTCATTGGCGCGGGGTGTCAGGAGGAGTTGTTGGTATCGCGCTTGGCGCGGGAGCTTTCAGGCACGGTGTCCAGTCGCCCGAGCCCGCGCGATCGTTCCAGCGCGCCGCCTCGTCCGGGCGACCAAGGCGAAACAGCGCGCAGCCCAGGAATCCCTGCGCGAGTCGGTCGTTGGGATCGATTTGCAGTGCGCGCACATAAAACCGGCGCGCTATTTCCGGATTGCCATCGGCGAGCAGGACCGACGCCAGTTCCCGATTGGCCATCGCGCTCTGCGGCGCGACACGGATGGCCGCGTCAAGAAACCGTCGCGCGACCGGCAAATTCCCTTCCTCGCGCGCCAGCCGTCCGAGAAACACGAGCGGCCGTTCATCGTCGGGCGCTGTGCGCGCAGCCTTGGCAAACGCGATCCGCGCGACTTCATTCGCGCCGCGCTGATAGGCGGCCACCCCCTCCTGAAAGTCGGTTGCGTCGGTGCGCTGCTGATACACATACCAACCGCCCACGCCGCCGAGTACGAGCACGGCGACCAGCGTGATGATGAAGCCCGCGGAGCGGACGAAGGCCCAGCGGGAACGCGGCGCTTCGATCTCCTGCAGCATGCGCACGTCGCGCGCGTGTTCGAACGGTGGTGGCGCCGGCTGCACTCTCGCCGCGGGCACCTTCGGCGCGCTGTCGAACGCGAGCACGGCGTGCTCGAGCGAGCGCAGTGCGTCGGCCGTAAGGGTGTTCTCCTGTACAAGACGTTCGGCGGTCACTGGTGACGCGTCGTCAATCGGGCTTTCCGTCCGCGCCAGCAGTGCGACGAGCGGATACGCATCCTCGAGTGAAAGGTGACCAGTTCTCCGCGCCTCACCAATAAGCGCCTGCCCAGTGAGGTCGGTGCGACCGGTGGCTGCCTGCAGCACCGATTGTGCCGCTCGACGCGCCGCCGCCGCCCGTGCATCGAGTGACGCGCCAGCGTTGGCGTTTTCGCTGAGTATAGGGCCAAAGACGACTCGCGCCGCGTCAAGCGCGGCGCGAGCGGCCATCGGATCAGAGACGGTCACAGATTGGTCATCGGTTGATCATGGACGGCGCGGCAGATCCGCGGACGAGATGGCGACGCGTGGCCGCGCTACCGAAGAATGCGCAGTAGCCCCGCATCGGCGCTGCCGCGAATGAATGCTTCCGGCGCATGCGCAGCGATTTTTGTCCCGGTCGCGCCGTAATGGCGACGCGATTCGGTGGCCATGTACTGATCGAGCGGCCGGCCAGCGTCACGCGAATCGCGCAACGCCTGCACGATCTCTTCCCACGTTCCTTCAAACGAACTGCCGTCGCGCATCAGCACGCGATGCGGTCCGTCCGGCGCGATGGTTTCCGCCCCGGTCGACTCGGCTTGCTGCTGCTGGGCAAGCCCAGTCAGCAGCGTGCCAAGTGTCTCGAGTTGTGTCTGCGCTTGCGTGACGGCGTCGTTCTCCTGTTCGGCGACCCTCTGCTCCACTTCGGCCAGCAACTCATCGATGGAGTCGACATCGCTTGTGAGCTCGAGCAGGCGCGCGTCCCACGGCTTAAGCTCGGGATCGTCGTCCTTCAAGCGATACACCGACTTCTTGAGCTCCATGAGACGCCAGATTCCAAGCTCGTCCCAATGATCTTCGGGCGTCGTCTTGTCGAACTCCGCGATTGCCGCGTCGAGGTCGCCGGCGTCGTAAAGAATATTTGCGAGGTAAACCCGCGCTTCGGCGAATTCCGGATCGAGGGTCAGTGCGAGTTGCAGTGCAACGATCGCTTGGGCGTCATGTTCAAGCCGATGTTGCGCATAACCGACGCAGGCAGCCGCTTCGGACGAATCGGCCGACTGTGCGACGGCGCGCTCGAAGAATGCGAGCGCATTGTCGACATACCCTTCGCGAAAGAGCGCGCGACCGATCTGCAGCATGAGATCGATATCGTCTTCGTAGCCGAGTTCGATCGTCCGATCGAAGGCGTGCATCCCCTGCTCGACCTGTCCGAACTTGAGCAACACTTCGCCAAGCCCGGCGAGTGCGTCCTCATGTTCCGGATCGAGAGTGAGCGACTCCTCGAAACTGCGACGTGCCCACGCGAATTCCTCGCGGGCAAGACGCGCATAGCCGACGCCGACATGAAGTTCGACAGCGTTCGGGTAGAGGACCAACCCTTCGCGCAGCATCTCGAGCGCCTCATCGTACTGCCCCTCGTTGTAGAGGGCGTGGGCGCGCTCGTCGTATTCCTCGGAACTCAGGAACGGAGTGGACATCTCGTTTCTATCCTCCGGAGCAGGCGGGTTACCGGATAGTACCGTGCGCTACGTGACAGGTTCAACACACGACAAATGCAGGAATGTGCGCGCAGTTTCCTCCCTTCCGACCGTGAAGAGTTCTCCCGGAAGCGGTATCGGCTGCCCGCCGCGCGTGCACGGTATCGCGCGACATCAGGTAATACCCGGGAAGCTTCCAGATGACGCTGCCTCGGTTGCGGGCAGGCCGCGAAGCGCTGCCAGCGCGACCGCGATCTCACCAGCCAAGGCAGCATTTGCTTCGAGCAACGCCAGATTCGCGTGCACTGACGCTCCCTGTGTACGACGCTGGACGTCGGCCAGGAGAAACGGAGTGACCGCGGCGCCACGGACTCCCTCTCGCTCGGCGTGGGCCAGCGCGGCCTCCGTTGCGTCGTCGACCATGCCCGCATCGAGCGCCGCGTGCGGCGGTGGTGGCTGCACCACCAGCATTGCCCCCGGACGTCCGAGCGCGCGATGCGCCTGCCAAGCGCGCGCGATCTGAGCGGCGCTGTCGACTCGGGCCGTGAGCGCCAGGCCAGTGGTTGTCGTGAAGAAGCCCGGCAATTCGTTGGTCTGGTAGCCTACCACGGTGACGCCGAGTGTTTCGAGGCGCTCGAGGGTGGCGGGGAGATCGAGAATGGACTTGGCGCCTGCACACACGACGATGACGGCCGTGCGGGAGAGTTCAACCAGATCGGCCGACTCATCGAACGGTGCGTTGCGATGCACACCGCCAATACCGCCGGTGGCAAATACCTCAATGCCGCTGAGCGCACACATCGCGAGCGTGCCGGCCACGGTTGTCGCGCCGTCGGCGCCGTCGGCGATGGCCATTGAGAGATCACGCGCCGACACCTTGCGCACTCCGTCTCGCGCCAGAAACCGTTCGAGGTCCACGTCTTCGAGGCCGAGTGATGGCTGGCCGCGAACGATCGCCGTGACGGCGGGTGTGGCACCGGCCTGCTCAACAGCGCCCATCATCCGCGTTGCCGCTTCGCGATTGAACGGGGGAGCGAGCCCTTGCGCCAAGACCGAACTTTCGAGGGCGACGACAGCCCCGCCGTGCTGGAGCGCGGCTTCGACGACTGCGGTGGTTCGCAACGACTGGAGGGCGTGAGCCACACGGCCATTGTATAACGGGGTGCGCTTGCTTGCAACCACTGATGGCCAATCCTGCATGGTGTGCGGCATGGCCGGTACCGCAACGCCGAAGTTCTTCTCAAAAAACCATCCCGGCCAAATAGGTATGACTTGGCCAGCCATAGCGAATGACGGTTTCGCGCACCGCCTCCCTGCCGCCGTCCCGGGTCCAGACGGACCGTTCTTCTCGGTCATTCACGGCGCGCAGCCGGATTTGGACTCTATGGATGCCGTGCGCGACGTAGCGCTCGTTGCCCGGGATGGTCCATAGCGGATCGCTGAGCCACCACAAGTTGCCGGACAGCCGCTGCTGTTCCGCGCAGGGCAGGTCTCGGACCTTTGCCGCGCTGCCTCCCTCGAACAAGGAAATCACATCCTGGCCGAGGCAGTCGCCCGTGCCGCTTGGGGGCGACGGGACGTAGGCATCGGCGATACGCAAAGCAGAGTCGGCAGACACCAGGTTGCCCGCATAGTAGTGTGCGAGCGCCAGAAGCTCTGCGCACAACCGATCATCGCCACGGCAGCGCACGGCGACGTCAATGGCAGGCGGTAGCTGCTGTTCGTCAATGAGGAATCGGACGCGCTGTCCGGCAATCCAAGTGTCGTCCGGATCGCGCCTGCCAGCCTCGTCCAAGTCGCGGAGCAGGTCCTCCCGCGCCCTCCGTACATCGCGAGCGGCTTGGCTTGTGAGCGCCAGATCGATGGCTTCGCCTTCGTCGGGGGGAGGTGTTCGCGACACTCCTCGCCACTGTGGGCTATTGCGCGCCGCTCGGCGCCGCGATCAGTGACGAAAGTAACAGGACGGGTACCAATGGTTTCATCAATGTGGTTGGGTCGAACTAAGTGGACGGTGTCATTCCAACGTCTGGCGCGTACCCGCGACACGACGACTCCGAGACGGCGCAAGGGCAGTAGGTGCGTTGCGAAAGGAGTTCGGCTTTGGCAAGGGTAGTGAGATCCGGCGCCGCCGGTTGTCAACGCGCGGCGGCGAGGAGACTATTCAAGGTTACCCACCCATACCGGTCTCTGATGTTTTTGGTTCTCGCGGCGCTTCTGCATCAAGCCGCCGACAGTATGGCGTCCTCTTCGCGGCCAGCCAAGGCGCCGGCGGCGGCGGTCGCCGCAGTCGTGGCCCCTCGTGATTCCCTCGTGGCATCGCGACCCTATTCAGGCCGCCAGCGACAGCTCGACGTGCGGCCGCCACTGGTGGTCAATGCCAACGTCACCTTGGACGGACGTCTCGACGAGGCGGTCTGGAGCAAGGCCGCATTGCTGACGCAGTTTACGTCGTACAATCCAGTGGACGGGCGGCCGGGGCAGGACTCGACCGAGGTGCGCATCTGGTACGCCAGCGACGCCGTCTATGTAGGGGTCCGCGCGTGGGCACCGCCGGGCACGGTGCGTGCCACCCTCGCCGAACGGGATCGCATTCTCAATGACGACTGGATCGCCCTGCAGTTCGACACATTCAACGACCGGCGCCGAGCATTCACGTTTGCGATGAATCCGCTCGGTGTGCAGGCGGACGGTATGCGCAGCGAGCAGTCGGCGGGACCGGGGCTCTCACGGGCCTCACTCGCGGTGGTCGATCTCTCGCAGGACTACCTGTGGCAGTCAGCCGGCCGACTGCTCGATGACGGATTCTCCGTCGAGGCCCGCATTCCCTTCAAGTCGATCCGGTTTCAGATGGGCGATCGACAGGACTGGGGGTTCCAGGTGGTGCGACAGACGCAGCGCACCGGTTTCCAGGATACGTGGGCGCCGACCTCTCGATCCATTCAAGCCTTTTCGGCACAGGCGGGCTACCTCCGCGGCATGACGGACATGAAGCGCGGACTGGTGCTCGACATCGTACCGACGTCCACCACATTTGCCACAGGCGCGCCGAAAGGCGCCGACAGCTGGAAGTACGGGTCTCGCGGACAGTTTGGCGGCGATGTGCGGTGGGGGGCCACCGCCAACTTCACCGTGAACGGCACGGCCAATCCCGACTTCAGTCAGGTGGAAACCGATGTCGGGCAGATTCCAGGCGACCCCCGGTTCGCCCTCTTCTTTCCGGAGCTCCGCCCGTTCTTCGTGGAAGGGAGTGAGCAATTCGACGCCCCCAATCAGCTGGTTTACACGCGCCGCATTGTCCAACCGCTCGGCGCGGTGAAGGTCACCGGCAAGATCCCACGCGTCGATATCGGACTGCTGAGCGCGGTGGACGCCGCGCGCACGAGTCGTGATGGACGCACGAACCCGGTGTTCAATATTCTGCGCGTGCGCCGAGATCTGGGCACTCAGAGCTCGGCCGGCTTTGTGCTCACCGACCGAACCGAGGGGCGCCGCTTCAATCGGGTGGCCGGTGTCGACTCGCGCCTCAATTTCGGGGGCGTGTACAACGTGGAGGTTCGCGCGGCGACAAGTCGCACCGGCGACAGCGCCGGAACGCGCCGCGGTGAACTCTTCGAGCTCAATCACGGACGGACCGGGCGCTCGTGGGGGTACCGAAGCTCGCTGTCTTCCTTTGCACCTGATTTCGAGACCCAGAGTGGCTTCGTGAATCGGACCGACTTTGTGCGGGGGCAGATCTTTCAGCGATGGACGCGATTCGGCCGCAAGGGTGGCTGGTGGGATCAGCAGCAGCAATTCATCCGCACGTCGGCACTGTGGTCGTACGATGGATTTCAACAGCGTGGACCGCCGTTGGAGGCCACGGCGGCCTTGGACAACTCGTTCGTGTTGCGCGGGGGTTGGCGCGCGTCGGTCTCGCCTGAGCTGCAGGCAGTCGCGTTCGATGCGCGACGCTACGCCCGCACGGCCACGCTGAGCCCGACAACCAACGGTCGCGTCGACACGGTAGCGTTCGTGCCGTCGGACCGGCAGTTCACACGCGCGCTTCAGCTCTCGGTCAATACTCCGCAGTGGCGGCGCGGCGGCGCGTCCCTCAGTGCACGGCGCGGGACCGAACCCGAGTTCTTTGAGACCGCGACTGCCACCCGCACCGAGATGGAGCTGTCGGCCGATTTGCGTCCGTCGCCGCAGTTGCGCCTGTCGTCGCTGGTGCGCTACCAGCGATTCCTGCGCGCGCGCGACGGGTCGGTGTTCAGCACGCAGGTGGTGCCGCGTCTACGCACGGAGTATCAGTTTTCCCGGGCGCTCTTTGCACGACTGATTGTGCAGGTCGAATCGCGCGACCGGGATGCGCTGCGGGATCCGCGCACCGAACGTCCGTTGTTCACCCGCGCGACCAACGGCACGTATTCTGCGATCGGTCGCCGGAAATCTTTGCTTGGCCGTGCGGACTGGCTGGTTTCCTATTTGCCGAGTCCGGGGACGGTGATCTTCGT
>Ga0105044_10002405_pt1 | contig 25507 bp, 16 predicted proteins | sample MAT01_FD_78092 | JGI IMG/M metagenome (GOLD analysis project Ga0105044, IMG submission 78092) | Freshwater microbial communities from Lake Fryxell liftoff mats and glacier meltwater in Antarctica - MAT-01 | ecosystem: Environmental > Aquatic > Freshwater > Ice > Liftoff microbial mat | place... | reverse complement strand
TACCTCGCAGGCTGGATCGTCGCGCTCTTGGTGATTGCCGAGCCGCTCAAACGCCGTGGAAAATTCACCTTCGCCGACGCCATCGATAGCGAGTTCCAATCGCGAGGCATCAAGCTCGTTGCCGCGATCAGCACACTCGTCGTCAGCTTATTTTACCTGATTCCGCAGATGGTCGGCGCAGGCGTACTCGTGCGTCCACTGCTCGGTTTGCCCCATGCGGCGGGTGTCGTGATGGTCGGTGCGGTCGTCGTGTTCATCGTTGCCACGGCGGGTATGGCATCGACGACGTACGTACAGTTTCTTAAAGGCTCGTTGCTGCTAGTGTTTACCGGAATTCTTACCGTGATGATCCTCAATCGCGGGTTGAAAATCGATAACAGCCCAGAGGTGAACTTGCCGCAAACCGTGCTCTTCAACAGCGATGGCAACAAGGTCGTCAATGGCATCGAAGGGGGGCTACTGCGGCCCGTAGGGCACGTCAGTAAGCTACCGGGCGGCATCACCGAGACGGGGCCACTTGGGCCGATCGAGTTCCTGAAGACCATCCGCGAAAGCGAAATCGTACTCTGGACGACGAAGAAACAAGCCGATGGCACGACGGTCTATTCGCCGAAACCGACATCGGGCGAAGCGGTCCTTCGCCCCGGTAACAGTCCCACGTTTCAGGGGCTAGCGGGTAGTTCAACGGCGGCTCGTTGGAACTTCGTGTCGCTCATGCTGGCTCTGTTCTGCGGCACCGCATCGCTACCACACATCCTCATCCGCTATTACACCGTCAAAGACGCCGCCGCCGCACGGAAAAGCACGATCGTCGGCATCGCCGCGATTGGCTGCTTCTATTTGCTGACGTTATTCCTCGGCCTCGGCGCAATGACTGGCGGAGCTTTGGACCCGAGTAACAGCAACATGTCCGCACCACTACTGGCGAAGAGTTTCGGCGTGTTGCCGTTTGCCATCATTTCTGCGGTCGCGTTTACAACGGTACTCGGAACGGTCAGTGGGTTGATCGTTGCCGCATGTGGGGCCGTCGTACACGATGTCATAGGCGGTTACCTGAAAATTGAACTCGCCGACGCGAAGAAGGTTTGGGCGGGCAAAATCGCAGCGATCTTCGTCGGCATCATCGCGGTCGTGCTAGGCATCTTGTTCGAGAAAATGAACGTGAACTTCCTCGTTGGCTGGGCGTTCAGTGTGGCCGCCTCCGCGAATCTTCCCGCACTCGTCATGATCCTGTTCTGGAAACGCACTACGAAACAAGGTGTAATTGCGTCAATTCTGTTCGGCATGATCTCGTCGCTGGCGTGGATTCTGCTCAGCGGCGATACGTTCAAAGATGTCTACGGGCTATCACCGGATCAATCGATCGTGCCTTTCAGTCAGCCAGGAATTATTACGATCCCGCTCAGCTTCGTCGTGCTGGTATGCGTGTCGTTGGCCAGTCGCGGCAAACGGGAGCAGAAATAAGCCTACGGTAACATGCCCGTTCGTGGCTTGGGCTTCGTTGTGGGGGCGTTTCCTTCGAGTTGTGGTAGGAGCCAATCGAGGCCATCGAGGTTGTCTTGCAGCCGTTGTTCGGCATCATCGCTGGTATGGCCGATGATGCCGATGGGGCCAGTGTAACCACTCGCTACAATCGTCTTCAAGAGACTCAAATCGAGTTCGCCTTGGCCGAGCACGAGAATCTTTTTCCCGTGTTTATCGCCCTCCTTCACCATGCCGTTAAGGTTGAGTGCGTAAAGGTGCGGTTGCATTTTCTTGAGGAGTTCCGCAAAGCGGTCGATGTGATCGTGCCCGTGATGCAAGTTGTACACGATGCCGACGTTTTTCAATTTGAGTTGCGCGATGATCGCGATTTGATTCTCCGGTTCGCCGAACCACGCTCCGTGGTTGTACAATCCGACAGTGCAACCAATCTTGGCTGCCGCTTCCGCGATGGGGCGAATCGCTGCGGCATGTACTTCGACTTTCTTCGCTCGTTCCGCAGGCGTACAAGCAATCGCGCCGCCGTTCATCGTTACCCAAAGTTGCGTGTGGATTTTGTGTTTCTCGAGCGTCGCCAACAGGGTCTTCGCGTTCTCGTCCAAGCTCGCAGGAAACCAGACCGCACTCAGATTCACGCCTTCACGTTTGAGGCAGCGAATCTCCTCGTCGAATGTCGGCAGATGTGTCGCACGCCAGTCGTAGGCAAAATGTTGGAAGCCAAGTTTACGGAGCATGATCGCACGCTCTTCCGGCCCGCGATTCTTGCCGTCGAACGGCACGATGCACCACGCCCAAAGGTTCTCGCGGGCAAACCGTTTCTCCTTCGGAGTGTCTGCCACAACCAACAGCGGGAAACCGAGTGCGACGAACGACAGGAATAGGAAGTGGTGTTTCATGCGATGACTTCTTTCACAACGTGGCCGCCGGTGCCGGTGAGCCGTGCGTCGAGGCCGTTGTGCTTGTAGGTAAGGTGTTCGTGGTCGAAGCCCAACAGATGCATAATCGTGGCGTGGAAATCGCTGACGTGGGCTTTGCCATCGACGCCGCGTAGCCCGAAGTCGTCGGTGGTGCCGTGCGTGGTCCCGGCTTTGACTCCGCCGCCCGCCATGAGCATACTGAACCCGAACGGGTTGTGGTCGCGGCCACTCGCCCCTTCGCTCATCGGCGTTCGGCCGAACTCACCACCCCAGATTACGAGCGTCGAATCGAGCAATCCGCGGCGCTTCAGGTCTTTGATGAGCGCCGCTGTCGGCTGATCGGCTCGCGTACACAACCTCGTGTGGTTGCCTTCAATGTCCGAGTGCGCATCCCACTGGCTGCCCGCGCCGCAGTACACTTGCACGAAACGCACACCGCGTTCGACAAGCCGCCTTGCGAGCAAACAGCGGTGGCCGAAGTCGGCGGTTTCTTTGCGGTTGAGACCGTACATCTCCTTCGTAGCGGCATCTTCGGCGGAAAGATCGACGGTTTCCGGCGCGGTCGACTGCATCCGGAAGGCCAGTTCGTACGCGGCCTGCCTCGCATCGAGTTCGCTGTCGTGGGGCCGTTGTCGCTTATGAATCTCGTTGAGTTGGCCAATCAGTTCGAGCTTGTGCTTCTGGCGGTCGGCAGTCACATTCGCGGGTGTGGCGAGGTTGAGAATCGGGTTCGCGCCGTTGCGGAACAGCGTTCCCTGGTAGGTGGCGGGCATGAAGCCGGTACCCCAGTTTCGTGCGCCACCGGTGACTTCGCCGTTGTCGGTGAGAACGACGAAGCCGGGCATGTTGCGGTTGTCGCTGCCGAGGCCATAGATCGCCCACGAACCGAGGCTCGGCTTGCCGGCGAGCACCGAGCCGGTGTTCATCTGGCAAACGCTGCCGACGTGGTTGAGGCCGTCGGCCCAACACGCCCGCATGAGGCACCAGTCGTCCGCCGTCGTCGCCATCTGCGGGAGCCAGTCGGAGACATCCAGCCCGCTTTTGCCGTGCTTCGCGAACTTGCGTTTGCTGCCGAGGAGCGTGTTGCCACCCGTACCCATCGGCGTGATGACCCGTCCGAAACTATCGGGTAGTTTTTGGCCGTGCCGCTTCGTCAGTTCGGGTTTCGGGTCGAACAGATCGACGTGCGATGGCCCGCCTTCCATGAACAGGAAAATCACCGATTTCGCCTTCGCAGCAAAGTGTGGCACCTTCGGTGTCAACGGGTCATTAATCGGGGCGGCATCGGCGGCGAGTGCGGACATCGCTAGCGCGCCGAAGCCACCACCGGCGAGGTGCAGGAACTCGCGACGCGAGCCAAATGCGGGAACGTGCATGAGCGATTCCTAATCGATGTACAGAAACTCATTGAGATTCAGCACCGAGTGACAGAGGTCTGTCACCCGGTCGGTCGTGGTGCCAGTCGATTTCGCGAAGAACGCATTCAGCCTGACGGCTTCTTCGGTTGTCGGATTACGGCCGAGTGCGAGGAACATCGTGCGTTCGATTACCTTGCCCGTATCGGTGCCGACATCGGCTATCACCCGCTCTGCAAAGGTTTTCGCGTAACCGAGAACGAGCGAATCGTTCAGGAGCGTCAGCGCTTGCGGTGCGGTCGTCGTGGTGAAGCGTCGGGCACAGGTTTCGCTGCGGTCGGGGCTATCGAACAAGCTGAACAGTGGGTAACGCAGGTTGCGTTTCACGTAGACGTAGACGCTGCGCCGGCTGCGCTCGTTCGGGTCTTCGCTGACCTTCCAGCCTGCAGTTCCTTTCAGTTCCGACGGCAGTTCGGGGTAAACGCTCGGCCCGCCCCTCTTCGCGTTCAACTGGCCCGTCACCGCGAGGATCGCATCGCGGAGCGATTCGCCATCGAGCCGTTTGCGCGGCATCTGCCACAGGAGTTTGTTCTCGGGGTCTTTTGCATAATTCGAGCCGTTGCCTGTCCCCGACTGACGGTAGGCGGTTGTCATTACCATCTGCCGGTATACGTGCTTTACAGATCGCCGGTTGGCTACGAAATCCTGCGCGAGCCAGTTGAGGAGTTCAGCGTGAGTCGGGGGTTCGCCGGTGAGGCCGAAATCGCTCGAGCTGGCAACGATGCCGCGGCCGAACAGATGCTGCCAGATGCGGTTGACCATCACGCGGGAAGCGAGCGGGTTCTTGTCGTCCGCAATCCAGTATGCGAGTGCTGTACGCCGTCCAGTCGTGCCGATTTTCGTCGGAACTGGTACCGCATCGCGGTCGTCGAATGCGGACAGATAACCGGGTTCGACGACTTCGCCGGGCTTCCGCCAGTCGCCGCGTTTGAGCCGGTGTTGCGGCGGTGCGGTGGCACCCACGTCGGTCATTCCCATTGCCATCGGCGGATCGACGGGCTTGTCTTTGGCAAGTTCCGCCATCCGTTTGGACATGCCTTCCCACTTCTCTTTCACGGGGCTTTTCATCTGCGTTGGAGAGAACCGCTTCGCCGAGTAAACCTGCTTTTCGACCATCGCTGCAATCTGCTTCTGCCACGGCGAACGCTTCTCCACAGGAATGTCGATCAGGCTGACGTACTCTTCCGGGAACCGCGAGCGTTCTTTCTTCTCCGTTTTTTCGCGAAACGGTTTTTCCAACTCCGCCATTTGCTGGCGAAGCTCTTCCGTCTTGGCCTCCCACGCTTTCATTTTGGTGTCGATTGAGGAGATCTCCGCTTGCGACAGAAGCGGTTTCTCCGTCGACCAGATCCCCGCGAAGAACGACTGAAAGCGATAGTAATCGACGTGTGTAATCGGATCGGTTTTGTGATCGTGACATTTCGCGCAACCGAGTGTGACGCCGAGGAAAGTCGCCGCCGTCGTGTCGGTGATGTCGTTCAAAATCTCCTGGCGACGCTGTTCGAGATTCACCGCGTTATACTCGTCGGGAAAGTGCCGCAGGAACCCCGTCGCGATGATTGCAGCGTTGTCGCCCGTCAATTCGTCGCCCGCAATCTGCTCTTTCACGAAACGGTCGTACGGCTTGTCGGCGTTAAAGCTGTCGATCACATAGTCGCGGTAACGCCAAGCGTTGGGGCGGTGGTCGTCGGATTTGAAGCCGTCGGTCTCGGCGAATCGTGCCACATCGAGCCACCAGATCGCGACGCGCTCGCCGAAATGGGGAGAGGCGAGCAAGCGATCGACGACTTTTTCGTAAGCCGTTTCCGTGTCGTCTTTCCGGAATGCAGCAATCTCTTCCGGCGTCGGCGGCAAGCCGCTGAGATCGTACGTGACACGGCGAAGCAGCGTGGCCTTGTCAGCCGGAGCCGAGAATGCCAGTTTCGCTTCGGCGAGTTTCGCGGCGAGGAACGAATCGATCGGATTCGCGAATGCGGACTTCGGCACGCTAACTGTTACAACCGGTTTGTACGCCCAGTCGGCGGGTGTTTCGCCACGAGAAAACGTGGGGATCACACAAAGGATGGCAATTAGGATCGCGGGTAGTCTGCACATCGGCAGGCACCTTCAATGTGGAGATGAAACTGGCGTGATAGAATTACACTGTTGTAACTGTTCGACATGCGTCGAGCAATCGAAAACTCAGCGAATTTCGAGGAACGGTCGTGAACAGCGTACGCATCGGCAACGGCTGTGGTTTTTGGGGCGACAACGTCGATGCCCCGATCCGCCTCGCCACTGATGGCCGTCTCGATTATCTCACGCTCGAATATCTCGCCGAACTGACGATGTCGATCCTCGCGAAGACCAAACAACGCGATTCTTCGCTGGGTTACGCTAACGATTTTCTCGATGTCATCGCGCGCCTCGCGCCGATTCTGCCGACGCAGCCAAAACTGAAAATCATCACGAATGCGGGCGGTATGAACCCGCACGCTTGCGCCCGCAAGGTGGACGAGATCGTAGCGAAACATGGCCAGAACTCGCACCGCATCGCGGTCGTCTCGGGCGATGATTTGATGCCGAACCTCGATGCACTCATCGCGAATGGCCACACGCTGAACCATCTCGATACGGGCGAATCGCTAGCGATCGTGCGACATCGCGTGGTCAGTGCGAATGTCTACCTCGGTGCCGTACCGATTGCGAAGGCGCTCCGCATGGGGGCGAACATCGTCATCACTGGCCGCGTCGCCGATGCGTCGTTGACGCTCGGCCCGCTCATACACGAGTTCGGTTGGACGCACATCGACCACCTCGCGGCAGGCACCGTGGCGGGGCACCTCATCGAGTGCGGAGCGCAAGTGAGCGGCGGCTTGTGGATGAACGCCGACGATTCGACGCACCTCGAAACCGTCGGTTACCCGATTGTCGAAGTCCGCGCGAACGGCGAGTTCACCGTCTCGAAGTCGCCCGGCACGGGTGGGGTCATCAACATTGAAACCGTGAGCGAGCAACTTCTGTACGAAGTCGCCGATCCATCGCGTTACCTCACGCCCGATGTCGTCGCCGACTTTACCCGGGTGCATTTTCAACAATCTGCCCCGGATGAAGTCTTCGTTAACGGTAGTCGCGGTCGCCCGGCCACCGACAGTTACAAAGTCTCCGTTGCAATTCGCGATGGCTTTACGGCATCGGGCACCCTTGTGATTTTCGGCCCGAACGCAGTGGAGAAGGCGCGGAAATGCGGTGCGATCTTGCTCGAACGTCTGAAACGAGTCGGCGTGAGTTTCGAGCATTCGCTAATCGAAACACTCGGTGCCGGTAGCTGTGTGCCGGGAGTTGTGACGACGCGATCGGACCCCGCCGAGGTGGTGCTGCGTGTTGCCGTCCGCGATCCGAACATCGCTTCAGTCGAGCGCTTCACGAAAGAGTTCGCACCGCTCGTCACTTCCGGATACCCCGGCGTCACCGGATACACCACGGGCCGTGCGCAAGTCCGAGAAGTCCTCGGCTACTGGCCCGCACTCATCGACAAAACCGCCGTGGTACCGAGAGTGGAACTGTTCACAGCGAACGAATTCCGCACGAACTTTAAGGAGACAATGGAATGAGCCTGACTTGGGAAAATGCTCGCGAGATCGGCGAGATGTTGTTCGAAAAATACGACACGCTGGACCCGCTTAGCGTGCGGTTCACCGATATGCACAAATGGGTGCTCGACCTCGAAGACTTCGTCGGTAAAGCCTCGGATTCCAATGAAAAACGCCTCGAAGCGATCCAGATGGCGTGGTACGAAGAGTGGAAAGACGAGTACGGCAAATAGCGCAACGTCATCTGCTTTCACCGCCCGTAGCGTGCGGTCATTTCGGCGAGGCGTTCAGTGACGCCTTGCGGAAACTGCGACCACTCGAAACGCCATTTCCAATTACCATCGGCTTTTCCGGGAACGTTCATTCGGGCTTCACTACCGACGCCGAGCATGTCCTGGAGTGGGGCAATCGCGAGGCGGGCTACCGACGACCACGCGAGGCGAATCATTTCCCACGACGGTTCGACGATATCTTTCCCGATGTAATCGGTGAAGAATTTTCGGTCGTGCTCAGTGAGCGTGGACCACCAGCCGTTGGTTGTGTCGTTGTCGTGGGTGCCGGTATAGACTACGGTGTGCGGTTCGTAATTATGGGGCAAATACGTGTTGGTCACTGCGCCGATCGCGAACTGTAACACGCGCATTCCGGGCAGATCGAACGCGATGCGGAGGGCATCGACATCGGGCGTGATGACGCCGAGATCTTCGGCGATGAAGGGTAGCCCGCCGAGGTGTTCGCGAAGTGCATCGAACAGGTGTCGACCGGGACCATCGACCCATTTTCCGTTGCGCGCAGTCAACTCTGCGGCCGGGATATGCCACGCTTGCGCGAAGCCACGGAAGTGATCGAGGCGAATGAGATCGACGGACTTTAAGGCGTGTTTGACCCGCGCTGTCCACCACGAATAGCCGGTCCGCTGCATGGCGTCCCAGTCGTAAATCGGGTTGCCCCAGTGCTGGCCATCCTCGGCGAAGTAATCCGGGGGAACGCCCGCTACGACGCTCGGCCGACAGTGATCGTCGACGAGAAATTGCTCGCGAAATGCCCAGACATCGGAGGAATCGAGTGCCACGAAGATTGGGATATCGCCGACGATTGCAATCTTCTTTTCGGTGGCGTACGCCTTCAGCGCCGACCATTGTCGGTCGAACAGAAACTGGCCCACTTTGTGCCGATCAATTTGAATACGCAGCGTTTCGTGGAGTGCATCGATCGTACTCCGTTCGCGGCGAATCAGTTCACTCGGCCACGCTGTGAGCGCATCGCCGTTGCGTGTTTCGCGGATCGACATGAACATCGCGTAATCGTCGAGCCAACGCGATTCGCGCGAGCAAAAATCGTCGTATTCGTCAGCGAGATGTTTGGCTTGCCCGGTGCGAAAGCGATCTGCCGCCGACGCGAGCAAGGCGTTCTTGAATGGCACGACCCGTGCGGAATCGTAGGCATCATTTGCGAACGACTGCCCCGCCCAAAGCGACGGCGAGACGAGGCCATCGCGTTCGAGGAATTCCGGGCTGAGCAGATTGATGTTACCCGCGAACGCCGAAAACGATTGGTAAGGCGAATCGCCGAAACCCGTCGGTCCAAGCGGTAAAATCTGCCAGACCGATTGTCGCATCGACGCGAGGCAGTCGACCCAGTGGAACGCCGACGGGCCGAGATCGCCGACACCGAACGGCCCCGGCAGGCTGGTGGGGTGCAAGAGCAGACCGGACGAGCGACGGTCAGCAACTTCAGGCATCGTGTAGTCTCAGTAAGGTTCGCGCGCCATACGCTCGCTTAAAATCATGATATGACCACCACGAGAGATGAACCGATGGCTTCGTTTGGTGAAGAACCGCAACCGCTCGTTCTCGGCCGCGATTACTACATCGAGAACGGCAACTGGGTATTCACGGCTGCGTATCACTTGCGGCGCGGACAGTGTTGCGAAAGCGGTTGCCGCCACTGTCCGTATGGATTCCAGATGCCCGATGATACCGCTGAGCCAGAGATTATTCCACCCGGCAAAACACCGCTTTGAGGTAACGCCCTTCCTGGACATCGACCAGAAACGGGTGATCGCTGGCTGCCCCGGTGATCTTGAAAATCAGCAATTTTCGCGACGCCTGCCATGCGGCCCTACGCAACATCTCGATGAAGTCCGGCTCGCTGACGAGGCCGGTACACGAGCACGTGAGCAACACGCCGCCGGGATTAATCACCTGCATCGCGAGGCGGTTCATGTCGAGATACTTCCGCAATGCGGAATCGATGTCGTCGCGATCGCGCGTCAGTTTCGCGGGGTCGAGGATCACCGCATCGAATCGTTCCTTGTTCGGGATCGCATCGCGTAGCCACGGGAACAAGTCGGCTTGAATGAACTTCATGGATGCGTGATTGAGCTTCGCGTTCTGCTTCGCCATCTCGATGACTTTCTCATCGAGATCGAGGCCGACGACTTCGGCGGCGTTGCCCATCGCTTTCGCGTAAACGCCAAAACCGCCAGTATTGCAGCAGATATCGAGGACGCGCTTCCCCGCAACGAGGCCGGCGAGTATCTTCCGGTTCTCGCGTTGATCGAGGAAGAATCCCGTCTTGTGCTTGCTTCCCGGCGCGACGCGAAACATCAGGCCGTGCTCGGTGATGAGGTCCGGCATCGGTGGTTCGGGCGAACGGCAATCGAACGATTCTTGCTTGCCGACGTGATCTTCGGCGAACCAGTAAAACTTCGAGCCGGGGTAAAGGTTCGCGAGCGCATCCTGAATCAATTCCCGACAGCGATACATTCCCGCCGAGAAAAATTCGATCACGATCGTCGAGCCGAAGCGATCGACCACGAGGCCGCTCAGGCCGTCCGCTTCCGAATGCACGAGCCGATAGGCATTCGAGACTTCGTCGAGTTTCAGGATGTCGCGACGAAGCGCGACGGCGTTGCCGATCTTTCTGGCGAAGAACGCAGCATCGATCGTTTCGCTGCGATCCGAGGTCAGAACGCGAAGCGTTATCCGCGAATGACCGTTGTAAATCCCGCGGCCAACCCACTGGCCAGAGCGGTCTTCGATATTGACGAGGCCCCCGTTCTGGACTTTCCCCGATGGCCGTTCGACCATCTTCTGGAAGATCCACGGGTGCGAGGATTTGCGTTCGATCTTCAATCGAACGGTCGGTAAGACGGCAGCTTTCTCAGTATCACTCATAACAGTACAGTCTATCGGCAGCGGGAAAAATGCAAGAAAGCTGGCAGACATCACGACTGGAAAGCGTTTGCGATGGGTAATTACTCGAGTTGTCTGGCCACCAAACCTTCGTGCCGTTCGGCAAGCCGGTAGCTGAGTCACGCAGCCAACCGGCACGCAGTTTGTTTGCTTCGCGAGTCGAGCATCGGGACGGTGAGTGGCAGCGTGGCAACGATTTGTCGATCGGCCTCGATACTCATCATGGCTTTAGCAATTTTGCCAGTGATGCGGTATTTAGGGTCGAACATGCGGCAGCCTCCGATTCGGCAAGACTATGGGCATGTCGAGAAAGTGTCGAGAATCTCATGCTGCCATGAGGTACATCCGCAGTATGTTGTAAATTTCCTCGCAGCGTTCTCGCCACGTTTCGTGGTTCCCTGGTGGGTACTCGGCCATCGGCTGTAGTGTCACCAGCACGGCGACGCGGTTAGCGTCGATCTTCTTCATTTCCAACTTCACATCGATCGGTTCGCGGCCCGGTTCGGGTGTGAACTTGCGGATCGATTGAATCCAGCCGATGACGCCGCTGCGGGTCTTCGGTTCTTGCCAGCCACTCGGCAGATCGACGCGAAGGTGGATGATCCCCGGCTCGCTGGTCACGACGCAACCGCACACTGCTTCGACGAATCCGCGTAATTTCACGGCGGCCAACCGCTCGGGCAACGTCGCTTCAAATTTGTCGAAGAACGTGAACAGGTCGTTGATCGGTTCCTTTTGACTGACTGGCGCATTCGATATTGTCGGCGCGTGCAAGATTGTCTTGACGTGATTCGTTGCGGTGTCCGAACTCGCTTCGTAACCGGGCGGTGCGGTCGATTCCCAAATCTCTGTACCGATCGCCTGCCCGAAGTGCAGGGCGAGTTCGCGGGCCGACTGATGGCGTTCGTTCGGATATTTTGCCAACGATATTTGCAACACCGCCTCGGCTATCGGATTCACATCGTGGATGCCCAGACTGCGGAGCGTCGGAGGCGATTCACGGACATGTGCAGAGAGGATTTCCTGCACGGTCATTTGGTTGAACGGCAAGCGCCCCGTGATCATTTCGTAAAGAATCACGCCGACGGAATAGAGGTCTGCACGGCGATCCACGGAGTCCGCACGGATCATTTCCGGGCTGACGTACGCTGGCGTTCCACATGCGAAGATCGGACCGCAGCCAGTGAGTTCGGCGATCTGAATGTGCGGTCGTTCGGTAAATCCCGCGAAGCCGAAGTCCATCACTTTCAGCGATTCGTTCGGCGTGTTGAAGTCCGTAATCATCAGGTTTGCGGGCTTCAGGTCGCGGTGCATTATGCCCGCGTCGTGTGCGGCCTGCAAGGCATGGCACAACTGGCCGAAAATTCGCCCGATCCGCTCGGGGAACCAGCGACGATGGCGAACGAGAATCGCTTCGAGGGTGACGCCGTGAATGTATTCGAGGATCAGGCACGGCCCGATCGGATCGTCGATCGAGGCATCGATGAGTTGCACGACATAAGGATGGCGGAAGCGGGCCATCGACTGAACTTCGGAATCGAAAAACTGCTGAAACTTCGGGTTCTGGCGGATGTTTTCCTTCACCCGTTTCACGACGACGTAGCGGGTGGGATCTTTGACGACGCGGGCCAAGTAGACTTCGCCGTTACTGCCTTCGCCGATCAGTTTCAGAATCTCGTATCGCCCCATCGCTGACTGGCCGATGACCGTCGTGCGCGTCGGTGCGTGACGGATGGCGTCGGAGGAGCGAAGTCGTTTACTGATCTCTGGCCAAGCCATTCCGTCGTACTCTTCGAGTCGTCGCTACGCACGCAGATCGCGAACGATTCTCAAGCGTAGAGTGGAATCGGCCCGTAAACAAATCCGTTGCACCCGTCGCTTCGAACTTCAGCGCCGGGTTTACCGACAATACAGGCTGTGTCGGTCGCGGGATTTCTGTAAACTCTCACGTTTATTGGCTAGAAATCGCGCCCAGGCGATATTCTACGACCGATGAAAAAGTTTGTTTCGGTGCCAAGACGCGCCAGCCCGCCGCGTGGTTGTTCGCTTCCAAGTTCGGCGCGTCGGTCGCGCAGGTGTAAGCCTCAATCGCGACGGCTTTGCGGTGTGTCGGCGTAAACAGCAACAGTTCGCGGTACGCCGAATCGACGTGAACCGACAAGCGTCGGCTGCTCTTCGGATCCCAAAGTGCCGCTACTTCGCCGAGTTCCCCCGGCTTGCGTTTCACGTTCACACTGGTGAACAGCGTGTCGAGAACGACGTTGCCGACGGGCTTGCCGCGGCGGAAATCGAGATCGCCCAAACCCGAGCGCCAGCCAGTCGGCATGTTGCCTTCGGATTCCCAAATCTCGGTCACCGCCGCCGTGAGGTTCCATGCTGCAATATCCGCTGAACCGCTCGGTGCTTTGAAGTACGGATGAAAGCCGATGCCGAATGGCATCGCTCTCTCATCGGCGGCGCTGACGGTCGTCTCGACGCGAAGCGCACTCGCAGTCAATCGATATGTCAGCTGGAGTTTCGCATCCGCAGGCCAATAGGCAATCGCCTTGGGGAGATCCTTCGAGATTTGAAATTCGCCCGTGACGAACGCCGACATGGCATCGGCACCGGAATCGATCACGCGCCACGGGCAACGGGGCGTGAAGCCGTGAATGGCGTGCGTCCCCGTCGATTCGTTCAGTGGCAGTTGGTAAATTTTTTCTTCAAAGGTGAATTGCCCGTGCTTAAGCCGGTTCGGGAACGGGAACAGTACGGGGTGGCCGCTGCGCGTCGGCACGGGATTCGCGTCCCAATCGGGTGCCACATAGAGCAGGTCGTCCCACGTCCCGTCGGCCTTCGCCGTCTGCCATCTCAAGCAGTTGAACCCGTGCGCCGGCCATACCTCGGCACGCACGGGCGTTTTTCCCGTTTCGTCGGCGAGCGTGTAAACGACACCGGGAATGCCGCCCGCCTCGGCTTCTCGCGTGGTCACGGTAAACGCCATGAGTGTTGCCCCTTGCATTGGAATCGCGGTGCCGTTCGCAAGGGGGAATTGTACGTTTCCAGAAACGTAACACGTGCGAATTCACCGGAGTGGGACATGCCGTTCATCAAATCGGAACCTCTGACAGAACTGGCGATCCGATTATTCGTGGCCTCTGGAGTGCCCGAAGCCGATGCGATTGTGGTGGCAAAGCACCTCGTGGGGGCGAACTTGCGCGGGCACGATTCGCACGGCGTCATGCGTGTGCCACAGTATCTGCAATTCTTACGCGAAGGTAAATATCACGCAAACGTACCGCTCCAGATTCTGCACGAAACGCCTGCCGTCGTGTCTGCCGATGCGGGTTGGGGACTGGGCCAAGTGCAGGCGCATCGGTTACTGGCGAAACTGTTGCCGAAGGCCGAACTTCTTGGTGTCGCATCGGGTACGCTGCGGAATTGTGGCCACGTCGGGCGGTTGGGCGAATATGCAGAGACAGTGGCCGAACGCGGCATGGCGTTCCTCGCCTCGGTTAACTCGCACGGTGCCGGTCGTCGTGTTGCACCACCCGGTGGCACCGAGGGCCGCATCAGCACGAACCCGATCTGCCTAGGAGTGCCGACGACGACCGATCCCGTCGTTCTGGACTTTGGAACGAGCGTGGCAGCAGAAGGGAAAGTGCGCGTGCATTATCAAAAGAAAGAAGCGACGCCCGAGGGTTGGCTGCTCGATAGTGATGGCCAACCGACGACGAACCCCGCCGTGTTGTACGAAGATCCACGCGGTACGATTCTGCCGTTCGGCGGCAACCAAACGTACAAAGGCTTCGGCCTGGGATTGTTGCTCGATCTATTTACGGGTGGACTCTCGGGCGGATCGTGTAGCCATCCGGACGCCCCACTCGCTGGCATCGGCAATACGCTGTTGTTCGTCGTCTTCGACCCGAAACAGTTCGGCGGAGCGGATCACTTTGTGAAACAAACGACAGGACTCACCGATTTCGTGCGATCGTGCCCCACGGCAGAAGGCGTCGAACGGATCACATTGCCAGGCGACCCCGAACGCGACACGAAACGCCAACGCGAACAAACGGGCATCCGCATTCCCGATGGCACCTGGAAACTGCTCGTCGATGAGGCCACAAAGTGGAACGTGCCACTGCCAACAACGAATTGAATGTAGCCACCGCCTGCAATTCAACGTCTATACTGACGATGTCACCGAGACGAGGTTCCCACCGCCATGCCACGTTCGATTTTCGCTTGTATCGCACTTGTTCTTGTCTGCTCGTTCGTCACCGGTGTCGAACCGACGGCGGTCGAGCGAGGCAAACGTTCGCTCGAGCAGAAGGCGTTTATCCCTGCGTTCTGGCCGAAGTCTGCGTACGATCTCGCGTGGAAACGCTGGGGAGTGGCTGAGAAACCGAAGAATTACGACGTGGCATTCCGCGAACGGTACGGCCTGCACGACGCGCCGTACCCGAAAGACGGCCTGCCGATGGGGCTGCGAACTGCACCATATTTGCCGTTTACGAAAGGCATCGGCATCGACTGCCTCGCGTGCCACGGCGGTTCGATTATGGGTAAGGGCATCGTCGGTCTCGGGAACAGTTCGCTCGACGTTCACGCCTTGTTCGAGGACATGGCCGCCGCCGGTAATATGCCGGTGAATTTACCGTTTCATTTCAGCAATGTGCGTGGCACAAACGAAGCTGGTGCGTTCAGCGTGTACCTACTCGGCTACCGCGACGACGACCTCAACCCGACCGCCAACAAGCGCGACCTCGGCTTGCACGACGACAGTTGCGAAGACGTCCCCGCGTGGTGGCTGCTGAAAAAGAAAACGACGATGTACCACGTCGGTGCGACCGATGCCCGCTCGGTGCGTTCCATCATGCAGTTTATGATGCACCCGCTAACGCTACCCGCTGACTTCGCGAAAGCCGAACCGGCCTTCCGCGACATTCAGCAATACCTGCTCAGCCTTCAATCGCCAAAGTATCCATACGCAATTGATGCCAAACTCGCAGACAACGGGCGTGCCATTTTCCACGAGAATTGCGCGAAGTGCCACGGTACATACGGCGACCAGCCAAAGTACCCGAACAAGATTATCCCGCTCGATGAAATCGGTACGGATCGCAGGCGATTCGACAACATCGGCACCGCGTTCGGCGAGGCGTACAGCACGAGTTGGTTCGCCAAGGAAGGCGACAAGGTGAAACCGATCAAACAGACTGTCGGATATCAAGCGCCGCCCCTCGATGGCATCTGGGCGACGGCACCGTATTTCCACAACGGCAGTACGCCAACGCTGAAAAGCGTACTGAGCTCGAAGGATCGCCCCAAGCGATTCACCCGCAGTTTCGGCACATCGGAAGCCGACTACGACAAGAGAAACATCGGTTGGGTTTTCCAGGAAGTAGCATCACCCGCAACGGATCTATCGCCGTTCGAGAAGCGTAAAATCTACGATACATCGTTACCCGGTCGGGGCAACGGTGGTCATACCTACGGCGACGACCTTAGCGACGCCGAACGAATGGCATTGATCGAGTATTTGAAGACTCTTTAGCCCGACGCGCTAGCGAGGAATGCACGTTTACCACAAAGTTTCTTGCGCGCGGAATGACCGTCTTGACTTATCGCTTCGCGTCTCGAAGACTCGCCACAACTGGTTTTGAGGGTACTTGCCCCCGCGCAGCCTAATGACCTACGGCTACCAGAATCAAACAGGAATTGATGCTTCATGCCGTTTGTGTCACGTGGGCGGAGTTTTGTGGAGCCGTTTCCTGCCCGTTGTGTGAAAAATCGATGTTGGTGCTTGAACCGCACCGTGCATATGATGATTAATAAGTTCGCACGCTAAGGATTGAACGAACGAAAACCGAACTTCGGGGGCTCAGGCCCGCCCTCGAAATGGCTTTACTGACTCGATTTCCAATCCTGTGGGGCTGCACTAGTCTATAATCTTCACTGACACCAGTGGAGATGAAACGGAGATGGCAAACGATGTTCGAACGCTTTACCGACCGCGCTCGGAAGGTGATGCAACTCGCCAATCAGGAAGCGCAGCGGTTCAATCACGAGTACATCGGGACCGAGCACGTATTGCTCGGCCTCGTTAAAGAAGGTTCCGGGGTCGCCGCAAACGTCCTCAAAAACCTCGACATCGACCTCCGTAAAATCCGCCTCGAAGTCGAGCGGATCGTCCAACATGGACCGGGTGGCGATAATGCCACACTCGGACGACTTCCGCACACACCGCGGGCCAAAAAAGTCATCGAGTATTCCATCGAAGAGGCTCGCAACCTCAACCATAACTACGTTGGCACCGAACACTTGCTCCTCGGCTTACTCCGGGAACAAGAAGGCGTTGCTGCCCAGGTTCTGATGAACTTGGGCCTCAAACTCGAAGACGTTCGCGAAGAGGTTTTGAACTTACTAGGTCACAATATGCCTAATGAAAATGAGTCGGGTGGCGGAGAACGCAGCGAACGATCCGGATCCGGCGACCGGACCTCCGGCAAGACGAAGTCGAAGACGCCCGCGCTGGATAGTTTCGGTCGCGACTTGACCGAACTCGCCCGCCAAGGCAAACTCGATCCGGTCATCGGCCGGACGAACGAAATCGAACGCGTGATTCAGATTCTCTCGCGTCGCCAGAAAAACAACCCCGTTCTGCTCGGCGAAGCCGGCGTCGGTAAGACCGCCATCGTCGAAGGTTTGGCGCAACTGATCGTAGACGGCAACGCACCGGACTTGCTCCGCGATCGTCGCCTCGTCGTCCTCGATCTCGCCATGATGGTCGCCGGTACGAAGTATCGCGGCCAGTTCGAAGAACGCATCAAAGCCGTGATGAACGAAGTTCGACGTGCGAAGAACACGATCTTGTTCATCGACGAACTGCACACGCTCGTCGGTGCCGGTGGTGCCGAAGGCGCAATAGACGCTAGCAACGTGCTGAAACCCGCGCTGGCCCGCGGCGAAATCCAGTGCATTGGGGCTACGACCCTCGACGAGTACCGCAAGTACATCGAGAAGGACCAAGCACTCGCACGTCGTTTTCAAGATGTGATTGTAAATCCGCCATCCGCCGACGAAGCGGTCGAGATTCTGAAGGGCTTGCGCGATCGCTACGAGGCGCACCACCGCGTGCAGATTACCGACCTCGCACTGCGAGCTGCAGTCGATCTCTCCGAGCGTTACATCTCGGGCCGTTGCTTGCCAGACAAGGCGATCGACGTTATCGACGAGGCCGGTGCCCGAATTCGCCTCAAGGCGATGACGCGGCCACCGGATCTCAAAGATATCGATGTCGACATCGAAAAGCTGAATCAAGAGAAGGAATCTGCCGTCGCGGAGCAGGACTTCGAGAAGGCCGCGTCGCTACGCGATCAAGCCGACAAGCTCAAGAAGAAGAAAGAAACCGTCACCAAGGAATGGCGCGAGAAGGCAAAAGAAACCGACGGCGTCGTCGATGAAGAAGTCGTCGCGGAAGTCGTTTCCAAGATGACCGGCGTTCCGCTGAAGAAGGTCGGCGAAGACGAAACGAACCGTCTGCTCAAGATGGAACAAGAGCTCCACGGCGCAGTCGTCAGCCAAGATGAAGCCATCAAGGCGATCGCACGGGCGGTACGTAAGAGTCGGGCGGGCTTCAAAGATCCGAAGCGTCCGATCGGTAGCTTCATCTTCGCCGGGCCGACGGGCGTGGGCAAAACTTTGCTCGCGAAGTCGCTGGCCAAGTTCATGTTCGGCAACGAGGAAGCCCTGATTTCCCTCGACATGAGCGAGTACCAAGAGAAGCACAACGTTAGCCGGTTGTGGGGTGCCCCTCCGGGTTACGTCGGCTTCGAAGAAGGCGGTCAGCTGACCGAGAAGATCCGTCGCAAGCCGTACAGCGTGGTGCTGCTCGACGAAATCGAGAAGGCCCACCCCGACGTCTGGAACGCACTGCTCCAGATCATGGAGGAAGGCCGTTTGACCGATAGCGTCGGCCGCGTGATCGACTTCAAAAACGCGATCCTGATCATGACCACGAACGTCGGTGCCGAGACGATCATCACCTCGGACGATCTTTCGAGCGCCTTCCTGAAGGGCCGTAAGCAAGACGAAAACGCGACGTATGCCGAGATGCAGAAGAAGCTCAAGGCACGTATGGACAAGGAGTTCCGTCCGGAGTTCCTGAACCGCCTCGACGACATCATCGTGTTCCGTTCGTTGACGAAGGACAACCTGAAGCAGATCGTCGAAATGGAATTGGCGAAGGTTGCGAAGCGCCTCAAGGACAAGTCGCTGTTGTTGGTCATGACCGATGTGGCCAAGGAGTTCCTGATCGACAAGGGCAGCAGCACCGAATACGGTGCGCGTCCCCTCCGTCGAGCCGTCGAGCAACACCTCGAAGACGCACTCGCCGAGGCCATGCTGCGTGGCGAGTTCCGCGGCAAAGACACGATCACCGTGTCCGTCGGCGATGTGGAAGGCGAGAAGAAGCTCACCTACATCGCCACGTCGGTGGAAGACGAACCGGTTGCCGTACCCGCAGAGCCCGCCGTCGCCGAAGTGAAGTAAACGCAAGTGGCAAAACCACGAAAGCCGCATCGATATCGATGCGGCTTTTTTTCGTTCTACTCCGAGTGCTTATCCCGGCGGGCTAGGAATCTCCGCTTTCGCCGGAGCCGGTTCCGGCACGACGATCGCTGTGGGTGGGGCGAACCATCGCTTCAGGGCGTTCCGCATATTTTCCGCGAGCACGTAGAACACGGGCACCATCACGAGCGTGACCAGCGTACTGAGGATGATCCCGCCGATGATGCCGCGAGCCATCGGGGCGCGAGTCTCGGCACCTGGCCCGACTCCGACAGCGGCGGGGATGGCACCCGCCACACACGCCAAGCTCGTCATCAGGATTGGCCGCAAACGGATCGGGCAGGCTTTCAGCACCGCTTCTTTTGCCGTTAGCCCTTCGGAACGCAGCCGGTTCGCGTAATCGACTAGGATGATCGAATTCTTCTTCACCAACCCCATCAGCAGAATCATGCCGATCAGGCTCATCATGTTCAACGTGTCGCCCGTCCACCAGAGCGTAACGAGTGCCCCCGTTGCCGCGAACGGGAGTGCGAGCAACACCGTGAACGGGTGAATGAACGACGCGAATTGCACCGCCAGAATGCCGTAGACAATCGTGATGCCGAGCGCGAGTGCGAAGATTAACCCGCGGTTCGTTTCCCGCATCGCCTGCGCGTTGCCGAGTTCGACGACCTCCGCATCGTCGCCGAGAATTCGCTTCGCGATCGCCTGACACGCAGCCACCGCGTCGCCCTGCGACACACCCACGGCAGGCGTGGCGGTGATCTCGATCGATCTCTGGTGCTTAAACCGGTTGAGCACGGGCAGTGTCGCTTGCGGTTGCACGCTGACGACATCGACGAGTGGAACGAGGCGATTTTCCCCGACGCGAATCGGCACGATATTCAGGTCCGCAGGGGTCGCACGCTGCCCCGCCGCGAGGCGTACGCGAACGTCGTAACGGCGGCCATTGTCGGTGAATTTCGCGATCTTCTGCCCGCCGATCATCAGGCTCAGTGCCTCCGCGACGCGGCCGACAGGTATGTTCAGGCTCGCGAGTTTATCGCGATCCGGAATCACGCGCTGCTCGGTTTTGCCGGGCCGATAGTTCGCATCGACGTCGGCCACCATACCGCTTTCGCGCATTTCTTCCATGATGCGATTTGCGAGGCTCGGCAACTCTTTCCACTCGCCACGCAGGGAAAAATCGATCGGGTCGCCGCGCTGGGCGGTGAAGCCTTCTTGCGACAGATCGCGCATGACGACGCGGATATCGCTGATCTGCTGCAACTGTAAACGGATCGCTTGCATGATTTCGAGTTGCGATTGCGCGCGTTCGGTTTTCGGCACCAGTCGCACGAAGAGATCGGCTTCAAATATCAGTTGCCCGTTCTCGCTACCGGCCGTCGTCACAACCCCCGCGACGTCGTTTCGGTTCAGCAGAATCTCTTCGCATTCGCCGAGTAAATCCTTGACTTGATCAATGTTTGAATCGACGGGGCAAACGATGTGTGCCACGAAACGGCTTTGGTCTTCGCTCGGGATGAGTTCGCGGCCAATGACATCGTTCGCCAAAATCCAGACCGCAATCGAGCCGATGCCGACGCCGACGAGCAAGACGAGCAGTGGCACTTTTAACGAAAAAACCAAGATGCGACGGTAAAGGAACGTGACGCCGCGGAGCGCGAGATCGGTCGGCAGAATCAACATGGGCGTAAGCAGAAAACGGTCTATGAGTGCGTAAAGCTGGTGGCCCCGCGTAGCGAGGAAGAAGCCGATCAGGAACGCCGCGGGGAATGCGTAAGGCGTATCCAGGTACGGCGCGATCGGGTCCGACCATGCCGCGTACGGTTTGGCAAACGGCATCGCGATCAGACCGCGTAGGCCAAATAACAAGAGTGTCAGCGCGATACCACCGATGACGCCGAGCGACCACTTTCGCCGCCGTGGGATCGTCACACGATGGCCGTGGCGGGCATCGAGAAACAACGAGCAGAGCATCGGCGTGAGCGTTAAAGCGGAGACTAACGACAGCAGCACGGCCACCCCCACGGTGACGCCGAACTGGAAGAAGAAGCGGCCCACCGTGCCCGACAGGAACGCGACTGGCAGGAAAATCGCAACGATCGAAAGCGTGGCGGCCACGGCGGCAAATTGAATTTCACGGGCACCGAGTAGCGCCGCACGCAAGCGGCTAAGGCCTTCTTCGCGGCGACGATAGATATTTTCCAGAACGAGAATCGCATCGTCGACGACGACGCCAACCGACAGCGACAGCGCGAGGAGCGTCATCAGGTTGATCGTGAACGGCGGGTGCCCGAACAACTTCATGCCGTAGTTCACGAAAAAAAATGTCCCGGCGAGCGAAGTCGGAATCGACAGGCAGACGTTGATCGTCGTGCCGATCGAACCGAGGAACACGAAGCATACGACCGCCGTCAGTGCGATGCCGAGGAACAGCGTGAACTTCATCTCGTTGACGTTCTCGCGGACGAACAGCGAGTAATCGATCGGCACGTGCATCTCGACGCCGGCGGGCAGCGTTCGCCGGAGTTTTGGGAGTTCGTTCTTGACGTTTTCGCATACCGCGACGAGGTTGCCGCCGATCGCTTTGCGAACGCCCACCGCCACGGCGGGTTGCCCGTTGTACCGTGCGACGCTGCGTTCGTCTTCGGTGCCGTCCTCCACCGCCGCAACGAGGTCGCCGAGGTATACCGGCTGGCCGTTCCGGCGCGTGAGCAGAATGCGTTTGAATTCGTCGATACTATACGCTTCGCCCATCGCCCGCACGTTGAACTCGATACTGCGGCTCGTGATCGTCCCGGCGGGCAGTTCCTGATGCTGGCTGAGGATGGCGGTGCGGATTTCGGCAGCGGTCAGATTGTATGCCCACATGCGGTTCGTATCGAGCCAGATTCGCACGTTTCGTGCCCGTAAACCGGCAAATTGCACGCCACCTACATCGGCGATGGCGGCAACCGATTGTTTGAAATCTTTCTCCGCGAAGTCGCAGATCTTGCCGTGCGACACCGTCGTGCTCGAAAGTGTGATCCAGAGAACGGGCAGATTATTCGGGTTAAGCTTGGCAATGACGGGCTGTTCGATTTCGCGCGGGAGTTTCCGCCGTGCCGCCGAAACTGCGTTTTGCACGTCTTGCATCGCGATGTTGACATCGCGTTCGAGCCGAAAGAAAACATTGACTTGGCTGATCCCCTGATAACTTTGCGACGCGATGTAATCGACGCCTTCGACCCCCGCGACGGCATCCTCGACGACATCGGTCACGTCGCCATCCATCACTTCGGGCGACGCGCCTTCGAGTGCGATCACTACCGTGACGACGGGGAAATCGACTTCGGGAAACTGGCTTACGCCCATCTCGCGGTAGCCGAGATAGCCGAAGACGAACATCGACGCCGCAAGCATGACGGCGAACACGGGGTTGCGGATGCTCTGATCGGCGAGGCCGCCTTTGGGACGTTCGCGCGGGAGCAATTCGCTATCGGAATTATTCATCGACTCACTTCGCGGGGAGGCGGGCAGAGGTTCGGCAGGCTTCACGGGCCAACGGCCCAGTCGGCAGTTTTGCAAGTTCGCGAATGCGGGCAATCGCTTCGGCCGTGCCGATCCGCTCCAGAAGTTCGACCGCACGAATCGCACGCACATCGGGCTTCGCTAGTAGCGTTTCCAGTCGTTGTTGCACTTCGGGCGACTCCGTTTCTTTTCGCGCCCGTTGCATCATCGACTCCGCACGCCAACCGGCCAACGCCAGTTCGCGGCTGGCGGTATCGCGATCCGCAAAAGCCGCGGCATCAAGGTTCGCGATCCATTTTTCGTACCTTTGAATGTCGCCTTCGGTTGCGGGTGTCGTGACATTTTTTGCGTAGGCAAAACCGACCACAGGGTCATTGGCGAGCAAGTGAATCGCGCGTCGCGCAACGGCCGGCTTGCCGCCAAAGTCGGACTTCGCTTTCGCGGTATCATCGAGTGTCGGTTTCGCCCGCGTCGCCCAGTAGCCGCCGGTCATGTCCCAGCCATGAACAATGCTGCCGTGCGATGTGTAGAACGTTCGGCCGTCTTTTGAAAACACCGCGATTTTTGGCTCGCCGAGTGCGTGTTCGAAGCGAATCAGTTCGTCGCCCGTTGCGGTTTCCCAGACGATTATCGACGTTGGGCTGAGTTTCGCAAGTAATCTTCCATCCGCTGACAGTACAGTGTCATTTTCCGTTTTCAGTAACTCGCCTGCCGCGCATCGAGAGATGTCGGTTCCCGTCTGGAGATCGACCACGCGATAATTGCTCAGGCTGGGGTCGAAGTTCGCGCCAACACCGGCCTCATGGCAGATCGTCTCGATATTGCCGATTTTCGCGGGCCGATTCAAATGTGCAATCGAATCTCGACCGATCACGACATTGTTGTTTGTGTGGTACATCGTGCCGAGATCGGGCGTGAAACCGATCGGCGTTCCGGGGAAACGATCGAGTTCGCGGCCCGTTTTCGGATCGAGAATGAGTGTGCCCGATCGATCTTCGTAAGCCAGGCTATCGCCGAAACGCGACACGACGGGCAGCACCGCGTTCGGTTGTTTTGTTTTCGTCCAGATCGTTCGCCCCGTATCGACATCGAGAAGCGTAGGTATCCGTTCGAGGCCGACGAATAATCCGTGCTTTGTGAATGCCGCCTCCGGCGCGAAACGGGTCGCGATCGCTTTTTCCCAAACGAGTTGGCGTTGTTTCACATCCCACACGCGAAGCGGGCCTGCCGAGCCGGAGGCCTCGTTCATCGTGAACAGGCGTTGGTTGTCGAACGAAAATCCGTGTCGAACGCGACCCGGATCGACTCGCTGCGAATCGGGCGATCTCGCAAACTCCGCACGCAATGCGGCGACGTTTTTTCCCGTCGTCGTGCTCCAGATGTACACATCGGGGCTGCCGAGAGCCGAGGTAGCCGCGAGCATGCCATCGGGTGACAGTGCGATGTCACAGACCAATCCGGTATGACCGAGCAGGGCAGGCGGTTGTGTGCCGGTGGACAAATCCCAAACGACTGGCCGACCAGCATCGACTGCGACGTAGCGACTATCCGACGAGATTTGAAAGTTCCCGTTCCATGTCGGGTTCTCGGTGGCAAACGCGATTTTGCCTGTCGCGACTGTCCAACCGCGAAGGTGGTGCTGATCGCCAGCAACGACCATCGTCCCATCGGGCGTAAACCGGACACGCGTCGGGTGCGACAAATACCACGTCGTCGGAGACATATCGCGCAGATGTTTCCGCGTCGCGACATCCCAGATTTGAATCGGGCCTGCCGGTTTGGCGTTCTCGTCGTTATCGCGATAGCACGTCGTGGCGAGTTGTGTGCCATCGCGGTTGAGCGTGACGGTGGCAAACCGATAGTCTTTTAACGGCGTGACTTCCCAAATTGGCAGATCGGCGTACCGTACCGACACGCTGCCACCCGAGTGACAGTACGCGAAGCGTTTCCCATCGAGCGATGCCGACAACCGCTTGATATTGGTCACTTTCGGAATCGCAATCGCGGCAGTGGTGCCGTCGGTCCGTTCGAATCGGCAAGCCCTCTTGTCCTCGATTGCGACGTAATCGCCGTCGTCGGAAACCGTAATGTTCTCCGGGCCGGGAATCTTTCGCGTATGTTTCTCCAAACCTGTGCGCGTATCCAAGACGTGGAGCGTTCCCCATTTCTCGTCGGCTGTTTCGAGAACGACGACATGCTTGCCATCCGCGCTGAACGAGAGGCGATCCTGTTCGGCAAACTCGAACGATTGATTTCGTTTCGCGGTGAGGCCTGTAGCAATTTCCCAACTGTGAATGTCATTCGTTGAAATCCGCACGACATCGCGACCGTTCGGCGAGAAGCCGATGGCCTTGCTCGTTTCGCCCGTCTGAAAACTCGTCCAGCCAAACGCGACAACGACGCCACTCGGGCGATCCAGGTTTTGCCCCGATGCCCTGATCGTCGCGAACATCGAGACGAGAATCGCGACGAAGCGGATGAGATTTCGCATCGTGTCATCCTGTGGTTTTGGTCTGCGATGCGAGCCAGGAAATGGCGCGTTCGAAGGCGCAGTAGAAAACCGGAACGACGACCAGCGTGACGACGGTTGCGAGCAAGCTGCCGCCGATAATACTGCGGGCGAGAGGGGCACGCGTCTCCGAACCGGCACTCACGCCAATCGCGAGCGGGATCGCGCCGACGATCGTGGCAATCGACGTCATCAGGATTGGCCGCAGCCGCACCGCACCCGCTTCGGCCATCGCTTGTTCGGGCGTGCAATGCTTCCGCCTTCGCAACTGATTCGCATAATCGACGAGCACGATCGAGTTCTTTTTAACCAGCCCCGCAAGCAGAACGAGGCCGATCATGCTCATCATGTT
>Ga0105044_10002404_pt1 | contig 25509 bp, 19 predicted proteins | sample MAT01_FD_78092 | JGI IMG/M metagenome (GOLD analysis project Ga0105044, IMG submission 78092) | Freshwater microbial communities from Lake Fryxell liftoff mats and glacier meltwater in Antarctica - MAT-01 | ecosystem: Environmental > Aquatic > Freshwater > Ice > Liftoff microbial mat | place... | reverse complement strand
TGCACCCAGTAGGAGTCGAACCTACAACCTTCGGTTCCGTAGACCGACGCTCTATCCAGTTGAGCTATGGGTGCTTCACAAAAGAATCCTATGGCTTCCACCTCGCCGTGTCAACTGAAACGCTCTTTGGTCCGCTTTGGTCCTTCTTCAGTCTTTTTTCACGATTCACCGAACTAATTCCCTCCCGGAGAGCGGCTTTTCCGTGGGTAGCGACTGCGACGATCCGTCCGCCTTTGAATCGGAGTTCCTGGGCCATTCCCCTTCGTTAGAGTCGGTCTGACAGTCGAAATTCCTCCTGTCGGGATAACTGGACCCGTCGAACAAACCGGTCGAGGCTCTGGTAAGGAGGTTGGTCGTGAAGGTGCTTACTTTATTTCCTCTGGCCGCGGCGTTTGCCATTGGGACGACCGGGCTCGGCTTTGCCGAATCGCCGGCACCTGGAAACCCCAATCAGCTGCTTGCGGATCATGTGGCTCGCCGCCTTGAACAGCAGGGGCTCAGCCGGGTCGCGGATGTTCAGATCGCCTGCGAGAATGGCACCGTGACCCTCGTCGGCAAGACGACGGACGAGGCCAGCAAGGAACGCGTTCTCAACGAGACGCGTTACACACCCGGGGTGAAGCTCGTTCGCGATGGGCTCGCGGTGGAACCGCAGAGCGTGACGCGGGTGCAGGCCACGGTGCCGGTGGCTCCTTCGCCGATCGATCCCAACGGCCCGCTGGTGGAACCGGCTCCGCTGGGTGCTCCGGGCATGCAATCGCCGGACATGCAGGGCCCGCAGCTGCCGCCATATGCCTGGCCGACGTACGCTCCTTACAACAACGTGAGCCGGGTGGCGTATCCGCAGGCGTATCCTCATAACGCCTTCCCGTTCATCGGGCCCTTCTATCCCTTCCCGAAGGTTCCCTTAGGATGGCGGAAGGTGGTTCTCGAGTGGGAGGACGGCCACTGGTTCATGGGCCGGGCCTCCGCCCCGCACGATTACTGGCGAGTTCGCTTTTGGTGAGCGTGACGGGATCTGGCGAAGCCGGAGCGTAAGCAAGCTTACGCTCCGGCTTCGCCGATACTCGTCATCGCCGGAGGCGTCGGGTCACGCAAGTGGATCCGTTCTGAAGTTCAAATCGGTAGCCGTCCGGGAAGGCCTCGGCGAACTCTTCCTGATGGCTCACGAGCAGAATGCAGCGAAGGTGGCCTCGGAGGTTTTGCAGTTCCTGCACCATCACCTGGCGGCCGATGCGATCGAGGCAGCCGAAACCTTCATCAATGATCACGCACTCGATGGGTCGGTGCTGCGTGCTGGCGTACTGGCCGATGCCGAGCGCGAGGCTGACGGCGACGCGGAAGCGCTGGCTGCCGCTGAGGAATGCGACATTGATCGGCGACCCGCCCGTCACGCGGTTGTAGCACTCCAGGTCCAGCGCCTTGTCCGTCCCTGCGTCGGCATCCACCACGCGAAGGAAGAGTTGCCCGCCGGAGAGGCGGTCGAGCATCGCGTTGGCGTAGTCGACGATCTGCCGTTCCGCCCGGCGAACCAGGTGACGTTGCAGGCGGTCGCGGCCGAGCAGTTCTGCAAGCGTCTTGTAGCGAACGTGTTCGCCCGCCAGCGAAAGCACTTGGTCGGCCAGGTCGGCTCGACGCTTTCGATCGCTATCGAACACGGCACGAGTCTGTCGGGCTTCGAGCAGCGTCTGATCGCAGGCGTCGAGATCGGCGCGGGCCATGGCGATCTCCTTGCGAATCACCTCGGGGGAACGTCGAACCTCCTCGGGCATCGCCGTGGATTCGTTTTCCAGATCGGCGATCTCCGTCCGCAGTCGTTCGAGGCCGCCCAGCGCCTGACGCAGCCGGGCATACTTCCCCTCGATTCCCTGGGCTTGCAGGCCTTCAAATTCTTCCTTCCAGCTCAGTTGCTCGCTGAGGCCGGCGGTCTCGATGGCCCGCTGCCAGGGATCGGGCAGGGCCTTCCCGAGGCGTGCGATCGTCTCGTAACTCTGCGTGCGGCTGTTCTCCTCGTTGCGAATCTCGCCGTCCAGGGCCACGAGTGCAAGATTCGTTTCGCTAAGGTGCTTCTGAAGCCGATCGACTTCTGCCTCGGTGGTGTGGATCGCCTTCTTGCCCGCCTTGATGGCGTTGGTCAGCGAAGTTTCCTCCGCCTGGTGCGTGGAGAACTTCTGACGCAGTTCGACAGGGTCGCCCTTGGGCAAACCTTGACGGAGTCTGTCGAGCCGTTCGCGGGCGGTCTGCGTCTTCACGTTCAGCGTCTGCCAGCGGGACGCCGAGGTCTGGGCTTCCAGGAGTTGCCGACGGAGGGCATCAAGCTGCTCGGCCTCGCGGCGGAGGCTGGCGAGTTCGTCGCGAGCGGGGAATGGGACTTTCGTCCAGTCCGCGGGAATCACCGGGCTCACCCGGCTGCGGAAGGGTTCGGGCGTGGCCAGGTACGCATCGCGGATCGAGTCGGTGAGCCTGCGGATGTCCTGGGCGATCTGCTTGAGTTCGCTCGTTCGGTCGCGGAAGCGTTCGCGCAGCTCGTCGAGTTTTCGCTTGCCTTCGGACTCCTGCGAGGTCGCGCTCGCCTCGGCTTTGCGCTTCTCCTCGGACTCCTTCGCCGTCTGCTTGAGTTGAGTCTCCGCCTTGCGAAGGGCGGCGTTGCGATCCTTCTTTTCCTTTTCGAAGTGCTCCTCCGTCAGCGCCTGGCCGCAGGCTTGGCAGGATTTCTGGCCGCCGAGCCGGAGGAACTCTTCCGCCAGCTTGACGGCCTGCTGATGCAGGGCCCGCGATTCGGAGGCGGCGGCGTCGGCCTCTTCGCGCTGGGCTCGCGCTTCAACGAGCTTCGCATGCTGGGCGTCGCTTTCCGCCTTGGCCTTCGTCCCTTCCTCGCGCAGCCTGGCTTCTTCCCCCTTCGCTTCCTTTTCGCGAGTGAGGGCCTGGGCCAGTTCGGCGCGTTCGTCCGCGATGCGGATCAGCGATGGCAACGCCTGAGCTGTGAGTGAGAGATGCTCCAGCTTCTCCTGCAACTCGTGGACGCGAGTCTCCGCATCGGCGGGGAGGCGGGCCAACTCGGCCTCGAACTGCTTCAGTTCCGACTCTTGATCTTCGACCAGCCTCACCTGCTCGAGCACGCCGGTGAGTTCGCGGAGGCTCAGTTTCAGCTTCTCGGTTTTCGTCTCGTCGCGGATGAGCGCACTTTTCAGGTCAGTGAGCTTCGCTCGTGCGGCGGAAAGGTCATGATCCAGCTGGCGATGGCGATCGCTGTGCTCGGCGAGATCCTTCTGATGCCGATCGCTCTTACGCTCGGAATCCAGGACGCGGCCACGCTCCGTGATGATCGTGCCGATGGTGGGCAGGACATCGCGAAGCTCCTGATAACGCAGATGCTGTTTCTCGATCGCGGTGGACTGGCCAAGCAGGCCTTGGTCGGCAGCGAGGCGGTCGCGGAGCGATGTGAGCCGAGCCTGCAGCTCCATCCAGCGCCCGGCCTGCAATTCCAGGCCTTGCAGTTTACCAAGCCTGGCCTGGGCGTTCTCGCGCAGCGCCTCCGAATTATCGATCTGGAGAGTCGCCACGGCGTACTCGTCGTCACTCACGTCGCGGATGGCTTCGTGCTGGGCCTGGAGCGCTTCCTGAGCGGTCTTGCGTTCCTTGCGACGCTCGTCCACCTTGGCGTGAAGCTTCTGATAGCGTTCGAGATCGACGATGCTGGCGAGCACGCCCGCTCGGCCGCTGGGGGTGGAATCGAGGAGCTTCTCCGCTTTGCCCTGGAGGAGGAGCACCGACGAGGTGAAGGTTTCAAAGTTGAGGCCAATGTTGTGGCTGATCCATTCCTCGAAGCCACGCTTGGAGGCGGTATCGGGCACGGGTTCCCAGCGGCCCTCGGTTGTTCCTGAGAAGGAGCGAAACACCTGAAAGGTGCTCTTGTTGCCGGAGGCGAGCTTCTTGAGGGTCCGCTTGATGCGAAAGAGGGTGTTGTCGATGGTGAAGTCGAACTCGACCTCCAGGGTGGTGGAGTCCTTGTTGACGAGTTCGGCGGCCTGGCTGCTGCCTCCGCGATGGTAGCCGAACAGGGCATAAGTGACGGCGTCGAAGATGCTGGATTTACCGCTGCCGTTGGATCCGGAGAGCATCCAGAGCGAGGCGCCCTCGAAGCGGACTTCTTGCTCCTGCTTGTAGGAGAGAAAGCCAGCAAGCCTGATGCGATGAGGAATCATGGTGTTGGGTGGTTCGCGAGGATGGCCTCGTTCGGCTCGGAAGTACTCCTGGAATTTTATACAGTATCACGGCTCAACCTGCTGGAGAGCGTGAAATCGCGGCCCCATGACGGCGGAACCCGATCGTGAAACTTCCCCCAGTTTGGGCAAGGAACAAGTCGAGTGGGGCAAAATCTCGTGGCCCGGGAAAAAAATCGTGATAGGATTTCGGGACAGCGAGCGTACTTAGCACGTGGCACTCAACACACCGCTTTCCGAGACATCCGATTGGGATGCGGCGAGACAAACGGGATTCAGTACCTTCAATCAGGAGAGAGAACGATGCCGATTTACGTAAAGTATGGCGACATCAAGGGCGACGTGACAGCGGACGGGCACAAGGGCTCGGATGGCTGGTTCGAAGTGGGCAGCTTCACGTGGGGTGTGGGCCGAGGCATTTCCTCGCCGACGGGCGGTGCTGCGAATCGTGAATCGAGCGCCCCAAGCGTCTCCGAAATCACGCTGTCCAAGCAAATGGACGTCGCCTCCTATCGCCTGCTTGACGAAGTCCTCCAGGGTGAAGGCCTGCCCTGCACCATCGATTTCTGCAAGACGGACAAGGGCGTTCTCGAATCGTACTGCAAGTACATCCTTGAGGACTGCATGGTCAGCGGTTACTCGGTTTCCAGCGGCGGCGACCGACCGACGGAAACGATTTCCCTCAACTTCACCAAGGTGGAGTACGGCTTCGTCGGCCTGAACGACAAAAACGAAGGCGTGACCACTCCGAAGCTGATCTACGATGTGGGTCTGGCCAAGGTTGTCTAATCGCGATCCGCGTTCCCGAGCCGCCCTCATACGACTGGGCGATCGTTCCTGCCGACACGGGGGCGATCGCCCCTTGTTATTTCTCGACCTGTTCGGAATTCCTGTCTCGTTCACGGCCTGGCCGGCCAAACGCCCGGCTGTGGCCTCGCGAACTGTTGATCAGGTGATCTATGCCAACCGTTACTCAGGCTCGTCGAATCTTCACTTTCACCAGTCCCCTGGGTGAGGACGCCTTCGCCGTCACCGAGTTCAATGGCATCGAGGAGTTGTCGCACCTCTTCCGATTCCACCTGACGCTTGTCTCCGAGAACACCAGCGTGGCTGCGGCGGATCTCGTCGGCAAGGAAGTCTCCTGGACGCTGAACTTCCCCGAAGACACCCCAAGGAAGTTCCACGGCTTCGTGCGGCGGATGACTCTGGGCCCCTTCATCGGCCGAGTTCGGCGGACGTATCACATCGAGGTCGTCCCCTGGCTCTGGTTCCTCACGCAAGCCACCAACTGCAAGATCTACCAGAACAAGACGGCTCTGGACATCATCAAGGATGTGTTCGGAGAGTTTGGATTCACGGAGTTCCGCACCAGCGTTCAGGGCACGCTCGCCACCCGGGAGTACTGCGTGCAGTACCGCGAGACGGCTTTCGATTTCGTCTCGCGTTTGATGGAAGAAGAAGGCATCTACTACTTCTTCGAGTTCGCCGATGCGAGTCACACGCTCGTGCTCTCCAACGATGCGGGAACGTACTACGATTGCGATCCTCACGCCGCTGTCGAGTACCGCCCGGAATGGCCGGACGCGATTGCCATCTCCAGTTGGGAGCGTCAGTTTGAATACCATTCCGGGAAGTGGACGCTCACGGACTACAACTTTGAAACGCCCGCGACGTCGCTCTTGAAGAACACCCCGAGTGGGAAGCCGCTGACCGATACCAGTAAATACGAGGTCTTCGACTACCCAGGCCGTTACAAGGTCAGCGAAACCGGTGGAGCTTTAAGCAAGGTTCGCATGGAAGAAGTGGAAGTGCGCCACGACAACGCCAGCGGCAGCAGCCGATGCTCGTCGTTCGCCCCGGGTGCGAAGTTTACACTCGAGAATCATCCCTCGGACAACGAAAGCTTCGTCTTCCTCGCGGTGGAGCATAACGCCGTGGAAGGCCAGACGGCGGGCATGGGCACGGGGCAGGCGAGTTACAACAACAACTTCCGCTGCATGCCGTCGGCCGTGCCCTTCCGCCCGGCTCGTGTCACGCCCAGGCCTCGTGTTTATGGGCCCCAGCCTGCGGTCGTCGTGGGGCCCAGCGGCGAAGAAATCTACACGGACAAGTACGGCCGAATCAAAGCCCAGTTCTACTGGGATCGCGTCGGCACCAACAACGAGAATAGCTCCTGCTGGATGCGCGTCGCCGAGATGTGGGCCGGCAAGAACTGGGGCATGATTTCCACGCCTCGCATCGGCCAGGAAGTGATCATCGAGTTCCTCGAAGGCGACCCTGATAACCCGATCGTCACGGGCCGCGTCTACAACTCCGCGCAGATGCCGCCATACACCCTGCCGGACAACATGACCCAGAGCGGAATGAAGTCCCGCTCGACCAAAACGGGCGGCACCGAGGATTTCAACGAGCTTCGCTTCGAGGACAAGAAAGGCAACGAGACGGTCTATTTCCACGCCCAGAAGGATTTCCAGCGGTACGTCGAGCACGATGACGACCTGAAAGTCCTTGGCAACCAGACCATCACCATCACAGGCGATCGAACGGAGATTGTCGATAAGGGCAATGAGACCATCACCATCAAGACCGGGGACCGCACCGAAGAGGTGAGCACCGGCAACGAAACCGTCACCGTCAAAACCGGCAAGCGAACCGTCACGGTCGAGTCCGACGATACTCACACCGTGAAGACGGGCAATCGCGTCGTGACCGTGGAGACGGGCGATGATACCCACACCGTGAAGACGGGCAATCGAAATGCGACTGTCGAGACCGGCAACGAAAATGTCGAAGTGAAGGTCGGCGACATCATCATTAAAGCGACGGCCAAGACGATCACCCTGGAAGCCGGACAAAGTATCACGCTGAAGGCCGGAAGCGCCCAGATCGTCATTGGCCCCACGGACGTGGAAATCAAGGGCGTGAATCTCAAGTTCACGGCCGACGCCCAGGCCAGCCTGAAGGCCAATGCCCAGGTGGAAGTGAATTCTTCCGGCATCGCAGTTCTCAAGGGCGGCGTGGTGCAGATCAACTAAGGGCTGGCGAATCAACAATGGTCGGGACTTCCGTTTCAACCTCTGGCAACTGAACCAGAACCATAGACGCTTTTTTGGTCGGTGGCCGGACATGATTCCAGTCACCGCTCGATTCGGAAATCGAGTGTGGTCATGTCGTTAAACTCAAGAAGGAGGTGATTCCAGCTTTCGACATGATTCCACCAGAGGGTGGGAGAGTCGGCGCTGGAATCAACCGGTGTGCGACGAGTCGGCTTTCTCATTGCTCGGATAGTTGTTGATTGTTTGACCCTAAGGCGTCACTTCAAAGCAACTCGGGACTGTGGCACCGGTGTCTCGCCAGTGCCACAGTCCCGGGGAGAATCTCCAGTTCTGAACTGACCTTGAAGCTGTCCTAAGGGCTGGCGCCTCATCAACTGTCGGGTTTGGCAGTAAAGGTTGTCCCGGTCCGTGATCGCTCTCGGTCGCCGCTCCGCGGCTGAATGAAGAATCCGACAGTTGATGATGAGCCGGTCCTAAGCGGCTCGGGCGAAGGTCTTCAATTCCGAGTTGCGGGTTCCGAGGTCACCGATGGCCGGGCTTTCGCTGAGGCGTGCCTCGTGGAAGCGGGTTCCGGTGCTGTCGTAGAAGATGATCTTGTCCGCCGTCGCGGTCCAGAGGGCGGAGGTCTTCAGCCGCCGCGGGCCTTCGATGTGGAAGACGTAGCCACAGGGCTTGCCGGCTTTCACGAGCGGCGTGCGGAAGAGCGGCGTCTGCTCCACCGCGAGCGAATCCCGTTCGCACAGCACTTTGCGGATGTGAGCGACCAAGGCTTCCGGCGTGGGCAAGGCGACGACGGCAGTTGGCATGAACGACCCTCGGTGGTGCACCCTTCACATCGGGTGCCCGAAGGCCGTGAACCAATGCGGGGCGCTCGCGAACGCCTCGCTTCTCGCTTGCAATATCCGGTTCTACCAGTCATTCAGCTGGCGCAGGGCTTCGTATAGCACGATGCCCGCGGAGGTCGCCAGGTTCAAGCTGCGGACGGCGCCGGTCGGCATGGGGATCCCGATTTTGCGGGCGGCGTACCTCTCCTTCACCTCCGCGGGTAATCCTTTCGACTCGGCACCGAATAACAGGCAGTCGCCATCGCGAAACTCGGCCCGGGTATACGACATCTCGGCCGGGCACTCGACGCACCACACACGGCCTGGCATCGCCGCTTCAAACTCCGCGAAGGTGAGGTGACGGACGACATCGACGCTGGGCCAATAGTCGAGGCCTGCCCGTTTCAGTGAGCGATCGTCGAGGCGGAAGCCGAGCCGACCGATGAGGTGCAGCCGGGTGCCTGTGGCCGCACAAAGCCGGGCGATGTTGCCGGTATTCGGCGGAATCTCCGGCTCGAAAAGTGCCACGTGTAGCATGACCTCTCCGGATCGTGGCGAAGGCATCTCATCGGTGCGCGAGCGACGGCACCGATCCTAGCGATGCGGACAGTTGTACCATCCTTGCCGGGAGGAATGCGACGAATTGACCCAGGAGGCCTAACAACCTCCGTGTGATTCTCGCCTCCAGGATGGAAAATACGTGGAGTTGCGATTCTCCGGATTCGCGGACGCTCTCAGGACCTCCCATGCCTCAACCCACGCGCTGGCGACTCGACGCCATCGTTCTTACGCTCCTCGCCGTCGGCAGCGTTCTCGCCGTCGCGGTGGCAACGTACGCGCCGCTCTTCGGCCAGTCGAACCTGCTCGGTGAACGCGGCGATGGCCTCGCGAAGCTCGTCGTCGATCCGCTCGGCTGGTCGGCACTCGTATTCCTCGCGGGCTGGTTCGTCATCGCCCTTCGCCTGGTCGTGAATCGCCACCCTGGCAAGCTCGTTCTGCGTGCGACGGGCTGGGCGATCCTCACTCTCTGTGCCGCCATCGCCGCGGACGGTCTCGGTGCGAAGCTCCCCTCGGCTTCCGTCGCGGGGCGGGGCGGCACCATCGGCGCGTTCCTGCACTATCAGCTCGAAGATCGCGTCGATCCCTGGCTCGAATGGTCCCTCTTCGCCATCGCCGCCTCGCTGGGAATGCTCCTCGCAGCAGATCGCTTCGTGAAGCTGATCGTCCGGCTCGAGGGCCGCTTGCTGCGACTGATCGGGAAGGCGGCGGTGCATGGGAATGATCGCGTGGCCTTGCTGAACGAGCGTCTTCTCGATGCCAGCGGCCGTGCGGCCCGGGGGACGGTGGACTTTCTGAAGAATCGAATCCCCGCTCGCACCACCGGGAAGTCTTCGGCCACACCTGCCGTGACATCCCACCCGACGCCCGCCGTGATCGCGTTCCCGAAGCTACGCCGTGAGACGCCGAGCGAAGCCGTAACACCCGACACGATCCCGATCACGCGGCCGGAAGACATCCTGGAGTCCGAAGGCGGACGCGGCGACGCGGATGGCCTGCCCGTGCTTCGCGCGATCCTGCCGGAAGATGAGCCTGCTCCGGATCGCAATTATGAGCTTCCTCCGCTGACGTTGTTGAACGATCCCGAGCCGTTCCCCGTCGCCGACCACGAGCAGAAACTGCGGGACATGGCAGCTCTGCTCGAGAAGACCTTCCTGGACTTCGGCCTCAGCGTGAAGGTTGTCGGCATCCACACCGGTCCGGTGATCACGCAGTACGAGATCTCCCTGGAGACTGGCCTTCGGCTCAACAAGGTCACGAACCTTGCGGACGATCTGGCGCTGAACCTTCGCGTGTCCGCCGTCCGTGTCGTCGCGCCGCTGCCGGGGCGGAACACTGTGGGCATCGAGGTTCCCAACGAGATCCGTCAGTCGGTCAGGCTCAAGGAACTCATCACCGGCACCACCACGAAGGCGGCCAAGTTCAAGCTGCCGATCTTCCTCGGCAAGGACGTCGAAGGCCGGCCTCTGGTGTACGATCTGGCGTCCATGCCGCACCTGCTCATCGCGGGCCGCACCGGGACCGGGAAGTCCGTCTGCCTCAACTCGATCATCCTGAGTCTGCTGTTCGCGAAGACGCCGGACGAGTGCCGGATGATCCTGATCGACCCGAAGAAGGTCGAACTCACCGAGTATGCGACGATCCCCCACCTGATGACACCGGTGGTGAAGGAAGACAAGAAGAGCGAGGCGATCCTGGCCTGGGCCGTGGACAAGATGGAAGAGCGTTACGAATGGCTGCACCGCGCCCGGGTGCGGAACATCGCCTCGTATAACGAGCTTCCCTTCGAGGAGGTGGTGCGTCGGATCAACCCGGATTCCGAGGAGGAACGCAAGTCGATCCCGCGGAAGATGCCTTACATCGTCATCATCATCGACGAGGTCGCGGACCTTATCATGAAGATGAGAAAGGAGATCGAGGGGAACATCATCCTTCTGGCGCAGAAGAGCCGGGCCGCGGGTATCCATCTGATCCTGGCGACGCAGAAGCCGACGGTCGACGTGGTGACCGGGCTCATCAAGTCGAACTTGCCGGCGCGCATCTGCTTCCAGGTGGCGAGCCGCTCGGATAGCGCCGTGGTGCTGGACGAGAAGGGGGCCGAGAAACTGTTGGGCATGGGCGACATGCTCTTCCTGCAACCGGGCACGAGCACAATCATCCGTGCCCAGGGGGCGTACGTCGAGGACAAGGAGATCGAGCGCGTCGTCAATGAGCTTTCGACGGACACGCCGAACTACGACAGCGAACTGCTCAACCTGAAGACGAAAGACCAGGCCGGCGACGGCGGCAACGCCACAGGTGCCAAGCTTCGCGAGCGCGATCCGCTTTACGAACAGGCCGTCGAGATCATCATTCGCGAGCAGCGCGGCAGCACGTCGCTGCTGCAACGCGCCTTGGGCATCGGGTACGGCAAGGCGTCCCGCTTCATCGACTTCATGGCGGAGGACGGTCTTGTCGGTGCTTACAACGGCAGCAATGCCCGTGATGTGTTGGTGACGACGGAAGAATGGGAGACGAAGCGCAACGCGGGGTGACGGGTTAATCTCGCGCCATCGTGAGGCCCATGACGAGCATCGCGATGCCCATCAGGCCGATGTACATCGCCTGAACGCCGTAGAAGAGTTTCTCGGACTTGCCCGTGGCGACGTGATAAGCCCCCACGATCGTGCCGAGGCCGCCAATCCCGACTAATATGTATCCGACGAAGCGTTTCACGTGAGATCCTTGTCGGTGCAGGAGACAATGCGAAGCGAACTCTGAGAGGAGTGGCTGGTTGGGCCACCCCGACGCTTACGCTTCGGGTTCGCCTGGTAACTGGGGTCAGTCTTCCAGCAGCTTGCGGAACTCGGCCTGGTAGCAAGTGGTGTTGCCGTTGCCGACGAACAGGAAGCGGCCGTCCGGGCTGAACGCGAGAGCTTGCACCAGCGAATCGAACTCGCGCGACACGATCAGCCGGCCGCTGAGAACGTCCCAGATGCGAACCGTCATGTCGTCGCCGCCGGCCACGAGGAAGCTGCCATCGGGGCTGAAGGCCAAAGCGTTCACCTTCGACTGATGTCCGGCCAGTTCAAAAACGAGTTCCTGAGTGTCGATATCCCAAACATAGACCAGATCCGTCAGGCCCGCGCCGGCGAGATACTTGCCCGTGCTATCGATGGCGATGGCGTACACGCCCACATCGAAGACGAGATGCTTCTGCTTGGTTTCCAGGTCCCAGAGGCAGACGGCTCCGTCGCGTTCGCCGGTGGAGAGATAGTCCACCCCGCCACAGGCGACCCAGCGATTGTTGGGATGGATCGCGATCGTCTCGAGCGTGCAACCGTCGGCGGCCTCGATGAGGATGAGTCGGGGCTGCTGTGTGGCCGTGTCCCAGATCCAGACGAGGCCATCGGCCGGGCTGGTGTGGGCGATGAAGCTGCCGTCCGCGGAGAAGGCCATGCTGCCGACGGGCGGCTTGGTCGCTTCCAGCTTGGCCGTGGTGCTTCCCGCGGCCACGTCCCACAGGTGGGTGAAGTGATCGGTTCCGCCAAGGGCAAGCCACTTGCCGTCGGGGCTCGCGGCGGCGGAGTAACAAGGTGCCAGGCCGGACGGGGCAACCTCGGCTCCGGTGGCGATATCCCAGGCCCGCACGGTCGGGGCGGCGGTGCTCACCAGCATCGGCTTGGGGCCGGCAACGTAGGCGATCGCGTGCTTCGCCTTGGGGTTCGGCCCCGCCATGAGACGACCGTCACGGACGTCCCACAAGTGAACGACGCGGTCCGCCCCGGCGCTGGCCAGCATCGTGGCGTCCCGGTTGAAGGCCAGGCAGCGAATCTCATCGTTGTGGCCCCGGAGGATATGCCCAGCCTTGCCGGCGGCGGCATCCGACCACAGATAAATGTCAAAGTCCGAATCGGCGCAGGCCAGGAACTTGCCGTCCGGGCTGAAGGCGAGCGTGTGAACCTGATCCGCATGGCTGTTCAGCAGAATCGCGGGATCTGTGCTTGGCAGCTTCCAGACGCGGGCCGAGGTGTCCCAACCGGCGGAGACGAGCAGCGAGCCATCCGCGCTCCACGCCAGCGACGGGATGCGGTCCGTGTGGCTCTTGAGGTCCGCGACCTTCTTGTGGCTGTCGGCGTTCCAGACGCGAACGATGCGGTCCTCGCCGGCCGTGGCGACATGGCCACCCTTCGGCGAGAAGGCAATCGCGGAAAGCGCCTGACGCGGATGAGCCTGGATTTCGCCAAGGAACTTGTGCGAAGCGGTGTCCCAGAACTTCACCTTTCCGTCGTCGTGACCGCTGGCAATGACGTGACCGTCCGGGCTGAACGCGATGGCCGTCACCCACGAATCCTGGGCGATTCTCGCCAACAACTGGCCCTGGCTGACGTCCCAGATCAGGAGGTCGTCATTGCCGCTGGCGAGCAAGCGGGCGTCCGGGCTGAAGGCCCAGAGCGTCTCGAGGTCCGACAGGTACGTCCGGCTCAGGAGCTTGCCATCAAGCGCCCAGTGCCGCAGCAAGCCTGCCTCATCGATCGACCAGAGCGTGCCATCGCTGGCGAACGCCACAGCCGCGATGTCCCCGTCGGTGTGGAACCGCGGTTCGCCAAACACCTGGTGGACCAATGGCGACGGCAAGGCGGCTGGTTCAAGCATCACAGAAGGCACTGGAGAGGACATTTCGAGGTACCCTCAATCAAGCGGGCTGAGGCAGGAAGCGTAACTTCCTTCGCAGTCGAGTTTAGAACAGCTTCGCACCGGGATCGAGAGGAAGACTGAATTTTCAGGAAAATTCGGACTGCGCGGCAAATCAGGTCAGGCGTGAATAACTCCCTCAACTCAGAACCTCGGCGGATACGGACATGTGGTGGGGAGAGTTGGAGGGGTTGTGAGGATTGGTGGGCGACTTTCCATGAATACACTTAAGACCATGCCAGATTATCGCATCGTCGGTCATCGAAGTCTTCATGTTCCGCGAGCACAGCGAGATAGAGCAAATCCCGACAGGCCGGGTGCTTGGCTAGATGTGGGAGCGGACGATGTGCTGGGGTTATACTATGTTCCTGTCCACGAACGAAATCGTGGAACCGCGTCAGTTTCATGATCGCGTAGTCGCGACGCGGAGTCTTCGGAGCGCGAGTATTGGTTATGCGCTCCGCTCCGAGGACTGCGCGACGCGGCTAAACTGAAGACCTTTGATTCGATCCCATGCCCGAATTCGACTACATCTCCTGGCTTCGCTCACGCACGCCGACCGACCCCCGTGTGCTGGTGGGCCCTGGAGACGACACCGCGGTGCTGGCTCCGACGGCCCGGCCGATGCTGGTAACCACCGATCTGCTTACCGATGGCGTCGATTTCCGACTCGCCGAGGTGGAACCACGACGCATTGGCCGCAAGGCGATGGCGGTGAACCTCAGCGACATCGCCGCGATGGCCGGCGAGCCTCGATCGGCTGTCGTCGGCCTTGTGCTGCCACGAACCGCCGGGCAGCGGCTCGCGGAGGAGCTCTACCTCGGCCTTCGCGACGCGGCGGATGCCTTCGGAGTCTCGATCGTCGGCGGGGACACGAACAGCTGGGACGGGTCGCTGGTCATCGGAGTCACCGTCATCGGCGAGGCCACGGCACGAGGGGCTGTCCTGCGACGCGGCGCGAGAGTGGGGGACTGGCTGCTCGTCACCGGTTCACTCGGCGGCAGCCTGCTGGGTCATCACTTCGACTTCACGCCCCGCGTTCGTGAGGCCCTGGCCCTCCACGCCGTGGCGGACCTTCACGCGATGATCGACATCAGCGACGGCCTGGCGGCGGATGTTCATCACATCCTTGAAGAGAGCCGTTGCGGAGCGGTGCTTTACGCCGACGCGATCCCGATCGCGCCCGCGGCCTGGACGATGAGCCAAACCTCGGGGCGAACGCCGCTCGAACACGCCCTTGGCGATGGCGAGGACTTTGAACTGGTCTTCGCGGTCCCCCCCGAGGACGGCGAGCGACTACAGCGAGATTCGCCCTTTCCCGGGATGGATCTCACGAAGATCGGCGAGTGCGTGGAGAGTGGGTTCTGGCTGGAAAACGAAGGAGCCCGTCGACCACTGGTGCCGACGGGCTGGGTGCATCGCCTGGGTTAAGGCGATAAGCAGGCAGAGATTTACCACAGAGGTCACAGAGATCGGAGGGAGGAGGACAAAGAACGGGTGGTGCGTTCGACAAGGATAACGCTATCGAATGACGCCAGAACGCTCAAAGATCCTTTCTCGGAATCCCTTCATTCTCTCACTCTGAACTCTGTGACTCTGTGTCCTTTGTGACTCTGTGGTAAGTTTCTTTCTTCCGCTCGGCCAAGGGGCGTGAAGCGGCTCGCCTCACTTCGGCAGGACCGCGATGGAACCGGTCTCGCTGATGTAGACGAGGTCGCCGGTCTGGTTGTCCTGGAAGACCTCGATACCGAAGCGATCGGCCTTGTCCAGAGACTTCTCGCCTGCCTTGCGGACGGGCAGGCTCATGGCGGACTTCCAGGTGACGCCGCGGGTGCCGGTGAGCATGGCGGGCTTCGGTGCCGTGGCGATGTCGCCGGACTCGCTGAGGAAGAAGAGAGCGTTGCTGTTGGGGTCCTCGAACACTTCGATGCCGAACTTCTTGGTGTTGTCGCTGAAGTCGGCTTCCTTGGCGGCTCGAACGCGGAGCACGAGGCCGTAAAGGGCCTTGGGCGAGAGCACTTTGTCCTTGTCCGGGGCCTTCGCGGGGGCAGGGGCGGTGGCAAGCGAACCCGTCTCGGTGATGTAGATCAGGCCGCCGGTGTTTTCGTCCTTGAAGACTTCGATGCCGAGCTTCTTCGCCTTCTCGAAGTTTTGCTCTTCCGGGCCTCGAACCTTGGCCTCGAGAGCGTGATGCTTTTTGGGCCCCTTGTCGGTTGACATCGCCGTGGGCAGGGGTGCGAAGGAAAGGCTGCCGGTCTCGTCGATGTAAAGCAGGCGCTTGGAGGCAGGGTCTTCGAAGACTTCGATTCCCACCTGCTTGGTCTTCTGCGTGGTCTCGGCCTCACCGGCTTTGCGGACGCGGACGTCGTGCCCGCCAAGCCACTTGGGCGTCGTCTCGGTGCCCACGCTGGTGAGAGGAACGACAGCGATTCCCCCCGTTTGGGAGATGGCGATCATGGCCCCGTTCGCTTCGTCATGGAAGCATTCGACGCCGAGCTTGGGGGTCTTGCTGTTGAAATCGCTGGCCCCGCCCGGCCGAACGCGGAAGTCGTGGGCGTAGATGCGCTTGGTGGCTTTGGCCTTCTCCTGCGCCAAACTCACGGCGGACCCGGTGGTGAGGATCACGATTCCCGCCGTCAGGGCGGCCAGAAAGACGGCGATTCGCTTGGACATAGTAGCCTCTGTGCTCGGAGAGTCGGCCAACGGCCGAGGTCTATTTAGCATGACGTCCAAAAGACATTCTACTAACAGCATAGAGCGTATTTTGCCCTCTCGCCGCAAACTGGGTACTCGAGGCCCCGGAATGCGGGGCTCACGGTCCGACGCTGGCGGGGACGCGTTTGCGTGCCAGGGGCGGTTCGTCCGTGCGATTGAAAGGGAAGGTCGGCCGGATCAGCAATCGTAAGGAAGGGTCGCTCGCGGTTCCAGGCGTCGGAGGGCCGGGAGGCGAGACCAACGGCGGCAGGATCTCCAACGGCACGACCGACGGCGTCAGCCTTGGGACTGGCTTCACACGCACCGCGATCTCGGGCGGTCGCACCATCACGGAGGGCAATGACGGAATCGCGCCGGCCATCGGTCGGATCGTGCTCACCTTCGCCAGAGGCGGCTCGGCGGTCTGGAAGGTCATCCGCTCCGCGAAGAATTGGCTTCGATAACCATTCAGGTGGTATTCCCACAGCGCCGCCTTCGCCGCCTCGCGAACCTCGAAGGAGCGGTCCCCTTCCGCCGTGCGTTCCAGGGCCAGCCCGGCCTGGGCTGAGTAGGGGCTGATTTCGCCCAGAACCGTCGCGGCCTGCACCCGAACCGCCGCGGACGAATCCCGCTGCAAGGCACCGATCAGGGCGGAGAGCACTTCCATGTTCCCCTTCGCGTCGTGTTCACGGAGGTCTGCCGCCGCCGCGGATCGACGGGCCTCGACGGGGTCCGCGCGCAGGGTATCGACGAGTTGCTTGGACTTTTGAGTGTCCGGCTTCGGCTTACGGTTGAAGATTCCCGCCTGGGCGGGGGCCGAGACGATGAAGGCAATCGCCAGGGCCGTGAAGATCAGACGGCTGCCGATCACGAGGACTCCAGGGCAAGCAGGCCGGTGCGTCAATCGAGACGCATCGGTAGGCTACCCTTTCGGATCGTCCAGTCCGCGATTTCGTTGCGGCGGATCTGGGCCGCAAGGCGAGAAATGAGCCACCGGGGTCGGCCGATCCGACGGAACGCGAGCGACCCACGCCACCCCCGTGATCGTCGTCGCCGTCACAACCGTTACGAGCCGCAGAATCGGGGAAGGGGACGCAAAAAAGCCCCGCTTGGCACGGGGCGCGATCAATCGCGAGAGAGGTCGAGCCGATTATTGGCCGCCGCCCATCGAGTTGCTTCCCATGCTGGAAGGGGGATTGTTCATCATGTTTTTATCCTTGGTCTTTTCGGGCTTCTTGCGGAAGTCCGCTTCCGGCGGCTGGTCGAAGCGCGGATCGTTCGGGGGAATCACGTAGTCCTCCGCGTGCTTCACTTTCACGTGGTACTTGTCGTGATAACACCCGGAGATAGCGACGACTCCCGCCGTCAGACATCCGAGGAATATGGCTTTGCCACGCATGAGTGACCCTGGCATCTCTGCCGGTCTCAGTATCCGAACATCATCTGCCCGATTCACCGGTATAACGTGCCTCCCCTCGGGTGCAAGGGGAATCGTCCGAAGTCGTTCCAAAGGGGTGCATCCAGAATTCCTGACTCTTCAAAGTCGTCCACTCGCGCTGCCCCCTCTGTCTTCTGTCTTCTGTCTTGTTCGCCAGACTTCGCGTGTGGGATAGACTGATCCTCGCGGATCGCTCTCCCCGGCATGCGGAGTCTACCATGGCTGATACTCCTGCTCCCCAGCGGCGTGGCTGTCTCTTCCCGATCGTGCTCTTCGTGCTCGTCTTCTCACTCCTCGCGAATCTGGTGCTCGCCATCCTTCTGATCGAAGTGGCAGCGGATCGCCTTGATAGCGAGGATTCGTCGCTCGAAGAGAAATTCATGCTCGGCGATCGCGATGCGAGCGACAAGGTCGCTGTGGTGAAGGTGGATGGCTTGATTTCCGAGTCGGGGATCGGTCATCCGATCAAGCAACTCGAAGCTGCCGCGAAGGACAAGCATGTGAAGGCCGTGGTGCTCCGTGTCGACAGCCCCGGCGGCACTGTGACGGCCAGTGACGAGCTTTATCAGTCGCTCATCAACCTTCGCGACAACACCAACCGCCGGTTCCGTTCGACGGGCCCCAAGCCGATCGTCGTTTCCATGGGCGGCCTCGCGACCTCGGGCGGATACTACATTGCCGTGGCTGGCTCGCCGATCCTGGCGGAACGGACGACGATCACCGGTTCCATCGGAGTCTTCGCGGCCCTGCCGAACATCGCGAAGTTCGGGGAAGATCACGGCCTCAAGCTTGAACTGATCAAGGCTGGCTCGATGAAGGCGAGCGGTTCCTTCTTCCACTCGCTTTCTCCGCAGGAACGGCAGACCTGGCAGGACACGGTCGACAGTGCGTACGGCACCTTCCTGCAAGTGATCGAGACTGGCCGGCCCAAGCTGACGCGAGAGAAGCTGACGAAGGAAGTCGTGATCGATCGCCAGGTGCCCGAGCGGGATGACAAGGGCGACCTGAAAAAGGTGGATGGTAAGGATGTGATGGTGGCCTACAAACGCATTCGAGCGGATGGAGCGACCTTCACGGCCGAGCAGGCGAAGAGCTTTGACCTGATTGACGACATTGGCGACCTACCTGCCGCGGTGAAGATCGCAGCGGAGAAGGTGGGGCTGAAGTCGTATCGAGCGGTGACGTTCGCGAAGCCGCCGACGCTCCTGAATTCCCTCACGGGAATGCAGGCCGGCGCGGGCTCGCTCGACCTTGGTCGGCTGGGTTCGGCGCTCACTCCGAGGATGTGGTATCTTGCCCCCACGGCCGATGGCGCGATCCTTGCCGAGGCGAAGCCGTGAATTCGCAGGAGTCGCCTGCCCTGGGTGTGTACAGTAACATGAAGCCCATCACTCGAAGATTGGAGGGCGGATCATGTTCACGAACGAACGCACACTCTTCGCGTTTCTGTACGGCTACTCGCGGATGCTCGTCGCGGATCTTCCCGACGAGAAGATGACGGCTCAGCCTGCTGGCATCGTCAACCACCCGGCGTGGGTTCTCGGGCACCTTGTGAACACGGTGGATTCCGGTCTCAAGCTCCTTGGGGCTTCGCCGTTGATGCCTCCGGAGTGGGCCGTCAAGTATGGCAGGGGCAGCATGCCGGTCGCGGATCGTTCCGCGTATCCCTCGAAAGATGAACTGATGGCCGCCCTGGAAACGAGCCATGGCAAGCTCGCGATGGCCGCCGAGACGGCGACGCCGGAGGTGGTGAGCGCCATCAATCCCTTCGAGCGCAACCGACCTTTCTTCCCCACCGTGGGCATCCTCGTCGCCCACATCATGACCACGCACGAGTCGATGCACCTCGGCCAGCTTTCCACCTGGCGCCGCGCCATGGGGTTCCCCGGCGTGCTCTAACACTTGCGAAATCCCCCTGGAGTTCCATCGTCCCATGCCACGCACCTTCACGCTCTGCCTCGTCGTCACCGTTGCACTCGCGGTTCTGGTCGGTTGTGGAGTGAAGGCGCCCGACACGCCGGCCCGCTCCGCGCATCTCGGGCCGAAGCCGACGTTGGACTCCCATGTGAAACTCGCGGTGCTGGTGGTCTTCGATCAGATGCGTGGCGACTATCTGCAAAAGTGGCAGCCGTTGTTCCGGCCCGATGGCTTCGTACGACTGCAAAATGAAGGAGCGTGGTTCACGAAGTGTTACTATCCGTACGCCACCACGACCACCGGCCCCGGCCATGCCTCGATGCTGACGGGGACCTGCCCGGACCGCCATGGGATCATCAACAACAACTGGCACGATCCGAACGCTTCCTCGGACGACAACGAGGAAGGTACGGGCGTTTACTGCGTCGGCTCGACGCGGTACGACCTGGTGCCGAAGAACTCCGGCAGCGGGAAGGTGAAACTCGCGGGCAACCCCGATCGCCTGCTGAGCGAGACGCTCGCGGATGTGCTGAAACGCGAGTCGAATGGGCACTCCAAGGTCTTCGGCCTATCGTTGAAAGATCGCTCCGCGATCCTGCCGATCGGCAAGAAGCCTGACGGTGCGTACTGGTTCACCGGCCACTTCGTCACCTCGACGTATTACTCGGATCGCGTGCACCCGTGGGTGGCCAACTTCAACGCCTCCGGCCAGGCGAATCAGTGGTTCGGGCAGTCGTGGGATCGCTTCCGTTCCGACATCGACTACGAAAAGCAAAGCGGCCCCGACTCGATGCCCGGGGAAGGCAAGGGAGCGAACCAGGGCGTGATGTTCCCCCACCCGTTCTCCGCGGGCCTGGGGAAAGTGGACAAGAAATATTACGACGCCCTCGCGAACTCCCCGGCCGGCAACGATCTGCTTCTTGCCTTCGCGAAGACCTGTATCAAGGAAGAAAAGCTCGGCCAGCGCGACGTGTCGGACCTGCTGGTGGTGAGCTTTTCTTCAAACGACCTGATCGGCCACTGCTGGGGCCCGGACTCGCAGGAAGTGCTCGACGTGACGCTTCGCTCTGACGCGCTGATGGCGGACTTCCTGAAGTTCCTGGACGAGACAGTGGGCGTGGGGAAATACGCGATGGCGGTGACGGCGGATCACGGCGTCTGCCCGATCCCCGAGGTGGCAGCCACGAAGGGGCTGGATGCCAAGCACATTCTGCCGGCTGCCGCCTTCGGTGCCTTGAAGCATCTCCAGGACACCTTCGGTGGTGCCGCGGACACTCGCTGGCTTGACGCAGTGTCGCCGCCCTGGTTTTACCTCAACCGCCGGGCCGTCGCCGCCAGCGGCAAGAGCCTGGAGGAGGTGAGTCGCTCTCTCGCCGATTACCTCGCCACGCAATCTGGCGTGGCGCGGACCTTCACGCGAGAACAGTTGAACGCGGTGAACTCGGAGTCGGAGGAAATGGCCCGCATCGTGAAGCGATCGTACCATCCCGATCGATCGGGCGATGTGTACATGTTGCTGAAGCCTTACTACCTGCTCGGCGGCCCGACGTCGACGGGCACGACGCACGGTTCGCCTTACGAATACGATCGCCATGTCCCCCTGCTGGCGTTCGGCCCGGGCGTTGCGGGTGGCACCAAGGCGGAAGCGGTCACGCCACAGGCGGCGGCGGCCATTCTCGCTCAGTTCCTGGGCGTGAAGCCACCGAAGGAGGCCGAGTTCCCGGTGCCGATGAGTTTGAACGCAAAGTGAGGTCAAGGGCCCCACTTTGCCCAGGCTGCAACCTGGGTTCCGCGGAGCTCACCAAGACCAGGATTCCTTGGGGCAGGTGTTCGCTTCGCCCTGCGACACGTCCTAGGATGCAGCACACACGGTCTTGCCTTCGGCGACAGGGGTTTTGCCTGGTCGGAAAAGCTGACGTGAGTGAGTCCGAAGCGGGCGAAGTTGGGCGATTCACGACTTCGTGATGAAAGCCGCTATAATGCCCCCACGCTCCATTCCCAAGAACCCGAGGTCCTTTCCTTGCAGGCTCCCACCATCCAAGATGCAGCGCCCGATCGCATCGTTGCCGAACAAGATTCCCCCCGCATACGTCACCCCAAATTCCCACGGGATACGACGGGGTTTTACGCCGAGCTGCAACGTCGAGTCGCGGAATACTTTTCCTCCAACGGTCTCAAGGAACGCGACTGCTTCTCGATGTACTTCAAGACCGCGATAATGCTGGCCTGGGTCAGCGCGTCGTATGTCTTGCTGGTGTTCTTCGCCGAGCACTGGTGGCAGGCCGTTCCGCTGGCGTTCTCACTGGCCTTCGGCCTGGCGGCTGTCGCCTTCAACATCCAACACGATGGCGGACACTCCGCGTATTCCGACCGACTCTGGGTGAACAGGCTGGCGGGCTACTCGCTCGATCTCATCGGCGCCAGCTCTTATCTTTGGAAGTGGAAGCACGGAGTCCTTCATCACACTTATCCAAATGTCGACGGCCACGACACGGATCTGGACGCCGGAGTCGTCGCAAGGCTCTCTCCGTGGCAGCCGCGATTCTGGTACCATCGCTGGCAGCACCTTTACCTCTGGCCGCTCTATGCGATCACGGCGTCCCGCTGGCACCTCTTTTCGGACTTTAAAGAAGTGGCCGTCGGCGCGATCGGCTCCCATCGCGTGCCTCGGCCACGCTCCTGGAACCTCGTAGCGTTTCTGGTCGGGAAGACGGTGTCCATCGGCCTGCTCCTTTTCGCCCCGATGATCTGGCACGAATGGTGGCTTGTGGTGGCGATGTACTTCCTCGTGACCGCCGTCGTCGGCGTGGCGCTCACGATCGTCTTCCAACTCGCCCACTGCGTGGAAGAGGCGGATTTCCCCACGCCCGGCGAAAGCGAGAAGATGCCTGACGCCTGGGCCGTGCATCAAATCCGCACCACCGTCGACTTCGCACGAACCAGCCGACTCGCCTTCTGGCTGCTCGGCGGCCTGAACTTTCAGACCGAGCACCATCTCTTTCCGCGGATCTGCCATGTGCACTATCCGGCGTTGTCCCGGATCGTCGAAGCGACCTGCACGGAATACGGGGTCAAATTCCGACAGCATGGAACCTTCGCGGCGGGCGTGCGATCCCACTACCGCTGGCTGCGGCGGATGGGCCGCACCGATGGCTTTCTCGCGAACGCCTGAGCCTCATCGTTCTTGGTGGCCCCTTGTTGACGGCCAGATCGAGGATCAAACCTCTACGGTTTTCAGCCGCCAGCGTCAGAGCGATGTGGATCGCGGTCACCCGGTGAGAAACGGCGATCGGAGTCCTCGCCACCCTGTCAGGTGATCGTGCTCGGCGACGCTTCGCCGCAAGCGGCTTTCCTTGCCTTGCAAAAGTGGTATCGGAAATCTGACCGTCAGTAGTCGTGACGCACGCTCACCTGCATCACTTCCCGGGCTGAACAACTCCGCCACCGCGACTACAATGCCTGTTCCCCCAACCCCCGAGAGGCTTCCGTGCGATGGCGGATACTCTGCTCCCGGGCATCTCCCATGCCTGCTTTGGGCTGAGCTACGGCGTGGCTCTGCTCCTGGAACTGGCCCAGCTCGCCTGGCCGCGCCGCATGCTGCGCGGCTTCGCTATCGGGTTCGGCACCGCCGGACTGCTCGCCCAGAGCGCGTACATCCTTTACCACCACCCCTCGCCGGCCGCCCCTTACGGTGCCTTGCTCCTACTCGCCTGGGTGCTCGCCGTCTTTTACCTTTACGGCACCATTCATTACTCACGACTCGCCTGGGCCATCTTCGTGCTGCCCGTCGTGATCGCACTCGTCGTGCTCTCGCTGCTGTTCCTTAACGCGGGCGTCGCCAACCCTCCCCTGGATCTGCCTGGCTGGTTCGCGGGCGAACACTTTTGGGGCGCCTTGCACGGCCTGATGATCTTGCTGGCCTCCATCGGCATCAGCGTCGGCTTCCTCGCCAGCGTCATGTATCTCGTTCAGGCTCGCAGGCTGCGGAACAAGTTCAGCCCCCTGGGCGGCTTGCGCTTGCTCAGCCTGGAACGCCTCGAGAGCATGAATCGCCGGGCTCTCAACGCGGCCTTCCCGCTACTCACGGCGGGCCTGCTGCTTGGCACCGTGCTTCACCCCACGAGCCAGTCGACCGCGGACTGGCTGTCGCCGAAGATCCTGAGCACCGTCGGCCTCTGGGTGGTGTTCCTCGTGGTGCTTTACCTTCGCTATGCGGTTCATGTTCGCGGCAGCCGGCTCGCGGGGCTCTCGATTCTGGCCTTTGTGCTGCTCCTGCTCGCCCTGGGCACGGCGCACCCCTTCGCCGTGGGAGGTTCATCGTGAACCTTCGGGCGATCGGTTGCAACTTCCGCACGGCTCCCGTTGACGTCCGCGAAAAGGTCGCCTTCGACCCGGTGAAGCTCCGCGCCTCGCTGGCGGAACTCAACGCACGCTACGCCGCCGAAGCCGTCATCCTCAGCACCTGCAACCGCGTCGAGATTTACATCGCCCGGCCTGACGCAGGGTCGCCGGTGACCTCGGCACTCATCGCGGAGTTCCTCGCCGAGGTCCACAACCTCGACGCGGCGAAATTGCAGCCACATCTATACGAACACGTCGACGCGGAGGCGGCCCGCCACCTCTTCCGTGTGACCTCCAGCCTGGACAGCCTGATCGTCGGCGAAGGCCAGATCGCCGGGCAGGTGAAGGATGCCTTCGATCTTTCCCAGAAGCTCGCCTCCACGGGGCCATTCCTGAACGCCCTTTTCCCCACGGCTCTCCGCACGGCGAAGCGGGTGCGAACCGAGACCGGCATCACCAAGGGGCACGTCTCCGTTTCCAGCGTGGCTGTGGACTACGTCCGCCAGGTCTTCGACACCTTCGAGGACAAAACGGTCCTGGTCATCGGTGCCGGCAAAATGGGCCGGTTGACCCTAAAACATCTGCAAGCACTGGCACCCGGACGAATCCTGGTAACCAATCGCAGCCCCGAGAAGGCCGCGGAGGTCGCCTTGTGGTGCGGCGGAACTTCGATGCCCTGGGACGCCCTCGATCAGGCGCTGATCGCGGCAGACATCGTCCTCAGCACCACGGGGGCTCCAGAACCGATCGTCACGCGGCGCTGGTTTGATGAGCGAGTCTTCTCGCGTCGCACCGGCGGCACGATGGTGGTGCTGGACATCGCCGTGCCTCGCGACTGGGATCCGCGCATCCACGACGGCGATCGCGTCTGCCTGTTCAACATCGATGACCTCACCCGCATCCGCGAACAGACGCTGGCCCAGCGAAAGCGACACATCGCGCCCGCGGAGGGCATCGTCGAGATCGAGGTCAAGAAGTTCGTCGAGGACTGGAACCGCCGCAAGAGCGGCCCAGTGATCGGCCAGTTGAACGCGGAGGTGGATCGGCTTCGGCAGGAAGTCGTGGCACCACTGATGATGAAGCTCAACGGCAAACTGACGGACGCGGAAAAGGCCCACATCGAAGGCGCCTTCCGCCTGCTTCAGAACAAGATCCTGCACGGCCCGATCGCTGCGTTACAGGACGCCCACAAAGAAGGCCAGGGCCCCACGCTCTTGGAGGCGATGAAGAAGCTGTTCCGTCTCAAGGAGTGAGCATGGTAAACTGATTCTGAAGTGGCGATCCGTTCCTCTGAGATGCAAGCATGGCCACCGACATCCGCGAACCGAGCCTGGAGATTCCGCCATTGCGGCCTGGGGATCGGCTCACTCGTGCCGAGTTCGAGCGACGCTGGGAGGCGATGCCGCAAGTGAAGCGGGCGGAACTCATCGACGGCGAGGTGATCATGACGCCAGTCTCCCGAGATCACGGTACGCCTCACTTCAGCCTGATCGCTTTACTCGGTTACTATCAAATGCAGACACCGGGTGTCGAAGGGGCGGATAACACCAGTCTGCGGCTCGACGACGAAAACATGCCGCAACCCGATGGGCTGCTACGGATCCTGGAAACGCATGGCGGGCGGTCGCGGTTCGACGACGATGGCTACTACACAAGCGGCCCTGAACTGCTCGTCGAAATTGCTCGTTCCACCTCCGCCTTCGACCTCGGCGCGAAGCGGGAGCTTTATCAGCGTTACCAGATTCCTGAGTACATCGTCTGGAATGTCACTGGTCGATCTGTCG
>Ga0105044_10002402_pt1 | contig 25524 bp, 21 predicted proteins | sample MAT01_FD_78092 | JGI IMG/M metagenome (GOLD analysis project Ga0105044, IMG submission 78092) | Freshwater microbial communities from Lake Fryxell liftoff mats and glacier meltwater in Antarctica - MAT-01 | ecosystem: Environmental > Aquatic > Freshwater > Ice > Liftoff microbial mat | place... | reverse complement strand
TGGTGGCTCGACCGGCTCGCCGACGTGAGCGAGGATCTGTCTTCACGCGGGCGAGGCCATCCTGGCCTTCCTTCACGCGGGCGAAGCCATCCTGGCCTTCGTCCGCTTGCGAACCTCCGGTTCAAAGTGAGCCGGCTCCCGCCGGCGGTCTGCGCCGCTACGCAATCAATGAGCCGGATGTCGCCGCCGCAGCCCCCGTCGCCAGACGGGGGGCTGCGGGTAGAAGGCGACACTGTTTGCCATCAGGAGTGAGCTCGCCCAACAACCCGCCGCCCCCTCGCTCACGCGAGGGGCTTTTATGAAGACCAGTTCGCACGGGCCCTCACCGGCCTCGAACCAATTCACACGGCGCAGCGGGCTGGAAACAGCGGGCCGGAAACAGAGGGTTCACGCCCGCCGCTCGCCTGGAGGCCCATGCATTCCGCTCGGGCAGGAACGAGGATGGTGCTTCCGCCCGTCTCTCCGCGCCGCACCGGGATACACTCCTGGCTTCAGCGTGGCGATACGGAGCTTTCATGGGTTCGGAACGACAGTTCGTGGCAGATCTCGTGGCCGGACTGCCATCCGACCGGCGGCTGGAGGTGCCAGCCGGTGACGACGCCGCGGTCCTGCGACCGCCGGCTGGTCGGCGCACTGTTGTGACCGTCGACATGCTCATGGAGGGCGTCGATTTTCTGCTCGGCCCCGAGTGCGCGCCTCGTGAGGTAGGCCACAAGGCGCTCGCGGTGAGCCTGAGTGACCTCGCCGCGATGGGGAGCCGGCCCGAGGCGGCGGTCGTGGCCGTGGCGCTTCCACGGAACGGCGGCGAGGCTCTCGGAAGTGCGCTTCAGGTCGGCATTGCGGCCCTGGCCGCTGAGCACGGCATGGCCCTCGCCGGGGGTGATACCAACTCCTGGGACGGCCCACTCGTGGTGAGTGTCACCGCGATCGGAAGCGTGCCACCGGGGGGAGCCTGGCGACGCGACGGTGCTCTTGTGGGCGACCTCTTGGTGGCGACCGGTCGTTTCGGTGGAAGCATCCTCGGCCGCCACCTTGCGGTCACGCCGCGGTGCCGCGAGGCCGCTGCCATCGCCGGGGCCTTCGAGGTGCATGCCGCCATCGATATCAGCGACGGCCTCTCACTCGATCTCTCACGAATGATGGCAGCCAGCGGAACGGCCGCCATCATCGATCTGGACGCTGTGCCAATCCATCCCGATGCCGAGCGGCTGGCTAAGCAGGATGGCCACTCAGCCATCGACCACGCCCTCGGTGACGGCGAAGATTTTGAGCTCGTGCTGGCGCTTTCGCCAGCGGAGGCCCAGCGGCTCGTCGCGGCGCTTGCAGCCGACCCGGCGCTCGCACCGCTCACGATCATCGGCGAGGTCGTGGCCGGCGACGGGCTCCTTGGGCGTTCTGGCGGCGGGCTCGCAACACCCCTCGGAGCGCGCGGTTACGAACACGGTTTTTTATCATGATGCTGGGAAGCGGAGGGACGGCCAGGGATGAGGCCACGGCGACCATCCACGTCGCGGACGAGCCGGCTCTTGCGGACTTTGCCGCGCGGCTCCTGGCTGTTCTGCCTCCCACCGCGTTTGTCGCGATTTCCGGTGACCTCGGGGCTGGAAAGACGACGTTCGTCAAGCATGTCGCCGCGGCGGCTGGCATCGATCCGACGATCGTCGTGAGCCCCACCTTCGGTCTGATCCATCACTATGAGCCTGACCAGGCGACACCAGCGACTCAGCCCGTGCGGATCGTGCATGCCGATATGTACCGGCTTGTCGGCGTTGACGACCTAGCCGAAACCGGCTGGGCTGACGCGATCGCGACTGCCACCGCGGTGTTTGTCGAATGGCCCGAACGCATTGCCGAAGCCCTCCCGGCTGACCGGATTGACCTGGCGATCCGTATCGAGTCGGTCACGTCCCGCACGCTCACCATCACAGGCCGCGGGTCCGAGCACGCCCACGCGGTTGCGGCCCTCGCCCCATCGTGAGCCCCACCGCTGCGGGCCTCGCGCCAGTGGCATGCCGGGAGAGTGTGACTGATCGCCCCATGAGCGATGGTACGATGTCTCCATCGGCAGTTTTCCGCGCGACGGCCCAGCGCGGCCGTCAGAGGGAGCACCATGAGACGGCATCGTCTGACGGCGGTGGCATTCGCGACGCTCGCGACGATGATCGGACTGCCAGGCCGCGCCGAGATTGGCTGGGAACCTTCGCGAACCTGGGTGTTCGCCGTCGGCATCCTTGAATGGGAGCACGGCGATATCTATAGCTCGTTTCCCGACGCCATGCCGAATCGCGCGGATCGGCGACTGGTCGCCGCGATCACAAGTGCTGGCGTACCCGATCACCAGGTCGTCTTTCTCAAGGATGAGAAGGCCACCCTGGCCGCCATTCGCCGGGCATTCGAGTCGCAGCTCGATCGCACGAAAGAAGGCGACCTTCTGATCTTCTACTTCGCCGGTCACGGATCACGCGACCGTGAGACACGCGCGACCTATTTCGCGAACTACGACGCCGGCAGCACGTACGCGAGTCACTGGCCTGTGAAGGAAATCTTCGACACGATCAATGCCCGTTTCAGCGGCGACCAAGCGATCCTGATGGCGGATTGCTGCCATTCGGGGGCCATGGTGGACGAGGCCCGGAAACGGCAGGAAGACCTGTCATGTGCATGCCTGACGAGCTCATCGTCCCATAACTCCTCGACCGGCAATTGGACGTTTACCGAAGCGATGGTGAAGGGTTTTGAAGGAAGCCCCTGGGTCGATGCCGATGGCGATGGCGAAGTCGAGGTGCAGGAAATGGCCCTCTATGCCGAGCTGGACATGGCTTTCCTCGAGCATCAGAAGGCGATGTTCATCGCAACCGATGATTTCGATTCCGATCTCGCGATCGCCGACACCGAAGGGACACCGGCCGAGGGCCTCGGCCGCCATGTCGAGGTTGAATGGAAGGGAACCTGGTATCCGGCACAGGTCATCGGGGTGGGAGAGGAGCAGGAGAAAGTTCATTATGTCGATTTCGACGCGGCATGGGACGAATGGGTATCGCCAGACCGCGTCCGCACTCCTCGGGTACCACACGTTCCGAAAGGCACCCGCGTCGAGGTGCTTTGGCCGCAGGACAAGACCTGGTATCCGGCCACGGTGATGGCATCGCAGTTCGGCCTCCACAAGGTTCACTACGACGGCTACTCCCACGAGTGGGATGACTGGGTCGCCTTCAAGTCCATCAAGGTTCTTGACGAGTAGGTCGTCGGCCGGGTGCCCCCGGACACCATGCCGGGCGTGCTGGGCGGCGAGGCCTCGCCATGCGAGCCGCATTTGGCCGCAGCCGCTATGCTGGCTCGATGCGACTTTCCCCCTTGACCTCGCTCTTGTGCGTGATCGACGTGCAGGAGCGGCTGCTCCCCGTCGTACCTGATGCAGACCGCGTCGTTGCCCGCTGCGAGCGGCTGGCCGAAGCGGCGAGGATCCTCGGAGTCAGGTCGGTCCTCACCGAGCAGTACCCACGCGGCCTCGGGCCGACGCCTGCCTCGCTTGCTCGCCTGCTTCCGCCCGCGGTCGAGAAGATGGCCTTCAGCTCCGCTGGATGTTCAGCGGTGGAAGCGGCACTGGCCGAGGGCGTGTCGTCGGTCGTGCTCGCCGGTCTCGAAACCCATGTCTGCATTTCGCAGACAGCCCTCGACCTCCTGGCTGCTGGGAAGCACGTTTTCCTCGCAATCGATGCGCTATCGTCGCGGCACGCGATCGACCACGAGACAGCCGTGCGGCGGCTCGAAGCCGCTGGCGTCATCCCGACGACGTCGGAGGCTATTCTCTTTGAGTGGTGCCGCTCCGCCGAACATCCGCAGTTCCAGGCAGTCCGTCGGCTCGTGCTGGAGCCACGCTGAGACGATCGCCTACGGCGCGGGAATTGTCGGCGGTTCGGATGGTGCCGGGGTCGTGAGATCAACCGAGCCCGCAGGCTTGGCTCCCTCGGCGAGGGCCCTGAGCCGGGCAACCTTGAGGGCGGCCGTCGGCTCCCCCGGCTGTTCGTGGCCGGGCGCCGAACCGAAGCGGATCACAAGCTCGTCATCACCGACGAGCTCCCACACGTGCTGGCCGTCGGCGAGAGTTGTGGGACGGCAGGCGACAAGGTCGAGTCGTTCCCATTCGGGGCCAATCACCGAGGCAATGGCCGCGGCTTCCTCGACAAGCGGATCGCCCCATGGGACACCGACGGCGCCTCGCGGCCCCGAGCTGATGCCCGTGATCTTGGGATAGCGGGCCGCTATCTCCGGGGTGAAGTCATCGCTTGGCAGAAGGATTCCTTCGGCGTCAACCGGCAGAAGGCCGCCCGGCACGGCCACCATCGCCACTGGCTCGCGGCAGCGAATTTCGACCGTGGCGCCGGCCGGGTGACGGAGCTTGACGGCGACCACTTCCCTCACCCAAGGATGAATATCAAAGGCCCGTGCGAGCCGACGGGCAAGCTCCGGGTCGTCGAGCGGGAGGCCACCATCCAGGCTCGCGTCGCGGAGCGCCTCGCTCTCAAGGTCGGCGAGAATCCAAGGGCCGATTCCCACGACCTCCACGTCTTCTGGATAGAGGATGTTGGCCCTCGCCATGCGGACGCTGGATGCGAAACTCTCCCAGGCTATCCATCCGCCGAGGGCTGCGACGACAGCGACCACGATGCCGCCCAGGCCGGCCCTATGATCGACCAGAAATGCAGCCAAACCACGTCGCGCCCCCGGAGCAGGTGACGGCTCAGCGGGGCGACGGCGGGTGGGAGTAGCGTTCATGCTTGCGCGGCCGCACGACCGCTCACCAGACGCGGATGAGGGGCACGAGCTCAACACCCAGCCGCTGGCGCACCCGGTCGCGAACGAGCTCCACGAGGCCGCGGACATCGTCGCTCGTGGCCCGTGGCCCAGACATGACATAGTTGGCGTGCGGGGCGCACACCGTGGCACCGCCACTCGAGAGATCACGGCCACCCGACTGTTCGATGAGCGACTCCGCCGTCATGCCGAGCGGATCCTTGAACATCATGGCCACGCTCCGCGTACCGCCAGGCTGCCCGCCACGGCCGAGGATCCATTGCTTCTGCATCCGCTTCGTGAGGATCGCCGGGGCCTCTTCGTCGAGCTCGAATCGGCAGCTCACGACGATCGCATCGTCGAGGTTGCTCCACCGTGACTCAAACGCGAGACGGCTTCGGTCGCGCGTCTCCACAGTGCCATCGGGGAGCATGACGGTCACGTCTCGCACCCGCTGACCAATATCACCCCCGTGGCCACCGGCATTGCCCACGACGGCGCCGCCCACCGTGCCGGGGATGTCTACAAGCATCTCGAGCCCCGCGAGCCCTGCCTGCACCGCGGCCGATACGACATGCACGAGCTTGGCTCCCGCGCCTGTCTTGAGGAACGGGGGCTCCACCGTGATTTCGCTGAAGGCCGGTGCCGAGAGTCGGAGGACCATGCCCGAGAACCCAGCGGTCGGGACCAAGACATTGGAGCCTCCACCGATCACCCGGAGTGGGATCGATTGCTCATGGCATCGACGCACGACACCGGCGAGCGCGTCGAGATCGACCGGTTCGCAAAACCACGTCGCCGTGCCACCGAGACCGAGCCACGTATGCGGGGCCAGCGGCTCAGCCCGCGACACCGCAACGGCCAGGTCGTCAAAGGGTGTGCCTTCTGTCGTGTCGGTCGTCGCGCCGACGCCTTCGGATCGCTTCGTCATCGCCCCTCCATCTCACTCCACGGAACGGCCGAACGGACGACATCGACCGCTGGCGTGCCTGAGGATTGTGCCGCACCACCTGGGGCAGCGTCCATGCCGGCACTCAGGCGGCGCCGCGGGCAGCGGTAGCCGGCAGTCCGTGGGCGAGTTGCAGCCAGCCGTCCACGAGCGTTGCCAGCGGAAATCGGCTCATTTCCAGGGCGTCTGACGGAGGGGCCCCGCACCGAGAGTCTCCCAGTACGAGGGCACAGTCGTTCGCGGTGAGCGACCCGAGGAGGCGGTCGATCCTCGCGTAGGCCGCAAGCTCTCGTTCGCCCACCGCGTCGGCGAGCACCGCCGAGGGCACGAGTACACAGGCATCGCAATGTCGGGCAACGAGTGAGCCAAACTCGTCATCGCCAAGCCTTGCTGCGAGGGGCTCCTCGGCCACCACCACCAGGCGACCGGGAGTGAGCCGTCGGAGACTCGCCAGCGTAGACGAGAGGGCGTGACCACTTGATGGCATGTCGAGGAACACGGCTGCATCCTGCCCTCGGGCAAGCCGCTCGACGCGGCCGGGTACGCATCCTGCCGCCTCGATACCCCGCGCGGCAAGATGGAGCGGAATGCCGTACCGCGCTCCCACGGCCAAGGCGAGCAGGCTGTCACGCACGAACGGAACGACCGGCGGATCGAGAGTGAGCGGCACGACCTGGCCGCCGCAGGCTGCCAAGACCATGCGGCCAAAGAGCCCGGCCTCGACGGGAGTTGCCGTCACATCACAGGCATCGGTGAGACCCGCCGTCATGCATGTTGCGTCGGTCGGCAGCGCGCCGAGGAGCCTCTGGAGGGGCCGTCGCGTGACGCCCGTCACGAGGACACCGCCTGGTGCCAACGTGGCGACGGCCGCGGCGCACGTGCGTGCGGGGGGGGCCGAGACCACCATCGGGGCGTCGTCATCGTGGTGGGCGAGGGCCGGTTGCGCCACGCTCGTGATGACGACGGTGTCGGAGCGGACTCCAGCAAGCGCTTCCGCCTCGATCGCGCGGCCCGACACCTCGACCACGGCATGCGTGCATCCACTCTCAGCAAGCCGTGCGAGCCAGCGCGTGAGTTTTCCCTTGCGGGCATAGTCGCTCATGGCAGGCACGTCGTCCGCGAGGCCAAGGCAGCCCAGATCGGAGAGAACCCCAACGCGAAGGCCGGCTTCGGCGAGGACCGCTGCGGCGAGCCATGCGGTGGTGGTCTTCCCGCTGGTCCCAGTGACCGTGATGACCCGGAGGCGATGGGACGGATAGCCTTCGCGATTCCCTCGAAGCACCGAGCCTTCTGAATCAGCCCCCGAACGACCGACGGATTTCCTGGGCATCGCATGGCCTCCTGCCAGATGGTTCCGCGGCGAATGACCGCGGTCGCTGATGGATTCATCCTTGAACACCACCAGGTTGCGATTCTCAATCCGGCGGGAACTCGGTCAATCCCAACTTGGTCGAACGGACCGGGCGAGGAAATCGGCCGCTTGCCCTGCTTTCCCTGCTTGCCAATAGTCCGTGGCCGGCGGTGGCCGAGTTGCTAAACGCTTTGACCTCGCGATACCTTCAACGTCATGCCTGCTGCCTCAGTGACTGCCGCCACGGTGATGCCCGGGCGGCACCACGTCCTCTGGGTGGGAAGGGATGCGTCTGCCGATCTCCGGATCGCGAGGGCTGGCGCGGCACGGCTCGCGGAGCTCCATATAGTGGAGTCGCCGGGCCACGCGGTGGCTGTTCCGCCCGAGCCGTTTCGCGATCGGTCCCCGGCGGTGATTCTCATGGCCTCATCGAGCCCTCGCCGCTGGGCATTGGGCGACGCCGTGGCGCTGTCACTCCGGTGGCCGCTGGCGCCCGTGGTGAGCGTGGCTGCGAGCCTGGTCGACGGCCGGCGCCGGAGTGGGCCATCGCTTGCGGGAGTCGAGGAAATTCCGTGGCATGACCTCACCGGGAGACTCGCGACGTGGCTCGCCGATCGGGATGCCGGACGCCCGGGAGTGCTTGGTCTGCCGGCCACCTCGCGGCGCGAGGAGAGCATTCTGGAAGCCGTCCGTCCACGGGCCACGGGCCTTCGTGTCGCCGTGGCGGCGATGCGGGCTGCTGATCTCGACGGCCTTGCGGATCTTGTAGCGGCAACGGGTGCGAGTGTGGCGGCTCGGAGCATGGGGCGTCCGCCACTCGATGATGCCACGGCAGCTCTCGTGTGGGACGTCGGAATCGTCGACGCGCCCACGCTCGCCTGGCTCCGGATGCTCGTGGCCAATCGGCCGGGCCGACGGGTCATCCTGCTCGAGTCGTTCCCGCGGGCCGAGACGACCACCGCGGCGATCGATGCCGGGGCCGCAGCGGTTCTGGGCCGGCCGTGTGGCGTGGAGGCCCTCGCAGGAACGCTGCTTTCCCTCCGTTGCCCGGCCTGAGTTGGGCTTGGACCAGCGGGACTCAGTCGCTAGCATCCCGGCCCTCCCGGAGGCCATCGTGGCCCGCCACGCCGTTTTGCTTGTCGCCGTCCCGCTGCTCGCGGCTGGCTGCGCCCACATGATGGTTTCCCCTGGCTGGCATACGGCTTCCCTACCGCGGATCGCTATCCCCGGTGGACTTTGGTCGAAGCCAGCGGGTCTGCCCGACCGCACCGAGCTCCTTGCCGGGCAACTCGTCATCCACGCTGATTTTCCACTCGCCGGGCAGCACCGCCTCGTGCGAGAGCTCGAGTCGCTGCGGACCGAGGTGAGCCAGCGACTCGGCCTCCCGATCTCGGACGAGCCGATCCATCTCTATCTCTTCGAGACACCCGAACGTTTTGAGGCGTTTGTGGCTCGGGAGTTTCCCACCTTCCCGTCTCGCCGTGCCTTTTTTGTCGTAACGGACACGAGCCTTTCGGTGTTCGCGGCATGGCAGGATCGTGTTGCCGAGGATCTCCGGCATGAGACGACGCATGGCTATGTTCATGCCGTCGTGCCCGCGATCCCGCTCTGGCTCGACGAGGGGATTGCCGAGTACTTCGAATTGCCGCGATCCGATCGTGGCGTGCATGCAGCCCATGTTGCACACCTTGCGGGCCGGCTCATCGAAGGCACCTGGCAGCCCGATGTGGCCAAGCTCGAGGCGCTCGCCTCCGCCGGCGAGCTCTCGCAGGACCACTACGCCGAAGCCTGGGCCTGGGTCCACTGGCTGCTCGACACCACCCCGGAGCGACGGGCGCTCCTTGAAGAGTACATCGCGGACATCCGCCGCGATCCCGCTACGCCGCCGCTCTCGCTCCGGCTGCGACAGCTTTCTGGGAATGCCGCTGCCGAAGTGAAGGCCCATGTCGAAGCACTCGCCGCGTCGGCCGGCCACGACTGACGGCCCTTCGATGGCGACTCTGGCCGCTGCCGTGCCGATATGCGTGTCACCATGACGCTGCCTCCGTTTTTTCCAGGCCCACACCCTGACACCGTCCGGACAAGCTCGGGGCGGGTTCTCGACGTTCCACCGGGATGGATCCTCGTCCCGCCTGGTGATCCTGGCCTGACTCGTCGCGTAAAGGCGGCGGGCGACCACTGGCTCGTTCAGGAAAAAGTCGGCAGGAAGCTATTCTCGCGTGGCGTGTGGGCAGCGCGGGAAACCGTTGAGCGGCTCCGCAACGACCTCGCCGCAGAGCGTTCCACAGCCACGTATGCACGTCGCCGCGAGACCGACACGAAGCGCCGCGAAGCCAAACAGGCCGATTACGTCGAAGATTTTGCGACAGCGGTCGTGAGATTTCTCGCGTTTCACGCTCGGCATGCTGGGATTGCCGAGCAACTCGCCCGCGCTGTCGCCGCGCATGCCACGCCCGTGGGCAGCGGCACGGTGGCCCGCACGCAGCGGATCCCGATCGAGCGCCGCGCCGAGGCCGCGGTGATCGCGTGGCTGCGGCACCAGACGACGGGGTATGACTCCATGAAGATCGCCCGCGTGAAGGGCAAGCGCCGCGAAGTCCGCCGCATGCTCGCCGAGCGATCCCGGGAGCTTCTCGGGGCCTACCGCCGTGGCGAATCCGTCGCTGCCACCTGCCCCCTCGCTCAGACGTTTGCTCCGGCCCCCACCAAGCGCGGCTGACGAGGCCGTGCTCATCAACGCCCACTCCTGCTACACCAGTGGCCGGAAGTGGCCGACGAGGTCGTGGAGACGTGTGGTGATCTGGCCGAGGGAGCAGACCTCGACCGTATCCAAAAGCTCTTCACATACGTTTCCGCCTGATTCCACGACACGACTCAGGGAGTCGAGGGCGCGGATGGCGGCAACGCGGTTTCGCTTCTTGAACGCCTTCACCCGCGCCACCTGCTTGAGCTTTGTGGCGCGGCTCGTGCGCATCATTTCCACGTCCGGAAGGCGCTCCGACTCGTCGCGATATCGATTGAGCCCCACGATCGGCCGCTCGCCAGCCCCGATCTGCCGTTCGTAACGGTGCGCGGATTCCTGGATCTGGCTTCGCTGATACCGGTGCTCGACCGCCGTGAGCACTCCGCCGAGCTCGTCGAGCGTGTGAAATTCGTCGAGGATGCCCCGCTCGACCGCCTTTTGGACGGCCTCCATGCCAGGTGAGCCTGCAATCGCATTCATCATGTGGCGAAAGAGGCCCGACTCCTCGAGCAGAATCGCCTGCGCGTTGGCGGCAAGCTTCACATACTCTTCGCCCGGCGTCGTAAATGGCTCGTCGGCACTGTTCGAGTGGCAGGAGTTCGTCGTGTTTGCGTAGGCAAGAAGGAGCTCGATCGCCGTCCGCGTAAGATTGTTTTTGAAAGACTGGGCGACGAGCGACCGCCCCGAGGTCTGGGTGTGCAGCCGCATCCGCTGGCCGCGCTCATCGGCCCGGAACACGTCCCGCATCCCGATCGCCCAGATGCGACGACAGGCCCGGGCGAGGGCGAGGTATTCGATGTCGAGACCGCAATCGAGGAAGAACGAAAGCCTTGGCGCGAAGGTGTTCACATCGAGTCCCCGCGCGGCAAACAGTTCCACGTAGGCAAACCCGTTGGAGAGCGTGTAGGCCGCCTGCTGCACAGGCGTCGCGCCTGCCTCGGCGATGTGGTAGCCACTGATGGAAATGGGATACCACCTTGGCAGGGCCCGCACGCAGTGCTCGACCATGTCGCCCAGGAACCGCAGCGATGCGTCGAGCGGGAAGATCACCTCATTCTGCGCCTGAACCTCCTTGAGTACGTCGGCCTGCACGGTGCCACGGAGCGACATGGCGCAGGCGTCGCCCCAGCGCCGCTTGGCAGCCGCCACATACATCGCCAGAAGGATCGGCGCGGGGCCATTGATCGTCATCGAGACCGAACAGGCGGGGTCGGTGAGGTCAAAGCCGGCATACAGCCGCTCCATGTCTTCGACGGTATCGATCGCCACACCGCCTTCGCCGATCTTGCCGAAGACTGCTTCGGCGTCCGAATCGAGGCCGTAGAGCGTAGGACCATCGAAAGCGGTCGAGAGCCGGACGCTCGACTGATGCTGGGTGAGGTAGCGAAACCGCGCGTTGGTGTCGTCGGCAAGCCCCAGTCCCGCAAACAGACGGGTGGGCTCCTCCAGCCGTCGCCCCGGCTTCCCGTCGGCTGCCTGGAGATACATCTCGGAGTGAATGCCATTCACAAATGGAAACTCTCCCGGCAGCCCCTGACCGAGCAGATAGCGCGCGATCGCGCCCGGCTCGTCCAGCTCTGGGAGCGCGAGCCGCGGCAGGTCGAGGCCGGTGGGTGTGTGTCCACGCGGAATGGCAGCACGGATAGCGAGCCAACGCTCGAGCCACGCACCGCCGGCATCCCCGTCCGTGCGTGCCCGCTGCACTTCGGCCTCCACGTTCGCGTCGTGCGCCCTCCAGGCCAGGATCACGTGCCCGAGCGTGCCCATGGGATCGCCTTTCCATGTCGGTCGTTCACCGTCCACTCACACTGTGTCTGCCCGTGTGCCCAGCACGGCGTGCAGAAGCTCGTCAACGCCCGTGTCTCGGTGCGCCTTCGCAACCGTAGCGATCACCCGCTGCTGACCGCCAGCCGCCCGCAGCCGGTGCTCCACCTCGCTCACAGCCGTGCGTGCCCCCGCGAGATCTCCCTTGTTGACGACCACGACGTCGGCCACGTCGAGCATGACAATCTTTTGGAGCTGAAGCCTGGCCCCGTAGTCCGGGCTCATGACGAGCACCGAACAATCCATGGCGCCCGGAGCAAACGGCACCGACTCCTGCCCAATCCCGACGGTCTCGACGACCACGAGGTCGAACGGGAGGCCCCGCAGGATCTCCAGGCATCGCCCTGTCTCCGCAGCCACGCCGCCGGCAGTGCCGTGCGTCGCGAGCGAGCGCATGAAGACGCGATCGTTCTGCGAATAGATCATCGTGGCCCGGTCGCCGAGCAGGGCACCCTTGCCAAGAATGCTCGGATCGTGGGAGAGGATAGCGATCCGCGACTCGGGATGCGTCGCGAGGAAGCGACGGACGAGCTCGTCGATGAGTGTTGTCTTGCCCGCGCCGCCGGGACCGGCAATGCCGACCGTCCGAGGCTGCGACGCGAGGCGTCGGGGCAGGGGGCCGAGCTCCGAAAGCGTTCGGGCGATTGTTCGATCCGTCGGAAACGTTCCCCGTGGCGATTTCGCGGTCCGATGTCGCACACCGCGTCGCTTCCCATACGCCAGCACGAACGACACAATCTCGTCGAGCGGTGTGCCCGCGAAGAAAATGCGGTCGACGCCCTGGCGGGTCATCTGCGCGGCGTCAGCCGCCGTGATCGTGCCACCACCGCCTCCAAAAAGCCCGATGGCCGTCGCGTCCCGCTCCTCCAGCAGGTCGCGAACCTCGCGAAAAAACTCGACGTGGCCGCCGTTGTAGCTCGAAATGCCGATCGCGGCCACGTCCTCCTGGAGCGCGGCCCGCACGATGTCGCGGGCACTGCGATGGTAACCGAGGTAGATGACTTCGACGCCAGCGCGAACAAGCTCCAGATTGATCGTGTTGATCGCGCTATCATGGCCGTCGCAGATCGGCACAGCGGTCAGGATTCGCAGCGGACGCTTGGTCATGGACGTCACCTCGCCACAAGACGACTGCTGCCATCACACCCCGCGCCAGATCATGGCCACGTTCGTCGTGAGCGACCCACCCATGTTGAAGGTCATTACCGTCCGAGCTCCATCAACCTGGCGCTCACCGGCCTCACCACTCACCTGCCGGAACATCTCGACGACCTGCCGCACACCGGTAGCTCCGACGGGATGGCCATCGCCCATCAAGCCGCCCCCCGTATTGACCGGCATCGAGAACGCAGGACGAGTGCCCACGCCGATGTCCACTCGAGCATGGGGAAGCGTTGTCGCCCCCGATTCGAGCAGGGCGGCGGCCCTGCCAGGCTCGGCCCAGCCGAGCGCCTCGTAGGCCACGAGCTCCGAAATAGAGAAACAGTCGTGGACTTCCGCGGCGTCCAGGTCGCGAGGCGTTACCCCTGCCGCCGCATACGCCTGATCCGCCGCTCGCCGCGTCATCGGAAACGCTGGCACATCCTTGCCGTCCAGACGCAGCACATCGGTCGTGTGCCCAGATCCCAAGAGCCGCATCGACCGGCCTACCCGCATGAATTTGTCCGACGCCAGCACCACCGCTGCGGCACCGTCGGTGATCTGTGAGCAGTCGGTGATCTTGAGCGGCGGCGCGAATCGTGGGTTCGTGTCGCACGCGGTCATCGCCTTCTCCAGCGACATTGCGACGTCCCGCATCTGCGCCTGCGGGTTGCGGCGGGCATGGGCGTAGTTCTTGAGCACGACCGTCGCGAGCGCGGCCTCCGGGAGACCGTGCCTGGCGGCGTATGCCTCGGCGATGCCCGCAAACATCTTGGGCATCATGTGCTCGCCATACCGCGGCTTCTCGGCGCTCCAGTCAGCCGCTGCCGCGAGCACGTCGGCTCCCTCGGCCGGCGACATCGTTTTCTGTTGCTCGGCACCGACGACGAGGACGACGTCATACACGCCACCGCGGATCCAGTGGGCCGCGGTGAGCACCGCGACGCTCCCAGAGGCACATGCGGCCTCAGTGTGGAGCGTCGGGATGCCACGAAGCGAGTTGTCGATGCCGAGGAGCAAGGCCCCGAGGTGGAGTTGGCGGGTATAGAGGCCAGCAGCAAAATTGCCGACGACTCCCGCCTCAATGGCGGCCGGTTCGAGGCCCGCGTCGGCAATGGCCGCCCGCCCAGCCTCGACGATCACGTCCCGCAGGGACAGCCCTTCCTTGCGGAGATTTCGCTTGAAATCGGTCCGTCCCGCGCCGATGACGTGAACGTTTCGGTTCATGACGACTCTGCCTCCATTGTGATTGTACAAACGCCCGGCATGCACTGCCAAAATTGGCATCTCGGATAGCGTTGCCAGCGGCTTGCGTTACGAAGCCGTTACCGTGAGGCGGAGGGGGCCGCGTAGAATGCGGTCTCGTCCTCACCGCTCGCTGGCGTGGCCCACAAAGTCTCTGGACGAGCCCGCCGCGTTCGGAAGAATATTCATGCGGTAAAGTCCGCTCCTCGCCCGCGAGTTTCCCTATGCCGCTCCGAGCCCGCCGTGACTTTCTCTTCAGCTCGCTGGCCACTCTCAGTGGCACCGCCCTCGTGCTGCCCGCTGGGGCCGAGCCCACGCCTGCTAGTGGCCATGCCGACGACTACCTCGCATTCCTCGGCCAGTCACCAGGGGCAGCGGCGGACGAAACGGGCCGTTCAGGCCAGGCGTCAGGGCCGTTCCTGTCTGACATCACCCAGGTTCCAGCTCATGCACCGGCCACCATTACCGAAGACAACATCCTCGGGCCGTACTACCGCCCCGGAGCGCCGTTCCGCGGCAAGGTCACTCCGCCTGTGGAGCCGGGGGTGGTGCTGGTGGTCCGCGGCCGAGTCTGGGGACACGACACCCGCCAGCCCCTGCGGGGTGTGACGCTTGATGTGTGGCAGGCGAACGCCGAAGGCCGCTACGACAACGACGCCCCTGAGCAGCCGCCGGCCGCAGGAGTGTTCATGAACCGGGCCCGCCTGCTGACGGACGAGCGCGGCTACTACGAGTTTGAGACTGTGCATCCTGGACGCTACCTGATCGGCCCCAATCGCTGGCGCCCGAGCCATATCCACTACCTGATTCAGTGTCCCGGGTATCGCCGGCTGGTGACGCAACTGTATTTTGAGGGTGACCCCATGAACGAAAAGGACGAATTCATCAAGCCATCGCTTATCATCGACATCGCGCGGGTGGCCACGCGGGGCGCGGAGATTGAAGTCGGCCAGTTTGACATCGTGCTGGCGAAGGCTTGAAGGATCGCCGGGGCAGCGGCACTTTTCTCACATCACCGCGGAATGACGAACGGCCCTCATCATCCGCCAATCGCATCGGGGCTCACCGCATGGACTTCACCGGCAAGGTCGTTTTCGTCACGGGCAGCTCCCGCGGCATCGGCGCGGGGCTTGTTCGGGCATTTGCGGCCCGGGGTGGCATCTGCGTCGTCAACTATGTCGATGATGCTGCGGGTCGCAACCATAGAGACGCCGAGGCCGTTGCCTCTGAGGTCGGCGGCGCCATGACCGTCGAATGCGATGTAGCCGACCACGCCCGCGTCGGCGAAGCCATGCGGGCGATCGTCGAGCAACTCGGCGGGATCGACATCCTCGTCAACAACGCCGGCATCCTTCGCGACCGTTCGCTCAAACGAATGGCGCCCGCCGATTTCGAGGACGTCGTGCGGGTGAACCTCGGGGGTGCATTCAACACGCTCCAGCATGCCACTACGCTCCTACGGCCGGGTGGCCGCATCATCAACATCGCCTCCGTCGCAGCCTTCACCGGATTTTTCGGCCAGGCCAACTACGCGGCGAGCAAGGCCGGGCTCGTCGCACTCACCAAGGTAGCCGCCCGCGAATTCGCAAGGCAGGGCACGACCGTCAACTGCGTGGCACCTGGGTTTATCGACACGGAGATCATCAAAGACATGCCGGCCGATGTGACGGAGAAGTTCGTCGAGCAGATTCCTTGTGGCCGATTGGGCCAGGTGGATGACGTCACCAACGCAGTGCTGTTCCTGGCATTCCGCGAGTCAGGCTACATCACCGGCCACGTCCTCCACGTCAACGGCGGCTTCTATATGTAGGGCGATATGTAGGGCGATGGTTGGGCTCGGGCCCCTCAGGCCGCCCCGTGACCCAGCCCTGCGTAGCTCGCAAGCCCGCCCCGAAAGGCTGGAAAACCGATGCCCAGGACGGTGGCGAGATCGATCGCATCCGCGCATGCTACGACACCATCAGACAGCACCCGGCGGGCTTCGTCGGCCATGGGTGCGATGAGCCGCCGTTCGACCACTTCTTCGCCCACGGGCACGCCTTGGCCTGACGCCACCGGCCGCCCCGCCGCCGAATGCGTCGAGAGCCCACGGCCCGACTTCCGGCCGAGCCAGCCGCGTTCCGCTGCAGCTCCCAGCATCGGCGGGGCCGCGAAGCGACCACCCAACGCTGCTTCAAGCGAACGAAAAATAGAGATCGCCACGTCGATGCCGATCTCGTCGATGAGGGCACACGGCCCCATCGGTAGGCCCCAGGCCCGAACTCCCGCGTCGAGGGAGTCGATGTCGATTCCCTCTTCGACCATCAGGATCGCCTCGCGGAGATAGGGAAACAGCACGCGATTGACGACGAACCCTGGCGCATCGCGGCACATGACGGGTGCCTTGCCGAGCATCGTGGCGACAACCACGCCGGTGGCAACTGCGTCCGGGGCTGATTCGGCGGTCCTTACGACTTCGACGAGCGGCATGCGCGCGACGGGATTAAAAAAGTGCAGACCGATTACGCGTCTGGGAGTCCGCGTGGCCGCCGCCAGTGCCCTGACGCTCAGCGAGCTCGTGTTCGTTGCAAGGATGGCATCGGGCCGTGCCAGTGCGTCGAGCCGACGAAACACGTCCTGCTTCACGCGAAGATCCTCGATCACTGCCTCGACGATGAGATCGGCCGCCGCGACCGTCTCCCAGGTAGTTCCCACATGCACACCGCCACCGTCGGGCATGGAGGCCAGTCGTTCGGAAGCTGCCCATGCCGCGCGCTCCTCCGTTTCGACGACATGCACGGTCACTCCAGCGGCGGCAAGGGCCGCCGCGATACCGGCCCCCATCGTTCCACCGCCGATAACCACGGCCGACCGGACGGTCCTGGCGTGCCCGGCCGCGTCGGCAGCTGCCACCTTCTTGGCCGCCGTCCGCAGAAAGAAAAGCCGCAGAAGGTTTCTTCCTGCGGGCGAGCGGCGCATGTCGATGAGCCCGCGCCGCTCGGCGACCGACGCAGCGTCGTGCCCGTGCTCGCAGCCAGCCTCGACGATGTCGATGAGCCGCAGGGGAGCCGGCAGATGGTCACCGGATCGCTCATGGATCGAGTGGCGAAAGCGGTTGCAGATGTCCCGCACGGTTGCCATGTCGTCATCACGCCCTGGCGTGTGAGGATCCGGCGGCGTGAGCAGGAGCTGCTTTGCGGCCACGAGCACGTCGGCCTGCGGCACGATCCGATCGACCAGTCCGAGGGCTGCCGCCTCAGTCGGCGGAATCGACCTGCCATGGACCATGAGGGTAAGCGCCGTCTCAAGGCCCACGAGCCGCGGTAGCCGAAAGGTGCCGCCCCAGCCAGGCACGAGGCCAAGCGTCGTCTCGGGCAGGCCGAGCTTTGCCCGCGGGTCGGCGGCGGCGATGCGATAGCGGCAGGCGAGCGCCACCTCGAGCCCTCCCCCTAGCGCGTCGCCATTGATCGCGGCCACGGTCGGCATCGGAAGCGCCGCGATGCGATCAAGAATCCGCTGCCCCCGTGCGAGATGCTCCTCGAGCGCCGCATCGGAAAGATTGTCCAGCTCAAAAAGATCGGCGCCGGCGATGAACGACCGCGGCTTCGCGGACGCGAACACGATGCCCATGGGTCGCTCGGCCTCGATCCGGTCGATCGCCGCCTCGAGGCCGACCCAGGCGGCCGCTGAAAGCGTGTTGACCGGCTTGGCCGGGGTGTCGAAGCACACCGTCAGGATGCGGTCCGCGTGTAGGGCGCACCGGACCGCATCGAAATCGCCACTGTCGCTCATGGTGAATCTCCCAGGCGAGACCATTCTTCACCGATGGGAGCGGCCAGAAAAGCTGGCTGCCGATATAATTCCGACGGATCGTCGCCGGCGCAACTCATGGATCGAGGGGTGGACATGCTTCGTGATGCCGACCCATCGTCGTCTCTGCCGCCTGGCGGCACCGACGCGTTATCACTCATTCTTGCTCAGGCGGGACGCCGTCCCGAAGAGATCGCATCGCTCGCCACGCTCGATGATGCCGACCGAACGGCCGAGCGGCAGTTTTCTGGCGAGGCACCCACGCTATCCACGCTGTTTGGATCGGCCCGGGCCGCCGACCTTGACCCCGGACGGTTTCGCCCGGAGCCGGAAGTCGCGGCCACGATGGCGGCATGCCTTGATTTCGTACTCATCCGCAAAAAGGCTGGCACGCTCCTCGACCACGACCGGATGCTTTTTCATGCCGACGCGATCGCTGGCCTCGCAGCCCGTGGCTTCTTCGGGCTCGCTATTCCGAAGCAGTATGGCGGCAGCGGCGCGAAGCTCGGCGACCTCGGGCCCCTTTTGCGGGCCCTCACGCTCGTCCACCCTGATCTCGCCGTATTGTTCGAGGTCCACAATTTTCTCGGGCCGGTAACGCCTCTCCTCGATTTCGGCACCGAGGATCAGAAGCAGCGGTTTCTCCCACGAATGGCTCGCGGTGAGTTGCTCGGCTCGTTTGCCCTCACGGAGCCCGGCGCGGGAGCCGACCCGAGCCGGCTCTCGCTTGCCGCCCGCCGCGATGGTGATCGGTGGCTTGCGAGCGGTGTGAAGTGGCCGATCACCAACGTCGTCTACGGCGGCCTCTGCATCCTCGTGCTCAAGCTCGCTGGTGAAAACCTTCCGCCAGGGCGAGACTCCGCGATGCTCCTCTTCGAGGTGCCGCCACACGACACCGACCACTTTCGTATGGTCCGTAACCGTCTCCACGCCTTTGACTATCTCTGGAATGCACGGTTTCGACTCACGGACTGCCCGGTGCCCCTCGACAATCTCCTCGGGCCGCCTGGCAAGGGTCTGGCCCAGGCCTTCAGCTCCCTCGCTAAGGGGCGTGGCGGCATCTGCGTCAATAGCGCGGTCAAGATTCTCAGGCTCATCGCTCAGCTCGCAAAAGATCCGACGGCACACGACACCCCGTCGTCCAACGGCGGGGCAGGGGGCTGGCTGTCCTTCCGAACCACATTCGGCCGTGCGATCGGCGCGTCGCCGCGGATCCGCACCTGGATGGGCAAGGCCGTCACGCGGGCCCTGGCCAGCCGCGCGCTGGGCGACATCTGCTTCCGGCTCGCGGCGAGTGGCGTTCGCGACGAGACGATGGGGATGATCGCCAAAGTTTATGCGTCGAAAGCGCTGCTCGAAACGGCGATCCGTGCCTACCAGGTGCAAGGAGGGCGATCGGTCCACGTGGACGAGCGCCGCATCGCCGCGCGGCAGCACGAGAATCCACCGGCCGGCCGTATGCCGATCGAGAACTACATCGGCGAGAACATGCATGAGTTCGCAATCGCGACTGTGTACGAAGGGCCGAATCCTGTCCTCGCCGATGTCGGCGCACCGAACGCGATGACCCGCGGCATCCGCACCGAGTACCTCGAGCCGATCGGCCTCGCCGAGGCAAGCGGCTCGTTCGGCTGGCTCCCGAAGGCGCGGTTTGCGGGCTACGTCGCGAAAACCGTCCTCGGCTCCTTCCTGCCGATGGCGGGCTCGATCGAGGGCATCGGGCCGCTTTCGCCCGCGCGGCGACGCTGGATCCGCCGCGGCTTCCGTCGCAATCGCATCCTTGGACGACGGATTCTGTTGGTCATTGCCCGCTACCAGAAGTCGTTCATCGATGAGAGTTTTCTGCTCGGAGATGAGGGGGGCATTTTTGACCAGCTCTGTGCGTCGATGGCGTCACTCGTGTATGCCGTGACCCTGCGGAACGAATCGCCCGATGAATCGCTCGTGGCTGATGCTCTCGATCTCGAGGCCGAGCTTCTCCTACGCGGCCGCAGCCCAACCCCCCGCCTTCAGCGTCTCTGGGCGGAAGTCGGATGCCACGTCATCGACCCTGCGTCGGCGCTCCATCGCGACCTCATTGCCGACATCGAGGTTAGCCAGATTCCGCTCGACCCCCGGCATGTCGACGCCTACATATGAGCGCGCGACAGGGTGGGGAACACCTGTCATTCCAGGAGCCATGTCATGACCGCACTCGTTCGCGTTGAATCGCCCAGGCCCGGCGTCGTCGTCCTCACGCTCGATCGCCCGGAGCGGCGAAATGCCCTCTCGATTGCCCTCCTCGAATCACTTGTGCGTGAGATCGAGGCCGTCGAGGCCGCCGGTACGGCGCGGGTCATGGTCCTCCGCGGTGCGGGCCCGGTGTTTTCGGCTGGCCTCGACCTTGCCGAGGCTTCGGATCCCGCGCTCGTCGAGGCATCGGCTCGCGGGGTTGCGGCGGCGCTCGATGGGCTGCGGCGATCTCCGCTTGTCTCCATCGCGGCGGTCCACGGCGGGGCCTACGCCGGCGGGGCGGGCCTCATGGCTGCCTGCGACATGGTGGTGGCGGCGGCCGATGCAAAGATCGGTTTTCCAGAGGCCCGCCGCGGCCTGCTCCCCGCGCTCATCTGCGGAGTGCTTCGCGACAAGGTGCGGGCCGGCGACCTCGCAGAGCTTTTTCTCGTCGGCGAAGCGATCGACGCAGTCCGCGCTCGGGAGATTGGTCTCGTCCAGCGTGTGGTGCCCCCCGATGGCCTTCTCGAGGAGGCCCTCTCGATGGCCGCGGGCATTCTGGCCGGCGGACCGCAGACGATCGAGCACACGAAGGCGCTGCTCCATCGCACCTACGAGCGTTCCCCCGCCGAGCCCACGAGCCCGCTTGCCATCCATCTTGCCGCTCGCAAAAGCCCCGAGGCCATCGAAGGCCTCCGCGCCTTCCTCGAAAAGCGGCAACCCCGCTGGGACGAATAAGTCGTCGCGAGGCAACCCTTCAATGTCGGCTGCTTTGCATGCGTTGCCTTGGCCACGCGCTGCCGCTGGGCGTTATCGATCGGGCTTCCAAACGTACCGCTTGGACTTTGCGTCTGTAGCTATGTGTTTCCAGTTCGCCTCGAGCTTCTTCATGCCGTCGATGTGCCACTGGCTCCAGCCAATGCCCAGACGCTCGCAGGTTTCGATCGTAAACTCGTGCTTGCCGAAACCACTTGAACGCTCATTGTCACCGTCCTGAGCGCCCAATTGCTGGGTGGTAAACCGCGGCGGGAAACTGTTTTCCGACGGCCAGCCTGGAAACTCTGCATGGAACGTGCGGAGGTTTTCGGCGTTGGGAAAAAGGTTTTGGTCGGTGTGGTAGAGGTGGTACGCGACGCTGGAGTTCATCCAGTCGATGGGGGAGCCTGGGAGCGCGGAGTAAAAGCGTGTGAGTCGGTTCATCGCGTCGGGGATACCCCAGCCAGAGACGCCGCATGGTGTGAGGTGCATGAGGTGGGTGTCTGGAGCAAGCCCGTGCACGAAGTCGTGGATTGCTCGGAGTTTCTTGAGCATGACGATTTCATCGGCATTGGGCTCGCCAAGCTTCGTCGCACCGAGCAGGGGCTCATTCTGGAGCTCGAAGATGACGTGTGAGCGGTCCTTGAAGGCCGGGGCGACGTGCGACCAGAACGCCCGAGCGAAGTCGGGGTCAAAGGCTCCGACAGCGCCGTGATAGTTGATGATCGCGTACATGCCGTTGGCAGCGCAGTGGTCCACGGCACGGGAGATCTTGCCTAGCGTGTGCTCGCGGTAGTCCCGGTTATTCCAGTCGACCTTCTCGCCCCAGCCCTTGTCGTGCAGCCACACGTCGAAGGCCACGATCCGTACGGCGTTCATGCCGCGGGCCCGTAAGGCAGCGTAGTATTCCGGTGGCTCATCCGGCCGCTGCTCCCAGGCCCAGGCGGCCCCGGCCCGAAGGGGTGTGCCGGCGTCGGTGCGCAAAACCTTGAGGCGAGCCGCGCCGCCGAAGGGGTCCGGTATCTCGACGACCCGGATTCGACCACGGTCCGGCCGAAGGCCTCGGGCTGGCTTGGCGGCATGAGCCCCGAGAATGCACCCCAGCGAAACGGCGGTGAAACCCACCACCCACACAGCTGTTTGGCCAAACGACAGACGGCCCAGAGACGGTATCGACATGGAATGCCTCCGGTTGCAATCCCTCATGGTACATCCCTCTCCACCTTGGCCGCACAGTGCGGAGGAGCGGACCGCCCGTGCTCAGCGACTTGCCTCGTACTCGATCCGGAAGAGCATCGAGGAGATGCAAGTCCATCCTGTCCTTCATCCGGTTGGTGGCACGCTTGCTTGCGATGATATCGCGGATGTTCGCCACAGGAAAGATGCCCTCCATGACGGCCCGCTGCTTTGCCGCGGCGTAACTCTCGATCCCGTCAGGGGTGAAGACGATGTTGAGGTCGAATGGTCCGTTCGTGAGCTGGATGAAGTCCTTGCCGGCGACGATCTCGCGCTCGACCGCCTCATCGATAACGAAGCCGATCCGGCGGACCGCGGCGACGAGACGTCGGCCGTTGTCTGCGTCCTTCGCCGGATACACATCGACGTCCTGGGTTGTGCCTGGAAACCCAAGCAGGATCGCGCCGCCCTTGCCGATAAACAGGTAGTCAACGCCATCCTCGGCAAACGCCTCCGCCACCTCCTGAGCCTGAAGCGGATTGAACTGGGCGTGCTCGTTCATTCTGGTGGGCACGGCTGATAGCCGAGGTAAGCGGGCAGGTTCGCTACACACCATTCCCGGTATGCCTTGGTACTTGCGAAGACCCGAACAGCCGGCTCATCGAGCACGGGCCGCGGAACGCGGCAAAAGCCATACCTCATCCGCGTTACCAAGGGCCTAGCAAGCTGACGGCGACACTGTTCCCGAAACTGCATGTCGGCGGCTTCGTCTGGCGACGTCTGGTGAGATGGAAGGTCTGACATGGTTCAACTCGTCCGGGACATGCCCGATGACAACGGATCTCGCTCCACCATCCCCGCCAAGGACATGCACGTCACGGAGTACGAATCGAGATGGGCTCCTCTCCGAGCATCGCAGTGGTCACTCGCCCAACTCGGCTGCAAGGGCGCCGCGCCCGGTGGGAACGCTCGGGCAGGCGAAATTCCTCATCCGACACGCACAACTCCACGATCGGCGGGCCGCGACGACGAAACGACGCGACGCCACCGCCCCATCCCCTCGTGAATCCGGCGTTCCATGAGGGCAGTGCCCGCTGGTGGTTGCTACGCTGTCTCGATACGGGCGACGTCTTCGAGGCCAAGCTCCACGATGCTGATCTCCCGCATCCGGAATTTTTGAATCTTACCCGTGACGGTCGTAGGGAACTCGTCGACGAACTTCCAATAGTGCGGCACCTTGAAGTAGGCCATCCGCGCGGCGCAAAACGCTTTGAGCTCCTCCGCGGTCGCCTGCCGGCCGTCGCGCAGGGAGACCCACGCCATCACCTGCTCGCCAAACCTGCGGTCGGGCACGCCGATCACCTGCACATCACGCACCGCCGGGTGCTCGTAGAGAACCTCCTCGATCTCCCGCGGAAAGATGTTTTCGCCGCCGCGGATCACGAGGTCTTTGAGCCGGCCAGTGATGCGGAAATAGCCGTTCGGCTCGCGAAGCGCCAGGTCTCCCGTGTGGAGCCAGCCCTCCGGGTCGAGCGCCCGAGCCGTGGCCTCAGGCATGCGGTAATAGCCGAGCATCACGCCGTGGCCGCGGGCACAGAATTCACCAGACTGGCCATCGGCGAGCGTGCGGCCCGTCTCCGGATCGACAATCTTCGCCTCGCAGCCTGGGATCACACGGCCGACGGTGCCCACCCGAAGCGCGATTGCATCATCAAAGCGGGTCTGCGTGACGAGTGGTGACGCTTCGGTCTGGCCATAGCCGATCGTCATTTCAGTCGCCCCCATCACTCCCGTCACTCGCCGCATGAGCTCGATCGGGCAGGGGCTTCCCGCCATGATCCCCGTGCGGAGTGACGCGAGATCGCGACGCGGAAAGTCGGCGTGCTCGAGCATGGCGATGAACATTGTCGGCACCCCATACACAGCCGTGCACCGCTCGGCCTCAATCGCCGCGAGCGTCGTGTCGGCATGAAACACCTCGGCTGGAAAGACAACTGTCGCGCCGTGAACGAGCCCACAGAGCGAGCCCAAGACGCAGCCGAAACAGTGGTAGAGCGGCACCGGCACGCAGATCGCGTCCGCGGCCGCCATCCGCTGGCTCGTGCCAGCATAGAAGGCGTTCATGAGAATGTTGCGGTGCGAGAGCGTAGCCCCCTTGGGCTCACCCGTTGTGCCCGAGGTGAACTGGATATTCACAGGGTCCAGGCAGTCGATGGCCAGTGACTCCACCGCAAGCTCTCGAGAGGTGACACCGTCAGCCAGCGCCAGGAGCCCCTCCCACGATGTCGCCCACGGCTGCACTTCGCCCCGCAGTTGCACGATCGTCTTCAGATGCGGGCATCGTGTGCTGGTGACGCGCCCGTCCGCGGCTGTGGCCAGTTCCGGCACCGCCTCGACCAGAGATGCCAGATAGTCGGTGGTCTTGAAGCGATCGATCAAGGCAAGCCCCTTGATGTCGGCCTGCGCGAGCACGTAGGCGAGCTCGGGCGGCCGGTAGGACGGATTCACCGTCACGAGCACAACGCCGATTCGCGCCGTGGCGAACTGAAGCAACAGCCACTCGGGCACATTCGTCGCCCACACGCCAAAATGGTCGCCGCGGCGGAACCCAAGCCCCAGGAGGCCGCGGGCGACGCGGTCCACCTCGCGGTCAAGCTCAGCCCAGGTCATCCGCCAGCCCTGCGCCGAAAAGACCGCAGCCGTACGGTGTGGCACCCGCCGCGCGGTTTCGCGAAGAACCTGGCCGATCGTGAGGCCATCCACCCACGGCGGCACGCCCTCGGCTACGGGGCCAGGCGTGACGGGCTCACGGAGCGGCATCGCGAGCACGGCCTCCGCGAGTGCCTTACCCTGAGCGTCGGTTCGCAGGCCGCGGCGAAGCACGCCGTGCAACACAAAATTCAGACCGCCGAGATTCGGCAGGGCGTACCGATCAACCTTCGTCACGCCGAGCGGTTCGAAGTACCGAGCCATGCGGTCGGCTGTGAGCCAGTCGACGAGCCAGGGATAGTCTTCGAAGGATCGCCCGAGGATACCGACGTTGGCCGCCGTGCCCTTGTCGCCGCTGCGGCCGTGGACGAGGTCGCCAAGCGTCACCGCGACCTCCCGCGGAACAGCCGCCCGTAGCTCCCCTGGTGCGGTGATGACCTGCGTGCGGAGCACTGGCGACTGCGCCGTTGGCCACGCTGCCGCCGAGACTCGCGATGATGACGTGTCGGCCGTGACAACCGTCGTGACGTCTGGCGTCGCCCTGCCCGCCGCGATGAGGCACGGCCAGTAGCGAACCACGGGATGCACTCGTGGCCTGCCCTCGGCGTAGCCGGTCGTGCCCTGCGGCCCGGCGGTCACGAGCGGCATGAATGCGCGTGAAAACGCTTCGACAGAGCCGCGCGACTCCGATTCCACGGCCATCCGCAGCACGGTCTCGCGTGAGTCGTCGAGACGATTCACCATGCCCGCCACCGGCACGGCTCCCCTCTGGCCCAGGCACTCGACGATTGTGTCGCGGAAGACGTGCCCAGCATCCCGCAGCCGCTCCAGGACGAT
>Ga0105044_10002401_pt1 | contig 25527 bp, 23 predicted proteins | sample MAT01_FD_78092 | JGI IMG/M metagenome (GOLD analysis project Ga0105044, IMG submission 78092) | Freshwater microbial communities from Lake Fryxell liftoff mats and glacier meltwater in Antarctica - MAT-01 | ecosystem: Environmental > Aquatic > Freshwater > Ice > Liftoff microbial mat | place... | reverse complement strand
GGATTGTGCTTCGACAGCGTCTTGGTGATCGCGGCCGTCAACGTCGTCTTGCCATGATCGATGTGGCCGATCGTGCCAATGTTCACGTGCGGCTTGCTGCGGTCAAATTTCTCTTTTCCCATGGTGTCTAATTCCTTCCTGTAAAATTTCTAAAAAACTCTTACGCTTTCGCGCCTTTAACTTTTTCGACGATCTCTTCGGCGAGGTTGCGCGGCACTTCTTCGTACCGCCCGAAGTGCATCGTGAAGCTCGCGCGTCCTTGCGTCTTCGAACGCAAATCCGTCGCATAGCCGAACATCTCCGACAGCGGAACCATGGCCTTGATGATCTGCGTCGAACCGATCTTATCGGTGCCGACTAACTGCCCGCGACGCGAAATCAAGTCGCCATTCACGGGACCCATATACTCATCCGGTACCGTAACTTCGACCGACATTACCGGCTCGAGCAAGGCGGGCTTGGCCTTGCGGAAAGCCTCCGAAGCGCAGCGGCTGCCGCAGATCTTGAACGCCATTTCCGACGAGTCCACATCATGATAGTCGCCATCGAGCACGGTCACTTTGATACCCGAAAGGGCATAGCCGGCCATGACGCCCCGTTCGAGCGACTCACGGACGCCCTTTTCGATCGCCGGGATGAATTCCTTCGGGATCGAGCCGCCACTCACGGCGTTCACGAAAGCGAAGTCTTCGCCGTCTTCGCCGTGGTAGGGTTCGACGCGCATATTCACTTTGGCGTACTGGCCACTGCCACCGGTCTGCTTCTTGTGCGTAAATTCGTGTTCGGCCTTGTTCCGGATCGTTTCGCGATAAGCCACTTGCGGCTTACCCACGTGCGCTTCCACCCCGAATTCGCGCTTCATCCGGTCGACAATGATTTCCAGATGTAACTCGCCCATGCCAGCCAGAATCGTCTGGTTGGTTTCGGGGTCCGTCGAGACCCGCAAGGTCGGATCTTCCTGAACCAGCTTGCCGATCGCCATACCCATCTTCTCTTGATCGGTTTTCGTCTTCGGCTCGATCGCGAGCTGAATTACCGGGGCCGGGAAATCGATCGACTCAAGCAGCACCGGCTTATCCGGATCGCAAATCGTATCGCCGGTAATTACACTCTTCAAGCCCACCACGGCGCAGATGTCACCGGCCAGGATCTCTTGAATTTCTTCACGCTTATTGGCGTGCATCTTCACCAGGCGGCCGATGCGTTCGTTACGATTCTTCGAAACGTTTAACACGGTCTGTCCGGCCAACAACTTGCCCGAGTAGACTCGCATGAAGGCCAACTGCCCGACGAAAGAGTCGGTCATAATCTTGAAAATGAGACCGGAAAAAGGCTCGGCATCGTCAGCTTTGCGCTCAATGACGAGCTCTTTGTTGTCGACATCGTGACCCTTGATCGGGGGCACGTCGAGCGGATGCGGCAGGTAGTCCACCACGGCGTCAAGCATATTCTGGACGCCCTTATTCTTGAAGGCCGAACCCAGAATGACGGGGAATATCTTCTGTGCGATCGTCGCTTGGCGAATGCCAGCCTTGAGCTCGGCTTCGGTAATCGCTTCGCCATTCAAATACTTTTCGGCCAGTTCGTCAACGGCTTCGGCTACGGCTTCCACCAACAGCTCACGATAATGCGTGGCTTCGTCCAGCAGTTCCGCTGGAATTTCGACGTCGTCAAATTTCGCGCCCAACTCTTCGTTGTGCCAGATACGCGCCTTCATCGTCACTAAGTCAACGACGCCCTTAAATTGATCTTCGCCACCGACAGGAGTCTGAATGATCACCGGCTTACAACCCAGGCGATCGATCATGGTCTGCACGGAACGAAAGAAGTCGGCGCCGATACGGTCCATCTTGTTGACGAAACAAATGCGCGGAACATGATACTTATCGGCTTGGCGCCACACGGTTTCCGTCTGTGGTTGCACACCGGCCACGGCATCGAAAACGGCGACCGCGCCATCGAGCACTCGCAAGCTGCGCTCCACTTCAGCCGTAAAGTCAACGTGCCCCGGCGTATCGATGATGTTGATCTGGATATCGTTCCACTCGCAAGTGGTCGCTGCCGACGTAATCGTAATGCCGCGTTCTTGCTCTTGCGCCATCCAGTCCATCGTGGCCGTGCCCTCGTGAACTTCACCGATCTTGTAAGTACGGCCGGTGTAATAGAGAATGCGCTCAGTCGTGGTGGTCTTACCGGCATCAATGTGGGCCATGATGCCGATGTTACGCATGCGAGTAAGTGGTACTGTACGGGGCATAGTGTTGGTAGACGCCTTATATTGGTCGAAACCGGCTAACTACCACCGGTAATGAGCAAAAGCCTTGTTAGCTTCGGCCATACGGTGGACTTCATCCTTCTTTTTAATCGCGCCGCCGCGGGAGTTCGCGGCGTCATTCAATTCATTGGCAAGCTTTTCGCTCATCCCTTTTTCCGAACGGCCGCGCGAATACAGTAGCAGCCAACGGATCGCCAGCGACGTGCGCCGGTTATTCGGCACCTCGATCGGCACCTGATAGTTCGCACCACCCACGCGGCGAGTCTTCACTTCGAGCAACGGCTTGCAGTTCTCAACGGCCTTCTTGAATAATTTCAGGGCTTCGTCCCCACCGCGCTGCTCCAGCATCTGCATCGAGTCATAGAATAGCCGCTGGGCCGTATTCTTCTTCCCATCCCACATCATGCAATTGACAAACTGCTCCACCAATGTGGAGTTATAAACCGGATCCGGCAACAATTCGCGGCGTTCCGCTCTGCGACGACGAGACATAGATTCTCCTGGGTTCCTTTTCCTTAGCGGCTACTGGGCGGCTACTGGGCGACTACTTGGCCGGTCCGCTCTTCGGACGCTTCGCACCGTACTTCGAACGGCTCTGCTTCCGGTTGGCGACGCCCGCTGTATCCAGCGTGCCGCGCACGATGTGGTAACGCACACCGGGCAAATCCTTCACGCGGCCACCGCGGATTAGCACAATCGAGTGCTCCTGCAGGTTATGGCCCACGCCCGGGATGTAGCTGGTGACTTCAATACCGTTGGTGAGACGAACGCGGGCGACCTTGCGGAGCGCCGAGTTCGGTTTTTTGGGAGTCGTAGTAAAGACGCGGGTGCAGACGCCACGGCGCTGCGGGCAAGCGGCCAAAGCCGGGCTCGCAGTCTTGTAGTTGGTCACAACGCGACCCTTGCGCACAAGTTGATTGATCGTAGGCACGCTAAATTAATACCTTCTAAAACGAAATGGCGTTGGTGAACCCCTTCAGCCTAAACAATCCACGGCGTAAACACGCGCGAATCACAAAAGGCCAAATTGACCGCCTGCAAGTCTTTTCTTCGAGGGAAAAAACCCCACTGACGTCTCCGCGTGGCCCATGAAGGCCGATCTACGGAACGGGGCAAATCTACTTCGGACAAGTCCATTCCATCCAGCAAAGCCTGCGTGAGCTTCGTTCACTGTATGTAGCGGGACCGGCTCCCAAGCCGGACTCATCTTCTTTTTACACGTCTCAGCACCCAGGTGTTGGCTCTCTGGGTATGGCCTAAACGCAAGACAAGCGGTAGCCGGGAGCAGACAGATTGCTCGCCAAACCTTCCTAATATAACTCGCAGTGACACGACTGTCAAATTTTCTGTGGAAAGGATTCGGTAAGCGCCCTCTTGAGTAGCGCTTCGAATCCAGAATGGTCACCTCGACGATAACTGCGGTGCGCGGCGTCGGAGAACTCTTCCTTTGCATGATTCGGCCAAGCGAGAGCGAGCCGGTTCTTGAGGGCTAGATGGCGGATAAATTCGGATTGCGATCGGCCATTGCCCTCCCGAAAGGGGTGGATGGCATTGAGTTGGCCCAGGTGATTACGCCCCGCGTCGCGCGAACTGGTCAACATCGAGGCCGGCCAGATGGTTTTCTTCGCGGAGTTCGGCCGCCCGTCGATCAAGGCTGGAGACGATGTTGGGGCTGAAGGCAAAGCCGATTTCGACGGTGCGAAATTCTCCGGCCCACGGGTAGACATCCTGGAACATGTACCGGTGAAGGGCCTGCACGTGGGCGCGATCGGATGGCTCCAGCCCCTCCAGTCTCACGCTGGCGAGGGCTTAGTGCACTTCGCATGCTCGCTTTTCGCGAGCCTGGTCCGGGTTGACGAATGCGCGACCAGCCATGAACTGATTCGGTTCTCTCATCTCCAATATCTCCAAAACCAAGGCCCCCGCACGCGGGGACCTTAATCTTTCCTACAGCTTACGCCGCCTCCCGCACCGGCGGACGGAATGAAGGCCGTTCCCGCGCCGGAGCACGGAACTCGGCCAGCCGGTTCTTCTCCCGCGTCGTCCCATGAAAGTACTCATCGAGCGGAAACAGCGCATAGGGCTGCAACTCGCGATAAAGCCGCCCCAGCCGCGACGTGATCCGGTAGACTTCGTGGAAGAACGTCCCCCGATCGATATTCAGCTTCTTCGTACACAGGCGCCAATCGGCACCCAACAGAAAGTGATAGTTGAAGATCTTCCAGTCCTCTTCGCTCAGGGCCCGCCGGGTCACGATCAGAAAATCGGCCACGTATTCTTCGTTTTTCCGGCTCCAGACGTTCCCCTCCAGCGTCACACCGGTCTTGTTATTCTCGCGCTCATAACAGAAGCGAAACCGCGTCAGGCAAATGCGGAATACCGAGCGAAATACGCACAAACAAGCCTTTTCTTGGTTTCGCCGTCCAGTCCGCAGCCCCAGGCCGTGGCAAAACGAGCATGAGTTCGCCGCCAGGGCCAAAGTTTCCGATCGCGTCCATTCCATTGGTATCAGGTCCTCAACTTATTTAGAGTTGGGTGCCCCGGCTTTTTCCCGCCCATCCTCCTACACAGGATCGACAGTTACCGGCGGCATCCAGTTGACTCCATCCTAAGCCGCCAGAATTCAAAGTCAATATCGTCGGTGTATTTATATAAGTGGTTTTCCGGTGACAAAATTCTCACAAATTTTTTCTTTTTATTTACTATGAGTTAACCGACATCGGTCATTTGCAATTCAAACTTTATACTTGTGCCATTTTGGGAAATAACGTATATTATTACCGAGAGCAATAAGTGACTTTCCAAACCCTCCACAACCAGCTGATCCACGAAATTTGCAAGCGCGTCGACTCGGGCGACACCACCGTCGCCTCGCTCGCTCGTCGCGCCGGCATCTCCCAACCCCATCTGCACCTCGTCCTCAAAGGCAAGCGCGGCTTCTCCTGGGACTTTGCCGACCGCGCCGCCCTCGTCATCGGCCTGCGCGTCGAAGACCTCGTCCCCCCGGCTAAGCCCCAGCCGCCGCGCGGTAAACAGCCATAGTCTGCTCCGCCGTCCGTTCCCAACGGAACTTGGCCACCTGCCGGTAGCCCTTTTCCCTCAGATCCCGCCGCAGATCGAGGTCCAGCAGCGCTTCCTTGATGCCCCGCGAGATGGCGAAGACATTCTCCGGGCTCACCATCACGGCCGCGTCCCCCACCGCCTCGGGCAGCGAGCTCACGCTCGACGTCACCACCGGCGTCCCGCAGGCCATCGCCTCCAAGGGCGGCAGCCCGAATCCCTCGTAAAGCGAGGGGAAAGCGAATACTTGCGCCGCTTGATAGAACGCCCGCAGCGTCTCAAACGGCACGAAGCCCAGAAACCGGACGGCGGCCTGCGTCCGGGTCTGGATGACGGCCCGGCGCACGGCGGCGTGCTTTGAAATCTCGTCCCCGATGATCACCAGCCGCAGTTCCTTGTATACCGGGTGCGACGAAAGCTCGTCGCGCACGACGGCGAAGGCCTCTATCAGGCGCGGAATATTCTTCTGCGGCCGGATGTTACCGGCATAAAGAATATAGGGGTAGGTGATGCCGTAGCGTTCGAGCGCTCGCTTGTGGTCCGTTTCGGCAGCAGCCGGCAGTTGAAACTGGGGGTCGATGGCGTTGTAGATCTGCTCGATGCGCTCAGGCGGCACGGAAAGCAGGTCTTCGAGGTCGGTCCGGGTGGCGTCGGAGACGGCAATCACCCGTTCGGCCCGCGCCAGGCCGTGGCGCGCCCGCCAGAGCTTATAGTTATGACGTGCCCCACTCTGCTGTTCGGCATAGAGCAGCGTACTCAAATCGTGCACCGTCACCACATACGGCCGTGGCATCGCCACCGGCACGATGTTCAGGGGAATGTGGATCACATCGGCGTGTAACTGCCGGCTGAACCAGGGGAACGAGATCTGATGGATGAAACCGGTATCGGCCCGCGTGTAGGGGTGGAATTCGAAATGTTCAGGCAGCTTGCCTAAGGCGGCAAAGTCGTCGGATCTTCCTAACAATAGGAAGCGGGCATCGGGAGACGGCAGGCGCGCTAAGGCACCGATCAGGTTCCGGATATAGGAGCCAATCCCGAAGTCCCGCGCGTGCCGCAAATCGAGTCCGATGCGCAGTGGCATACTCGATTGTGACAGGCCGCGCCCGGCCGCATCAACTTTACCCCCGTCGCAATTGACGCGACAGCCGCCAGCCGAGAAGCGCCAGCACCGCGCCGGTGAGCCCTACGCTGGCCGGTTCGGGCACCGCCACCGTCTGAACCCACAACTCGTCGCCTCCCGAACTCGTCGAACTGCTCGATGAACTCGAAGAGCCGCCTGAGCTCGACGAACTGCTCGAACTGGAATTCGACGACACCGGCGGGCTACCGTTCACCGGCGGCACAAAAGCCGGACTATTCGGAAAATTCACGTCCGGAAATAGATTAGTCGCCGCCTGGAAGTCGGCCCCCACGGCTCCCCCGCCGGTGAAGAAGGTGCTAAAGAACATCGCCCCATCCGGCACATTGCTCGTGGAGTAGCCCTGCCAAGTCAGAAATTCCCCCACCGACGTCGGCATCCACATCTCCACCGCCGGACCCAACGTCGGCCCATTGTGCGCTCCGCTCGACGTCGTCACCGAATTCCACGGGCCCACCCCCATAATACCGCCCGTCATCGTGAAGTCGTTAAAAGGACTACCCCCTAAGCTCGGTGAGTCCCCAAAAATCAGCCATCCCCAGCTCTGCCCCGGCACCCACGATTCATCAGTGTTTTCGAGCGCCAACGTGAAGGTATAGTATACGATTCCGCTTGCGCTCCAGCTCTTCGAATAGTCAAGCCTCAGCGGTGTGGCTTCGCTTCCAATGGAAGCCAGAAAGAGAAGTGCGATCAAACAGGAAATTCGTTTCGACATGGCCCTGTTGAAACTATCGGCATACGCCGTAGCAGCTACAGGGGGACATTCGCCTTAGGACCTATCGCCGTCGCGCGGCCAATTCCGAAACGCCCAAGCCCGAAAAAGCGAACTCTTCGCTCTGCGACTCCGGCGCCGCCGCGATCAACTTGTCCTCAAAAGAGAAGTCGAGCTTCGGCCGCTTGTGATTCCGCAGATACCAGCGATAAGTCTCGGCGAGCCCCTTCGAGAAATCGGTCGGCTTCCAACCCAGCGTGCGCTGCGCCTTTGCCACCACCTCGGTGATCGCCGGAATGTCGTAATAAAAGCCAAAGTACAGTTGCGGACCCATCGGATGCCCGCCATGCTGGAACACCAGTCGCCGTGGCAGCCGTACCACGTTAGCCTTCTTTTTGGCCGCCGCCGCCAGCGCGTTCAATAGCTCTTCCTGCGTAACGGGGCGCGGATTGGCGATGTTAAAGGCATGGCCCACCGCCGTCGGCTCCTCAATCACCCGCAGCATCGCCGCCACCAGGTCCTTAATGAAGACAAATTGCATCAACCGGCGGCCGTCGCCCGGCAGAATCAGCGGCCGGTTGCCACGCAGCCGGTCCCAGAAAAATTGTTCGCGATAAAACGGATTTTCAGGGCCGTAGATAAAGGGCGGCCGCAAGGTCACCACCGGTGTCTTATTGCGATGATAGAGCCGGAACAGCATCCGCTCGGTCATGGCTTTGTTGCGCACGTAGGCGTCGGGATGGTCGTCCGGCGCCAGAGCATCGGCTTCGTGGTGGTTCAAGCCGTCCCCATACGCCGCCACGCTCGACATAAAGACATACCGGGTCAGCCGGTCGCCTACCGCGCGCACCGCCGCCTCCACTTGGTTCGCGTTCGTCCCGCGCTCCCAGTCGTAGACATTGTCGAAAACTACTTCAAAACGCTCCCCAGAGATGGCTTGGGTCACCGCGTCCGCGTCATTGCGGTCACAGACCAAATTGGCCACCTTCTTGCCGTACTTGTGGGTGCGTTTTCGGTGCATGATGGTGACATCATGCCCGGCTTTCACCAAAGCAAGCACCAAAGGCTTACCGATGAACTGAGTCCCACCGATGACAAGAACTTTCATCGCTCTTCGATTCGATCGCTTTCTGATTCGCGCTTTCAGCCCTTTTAGGCTGGACGCGTTATCTACCGACACACTTAGCAGGATGCGCGAACAGGGAACTTAGCCGTAAAGTCTAGGGCTTCGCTATGTCGCACTTGAACATAAATCTCAAGCCATCATCGGCGTATTCCTGGAAAAAGACGGCCGCCGTCCCTGCCCGGGCACGGAAATCCCGAATTTCCCCTTGGCTGGGGCAGTCTGAAAGGGTAATGCAACTGGGTCGGGCAAATGTTCGGCTCTTCGGCTGTCCCCGCACCCGACCGGAATTTTTCGCCCGGCGCGCAACAGAGGACCAAACGCTATACTAACAAACGGATGTCGGTTCGCGCGACTTCTACTATTTCCGTGCTCCTCGCCGACGACGAACAGCTCGCTCGGGAGGAACTCGCATTCCTGCTCAAAGATTTCCCGGACTTCGAAATCCTCACCACCGCCTCCAACGGCCTCGAAGCCGCCGAGCTCATCGAACGCCACGAACCCGATGTCGTATTTCTCGACATCAACATGCCCGGACTCGACGGCTTGGGCGTCATCCGCCGCCTCCAGGCCAAAAACATCCCCCTCCCCTTCTTCGTCCTCGCCACCGCCCACGACCATTACGCCATCGAAGCTTTCCGCCTCGAGGCCATGGATTACCTCCTCAAGCCCATCGACCGCGATCGTTTGGTTGAAACCCTGGAACGTATCCGCCGCATCGTCTTCGAGCGCCAACGTCTCAGCGAAGCCGACCCCGTGGCGGCCCCCGAAGAGCCAGGCGAAAGGCGCAGCAAGCTGGTGGTCCGCGTCGGCCAGCGCCACCTCATTATCGACGTCAATGACCTCATCTACGCCACCATCGACGAAGGGCTAATTACGGTCGTTACCAGCCAGTTCGAGGGCGAGTCTCTTTACCGCACCATTGAGGAACTGCAATCGAACCTCGACCCGGAACTCTTCTGGCGGGTCCACCGCTCGTATCTGGTGAACGTCAACCGGATCCGCGAGGTAATTCCATGGTTTAAGTCCAGCTTCCAAATCCGCATGGACGACAAGAAAGCCACTGAAATCCCGGTCAGCCGCGTGCAAACCAAGCATCTTCGGTCTCTGTTCCGGCTATGAGCCGATCCTCCTTACCCTCTGGAGATTTTTTGGGCTATACCATATTGAAGCCGAAAAGCAAGTCGATTGTTAACATTTCTGTGGACAAACATGTTTTTCTTTGGCGCCTGTAACGTCATACTGGTAATCAGGGATGCGGTATCTTCGCTGCATCTTCGCTTTAGTGGAGGAGCGCATGGAAAAATTACATCCGGTACCCAATCTAGATAAATTTCGAGAACTGATTCTCTATATCAGCCAGAAGTGCGCTAATGACCCGAGTTTTGGTGCGATCAAGGTTAACAAGATCCTCTATTTCTAAGATTTCCTGCACTATGCTAATTACGGCACACCCATCACGGGCGTCGAGTATCAGAAGCTGGAGTACGGACCAGCACCCAGGCCACTCCTCCCCATTCGTCAGAAAATGGTGAACAACGGAGAGTTGGGAATTCAGCAATTGCCCATAGGCAGCGCATCCCGCCAAAAACTCGTGAATCTTCGGTCGCCGGATTTGAGCTTGTTTACCGCACAGGAAATCGCGCTCATTGATGCTGTGATCGACCTCCTAGGCCCTGGAACCGCGGCGGATGCGAGCGAAATGAGCCATCGGCTTTCAGGTTGGAAACTGGCGAGCATCAATGAGACCATCCCCTATCAATCAGTATTCCTCAGCGAAGATCTCAAATTGACCTCGGCCGACATGACGAGCGGATGGGCGGTCGCCAAGGAGTACGGTCTCACTGAACCCGCCTTTGCGTAGAACTATCCGGCAAGAGCCAAAGTTCGACGAACAATTGGCCGCCTTGGGCGTGAATTACCAGCGTCTCGATGAAGTGATGTCCTGAGTCGAGTTTGGTTTGTCTCACAACCCGGAGAGATATCCAAGAATCCCGGGAACCTCTCTCAGAGTTGCGAGAACTGCGCTTTATCCAAACGCGCCCTCACTCAGAATATTTTTCACGTACACCGATCATGAGGTGCACTTGTTGGCTATCGAGTTCTGCGAAGTCGGTATCCCTCCTGAGTTCAGTCTCGAGCAGTGAGTTCGAGCCGGGATTCTCGCTATAAGATTTAAATGCCAAGTGGTCGTCTGAGATGAGGACGTTGTTACAATCAAATGGTGGTTCCGGTCTACAAACTTCCCGCGGATCGGTCGATAAACCACCAAAGGAATCCTGCATGACTTCGGACCCGTTCGCACGCACCCTCGCCCAAGCCGATCCTGAAATCTTCGCCGCCGTTCTTCACGAACTCGAGCGCCAACAAAGCTACCTCGAGATGATCGCTAGTGAGAACTTCACCTCCGAGGCGGTCCTTGAGGCCACCGGCAGCATCTTCACCAACAAATACGCGGAGGGCTATCCCGGGCGCCGGTACTACGGCGGCTGCGAATACGCCGACATCGTCGAGAATGTCGCCCGCGACCGGGCCAAGCAGCTCTTTGGCGCCGAATACGCCAATGTCCAGCCGCATTCCGGTTCCCAGGCCAATGCCGCTGCCTACGGCGCCGTCCTCCAGCCCGGTGACACCGTCCTGGGGCTCGACCTTGCTCACGGCGGCCACCTCACCCACGGCCATCCGCTCAATTTCTCCGGCAAGATGTACAACTTCGTCGGCTACCACGTCAAGCACTCCGACGAAACCATCGACTACGAAGAAGTCGCGCGCCTCGCCGATGAGCAGAAGCCCAAGATGATCGTCACCGGCGCCTCGGCCTACTCCCGCATCATCGACTTTGCCCGCTTCCGCGAAATCGCCGACCAGGTGGGCGCCCTATTGTTAGTGGACATGGCCCACTACTCCGGCCTGATCGCCGCCGGCGTTTACCCCAACCCCTGCCCCCACGCCGACATCGTCACCACCACCACGCACAAGACGCTCCGCGGGCCCCGCTCCGGACTGATTCTCGCCAAGGCCAAGTATGGCCAAGCAATCGACAAGATGGTCTTCCCCGGCAACCAGGGCGGCCCCTTGATGCACGTCATCGCCGCCAAGGCCGTCTGTTTCCTCGAAGCCTTGCAGCCCTCCTTCGTCGACTATCAGAAGCAAGTGCTCGCCAATGCCCGCCAATTGGCCGCTTCGCTCGCCGAACAGGGTGTCCGCATCATCTCCGGTGGCACCGACTGCCACATCGTCCTGTTGGATGTCTTCGCCCGCGGCATCCGCGGCAAAGAGGCGGAAAAGGCGCTCGACATTGCGCACATCACCGTCAACAAGAACGCCATTCCCTTCGACGCCAATCCCCCGCTCAACCCCTCCGGCATCCGCCTCGGCACTCCCGCTCTCACCACCCGCGGCTTCCGCGAAGAGCAGATGCGCGAGGTGGCCGACTTAATCGGCATGGTTATCGCCAACCCCAATTCCGATGACACTCTCTCCACCGTCCGCCGCCGTGTCTCCGCACTCACTGACCGGTTCCCCCTCTACGCCTGGAAGCTCGCTACAGCCCACGTTTAGCGGCGGCATCACGCGGCGGGCTTGTAACGGTGGATAGCACGCGTCCGCTTTGATCGATATGCCGACGCGCGCCTTTGACTCTAAGCTCATCATAAGAAGCATCATAAGTCATAAGTCATACAAAATAAATCACTTCCCCCTATACGGGGGCATCCACGCCCATCCCTGGGTTTCCTCCCAAACCATTCAATACAATAAGCTTAAACGCCAGCCGCACCTCACCGTCAACAAGAACGCCATTCCCTTCGACGCCAATCCCCCGCTCAACCCCTCCGGCATCCGCCTAGGCACCCCCGCTCTCACCACCCGCGGCTTCCGCGAAGAGCAGATGCGCGAGGTAGCCGACTTGATCGGCATGGAAGCTCGCTACAGCCCACGGGCTTGTAACGGTGGATAGCACCCGTCCGCTTTGATCGGTATGCCGACGCGCGCCTTTGACTCTAAGCTCATCATAAGAAGCATCATAAGTCATAAGTCATACAAAATAAATCACTTCCCCCTATACGGGGGCATCCACGCGCATCCCTGGGTTTCCCCCCAAACCATTCAATACAATAAGCTTAATCGCCAGCCGAAAGTAGCGCCCCATCAGCACCCGTCCCCCCTCCGTCACAGCAAATTGCGCTGCCGTCTAAGTTATAGCAAAAAATAAACTTACCCCATTTCCACCACCCTCCGCGCCCCCCTCTTTTTGCGCCCCCATGCCAAAATGAAGTCATGACCACCCCGGCCCCAACCCCGCGTGAGCGGGACCCTCCCCTCGCTCAACCAAAATTCAATAGAATCAACAACTCCCGGGTTCGTTTCGTCAACTTACCTTTCAGGCGCCGAAAGGGCCTCGTCGGCGTGGTAGCTGCTACGCACCAGCGGTCCCGCTTCGACGTGCTGGAAGCCCAGCGTGTATCCGAATTCGCGAAGTTCCCGGAACTCTTCGGTCGGCACGTACCGGATGATCGGCAGGTGCTTGGGCGACGGGCGCAGGTATTGCCCAAGGGTGACGATGTCCACCTTCGCCTCACGCAGTTGACGCATCGTGTCCCGCACCTCAGCATTAGTTTCGCCCAGCCCGAGCATCAGGCCGGACTTGGCGGGAATCTCCGGATGCGACGTCTTGGCGTAGAGCAGCACGTCCAGCGAACGCTCGAAACGCGCGCCCAGCCGGACCTGCTTATACAACCGCGGCACCGTTTCGGTATTGTGGTTGAAGCAATCGGGCGACGCGTTGAGGACGATGTCGATGGCAGCGTGGGAGCCCTGAAAATCAGGCGTGAGCACCTCTACCCTGCAGCCGGGCACCCGGGCGCGGATCGCGTGGATCACCGCCGCGAACAGGTCAGCGCCGCCGTCCTTACGGTCGTCGCGATTCACGCTGGTGATGACCGCGTAGCGCAAGCCCATGGCCTCCACGGCCTCGGCCACACGGCGCGGCTCGTCGTAATCCACTTCGAGGGGCTCGCCCTTTTGCACCGCGCAAAAGCCGCAGCGGCGCGTGCAGACGTTGCCCAGGATCATGAACGTAGCGGTGCGCCGATTCCAGCAATCGCCGATGTTAGGGCAGGCCGCGCTTTCGCACACCGTATGGAGTTTGAGCCGGGTAACCAGATCCTTGAGATCGCGGTAGTTTTCGCCGACGGGAGCGGGCGCGCGGAGCCACTCGGGCCGCTTGGGTTTCGCAGGTTCTATAAAGACGAGCACTTATCTCATCATAGCCTGTGGAATAATGACGCCATGAATCGTCGCCAATTCGGCCTCTCTCTGCTCGCACCCTTAGCCGCCCAAACACCAGCCCCGCCGCCGAACATCCTCTTCCTGCTCTCCGACGACCACAGCTTCCCCTATCTCGGCTGCTATGGCCATCCCGACATGCGCACCCCGACCTTGGACAAGCTGGCGGCCGACGGCATGCTCTTCCATCGCGCCTTTCAAGCCGCGCCGCAATGCGTTCCCGCGCGGACCGCCATGATGACCGGCCGCTCGCCGGTGAGCGCGCGCGTGGGGCGCTTCAATACCCCGCTGCCGCCCGAAATCATCACCTTGCCGGACCTGCTCAAGAAGGCCGGCTATTACACCGGCGTGGCCCGGCGGAATTTCCATCTCGATGGCCCGGGGCCCAATCCCGGGGCCGGCTACGTAGGCGAAGTGATCGCGCGGGAGCATGTCGAAACCTTCGCCAAACGGCTCGACTTTGTCGACCGCAGCGGGCCCAAAACCACCGACAAAGTGGTGAACCAGTTCTTCGATCAAGCGCCGAAAGGCAAGCCGTTCTTCCTCTGGGTAAACTTTAACGACCCCCATCATCCCTGGGACAAGAACGCGATTTCGCCGCCGCACGATCCGGCGCAGATGAAGCTGCCGAAGCACTTTCCAGACCTGCCCGGCCTGCGGTCCGACCTGGCGGTTTACCTCGACGAGATCTCGCGCGTCGATGGCGAAGTAAAGGGAATTCTCGACATTCTGGAAGCCCGCGGCCTGGCCAAAAACACGCTGGTGATGTTTATGGGTGACAACGGCATGGCGCTGCCGCATGGCAAGGGCAGCCTCTACGATCCCGGTCTGCACGTGCCACTGATTGCGCGTTGGCCCGGCAAGATCGCAAGCGGAGGCAAGACCAAGGAGCTAATCTCCGGCGAAGACATCACGCCCACATTCCTCGATGCGGCGGGCTTGGCGAAGGCACCGGGCATGTCCGGCCAGAGCTTCCTAAAGCTGCTGCGCGGCGACCCGAGCTACCCGGGGCGCACGCACGTCTTCAGCGCCCGTCTGCAGCACGGCAGCACCACGATGACGCCGCAGACGAAGAGCAGTGGCTGGGATCTTTCCCGCAGTGTCCGCTCGGCGCGCTACAAGCTCATCTACAACGTAACGCCGTTTATGGAGTATCAGCCGGTGGACAGCGCCCGCGATCCGGGTTGGCAGCAGATGTTAAAGGCGCATGCCGAAGGCAAACTGGCGCCGGAGATCGACCGCGCTTACTTCACGTTGCCTCGGCCGATCTACGAGCTCTTCGACCTCGACGAGGACCCGAGCGAGCTCAAGAATCTGGCCGGCAACCCGGAACTGGCCGACGTGGAGCGCGGCTTGCGTAAGGCACTGATTGAGAAGTGCGTGCTCGATTACGATTTTGTGCCGCCGCCCGTCGTCAACTAAAGCTGTGTTGAACTGAAGGATTGCGTTATCTGATCCTCAGTGACATCCACGGCAACTGGCCGGCGCTCGAAGCCGTGCTGGCCGATGCCGCCGGCGCCTACGACAATATTCTGTGCCTGGGCGACTATGTGGGCTACGGGGCCGCGCCCAACGAAGTGGTGGACTGGGCGCGGGCCCATGTTGCCGTCACCATCCGCGGCAATCATGACCGGGTGTCTTGCGGACTCTCTGGCCTCGAGTGGTTTAACGACTACGCGCAGGCGTCGGCCAAGTGGACCATGGCGCAGTTGACCGAGCAGAACCGGGACTGGCTGCGTGCCCTGGCACGGGGTCCGCTGCCGCATGAGGATTTTGCCCTGATCCACGGCGCGCCGCTCGACGAAGATGAGTACGTCACCACGCAGGACTCGGCCCGCGAAGCCCTCGATTACCTGGAGCCCACCCTGGGCTTCTTCGGCCATACGCATGTGCAAGGCGGCTTTGCGTTGCGGGGCCAGCGCGTCATCACCATCGCGCGGATGCCGGCGAAAGAGAACCAGTCCGTCTTCGAGTGGGAGCCTGGGACGCGCTGCCTGATCAACCCGGGCAGCGTCGGCCAGCCGCGCGATAAAGATCCGCGGGCGGCCTATGCGCTGTATGAAAGTGGCGCGCAATGGGTGGAGTACCGCCGGGTGAATTATCGGATACGCCGGGCCCAGGCGGCGATCCTCGACGCCGGTTTGCCGCCGCCGCTGGCTGAACGTCTGATGCACGGCTATTGACGATTGTCGTGATGACGACTATTATGGGAGCGTGACCGGAAAGCGCCAGTTGGAGTCCGACGCGTGGGTGAAGCTGCAACGCGCGGCCGATAGCCTGCTGGGGGTTTTAGGCCAGACCCTCAAGCCCTACGGCGTCTCGCCCACCCAGTACAACGCCCTGCGGATCCTGCGCGGCGCGGGTCCCGATGGTTTGCCCTGCGGCGAGGTGGCGGCCCGGATGATCAACCAGGATCCGGACGTCACCCGCCTCTTCGACCGCATGGAGAAGCCTGGCTGGATTGTGCGCGAGCGAAGCCGGGTGGATCGGCGGGTGCTGCTGTCCCGCGTCACCAACGCCGGCCTGGCCCTGCTCGATTCGCTCGATGCGGCCATCGCCGCGTATCACCGCAGCACGATGGGACACCTGACAGCGGCAGAGCTCAAGGACCTGGGACGGCTGCTGGAGCGGCTCCTTGCAACCAAAAGCTAAGGCGCGCATCTATTAGTCGTGATAACGAATAATGAGATCACGTTAGAAAGGGAAACTTCCATGATCGACCTTCGTCCTTCAACCGAGCGCGGCGCCTTCCGGAACGCCTGGCTCGACGCCAAATATAGCTTTAGCTTCAACAACTACTACGACCCCCGCCGGATGGGCTTCCGCGCCTTGCGGGTCATCAACGAGGACCGTTTCGGCGGCGGCCAGGGCTTCGGCATGCACCCGCACGACAACATGGAGATCCTCACCTGGGTGAATTCGGGCGCCCTCGCGCACCGCGATTCCACCGGCGGCGAAGGCCAGATCGGGCCCGGCGAACTGCAAGCCATGAGCGCCGGCAGCGGGCTCATGCACAGTGAATTCAATGCCTCCAAAACCGAGTCCGTGCATCTCTTCCAGATCTGGATCCAACCGGACGAAAAAGATGTGACGCCGGGCTATTCGCAGAAGACCTTTGACCGGGAGGCGCGGAAGAACCGCATGCAGCTGGTCGCCTCGCCCACGGGCGTTGAGGGCTCGCTGAAGATCGTGGCCGACGCAAAGATGTACGCGCTGATCGTGGAGCCCGGGCAGACCGTGCAGTACCCCGTAGCCGCCGGCCGCAACGTGTGGGTGCAGGTGGCCGAAGGCAGCCTTACTGTCAATGGCCAAGCGCTCTCCACCGGCGACGGCGCCGCCATCGAGAATGAAAGTGAGCTTGTCTTCACCGCCCAAGCTCATACTGAGTTGATCGCTTTTGATTTGAAGTAAAGGAATCCATGAAGAACATCACCAATCGTCCGGCGGGCTTGGCTCCGCTGCTCCAACAGCGCTGGAGTCCCCGCGCCTTCACCAGCCAAGCCATCGAGCCCGCCGTCCTCGAGCGGCTGCTCGAAGCGGCCCGCTGGGCGCCCTCCTGCTACAACGAACAGCCGTGGCGCTTCGTCGTAGCGCACGCCAGTGACACGGCCGGCTTCGCGGGGATTCTCTCGACCTTGGTGCCCTTCAATCAGGCGTGGGCGAAGTCGGCGGCGGTGCTGGGGCTCGCCGTCGCTAAGCTCCATTCTGGCAACGGCAAGCCCAACGCTTGGTCCCATTACGATACCGGCCAGGCGATGGCCCAGTTGGCGATTCAGGCCGAATTCGAGGGGTTGAAGATCCACCAGATGGGCGGCTTCGATCCGGCAGCTTGCATCACGGCGCTGGGCATTCCGGAAGGTCACGTGCCCGCGGCGGCCTTCGCCATCGGCTACGAAGGCGACCCGGCCACCCTCGACCCTCAGATCCAAGGACAGGAGACCGCCTTAAGCGAACGCAAGCCTCTAACCGAGCTGGTTTTCTTCGGCAAGTTCTAGTGATCTAATGGAGGCGCTATGCGCACTCTCCTTCTGCTGAATCTGACGGTCGCTCTCGCCTGGGCTCAACACGGCGACGCGGCCGGGAAGCCCGCCCAGAACCCGGCCATCGGTAACCCGGCGGCCATCGACGCGGGCCGCCAGTTGTTTGCCGGCGGCTGCGGCGGCTGCCATGGGCCCGATGGTGCCGGCGGCCGCGGACCCAGTCTGCGCGACAAGGTAATGTGGCATTCGCTGGACGATTCGGCGCTCTACGGCACCATCGAGAAGGGCATCCCCGGTACGGAGATGCCCGCTTCGCGTTTGCCCGCCGATCAGCTCTGGCCGTTGGTCGCCTTCGTGCGCAGCCTGAGTTCGCCGGCGGCCGAGATGAACGTACCGGGCGATGCGCGCGCGGGCGAAGCGGTGTTTGCTTCGTCCGGCTGTGCGAATTGCCATGCCATCCAAGGGCGCGGCGGTAAGTTGGGGCCGGATTTGTCGAATGCCGGTGCCACGCGATCCTTGCCGACTTTGCGCGAGTCGATCGTCGACCCCGATGCCAATGGCGCGGTCGGCTATCGCGCAGTTTCAGTGAAGCTTCGTGACGGCCAGGAGCTTTCGGGCGTGGAGCGCAATCGCTCCAATTACTCTTTACAACTGCAGGACCGCCTGGGTGCCGTGCATTTAATTGACATGGCGGATGTCGCGGAGCTGAAGGCGTCGCGGACGTCGCCGATGCCGAAGGATTACTCCAAGCGCCTAAGTAAGCCAGAACTCGAGAACTTACTCGCCTATTTAGCCAAGCAGAGCCTGCGCCCGATCGTAGCGGAGAAAAAGTAAATGAAAATCTTTAGTATTCTCCTCCTGAGCTGTACCCTGCGGGCGCAGGTGAAACACGAGGACTTACTGCGCAGCCCAAACGCTGATTGGTTGACCGTCGCCGGTGACTTCCGCGGGCAGCGACATAGTCCGCTGAACCAGATCACCGTGGCCAATGCGAATCAGTTGGTACCCAAGTGGGTGCACCATATTGAAAAGGCCAATGGCCTGCGCACCAATCCGATTGTCTATCAGGGCATCCTCTACGCCACTTCGAACAACGAAGTGCGGGCGATCGATGCCCACTCCGGCCGACTGGTTTGGCAATGGAAAGACGCGCGCGCCAAGAAGGACGGAGCCAATCGCGGCGCGGCTCTGCTGGGTGACCGGGTGTTTTTCATTACCGCTGACTGTTTCCTGACGGCGTTGGATCGCCGCTCCGGTGCGGTGCTTTGGCAGAAACAGTATGCCAGTATTGACGACGGCGTCTTTGCCACCATGGCGCCCTTTGCGGTAAAGGACCGCGTATTAGTCGGCGTCGGTGGCGGTGACACCGGCATGCGCGGCTTTGTCGCCGCTTATTCGGCGGCCACCGGCGAAGAACTCTGGCGCTTCTGGACCGTCCCCAAGAAAGGCGAGCCCGGCGCCGACAGCTGGGGCAAACTCGCCCAATACGGCGGCGCGGCCACTTGGCTCTCCGGCACTTACGATCCGGAAACCAACACCCTCTACTGGCCCACCGGCAATCCCTGGCCGGACTTTACGGGGCAGGAGCGCTCCGGCGATAACTTATACTCCTGCTCCCTGGTCGCCTTGGATCTTGAAACCGGCAAGATCAAGTGGCATTTCCAATTTACGCCCCATGATACGCACGATTGGGACGCGCAGGCCTGGCCCGTTTTAGTCGACTTACCTTGGAAAGGCAAGCCGCGTAAGTTAGTGCTGCACGCTAACCGCAATGGCTTCTTCTACGTGCTCGACCGGACGACAGGCGAATTTCTGCAAGCCACAAAGTTGGTCGACCAACTCGACTGGGCCACCGGTATCGACGCCAAAGGCCGCCCCATCGAGATCCCTGGCAAGAATCCGACGCCGGCCGGTAATCGCGTTTGCCCTGGCGTTCGCGGCGCGACCAACTGGATGTCACCTTCGTGGAATCCGGATACGAAGTTGCTGTATGTCGTCACCTTGGAGCAATGCGACATTTTCACCAGCTCTTCAAAGGAAGCCGAACCGAACAAGGGCTTTTCGGGCGGCGGCGCGGGGCCCAAGCCCGTGGACCTCGGCCAATTCTTCCTCCGCGCCTTCGATCCTTTGACGGGCAAGCGCGTGTGGGAGTATCCGATGACGGGCCCGGGCGAGAGCTGGGCCGGCACGGTATCCACCGCCGGCGGAGTGATCTTCTTCGGCGACGACGACGGCCACTTAGTTGGGGTGGATGCGAAGACCGGTGCCAATGTCTGGCACTTCAACTTAGGCGAAGGTCTCACGGCGTCGCCCATCAGTTACTCGGTGAATGGACAACAGCGGATTGCGGTTGCCTCGGCAACGGCCATTTTCTCGTTCGGGTTGTTTGAGCCGGTGAAGGCTGTGCCGCTACCAGCGAAGCGGTAGAGAAGACGGGGAGGAAAAGCCCCTTCACCCTCCCACACCACCGGACATGCGGTTCTCTTCCGCATCCTCGACACCATTGCTGAGGGCCCTGAGGATCCTCGCAAGCGAGGGGCCGGTAACTGGTTTTGTCTTCGACCTCGAGCTGATTTGGCGGCCGGTATAGCTCTAGTGCTTCGCCAACGCTTCGCCGGATTCTTGATGCGCCACGGATAACTTCGACCGGAAGTTGCCTTCGGCGTCTAAGTCCATCGGAGCGGGTGCAGTAAGTAATTCGAGGTCAGCTCGGCCGGCGATTAACGGGAGTAAGTTCTCCGATAATTCCACCAAACCTAACTCCAGAGTATTCCGGATGCGGCCAACGGTAACTTCCGATAAGTCGTGCTTGCCGACGGTGGGCATCATACTTTCGATGCACTCGGTGTCGGAGGCAAAATTGACCGGCACTTTGATCGCGGCGGGCGTCGAGGCCGTCAGCGAGTTAATGCGGGTCGGCTTCCAGTCGATCTTCGGTAACATGCGGCTGTTGATTACATCCGCCAAGCCCAGGCCCACGGCGTTGCCGTAAGTATTATCCGAGACGTCGCGGACGAAAACACGCTGAAAGTGGGGCGTATTCGGCCAGGGGTTATAACCACCTTGCACCGAGCGATTCACCACCTTGGTATCCATGCCGGCGCCGGAGATATTCTTCCCGATCTCGTCGAGGATTAAGATATCGAGGTCAAAGGGTACGTGCGACATCCAACTTTTGGCCAGGGCGAGTAACTCCTCTTCGCGGGCTTCCATATTGGCGACCGGTACTACTTCGAGCAGGCCCGTGTTGTGATGGGCATCTTCTAAAATCGCCAAGCCACCGAGGATCTTACCGGAGGAAAGTACCTGCCGGCCCACGGCGCGGATGACATGGTCCAGGCCTTTCTTATAGGCGTGGGTATGGTAGTTCTGCGCGCCGGCGAACTTACCCAGGCCGATGGCCATCATCTTATAGAGGCCGCTTTCGATCTTACCCGCGAAATCGGTATGCCACTTCACGCGGCCGATCAGCATGACGCCGTCGCTTTCGAAGGCGTTCTGATCCATGAAGGCTTCGATGCCGTCATCGGTTTTGCCGACGCTTACGACGCCCAAGTCCGAAACCACCGGCACGCCCATGGTCGCTTCGTGGATGCCGTAGTGGGCCAGCACGTCGGCTTGGCCTTCGGCGGTGGCGGCGCCGTGGCTGCCCATGGCGGGGAAGATGAACGGCTGCATACCGCGCGACTTCCAGTAGTCGACCACCGCGCGCACAATCATCGCGATGTTCGAGATGCCGCGGCTGCCGACGCCGACGGCGATGCGGGAACCGGGCGCGAGCTTCGCCCCGAGGCCGGAGCCCGAGAGCTGCTTCTGTACTTCGGCCGGGATGTCGCCGATGCGGCGATCGGTGAGATGTTGTTTCACGAGGACGGTGCGCGGTAAAGCCATACGCCCTGTATTGTATCTCTCTCCCTCCTGATACGATGGATCAGCTTGGACCTTAGCGAAAAATATACGCGCACCGCGGGCAAAGCCTATCTGACCGGGATCCAGGCACTGGTGCGCCTGCCCCTGGACCAAATGCGGCTCGACCGCCGCGCGGGCTTGAACACCGGCGTGCTGATCTCCGGCTACGAGGGCTCGCCGCTTGGCGGTTATGACCTCGCCTTGAGCAAGGAGAGCAAGCTCCTCGCCGAGCACGAAGTGCACCACTGGCCGGCCGTAAACGAAGACCTGGGCGCCACGGCCATTTACGGCGCGCAGATCCTGCATACGATGGGGCCGGCGCGCGTCGACGGCGTGGCTGGCATCTGGTACGGCAAGGGCCCGGGCGTCGACCGCAGCGGCGACATCTTCCGCCATGCCAACCTCGCCGGTACCAGTCGACTAGGCTGCGCGCTGGTGCTGGCTGGCGACGACCATGCCAGCAAAAGCTCAACGATTCCGCACCAATCGGACTTCAGCCTGATGAACTGGGCCATGCCGGTGCTGGTGCCGGGCAGCCCGCAAGAGATCCTGGACCTCGGCCTGGCCGGCTTGGCCCTGTCCCGTTACTCAGGGGCTTGGGTGGGCCTGAAGCTGGTAACCAATGTCTGCGACGGCGGCGCCACGCTCGACCTGAACCTCGACCGGCACCAGTTCAGGATTCCGGACGACTACCAGAAGAAGAGCGAAACGAAAATGCTCGCCCCCTGGACCATCGCCGCCGAGAGCGAAGCCGTGGGTCCGCGGCTCGAGGCGGCCAAGCGCTTCGCAGCCGCCAACAAGCTCAATCGGATGGAAGGCGCTACGAACGCCACTATTGGCATCGCTACTGCGGGCAAGCCTTACTACGACTTACTGCAAGCCTTGGCCGATGCGGGCTTAGCCGGACAACTCGAAGCCGCCGGCATTCGCATTGCCAAGTTCGGCATGACCTTCCCGCTGGAGACGGTCTTCGCGCGCGAGTTCGCCCAAGGGCTCGACACCATCCTGGTGATCGAGGAGAAGCGGCCTTTCCTCGAAGCGCATCTGCGCGACGCTTTGTACGACTTGCCGGTGCGGCCGAAGATCATCGGCAAGCTGGACCATGAGGGTGCCGCCTTGGTACCCAACTACGGCGAACTCGACCCGGACATGATCGCGACGGTGCTAGAACGCGTGCTGACCCAGGCAGGCCTCGCCGAACGGGTGCGGGCGTTGCAACAGCCGGCGGCCTCGAAGACGCTGCCGCCGGTGCGGCTGCCGAACTTCTGCTCGGGCTGTCCGCACAACCGGTCGACGATGCTGCTGCCGGGGCAAGTGGCCGGCGGCGGCACGGGTTGCCACGGGATGGGCATCCTGCTGCCCGATAGCGGGCGCAGCTACGAATACTCCACGCAAATGGGCGGCGAGGGCGTGCCGTGGGTGGGCATGTCGCCCTTCAGCCATCGCGAGCACATCTTCCAGAACCTGGGCGACGGCACTTACTTCCATTCGGGCTCACTGGCGGTGCAGGCCTGCGTGGCGGCGAAGGTGAATATCACCTTCAAGCTGCTCTATAACGGCCATGTGGCGATGACCGGGGGGCAGGCGCCCTCTGGCGTGTTGGCGGTGCCCGAACTCACCCGGAAGCTGGCGGCCGAGGGCGTCCAGAAGATCGTCGTCCTGGTGGAGGACGTGAAGATCTATGACGAGGCGCGCGATCGTTTCGCCCCGAATGTCGAGTTGCGCGACCGCGGGGAACTCAACCGGACGCTGGCCGAGTTGCCTAAGATCGCGGGCGTGACGGTGATGATCTACGACCAGGAGTGCGCCGCGGAGAAGCGGCGGTCGCGGTCGCGGGGCAAGACCCAGGAGCCGACGCGCAGGCTGGTGATTCACGAAGAGGTCTGCGAAGGCTGCGGCGACTGCGTGACCCAATCGAACTGCATGAGCCTGCAGCCGGTGGAGACCGAACTGGGCCAGAAGATGAGCATCCACCAATCGTCCTGCAACAAGGACTATACGTGCGCGCTAGGCGACTGCCCGTCGTTCGTGATGGTGGAGATTGCGGCCGGTTCGGGCTTGCCTGAGCGGAAACTGCCGGCGCTCGAAGTTTTGCCGGAGCCCAAGGAAATGGTGGCGATTGGGCCCGGCGGCTACCGGATTCTGTCGCCCGGCATCGGCGGCACGGGCGTGATTACGATTCATGCGCTGCTGGCGACCGCCGCCTCCATCGACGGTCTCGAAGTCTCTACCCTGGACCAGACCGGCTTGGCCCAGAAGGGCGGCGCGGTGGTTTCGCATCTCACTTTGAGCCGCTCGGCCTGGCCCGGCGCGGCGCGGATCAATACGGGCAACGCCGACTTGATCCTGGGCTTCGACGGCCTAGGCGTCGTCGCTCCCGAGAACCTCAAATGTTCTGACCCGGCGCGGACCGTGGCCGTGATGAACACGCACGTGACGCCGACCTCGGAGTCGATCCGGAAGCGGCTGCCGATGCCGGGTCCGCAGGAGAACGTGGACCTGATCGCCGCGCGGACGCGGCGGGAGCGGAATGTCTATGTCGACGCGACGGGCATCGCCGAGAAGCTCTTTAGCAGTCACCTGTCGGTGAACATGTTCCTGCTGGGCGCGGCGTGGCAGGCGGGCCTGCTGCCGCTGTCGTTTCAGGCCTTGGCGAAGGCGATTGAGCTCAACCGGGTCGAAGCTCAGCGGAACGTCGAAGCCCTGAATTGGGGCCGGCTCTATTACCTGGATGCGGCGCGCGTGGAGGCCGTGGCCAAGCCGGCCAAGGTGATTGCGCCGGTGGATCGATTTACCAAACTAACCCAATTTCAAAGCCGCCGCTATGCCGCTGAATGGCAGCAGTTTGTCGAAGCGCAGCCAGAGGGCATGCGCGACGTGGTGGGGCGCTATCTCTATAAATTGATGGCCTACAAGGACGAATACGAGGTCGCGCGGCTGTTGACCGGGCCGGCCTTAGGGGCCGAAATCGACGGCACTTTTGCCGCGCCGCGCTCCTACGGCTACGTCCTGCATCCGCCGATTCTGCGGGCGCTGGGGTGGCAGAAGAAGATCGAGCTGGGCGCATGGGCGCGACCTTTCATGATGCTGCTGGGCGGCCTGCGGTTTCTGCGTGGCACGCCGCTCGATCTTTTCGGATATACCCAACACCGGCGGGAAGAGCGGGAACTGATCGTCTGGTACCGGCGTTGGGTGCAGGAGTGCGCGGGGCAGTGGCGGCCGGAGAACCAAGCTGCCATTTGCGAGATGCTGTCGTTGATCGACCAGGTCCGCGGCTATGGCGATATCAAGAGCGCGAGCGTCGCGCGGGTGAAGAAGCAGTTCGAAGAGCACTACGAGCGGATGACCGGGCGTCGGCAAGCGACGGCGAAGTGACGAAACGAACCCGAGAGTCATTGATTCTAAGGCGTCGAGTTTATGGGGGGTCACCGGGTCAGGGAAGTCTGGGCGGCGGTGTTCATGATCCTATTTTACCGCCAGGGTGGTAATTTCCGAGGGGTGGATTGGCGGTAAGTGCCTTAAGATGAAGCGGTTAGGGTGGTTGGGGATGATGGTGAATGGGTCCACGGATGTCAGCACCCAGGGTTAAGTCGTTTAGTTTCATCAGCGCCGCCGCTGTTGGTTGGCCCGTCGACTTAAGGGTCAATTTTCTCTATCACTTACGGGGAAATCGGGGGATGCGCGTGGATGCCCCCGATTTGGGGATAAGTATAGGTGATTGAATAACATAGAAGGAAAGTGTCCGCCCTTGCCGAGCAGTTCCTAGGCAGAGATGGGTGACCAATGGATCTAAGTTGATTTATTTGTATTACTTACGGGGAAACCCAGGGATGCGCGTGGATGCCCCCGATTTGGGTATAAGTATAGGTGATTGAATAACATAGAAGGAAAGTGTACGCCCTTGCCGAGCAGTTCCTAGGCAGAGATGGGTGACTAATGGATCTAAGTTGATTTAGTTGTATTACTTACGGGGAAACCCAGGGATGCGCGTGGATGCCCCCGATTTGGGGATAAGTATAGGTGATTGAATAACATAGAAGG
>Ga0105044_10002398_pt1 | contig 25548 bp, 16 predicted proteins | sample MAT01_FD_78092 | JGI IMG/M metagenome (GOLD analysis project Ga0105044, IMG submission 78092) | Freshwater microbial communities from Lake Fryxell liftoff mats and glacier meltwater in Antarctica - MAT-01 | ecosystem: Environmental > Aquatic > Freshwater > Ice > Liftoff microbial mat | place... | reverse complement strand
CTCAGTTTACGGGGAAAGTATCTAATAGCAAAAACGAAGTACTTGCCGGGGCTACCGTTTTGGTGGTGGAATCAGGCAGACAAACCACTACTGATGCAGACGGACGTTTCGTAGTAAACTTAGAAAAAGGGAAAAAATACAGTATCACCATTTCTAACACTGGTTACAATACCAAAACTATTAATGAAATCGAATTGTCTACGAATGCAGACAATAACTTTATAGAAATTATTTTAGAAAACAATGCAAAAACAGATTTAACGGGCGTTACCGTTGTAGCTACTTCCCGCAGACAGGAAAATACCAATGCATTGATTGCTTTTCAAAGGAACAATACTTCTTTGTCGAGTGGGCTAGCTGCAGATTTTATTCGCCGTACCCCTGATAAAAATACCGGTGAAGTATTGCGTCGTGTGAGTGGTGCATCTATTCAAGATAACAAGTTTGTGATCATCCGGGGTTTGTCAGACAGGTACAATTCTGCCTATATCAACGGCGCCGCATTGCCTAGCAGTGAGCCAGATAAAAAAGCTTTTTCTTTCGATGTTATTCCGTCCTCCCTGATCGATAACATCATCATCAATAAAACAGCCACCCCTGATTTAACGGGTGAATTTGCCGGTGGCCTGGTACAAATCAAAACAAAAGACATTCCTACTTCTAACCAATTGATGGTTGGTTTTTCTCTCGGCTTCAATACGCAATCCGTGTTCGAAGATTTCACGGGCAATGCCAGAGGTGACAAAGATTGGTTGGGTTTTAGCGATAGGGCTCTAACGGACGCTTATCCAAGAAAATACCTTGCCTATTCAGCACTTCCTAACGAAGAACGCTTAAATGTTGCCCGTTCTTTCAACGACAGAGCGTATGATGAAGCAGGCTCCACGGCTGGCCCGATACAACAATACAACCTTACCTGGGCCAATGTAAAACGTTTCAAAAATGGGGCAGCTTTTGGAAGTATATTAGGACTTACTTACAGAAATTCAAAGCTGTTGTTTGACGCTACCAAAACCTTGTTTGAAAGAGGTAACAGCGGACAAGCATTTTTTGATTATACAGATCGTCAGAATAAGTACAGTGTGAATGCTGGTGGTATTGCCAACCTCGCCTGGACCTACAAGAAAAATAAAATTGCTTTCAAAAACTTATTCAACCAGTTGTTGGAAGACAACTATTACAGCCGTACTGGTATCAATACCGAAAATTTGCAGGATGTATTCCTCAGATCGTCTGTACTAAACCAACGGAGTTTGTATTCTGCACAGTTAGAGGGTACCCATGAGTTGCCATTCAAACAAATAAAGTGGGAATGGAACTTGAACTTTTCTGTAAATGATAAATCACAACCCGATTTACGTGTTCAAACTTATGGTAAGTCAATCGGTGTAAATGAACCTTACAGAATTAATCTTAGAGGAAATAATACCAATCGTTTTTACAGCGAGTTGAACGATAAAGCATTTGGATATACCACTTCATTTACCTTGCCTTTCCAAATGGGTGACCACAAACAAAGTTTGAAAGTGGGCGGATCATCTACCATCCGTTTGAGAGATTTTAAAGCATTCATCTTTGGTTATTCCGAACCAACCGATCAGTCTTTGAATACCTTGCCGTATAACCAAATTTTCAACAACGAAAATATTAGAGAAGGCGGATTTAACATGATCACGGATCTGCAAAATCCACAAGATAAATACTATGGTGTGTCTGCCATTAGTGCAGGATATATCATGCTTGATAACAAGTTAAGTGAGAAAATAAGATTGGTGTGGGGTTCACGTTTTGAATATTTTGAGCAATTTTTAAAATCGAATGTTCAAGGAACAGACAAAGCGCAGATTGTAAACACTGATAAATTCGACTTCCTACCTTCTGTAAACCTGACTATCAGTACCAACCAAAAAACAAATATCCGTATCGCAGGTTCCCGAACGGTAGCAAGACCAGAGTTTAGAGAAGTTGCTCCATTCACTTTCTTTGATTTCGAACAACTTGCTTCAACTGCCGGTACTTCAGACCTAAAAAGGAGTAGCATTATCAATGCAGACATTCGTTACGAGATTTATCCTAAAGCTGGTGAGCTGGTTTCATTTGGAGCTTTTTATAAAAACTTTACAGATCCGATCGAACTTCGTTTGAATAGTGCCAGTGTAGCAACGCGTCGCCAATACCAGTTCCAGAATGCTGAATCTGCGGGTTTATTTGGGGTAGAAGCAGAGTTCAGAAAGAATCTTTCTTTCTTCAATAGCAAGGAAGATGGCTGGTTGAGCAAACTATATTTCAATGGCAATGCCACTCTTATTTTCTCTGAAGTAAGTTTAGGTAATGTAGATGCCAATGGCGATAAATTACCATCTACTACCAGACCACTACAAGGTCAATCTCCTTACCTGATCAACGCAGGTTTCCAATACGACGGTGAAAAGGGTACAAATATTTCTCTATTGTATAATAGAATAGGAGAGCGTCTGGCATTGGTTGGAAATAGTGATTTCGGAGATATCTATGAGCAACCAAGAAATCTGCTCGATTTCCAGATTAGTCAAAAAGTAATGAAAAACAAAGGGGAAGTTAGGCTTACCGTAAGTGATATTTTCAACAACGCTTTTGCCACTTATGAGAACAGAGATGAAAAACGTACTTACGATGCATCTGTAGATAGATTTTTCAGTAGCTACAAACCAGGCACCACTATTACAGTCGGCTTCAATTACAATTTCGATCTAAAATAATTCAAGGGGAATAAAAATTACTAAACACACAAACACAATTGATATGAAAAAAACGCTCGCTTTAATGGCCATTACTGCTACTCTTGCAACAGGCTGTGTTAAAGTTGAAATCGACGACTCTACTACCAACAATGGCGGTGGTAACACTGGATTCGGTACTTTACAAGAACAAATTATTGCTACCAAAATCCTCACGGGTAATGTAAATGAAGTAGTAGAATTACCAAAAGGCAAATACACTTTAAAAGGGTACGTTTTTGTAACTGACAGAGCAACACTTCGTTTTGCAGCAGGATCGATCATTGTGAGCGATACCATCCAAAAAGGTGCATTGATCGTAGAAAGGAACAGTCGTTTATTTGCAGAAGGAACTGCAACGGAGCCCATCATTTTCACCTCAGGTAAAGCCCCTAACCGACGTACTCCTGGCGATTGGGGCGGCATCGTTTTGTTAGGCAATGCACCTACTAACCGCAGCACACCTCCCATTATTGAAGGCGGCATTAATAGTATTTATGGCGGTAATATCACTGCAGACAATAGCGGTTCATTAAAATTTGTGCGCATAGAATTTGCTGGTATTGCTGCTGATCCTAATTCTGAAATCAATGGTCTTACGTGTGGTGGTGTTGGAAGTGGAACTACTTTAGAAAACATTCAGGTGTCTTACGGAAATGATGATGCTTATGAATTTTTTGGTGGTACCGTAAACGCAAAAAATATCATCGCCTTTGCAACCGCGGATGATGATTTCGATTTCGACTTCGGTTATATTGGAAGAATTCAGTTCGGTATCTCTCTGAGAGATCCATTGTTTGTAGATGGTGGTGATGCAGGTAACGGTGTTGAGTGCGACAATGACGGTACCGGAACAGTAGCTAGTCCACGCACCAGGCCTCAGTTGAGCAACTTCACTTTTTGCGGTCCAAACGGTGCCGCCAATACAGCTGCCAACCACAACTTTAACACCAGGTGGAGAAGAAGTACCCATTTCGTTTTGCGCAACTCCATCTTGATGGGGTATGCAAAAGCTGGTTTCCAGTTTGAAAGTGATTCTACTGCTCAAGCATACATCGACGGTCGCTCTTCATTCCGTCACAACTTAGTGCATGCAGTTGTGGAACCTTTTAGGGTAAATAGTACCTCTTTGATTAATGCAGCAAGTGTACAATCTAAAGCAGAGGGTGTGGATAGTTCTAAAACTTATGCCAATGCTAACGATATTATGTTAGAAAACCCATTCAACCTTACTGCTCCAAACTTTGCTCCTAAAGCGGGTAGTCCTGCTACTGCTGCAAACGCTGCAAGTTTTGTTGGCTTATCTGGTTTTACTACCACTACCTACTCAGGCGCTGTAGGAACTACCAACTGGCTACAAGGATGGACCAGCTTCACACCAAGAACAAATACTTATTAATACATTAGTGAAAACAATATGAAAAACACCGCTTACTTTTGTAAGCGGTGTTTTTTTAAGCAATATTTTAAAGAATGAAAATAATATATTTTACAACAACAATTTGTATGCTTTTACTTTTTGCATGCAGCAACAATTCAGATAATAAACAAACAACACGGAGCGCCGAAGTAGCAGATACTGTAAAATTGGTTTCCATTGCAGAACTTGATACTAGGCTAGCTGCTGCAGATAGTCTGGTTATCTTATTTTACAAAGACCCTCATGGCACTGATTCTTTAAGATACACCCGGTACTATGCCCAATACAACACTACCGACACCTTATTGCTGGCGGATTTAAAAGATAATTTAACAGACGCTACGGTCAAATTAGAGAAAATCAAAAACTGCCGCAGCGAAGGCAAAATATGGATATTTAAGCAAGGTCAAATATTTCAAACGATCTATTTCTCTTCAAAAAATGCGGAATGTAGTTTCTTGTACATCATTAAAGATGGCTTCTTTTATTATGCTGCCATGCCTTATGGTTTTGCAGTACAATTGAAATCATTGCAGAAAAAAGCCATCGAACTACCCAATCAGGGGGAATAAGGCACTTTTATGAACAATTATTTACCCACACAAATGTTTGATTGACAGCTTTTTAAGCTTTTATACATTTTATATGTTGACACTACCAAAAATTTAATATTAAATAATTGTTACCATTTCTTAACTTTAGTACCTCCCACTGAAGATGAAGAATGGTTGTACGATATTATCCTTTTTCTGTTTGGCTTTATTTACCTCACCAAACATAGCCGCCCAGCACCAAGCGTGGATGCCGGTTGTATTTTTTGGAGATACCGTTCAGCTACGGGCTGTTTTACCCATAAAAAAGGTACCCAATATCTCTGTTAGTCCTGCCGCTATTCAATCTTTTTACGAAGAATTGGGTCAGCAAAACTTTTCTCCTACCATCTTTTCATTGCTACAATACAAACAAGAAAAAAAGTTAGATGATTGGTTGTATTACCAACTCATACGTCGTACCGCCCAGCAGCTTAGTCCAAAAGAACTGAACTACGATCAATACACTTTGTATAAATGGTACCTATTAATAAAATCGGGCTACAACGCTCAGCTGGCATTTGCTAATGACAAGCTTTTGTTTTACGTTCAAAGTGACGACAATATTTATGATATCCCTTTATTCGAAAAAGAAGGCAAACAATATGTATGTTTAAATATTCATGATGTTGGTCCAATCGACTTTTCATCGGTACCACTCATCAAAGTGGAGGTTAATGGATTGGGTTTGGAGGGTAAATCGTTTTCGTATAAAGTAACACAGATACCAGATTTTACTGTTCCACTCTATCAGGAAAAAGAACTGGTGTTTAATTATAAAGAAAAAGAATATCGATACAATATCAAAGTAGATCCTTATCTGGAGAAGATGTTTAACAATTATCCATCTGTCGACTTTGAAGCATATTTCAATATTCCCCTCAGCAAAGCCACCTACAGCTCCTTGATACCGGCTTTGAAAAAGAAACTCAAAGGAATGCGACAAGAAAAAGGCGTTGAGTACCTCATGCAGTTTACCCGTTATGCATTTATGTATGAAGATGATCAGCAACACTTTGGTAGAGAAACAAGGTTGTCTCCGGAACAAACACTCTTAAACGATTACAGCGATTGCGATGATCGTGTAGGCCTGTTTTATTTCCTGGTAAAAGAACTTTACAACCTCCCCATGATCGTACTGATTTATCCTTCACACGTAACTTTGGCAATTGAATTAAAAAATCCGGTAGGCGTACCTGTATTATATAACGGGCGTAAATTTTCGGTGTGCGAGCCAACTCCGCAAAAGTTAGATCTTCCCATTGGTGCATTAATGCCGCAACTTACCAATGTCCACTACGATGTGGCTTATGAATACCTGCCCAAACGATAATTTTTGGGGGAAGCGGTCATGTTTTCATAATAATTACTTAACTACAAATACTCTTTTTTTCACTTTCTTTTTTGCACCTTACATCCAGAAAAACGCACGTACATCGTCAGTAAGTTTTTCCTTAAGCAAATAGCAAGTTTTAATCATGCTTGTACCACCTTTATTCTTATTGGTGGTCTTTTTTTAGGAGAACCCTTCCGAAATTACTCAAAATAGTATCTTGAATAATTGCATTATTTGTTTTCAATAAAACGGTGAAAAAGATGCAGGCTGTTACTATCCGGTAGCCTCCTTTAAAGTAAACCATTGGTGAACGGTTTGCAAAAATAATCCGCGCAGAGTGTCTTTACAATTATAGGTTTTAAATTACTTAACAAAGCGTCTTAAAAAATTAAGCGATTGTTTGCACAAATTTTTTCTGCTCTATGTTCAAGCTAACTGAATTAGAGGATTCACTTTTTTTTGCAAAGTTTGTTTCACTGCTATACCAGCTTTGAGCACATATTGGAGAATCTGATAAGTTTCATCTGGATAAACTACTTCAATTATTTCATTGCTTTGAAGCCAGGCAGCAATTTTATCTCGTTGCTTTTTCGATAATTTTTTCAGAACAGGAACGCCCATTTCTTTTAAAGCTGCTGCATTACAATATTGTTCGTACTGGCTTTTCATCGGCACTACCATCAACTTTTTCCTCATGTACAATGCTTCGGCGGGCGTTTCAAATCCTGCACCACATAAAACCCCTTCGCTCGTACTACAACTGCTGATAAATTCTGCATTGTTAATGGGTCTTATCCAACAATTCGCATCTGAGTAAGAGGTGCTGCTATGTTTACTGAAAACATGCCATTGTACCTGAGGGTGTTGCCTCAATACTTTGATGATTTTCTTATCACTGTAAGCCGGAAGATACACAGAGTAATGTCCTTCGTTTCTGGTGTAAGCATTTCTGATTTCAGCACGTATCACCGGCGTAAAAGTGGTTTCATCATAAGGCGAAAAGTGAAACCCGATACCCATACTGCAGGGTGCATAATAACGTAATATTAACCAAGCCATCGGATCGTATTTGTCTGGCTTGGGCGCCGCTTTACTGATCACAGCAAACTGATGACTTAAAGCGATACAGGTAATATTTTTATTTTTACAGGCCCAGGCACTCAAAGGTTCAAAATCGTTGATCACCAAATCATACTCTTCTACCGGAATAGATTTTACTTCTTCCAAAAACCTTTTTGTTTTCATTTGTTGAAAGGTGGTCAGTAAATCCACGCCTCCTTTTTTACCAAATACAAAACTGAGTCCTTTGCGACGGTACTTGATAAAATGTTGCAAACCTACATCAGCTTGCGTGCCGCTGAGCAAAACATCTACTTCTGCCATTTTTTCTAAAAGCGGCAATATCTCATTGGCCCTGCTGATGTGACCATTACCGGTGGCTTGCAAAGCATATAATATCTTCATGATACAGGCGTAATTAAATGTAAAATTCAAATTACTACATCACCTTTTTGTGAAGCTATTGTTATGAAATTGTAATCTCAATACTTTTTGAGGGACGTGGGAGAAAATCTTAGTTATAAGGGTAAGGCAACTGTGCGATCTTGATGCGGGGTGAAGGATTTTTTACATCTGTCCATTGCTCTTCGAAGAAAGTGTGAAGCCAATCGTAGTACCTACATCTTGTTTGCTGCGAACGTGGATCGTTTGTCCATGCGCTTCAATGATGTGTTTGCAAATGGCGAGCCCCAATCCACTACCGCCTTCTTTTCTGCTCCGTGCAAGGTCGGTCCGGAAAAATCTTTCAAATATGCGGGAGATATGTTCCTCTGCGATACCAACGCCTTCATCGCTAATTTCTATCAAAACGTTGTTGCCGTCCACATTGTAAAAACTCGCTTCTATGCTGCTGTTATCATTGCTGTATTTAATGGCATTGTCGACCAGATTGGTCAGTACCTGTCTAATTTTTTCTTTATCGGCAAACACACTAATGGGAAACTCACAACCTTTTTTAATGACAGCACGGATATTTTTTTCTTTCGACTTCATAAACAAACTCTCATAAACATCTTTTAACAAATCCTGTATTACAAAACTGCTTTTATTAAGCTGTTGTTGGCCGCTTTCCAATTTTGAGATTTCATCTAAATCGTCGAGCAAATTAACCAACCTATCTACATTACGAGAAGTACTTTTTAAAAATTTACTATTCACCGCAGGATTATCAATGGCTCCGTCAATCAGCGTATCAACATAACCTTGAATGGCGAAAATGGGCGTTTTTATTTCATGACTGAGGTTCTGGAGAAATTCTTTTCTGAAAATTTCATTTTTCTGCAAAATTTCAATTTCTGTTTTTCGTTGCATCGCCCAGGTTTCTACATCTGCCCTTACTTCATCGATACTTTTTTGAGGCAGTATATTTTTATAATAAAACTCTTCTCTCTTACTGGCCTTGGTTTGATAGATCAGTTTATAAATAAGTTTTATTTTACGGTAAATGAATGTTTGCAAAGTGTAAAGAATCAATCCAAAACTGCCTAAAAAAATGAAAATAAAAGAAAGCAACGCAACCCACCATATAGGCTTAAAAGCAAAAAAACCAACTGCAATTGGTACAGAAAGTGCCAATGCTGTTACCGCTGCAAGTTGTTGTGGTGAAAAGTTTTTACCTGAAGGCATGTTGGTAATAGCGTCTACACAGATAAAACTCTGGCAAAAGACGACCTTGTTTTTTTAGATGAAAACGGAAAACCCGTTCAGCAAATTTACAACTCAAATTTGTATCCTACGCCTTTTACGGTAGTAATACAATCGAGCCCCAGTTTTTGCCTTATTTTACGAATGTGTACATCGATGGTGCGATCGCCCACTATGACTTCCGTTCCCCAAATTTGGTTTAAGATCTCGTTTCTCAAAAATACTTTGCCTGGTTTTGATGCAAGGAGCGCCAGTAATTCAAATTCTTTTCGAGCCAATACGATGTCATTCCCTTCGTGGGTCACCATGTACTTTTCCCTGTCTATCGAAATATCACCAACTTGAATTATTTCACTGGTTTCTTTGTGTATTCTTCTGAAGAGAGCATTTACTTTGCTCAACAACACTTTAGGACTGATGGGTTTGGTGATGTAATCGTCGGCGCCCGTTTCTAGCCCGCGAATTTCTGTGCTTTCATCGCTCATGGCGGTTAAAAAAACAATCAATGTTTGTTGAAAAGCGGGCATGGTGCGCAACTGTTTGCAAGTCTCCATACCATTTTTGCCGGGCATCATGATGTCTAAGATGATCAGATCGGGTTCTGTTTTTTTTGCTTTTTCTATGGCATCGTCGCCACTTTTGGCAGTTGTTACATCATATCCCTCTTGTTGCAGGTTAAATTGCAAGATTTCCAGAATATCCGGCTCATCATCCGCAATCAATATTTTTTTCGTGGTGCTCATATATTGTGAAGTTGTGCAAAAGTAACCTAACAATTTGAAGGAAACCTACGTTAAGGGAACGTTATAATATTATTAAATTGTTAAGCAGAAGGCATCATGTCGGGTATTATTGTTGTCTGAGAACTGTGTATCACACAATTTTATAGCATCTTTACAGCACGAACATTATTTATGAAGGGTTTATTACTATTTATTTCTTTTTTTATCTCGGTACCATCACTGTACGCACATACACTCGACACGGTAAATATACCCTTATCCCGCATGGGCTTTCATGATAAAATAGATAAGGAGCAGCAACTGACAGACAAAGCCGACGGCAAGGAAGATTGGACACTGCATGTTGGTAAAAATGAAGAGATCAACCTCCAGGTATCTGACGCATTGTTTAGAAAAACAGACGAACTCCAACTCTGGGTAGAAACATACCCTTTATTGGCCACCAATAATGAAAAAGTTCGGTATCTAAGGTTGATAGAAGATCTCGTTAAAACTTTCAGAAACAGTTGGAGCAAGAATGAAATTAAGCCGGTTTTGTATCCTGCTTTATTGAGCAGTTTTGAAACGATTTTAAAAGGCATGCCTACTAGTAAATCCATGTTACCCTCTATCGAAGGAGCAAATTATGAAATAGCGAAAATTCTAACCAATGTTTTTACTGGTTACAAAGAAGGAAGGGAAGCACAGAATCTTGTTTACCTGAAATATTGCGCCCTGCATCCAGATAATATTTTAAAAACGATTCGGCCTTACGTAAATGAAATCTTTGCTGATAGCTTAGTGGTAGCTGCTTGCCGAAATAATCCTGTGCAACTGTACTCTTTTGCTCAATCTACCAACAGTGAAGAAGGAAAACTAATACACCGCAATATACATCCCATGGTGAAAGTGGTGTCAGCTTTGAGTCAAACTCCCAATGCACTTTTGTACTTCCCTTTTCTGGATGATTTGTTGAGCGGAAAAAACACCGTTGCCAATATCCGGAAATTGGTAGGTGACGATCCCAATACTTACGACAGTGTGGGTTATTTTAAAATGCTGGTCCAAACAGAAATCTCCTATTTCAAACGGATGGCAGGCCCTAATAAAGATACTCCCATTGCGATGTTTGGTGCAAACAGTTTGCGCGAAGTACTGAAAGGAAAGGCCTGGCAGCATTTTGTAAAACACATTAATGAACTGCACGACGTGAGTAACCTTGCCGTACGTATGAAAGCTATACAGCCATTGGGTGTACAGGATCTGTACTACATGATAATCATGGGTGAATCGGATATTTATACCTCTAGCTATAAACATAGTTTTTCTAGATTGGTGCAACTGATGGGTGCCAAACCACGGGGCGACTCCTTATTGCAAAGCGTGCACTTCGACTATTTTAAGAAATTCATCAAAATGGCTGCCAACTTTAATAAGCTCGATAGCTTCCTGAAAATGATGCCAGATGACAATTCCGAATTATTGATGAAAGCATTTGTGGCCAACCTCCACAAAACAGGTAACCTCGAAGACGCTGTAGATGTCGCGGATTCTTACAGTAGCATCCATGATAAAAAATTATTGAATTCAATTCTTTCTTATGTTAAAGAAAACGAACAACAAAGCGTCAACGAAAACAATGATAGGGGGAAGTTAATTTACGGATTGCTCAAAATAATTTTTTTATCTGCTGACACCACCAATAAAATTGATCTTACAGCTACAGTGGGTATTCCGTCTATCTACGAAATTGCCAACAAAGAATTGCAGGATGAAAAAGGAAGGATCGTGCAGCAGGTATTTTTTTATGGTGATGAAGATGGTAAAACATTTTTTCCCCCATTTCTGAATTCTTTTTCACCCAAAGACTGGACGATCAAGCATACCAAAGAATGGGTAGAAATAAAATCGAATAAAGGCAACGTGTGGGTATTTGCCAACAAGCCGCTCGACTACAACCAAAATCTTGATGATTCCGCTCAAGTTCACCTTACTCGTTACCTTACGGCTAATGATATGGTACCATCTGTAGTGGTGCACCGTGGTCATAGTTATTGGTTACCGGGTACCATCAAACGCATGCCTTCCTTTGCCAAAGTAGTGGTATTGGGATCTTGTGGTGGTTTTCAAAACCTCAACCAGATTTTAGAGGTAAGCCCTGATGCACATATTATTTCTACCAAAGAAATAGGTAAAGGCGATATTAACAAACCCATTCTTAATTACCTGAACCAATCTTTTATCTCTGGTAAAACCCTTTCCTGGAGAGATATGTGGAAATCGCTAAGCAGCTTTTTTGGCAACGATCCCAGCAGAGACGTACGGGAGAGTTGGGAAGATTATATTCCGCCTTACCGAAACCTGGGTGCCATTTTTCTAAAAGCCTATCATAAACAAACAGCAGAAGCTGCAGGGAGCTAAGTAATTTGCATTATCTGCTCAAGCTTGCTGCTGATCCTGCAAACAGGCTTAACTTTGTCATCATGAGTTTACCTGTAGTTGAAAAAAAGACCTTCCGTTTTTCTTTACTCAAAAGGGTTTTTGCTTTTACAGCCCCCTATAAAAAGAAATTTTATACCTCTCTTTTTCTATCCCTTTTTTTGGCGGTTATAGCACCAGTCAGGCCATTACTCATTCAGATCACCATCAACAATGGTTTGAACGACCGGGCTGCGGCTAATTTTTTGGATGGCCCGGGTGGTTTTATCATCGAGATTACTATTATTCAACTGCTGCTGCTAATGGTAGAAACCATTTGTCGTTTCTTTTTTACTTTCACAACTGCCTCACTGGGGCAAAGTGTGGTGAAAGATTTGAGGGTAAGTACCTATCAAAAAATCGTGCAGCTCAACCTTCGCCAGTTCGATAAAACGCCCATCGGTACGCTCACTACCAGAACCATCAATGACATCGAATCTGTGAACGATATCTTTAGCGATGGACTTATCCCAATCATAGCCGATTTACTGTCAATCGCATCTATTCTCACTTACATGTTTTGGGTTGATGGTCGACTCACCTTAGTTTGTTTGGCGCCCTTTCCAGTGATGATCGTAGCTACCTATTATTTTAAAGAAAGCGTTAATAAATCATTTATCAAAGTACGCAACGCGGTAGCCGCTTTGAATGCCTTTGTACAGGAGCACATCACAGGCATGGCACTGGTACAAGCTTTCGCTTCAGAAAAAAGAGAAGAAACACAGTTTGCCAATATCAACAAACAACACCGCAACGCCAATGTTAAAGCCATATTTGCATACTCTGTATTTTTTCCGGTGGTAGAATTGGTGAGTGCATTGAGCATCGGTTTGCTGGTGTGGTGGGCTGCCCGCAATGCAGCCCTGGTAAGCGCAGATACGGCCGCAAATGCGGGAGGTATCATCACCGCTTTTATTTTGTGCCTCAATCTATTGTTCAGGCCTTTGCGCGTGATCGCCGATAAATTTAACGTCCTGCAAATGGGAATGATCGCCAGCGAACGGGTGTTTAGAATTCTCGACAATGAAGACGTTACGCCTCAATCTGCAGCAGGTGCCCTGGCAGCAGCCAACAATGAGCACAGTACTATCAATGGAGCCATCGAATTCAAAGACGTTTGGTTCGCTTATACCGATCAACAGTATGTATTAAAGAATGTAAATTTTAAAATAGAACCCGGACAAACACTGGCTATCGTGGGTCATACCGGAAGCGGAAAAACATCGGTGATCAGCTTGATCAATCGACTCTACCAAATCAACAAAGGCGCTATTTTGGTGGATGGAAAAAACATGGAAGATTACGATATACACTACCTGCGAAGTAGGATAGGGGTGGTGTTGCAAGACGTTTTTTTATTCAGCGGCTCCGTGTTAGAAAATGTGAGTCTACGTAATCCCGACATCAGCAGAGAACAAGTAGAACAAGCTGCCAAACTAATAGATATGCACGATTTTATCATGCAACTTCCTGGAGGGTACGATTACAATGTAATGGAAAGGGGCGCTACTTTGTCGCTCGGACAAAGACAATTGTTATCCTTTATCAGGGCACTTTTATACAATCCTTCCATTTTGATTCTGGATGAAGCTACTTCCTCTATTGACACAGAAAGCGAAGCCCTGATACAGCATGCTATAGAGAAACTCATCTCCGGCCGTACTTCTATCGTGATAGCGCACCGCCTTAGCACCATTCGAAAGGCGGATAAAATTTTAGTGCTCGACAAAGGTGAGGTAAAAGAAATGGGCAGTCACGATGAATTATTACAAAACAAAGGATTCTATTATCAGCTTTACCAAATGCAGTTTTCCGGCGAACAAAATAACCAGCCAGTTTAAGGTAACCTTGAGTAATCCCAAAGTTTCTGATACCGTTATTGATCATGCAAAAAGCTGCCATTTCGAAAGAGTGAACCATCGTTTTAAAGGAACTGAAATGGAGCGGTTGAAAAACGGGATATTGTATAAATTTTTTCATCCCTGCACCGTTCCCAATTGCTTTCAGAAAAACAAAGCATACTCATTGCTAAAAATGTAGGGGAAGATGCCTTTTTACCCATAAAGAAATGGCCAATCGCAGAGGTATTTGCCAATAAATTCCTTCTATCTTATTTTTAATTTCACCCCTGCCACCTTATCTTTGCGCCAAATTTGAGAAGGGATATGACATCAAAGCGAATCAAATCATTACTGGTAGCGGTTTTCAGCCTAGGAATAGTATTATTCTCTAATATGACTTTTGGGCAGGATGCCACTCAAAATAAGGAAATACACGGGGAAGCAGGTGAATTTGACGTTACCAAAACAATTCTCGACCACATCAAAGATGACCATAGCTGGCACCTGTGGGGGCATACTTCCATTTCATTGCCGGTGATTCTCTGCTCAGATAAAGGTGTTGAAGTATTTTCATCCCATCACCTGGTGGATGAGCACCACGAACCCGCAGCTTACCAGGGAAAATATTTATACAAAACATTCGAAGGGAAAATAAAAGTAGTAAATGCAGATGGAAGCATTAGCGAAGCTGCCAGTAAAAATGTGTGGGATTTCTCTATCACTAAAAACGTGGCTTCTCTCTTACTTACGGTATTCATTCTTTTAGTCGTATTCTTAAGTGTTGCAAACGCATATAAAAAAACGGGTATTACATCAGCGCCGAAAGGATTGCAGTCCTTTATGGAACCCATCATTCTTTTTGTAAGAGATGATGTGGCCAAACCAAATATTGGGAAACATTATGCCAAGTACATGCCTTTTTTGTTGACCGTTTTCTTTTTGATTTGGATCAACAACATGCTAGGCCTGGTTCCTTTGTTTCCAGGTGGTGCCAACGTGAGCGGAAACATTGCGTTTACAATGACACTGGCTGTTTTTACTTTTATTTTGGTAAACATCAATGGTAACAAAAGCTACTGGCAGCATATATTTTGGATGCCAGGAATGCATTGGAGTATGAAATTATTTTTGGCTCCCATCGAGTTACTGGGCGTATTTACCAAACCCATCTCACTGATGATTCGATTGTTTGCGAACATCACCGCTGGCCACATCTTAGTATTAAGTTTGATTTGTCTGATCTTCATATTCAAAAGTATTTTCGCTTCTGCCATCGCGGTTCCATTTGCGGTTTTCATTAATATGATAGAACTATTGGTGGCCTTTTTACAAGCATTTATATTTACGATGCTCGCCGCTATGTATATTGGAATGGCTACAGAAGAGCATCACCATGAAGAACACGCTCATTAAGCATAACATGATAATCAACTTTTTTTATAACAATTAAAATTCACAAACATGGTAGTAGGAAGTGTTGCCGCAATTGGTGCTGGTTTAGCTGCAATTGGTGCAGGTATCGGTATCGGTCTGATTGGTAAAGGTGCTGTAGAAGGTATCGCCCGCCAGCCGGAAGCTGCTAATGACATTCGTGCAAACATGATCGTAGCTGCGGCTTTCGTAGAGGCGGTTGCATTGTTTGCGGTGGTAGTTGCCCTTTTGGGTAATGGTTAATCCACAAAACTATTACAGGCTCAAAGCAAAGGGCGGAGAGCCTGTAACTTTTTTTGAATCAAAGAACAACTTATAATCTATATAATATGCTGTTAGAGATAAATCCATTGGTATTGCCCGACATCGGTTTTGTGTTTTGGAGCACCATCGCGTTTTTAATTTTATTGTTTGTGTTGGGAAAATTTGCTTGGAAACCCATCATGAAAGCCATCAGTGAAAGAGAACAGGGTATAACCGAAGCTATCGCGTCTGCTGAAAAAGTGAAACTGGAAATGGCGCAATTAAAAAATGAAAACGAAGCTTTGTTGGCAACAGCACGAGAAGAGAGAGCCGTGATTCTGAAAGAAGCAAAAGAGATCAAAGACAAAATGATCAACGGTGCCAAAGAAGAAGCCAAGGCACAAGCTGCAAAAATTATTGCAGACGCACAGGCATCTATCGTAAACCAAAAAATGGCTGCCATCACCGATTTAAAAAATCAAGTGGGTAATTTGGTGATCGAAGTAAGTGAAAAAATTCTTAGAAGAGAGTTGGCCAATAAAGGCGAGCAGGAAAATTACATCAAGCAATTAACCGCTGATGTAAAAATGAACTAATCTTTAGTTAGTTAAACGATCACCTTATCACAATTGTATTATGAACAATCCACGTTTAGCAGGTAGATACGCAAAAAGTTTATTAGAACTTTCCATCGAACAGAATCATCTGGATGCCGTTTATGCCGATATAAAAATGCTGAATGGCATTTGCAAAAGCAATCCCGATTTTGTGGCCTTGCTCAAAAGCCCCGTGATCAACTCCGATAAAAAAGAAAAAATCATCTCTGCTGTGTTGGAAGGGAAAATCAGTCCACTTACGAACGCTTTTGTTCAATTGTTGGCCCGCAAAATAAGAGAAAGCAACCTGCCCGAAATTGCACGTGCTTTTATCGAACAATACAATGAATTGAAACAAATTCACCTGGTAAAGATCACGACAGCCGTTCCCATGAGCGAAACGTTGAAAAATGACATTCTTGCCAAAGTGAAAACTGATGCAGGCATTGAACACATCGAATTAGAAACAGTAGTGAAAGAAGAACTCATCGGTGGATTCAAATTAGAAATGGGTGGCAACCTGGTAGATGCCAGCATTCTCAGAGACCTGAAAGATGTAAAAAAGCAATTTTCTGAAAATATCTATATTCACAAAATGCGTTAGTACTTTTTGTTACAAAATATTTAAATGCTGCAAGAAGAAAATGCGGCATTTTTTATTTATTGTGCAGATTACTTGGAAACAAAAAACATATTCCCTTTTACAATCCATGCAATTCCAAAAAGCATCATACAGGAAGACTCCGGCCAAAAAATAGAAAGGTCGGCCCTTGCCATCAGCACCACTATCACGAGACTAACCATCATTCCAACACCACAAACTTTGTATAACATATTCCTGCTTTTTTGTCTGGGCCCAGCTTTCTCCGACTTTGGGAAAAACCAATATGTATAGATGGCCAGCAAGCTAAAGAAGATGGCAGCGCTGATATTATGTATCATTCCGTGGTAATTTTTTAGAAAAGATAATTCGGAGCACTCTGCACAAGGAGCCCCCACATGATAATTGGTAGGGAAAATGGCTATACAAATGGCCGCAATGGAGGCTGCGTTGGTGATAAAGTCATCCTTTTTTTCGTAACCCTTATAGGTAAAGAGAAACATGGCCATACCAAACAACAAGCCTACAAATATATCGCCCATGTTGGTATAGTAATAATGGCTGATAGAGGGTTTTATAGTTGTGCCACAGTAAAATGAATTTAATACCAACACGATGGGCATCAGTATGGCCAATACTCCAATAGCTTGCCTTACTTTTAGATAAGAAATCAATCTTACTTTGTTGTTCAATTCATCCATGATAATTTGTATTTTATAAAATATAAATAAAAATATTATTTAAAAATCCAGATAAAGAAAAAAACCCTGTTTTCTAATACATCCAACACTGCAACATTCAATAAAAGTCTTCTGGAAGATGTATTAAAACATGGCACCATAAGCATAAAAAAACCGGTCCTTAAAAGACCGGTTTTTAATGTAGATAAAATTTTATTTCTGAATGATCACAGATCCTGATGCCAGACGTTTACCCTGACTGGTCGTTAAGTCTACGGTGTACACTCCTGAAGCTGCATTTCTTAAGTCTACATCCATACGGTCGTAGATAGGTGCTGCATTGTATTGTTTACTGTACACTTTTGCTCCCTTAGCATCGTACACGGTTAAAGTGCGTTGTTCGTTCCCGTTAGTAGCATTGTAATACCTCACTTGAAATACTCCGTTGTTGGGATTTGCATAAATAAACAGTTGATTACTAACAGAGTCGCTCACATTCACCAGATTAGAAGAGATGCTACAACCGTTTACATCAGTAGCGATCACAGTATAGGCACCTAGTTTGTCAACATCCATTGGGTAGCTACTTCCACTAACACCATTTACAAGGTTGCCATTTCTGTACCATTGGTAAGAATAAGTACCTACAGGGCTAACAGTAGTAAACAAGGTTGTTGGTACAGAAGGATTGATTCTGCTATATTCTGCTGCTACCAAAACTGCATTCGGTAAAGCATTTACAATCAGCGATGCTCCGGTGCTGTTAACAGCCCCACAAGGAGCACCTGTAACAACGGCTCTGTAATTGTATCCATTCATACCAGTATTGATTCCGGTTATGTTAAGTACTGATGTAGTAACCCCACTGTAAAGTGTGCTGTTGCTGAGGTTGATGTATGCTCCACCATTTACGCTCAATTGCCATTGATAAGTGAGGGTAGTACCGGTGGCGCCTACACTCATGTTTACGTTAGTACCCGCACAACCTGCAATGCTAGCGGGTTGAGTTTGAATAGTTACCGGTGTATTTACATTGAGGATGCCGGCGGCTGATGTAAGATCAACCGTACAGGTACCATTGACGATCACTCTGTACTGATAACCATTGATGGCAGTGCCTACCGCAGATAAATTAATGCTACTGTTGATGGCACCTGGAATATTTGCAAAGCTGGCTCCAGCGTTGCTGCTTACCTGCCATTGATAACTAAGGCTGGTACCATTTACTGCCACGTTAAAGGTAACGTTGGCACCTGGGCAAACGGTTAAGTTTGCTGGTTGCGCAGTAATATTGGCAGGATTGGTAATTGATAAAGTAGCTGGAATAGAGTTGGTTCCGATTGGCCCGCAACTAAACACCACTGCTCTGTATTGATTGTTGTTTTGCGAAGCGGCCACATTTGTCAATGATAGTGTAGCATTGCTTGCACCAGCTATGTTGGTAAAGCTGGTTCCGTTGTCGTTGCTTTCCTGCCATTGGTAGCTAAGGTTACTGCCTGTTGCAGCAACGCTGAAGCTTGCATTGCCGTTTAAACAAACTGCCACGTTGGTTGGGTTACTCGTTACCGTTGCGGCGTTGGTTACCGATAAGGTAGCCGGAGTTGAAGTAACTGAAGAAGGGCAAGTATTGCTCACCACCACTCTATACTGGTGGTTGTTTTGGCTATTGGCGACATTGGTTAAATTTAATGTTGCTGATGTTGCACCAGTTACATTAGTAAAGCTAACGCCTGCATCGGTGCTTACCTGCCATTGGTATACAATGCTGGTTCCAGATGCTGTTACGCTAAAACTGGTATTGGTACCATTACAGGTACTGGTGTTGACCGGTGGAGTACTAATCACCGCCGGAAAACAGGCTACATTTTGAATAATAGTAGTAACAGTATCTCTAACATTTACGCGAACGCCTGAGCCATTGAACAGGTTGGAACGCATGTTTACCAAGGGCTTTGTTTGAAGCAGGATATCATCGATATACCAACCCACATTGGCAGTATTGTCGTCTGACCCTACCCTAAAACGGAATCTTGCATTTTGATTGGCATATGGTAAAAGAGAAATGCTTGTTTTAATAAAACCATTACTGTTGCCAGTAAAGGCAGCTCTTCCGCCTAATGGGTTATTGCTTCCGGTTCCCATAGAACCATTGTATCCGTTTTGTGTCATAAGTGAACCAAGGTCGGCCCAGTTGGTACCATTGTTCGTACTTATTTCCACTAAACCACCATCCCAGCCATCTTCTGTGTTGAAATTGTGCCAGAAACTAAGTACCGGTGGAGCAGCGCCTAAGGCTACGTTATTGGTGGTTGCCAAGCTGTAATCTGTAGCAATACTGGCGTTTACTCCAAAAAATGCATTGGGGGCACTTTGGCTTTGTACTTGAGAAACCGTAAAGTTGGTGCTATTAATAGAACTGGTGGCCCATGCGGCCGGTATGGTTGCAGTTGGAACTATTTCATTGATCAAATCAACAGAAGGAAACCAGCTTCCATTATTGACCTGAACAGTGAACACGAAGCTTTGTGTTTGACCAGCCGCAAGGTTTACCGGGAAACTCACCACCCTGTTTGTAGTATTGTAAGTTCCACCTGATACATAAGTTACATTGCTGGGCAAGGTGTCTGTTAACAAGAAGTTGACCAATCCGCTGCAAGTGCCAGCGCTTACCACGTTGGTATAAGTGATGTTTAAACCTTCAAGTTGTTGAATTACACTTTGGGTGAGTGCAAGGATACTTTCCACTGTGGAAAAACCTGGAATTTGGTCGTTGGTAGCGTTGGCGGAACCTTGAGATGCATCAAATCCCATCCCTCTTCTGGCAAAAGCGGTCATGATGGCACAACGGTAAGCACCGTTGTATAAAATCTGATCTGCTTGTAATATTGCATTTCTACCATCTATAAATCCTGCATTACAAGGTTGTAATTTGAGTCCCTCCGTTACGAGTTTCATTGCAATACCATTTCCACCTGCTCCAGCCGCATTAAACAGATCGGGGTTAATACTACCAACCTGATTGATGATATTCCAAGTCATGTCCCACAAAGTGGCACACCAGATTTCCCCTCTGCTGTGCTGCTGACCTGCACCGGGAATGTTTGCGCCATAAGTTCTGTTGTTAACAGCAAAATTGGTACTATATCGCTGAGATCTGATGCCCAATCCGGTGGGGGGCTGGTTCACCGCATAAGTACCAATACCTCTGGGTTTGGTAAATCCATCGGTAAGCAATGAGTTGGCCCAGTCTTGTGTTGCCATCAAGCCATAATAATCACTCCATCCTTCACCCATTTGTTCTGCGTTTGAAACGCAACCAGCCTGAGAAGGACCTCCTGCTAAACGATTACTGATCCCATGTCCGAATTCATGAACTACGATGCCATTGTCTACATCTCCGTCTTTTTGTGGAGTACCGTTCCACAAATACATTTGCATACGGCCGCTACCGCCGTCTGCAGGCGTTGCAAAGTTGGCATTGTTGGTACCGCCGCCGTCCTGTGCTTCTGCACGAACGGCATCATTACCTGCACCACCTCTTCCTTGGTTGTTGGCCTGAAAATTACCAGACACCTCATCCAGCCCGTATTGGTACATCAGGTCATGTATGATGTTATTCCAATAAAATAAGTTGGTAATATTGAACTGCTGATTTTCTATCGGCGTTGTCTGAATCGGCGTTACCGTAAAATCTGGTACAAAGTTGAACGTGAGTGGATCCGGACTGGTGGTGCTTTGAGCAGACCTGTTCTGGTCAGGCGTATTCTGATTATTTCTGTCGTGGTATGCCCATACATTGTTACCCCTTGTATAAGTAAAATCATTTGGACCATCACTGTGCCATTTTAAGCTGGTGGCGTTGCCCGGTGCAAGTGTCCAGGGATTGGTGCGAAGATCATGCGCCCCGCCCGGATGAATTGGACTTTCTGCAGGGTAAGGGATAACGCGATAGGTTGCTCCATTTACAATAAATGGACTCACCGGCGTATTGATAGCAGGAAGAGTGTTGTTGAAAAGCCGAGGTGCTACCTGGTCCTTATTTTTTTGTTCACAGTTTGCATCGTGTGAATGGTTGTTGCTGTGGTCGAAATTGCAAAAAACGGTCAAATTCAATTCGTGAATAACTTGATTTTTTGCAGCATCCACACTCAATAACCAGTAATCGCTACTGCTGGTAGGCGCAAAAAATACTTGCCAGGCCAGTTGAACAGATTTGCCATTGTTCAGTGGCATCCAAATCAATTCTGCAGTAACGTTTTCATGAGTAACATCTAATTTGCCAAAATTATAGCGTTGGGTTTCGCCCACCTTATTGCCCAAAAGTGCCGAATTGCTGCTGATCTTTTTATCCGCCAATGCAGTTCTGATGGCCATTTCGGCTGTGATGAAGGGGCTAATACTGGCGCCGCCAGTTCTACTTTCCAGGTTGCTCAATCTGGTTCCCACATTTGAGACCAGTTGTCCGTTTTTAAAAGCCAATGTTTGAATTTGATTGTACACCGGGATGCCCTTATAACGCTGTTGCAGGTAAATCATCTGGGTACCGGCAACTTTATTTACGTAGGCATCACTGATCGCTGCGTTCTGCAGATCTGTTTGGGAAAGTCCAATTTTTGCTGCATGGTTTGCCACCATTTTTAGTGCCGTAGAGGCATCGATATTTTGTGCAAAACTTCCTGTAACAAAAAGTACGGATACAAAAAAAAGTAAAATTTTCTTCATTTGATGTTAGTTGGCTTTTCTCGTCATTATTCCGGAAAGTTTAATTACCGTGTACATGCAGAGTGGAGTGTGTGATAAAAATTTGATTAAAAGGTACCAGTTGCTATGTGTTAAGTAGTTAGTATTGGGTTTAAATTAAACGGGAAATTACGATTATTGAACACAAGCACGAAATTTTGTCAAATGTATTCTTAAAAGTTCTTTTTCTGTCAACCAAAACCCTGATTCGATGCATTTCTTCCAAATGAATGGGCCACACTCAAAAAAATATCTAATTGGTGGGGCATAGTTGCTGTTTTTTTTGCCGTTCTTGCAATCATCTCTTACCTTTGCAGCCTTAAAACAGACGCCTGAAACTGATCGCCCAAAAAAAGAGCTATTTTGAATTACAGAATGCAGTTCCAGTTTGGTTTTCAGTTGGCCTAATCAATAAATATAAATTTTTATGGTAGAGATTAAACCAGATGAAATTTCGGCGATCCTTCGTCAGCAATTAAGCAATTTTAACGCCTCTGCTGATTTGGAAGAAGTGGGCACAGTATTGCAGGTGGGTGATGGTATCGCCCGTGTGTATGGTTTAAACAATGTTCGCTCTGGTGAACTGGTTGAATTCAACAATGGTGTAAAAGCAATTGCGCTGAACCTGGAGGAAGACAATGTAGGGGTAGTATTGATGGGTGATAGCAGCGAAATTAAAGAAGGAGATAAAGTAAAGCGTACTAACCAGATCGCTTCTATTAAGGTAGGAGAAGGCATGTGTGGCAGGGTAATTAACACCCTTGGCCATCCCATCGACGGTAAAGGTCCTTTGCAGGGTGAGTTATATGAAATGCCTTTAGAGCGTAAAGCACCGGGGGTAATTTTCCGTGAGCCGGTAAAAGAACCACTTCAAACGGGTATCAAAGCTATCGATGCGATGATTCCGATTGGCCGCGGACAACGTGAGTTGATCATCGGTGATCGCCAAACTGGTAAAACTGCCATCGCAGTAGATACCATTATTAATCAAAAAGAATTCTTTGCAGCCGGGAAGCCTGTATATTGTATATATGTAGCCATTGGGCAAAAAGCATCTACCATTGCGGGTATCATGAAAACTTTGCAGGAAAACGGTGCCATGGAATATACCACCATCGTGGCCGCTTCAGCTTCTGAACCAGCTCCATTACAATTCTATGCTCCATTTGCGGGTGCAGCTATTGGAGAGTTCTTCCGCGATACCGGCCGCCCGGCGTTAATCATTTACGATGATTTGTCAAAACAAGCGGTAGCATACCGTGAAGTGTCCCTGCTTTTGCGTCGTCCGCCAGGCCGTGAGGCATATCCGGGGGATGTGTTCTACTTGCACAGCCGCTTATTAGAAAGAGCCGCTAAAGTGGTATCAAAAGATGAAATCGCAAAACAAATGAACGATTTGCCAGCGTCTATCAAACATCTTGTAAAAGGTGGTGGATCTCTGACTGCTTTGCCTATCATTGAAACACAGGCTGGTGACGTATCAGCTTATATTCCTACCAACGTAATTTCGATTACAGATGGCCAGATATTTCTGGAAGGTAACCTCTTTAATGCAGGTATCCGCCCGGCCATCAACGTAGGTATTTCTGTAAGCCGCGTAGGCGGTAACGCACAGATCAAATCAATGAAAAAAGTTGCAGGTACCCTGAAACTAGACCAGGCACTCTACCGTGAGTTGGAAGCATTCTCTAAGTTTGGGGGTGATTTGGATGCGGCTACTAAAAACGTAATCGACAAAGGAGCCAGAAACGTAGAAATCTTGAAACAAGCTCAGTACGCACCCTATACCGTTGAAAAGCAGATAGCGATTATCTATCTGGGTACACAAGGTTTATTGAAAGAAGTAAATGTTAAGAAAGTAAAAGCGTTTGAAGAACATTTCTTGCTAGAAATGGAAAACAAACTGCCTCAAATTCTGGCAGAATTCAAAAAAGGAAACCTGCCCGAAGATGGACTTAAGAAAATGGTTGAATTGGCCAACGGGATAATTCCTCAGTACAAATAAATGTTATAAAGCATATGTATGGAAAAGAGCGAGCAATCGCTCTTTTTTTATACCGCCAACTAGCCTTTAACTACATCTAAAATTTCAAAATTGCTATTTTGGCAGGTTTTCTAAAAGGAACACTTTTTGTAATTTAGTTGCTACAAACAAAAAAGAGAAGATTATGACAATAGGAATTATGCTCATTTCAGTAATTTTTATGGTGGTTGGAATGATCGTTCAGGCAAGATTAAAAAGCAAATTCAGCCAGTACAGCGAAGTACCCACCAGTAGCGGTATGAGCGGAAAAGAAATCGCAGAAAAGATGTTACGTGACAATGGCATTTATGATGTACAAGTTATTTCTGTGGAGGGGCAGCTCACAGATCATTATAATCCTACCAACAGAACCGTAAACCTGAGTACCGACGTGTACCACGGAAGAAGCGTAGCAGCGGCCGCCGTATCGGCACACGAATGTGGCCACGCAGTACAACATGCTACTGCCTACTCGATGCTCATGCTAAGAAGCAAATTGGTGCCAGCGGTTCAAATCAGCAGCCGGCTTTCCCAGTGGGTGATCATTGCAGGTTTGGGATTGTTGGGTTTTGGAGGCGGAAACCCCAATATATTACTGGCCGGTATTGTTCTCTTTGGAGTAACCACCTTGTTTTCCGTGGTAACTTTGCCGGTAGAATTCGATGCATCTAACAGAGCTTTAAAATGGTTGCAAACTGCCAATATTACTACGCCTGTTGAAAAGGAAAAAGCACAGGACGCTCTAAAGTGGGCAGCCCTTACATATATTGTGGCTGCATTAGCCTCCATTGCCATGTTGGTACAATACATTTTAATTTATTTGAGTAGAAGCAGAGACTAGTCAACTATCCTTTTATTACAGAATGCAAAGGCCCGACAAAACAAAGTCTCTGTTTATCTGTTTAAAAAAACTCAAAGTAGTAACATCCAACACTACCAAAGGGAAATCGATCTTAATATAAAAACCAACATCCTCCAGCCCCGTCAGGAGCGAGATGATTATATCAGATGCTAATAACCTTTCAATTACCTTTATAACCGGAAAAGAAAAATATAAATTATAAAACAACTACAAGATGAATTTTGCAAAAGAATTTGAAAAATATGCAGTGAAGCATAAAGGAATTAGCAGTAATACCTTGGATGGATACATCAAGCACAACGTAACCAACCTCACCCCCAATATTATTGAAGAGCGACCTATGAACGTAGCGGTGATGGATGTGTACAGTCGCTTAATGATGGACAGAATCATTTTTCTGGGTTACCCCATCAGCGACGAAGTAGCAAACATCGTAACAGCACAGTTATTGTTTTTAGAAAGTACCGATCGCACCAGAGATATCCAAATGTATATTAACAGTCCGGGTGGCTCTGTGTACGCAGGG
>Ga0105044_10002394_pt1 | contig 25556 bp, 23 predicted proteins | sample MAT01_FD_78092 | JGI IMG/M metagenome (GOLD analysis project Ga0105044, IMG submission 78092) | Freshwater microbial communities from Lake Fryxell liftoff mats and glacier meltwater in Antarctica - MAT-01 | ecosystem: Environmental > Aquatic > Freshwater > Ice > Liftoff microbial mat | place... | reverse complement strand
GGCACGCCGTGTGCTTTTAACGCGTCTTCGCAATCAAACCAATCCGTGTCACAAGCATTGACCAATCTTGAGTCGTCACCGCTCGCTGCTGCGGCCAAAACAGCAGCAACCATCTTGCGATCAGCGGCATCTTTCACACTGCTTGAAAGACTTTTCGGGAGCCGAGCATCGCCGTGCTGATCCACTTCAAGCTCAACCCATCGCACCTGATCAAGCGTTATTTTTTCTTTGATGATCAGGATAGCGTAATCTTGCTCGGTCAGTCTGGTCGAACGGTTCGGGCCCCGATACTCTTTCTCGATCAACCCTTGATGGTCCAACACCCAAGCTTGATCGGATTCGGAAAAATCTTGTAGCCATTGCAACACCTTTTCGCGCAAAGCAATATCATCTACAGGTGTTGCATCTGACTTGATCGATGAAGCTGGATCCGCAGCCATCGCAACCAGAAGCACATTGGTATCCAACACGCAGCTAACTCGCATTGGCTAACTTCTTCATGCGTGCAAACCGCGCGAGCGCCTGTTCACGTGCTTCACCCAGGCTGTCGCCGAAAAATTTATCCGGCCAATTTTTCACTGAGCCAAAGTCGTCCAACTCTAAGGTAATCAAACGCGCGTCGGCGTTTGTGCGTTTTACAAAATACATTTGGCAATCGGCAGCTTTGGCTTTGCCTTTGGCAATTAACGTCTGCATGCGCCGGAAAATGTGCTCAGAATGCGTTTCCACGATGAATTGGATTCCACGTTCTTTGGCTACCTCTACAAACAAATCCGCCAACACGGATTGGGCAAGCGGATGCAAATGGATTTCTGGTTCCTCCAAAAGTATGGTGCTGCCGCGCTTGGCGAAATACGCAAGCGTGAGGACTGGCAAAACTTGCGATACGCCGATACCCACATCGCGCAAATTCGAGGCGATGCCGTCGTTATGCACAATCAACTCGTACCGCGATGAGTGGCCCAATTGCTTGAGTTCAATTTTTTGGGCGACGCCCATGCGTTTTAACCACTTGGACACTTCCGTGAGTAAATTCTTGGAGTCTTTAGCACTGCTATCTGCAAGCGCACTTTTCAGATCTGTAGCAATATCATCTGTGCCTTTTAAGTACACGCTGGCTAGCAGCGCGTTCATTACCCCACCGCCGTCAGCACCCATTTGCCCGGGCTTTGATTTGTTCCATGAGTAATCACGTTTGGGACCTTGGCGCAGCGGGCCGAGATAGGCGATCGATTCCAATTCGCGCCGCAACACCAAACTCAAGTCCTGCGCCACTGCAGCGTCCGGCCCAAGTAGTTGCAATGCTTCTGCCGAAAGCGCGATAGAACGCTCTGGTGAGAAATTGCGTGAATTTCCGCGTACGGACGGCTCATTACCGACGTAAAGTTTGTAAGCGCCTCTTTCCCCGCGCGTCAGACGAAACTCTCGGTCGCCGTCTGACATGGCGAAAGACTGGACGATTGGCGCACCTGCGGAGGTCTTGCGATAGGAAAGCTTCAGTTCCGCCAATCGATTAATAATCGTTTGGAGCGGCTTATATCGATCAACTGGATCCCGAGCGAGGTGATGAATCCCAACCGATATGCCAAATTCGCGCGGCGATGCGTCCCTAGTCAATACGTCATCAAAATTGCCAAAATTGAAATAATCATTGACTTCATCACCGCCTAAATTCAAATGGATGGTTCGATCCGGTGATGCAGCTGTTTGCTTGAGCAACAACAAACTTTGCAACAGCGATGATTTTCCGGAAGAGTTCGCACCCAGCAGTAGGGTGACTGGCGCAAGACGGATGTCGCATTCACGCCAAGTTTTAAAATTTTTGAGCTTTAGGTATGTAAACACCAGTCGTTTCCTAATTTATGCGTAACCAAGTTCTCAAGCAGCGCGACGTTGTAGCAAATCACTGTCGCTAAACAGTGCTTTTATAAGGCATAGCATTGAAACTTGCTTGGGTGCATTTTTCGCCATAACGTGAAACATCGCCAGCACAGCTTGGTGCAACCCTCCCTACACCTAAGAATACGTATGCAGTCCCACAATTTTTGCTGATCAATGCGCTACATTCATAGCGCGGTTTTCGTCATGCCGCGCCCTTTTAGCTGCAATGATAAAGGCATCCCATGAGCACAGCATTGAATGCGCGCGCAGATAACGACGCGTCTGAAAATCACTTTTTCATTATTTTGATTAGCTGTGTCGCCACCATCGGCGGCTTTTTATTTGGCTTTGATAGCGGCGTCATCAACGGCACCGTGGATGGCTTAAAGATTGCGTTTCAATCAGATTCGATGGGCACCGGTTTCAACGTTTCATCGATGCTTTTAGGATGTGCGGTTGGCGCATTTTTTGCTGGGCGACTTTCGGATGTCTATGGGCGGCGCTCGTTGCTCATTGTCGCGGCGATTTTTTTTCTAGTGTCTGCTTGGGGCTCGGGCATATCGACATCGTCACTTGAGTTCGTGCTTTACCGGGTGCTCGGCGGGCTAGCGGTCGGTGCAGCTAGCGTCATATCGCCGGCCTATATCAGCGAGGTTTCGCTGGCACGATATCGCGGCAGACTTAGCTCGGTGCAGCAAATTGCCATCATCGGCGGGCTATTCTCGGCGTTCGTCAGCAATTATTTTTTAGCAAAATACGCGGGCTCGTCCGTGCAGCAATTTTGGTGGGGTTTTGAAGCTTGGCGCTGGATGTTTTGGATTGAAATTGCGCCGGCAGCACTATTTTTGATCACACTGCTGTTTATCCCCGAAAGCCCGCGCTTTTTGGTGGCGCGGGGCCGTAAAGAATTAGGTTTGGCCGTATTGACGCGACTTTATGGCGCGCAGCAAGCAAAAATGAAACTAGACGAAATTATCAATTCGCATGAACACGACCGTGTGCCACGGCTATCGGATTTGATCCAGCGCAACACCGGCAAAATCCGCCCGATTGTTTGGGTAGGGATCGGGCTGGCGACGTTTCAGCAGTTGGTAGGCATCAACGTGGTGTTCTATTACGGCGCGGTGCTGTGGCAAGCCGTGGGCTTTTCCGAAAGCGATGCATTGCTGATCAACGTACTTTCCGGGGCACTGAGCGTGGGCGCTTGCTTGCTGTCGATGGCTTTGATTGATCGCATCGGGCGGCGCCCGCTTTTGCTGATCGGCTCGCTCGGCATGGCGGTAACACTCACAATCATGACGGTCGCGTTTGCAACTGGCACATTGGATACTGCGGCAAAGCTCAAGTTATCCGGTGGCATGGGCACCGCCGCGCTGATTGCCGCGAACGCGTACGTGATATTTTTCAACTTTTCCTGGGGCCCGGTCATGTGGGTGATGCTGGGCGAGATGTTTCCGAATCAGATTCGTGGCTCCGGGCTTGCCATCGCCGGACTATTTCAATGGCTGTCCAACTTTTTGATTACCATGATGTTCCCAATCATGTTAATAAAAATTGGGCTCGCAACGACCTACAGCATTTACGCGTTTGCAGCCGTGGTTTCGATCTTTTTCATCCTCAATTACGTACATGAAACCAAGGGCAAAGAGCTGGAAGCGATGCAGGGTTAACCTTGCACTCCAGATGCAGTCTAATTCACCAGGAGTGCTTATTTTGCCGGGCTGTGATCACGCGCATCTGGGGTTCGAATCAATTTAGAAAAATCCGGGCTATCGGCATACTGCTGGACTAAGGCATTGATTTGGTGCGCTGCACGATATTGATCACGATCTAGGTCTGTATCAATCAGACCCAGATCGAAACTCAAATCATCTGCGTATGCGGGCAGCAAGGTTTTGTAGCTCAATGGAATGCGACCTGGCGCGATAATGTCAATATGATCAACGATATTGCTGGTACAGGTATTGTTGAGCGTGTTGTAGAACTCGGGCTGTTCGGCCAACTGATTGGCGCGCGCTAACATGGAGCGCAACATTGCTCGTATTTGTTCCGGCGTTGCACGCATCTTGTACAAAAATACTGCATCGTTGCGGTGCATCGCACGCAAAGTAATTAAGTCCCGCTCATCAGCAATCACATAAATGAGCTCATACTGGCGAAATAAGCCAAGCAGCGGCGAAAACGCTTCGCCTTTTTCCTTGCGAATTTCCACCGAGACGCCAAGGTATTTTCCATCCGCGAAGCCAAAACTTAGAAACGTGTGCGCCGGGCCGCGCCAGTCGGAAAACGGTTCGACCAAAAACCACAGCGTTTCCACTTGCTTTAAATCATAAGTGCGCGTTTCCCAATGCACATCATAATCGGCGCTTGAACGATAAAACGCATTTCGCACGTTTTGAATCTGCACGTTGTCTTCAGAAAATTGCGCGCGTGCCAGACTTCGCTGATCTAGGGACCAATCACGCCCATTCGAGGGCCGAACCAGCGCAATCAATACGCAATAAAACAAAAAAAATAGCAAAACGGCACCAAACAGCACCCGAGTAAAGCGGTAGCGAAATGAACCTTTTGCCGTCATGCGCAAATCTTAGTCTTCATCACGTTCCGCCGCTTCGCGAGCTTGGGCACGGATAAGCGCTACTTGTTTAGCGTCAACAATGGCTTCCATAACCTCGGCGACATTGGCGGCCTTTTTGTTGAACTTAAATTTGCCCGTTAAAACGGTATCCGGGCGCAGCTCGGACTTCTCGAACAGCGCCCACATTTCCTCCGCATAGTGCGTTTGCGCCAATTCTGGTGCAAACGCGGACAGCGTCATCGTGATATTGCCGATATCGCGCTTGAGCATACTCGGCGCGTTGTTATTGCCAGCGGCGCTGACGACTTGCGGCAAATCAATGATCACCGGCCCGGTGGTATCCACCAGAACGTTGTATTCGCTTAGATCACCGTGGATAAGTCCTTCGCACAGCATCAATTTAATTTGCTCGATCAAAATACCGTGGTATGCGCGCGCAAGCTCAGGATTTAGCTCGACATCATTCAAACGCGGCGCGCTGTCACCGGTGGCATCCACCAGCATTTCCATGATCAGCACGCCAGAATAGAAGCCAAAGGGTTTTGGTACGCGCAACCCAGCCCGATGCAGTTGAAACAAAGCGTCGACCTCGGTATTTTTCCACTGCTCTTCCGACTCTTTACGACCAAAACTGCTGGCTTTGCCCATGGCCCGCTGCTCCCGGCTACCGCGCGATTTTCGCCCTTCTTGATACTGCGCGCGCTGCTTAAAACTGCGCTGGCGCATATCTTTATAGACTTTGGCGCAACGCAGTTCACTTCCGCTGCGCACGACATAAACCGAGGCTTCTTTACCACTTTTAAGCTGGCGAGTAACGGCGTCGATAATGCCGTCGTGTATTAATTCTTCAAGTGCGGGTGGGACTTTCATGTTGCTTTTGATTTCATAGTTATATTTTTTGTTTAGCTTTGCTCAAATTTTTCTAACACATTATATGAAGTTAATGATTCGATTTAAATACCAAGCCGTAAATCTTCTCTTTCAATTTGATCCAGCCGAATTTTGTTGGCAAAAAGACTAAATGAAAGATAGCCTGCCAGCGCATTGGTTCGCTGCGCCCAGCGTGGCAAATACTGTGGCTCAGCAATAAAACCAGATTCGTAAAACGGCTCGAATGACAGAACATCGTGTAAAGTCATTTTTCCAGCAAATAAATGCCGCGACATTAACAACTTGTTTTGCTTAAACACCCATCGAAAAAAAGTATGCACGCTTAACAAGCCATGTAGATACACAGTATCTTTGGTAAAAGCAACGCCGCCAGTCAAGGGTGCGCCGCGAAACACCCGCATCGCTGAGGTGAAAGCTTCCGAATCACTTTGCCCCTCGTCCATGAAAAAACGAAATACATCAATAAAATCAGCGCCATTCATGGCCAAATCGATGCCGATAATTCGTTGAGAAATGCGGTTCATTCGCCCCAAATCAATGGAACCTGTCACTAATTCGGCAAAAACCGCCAAACCTTCTTGAGTGGCAGTGATGCGCGGCGAATTCAATCCCAAAGATTTCAGATACGGTTGTTCACGACCGTTCAGCGCGGTCAAAGAGTGCACGAACGCTTCATGTTCTAGCAGCTGCATACGGTCATATTCAGTAAAACTGGTCGCCGCGCGCAGGCGAATTTTGGTCGGCCCAGCGGCGGCTTTCGCCACCAAGTCCGGGTCGACCGTTACGGTTACTTTGTGATTGACAAAAAACTTGTCTAGCTCCGCCTGAATTTCTTGCTGCATGGTTTCAGCGCTTAAACAATAGTCAGGCTCCGCTAGGCGTCCATCTTGCATAATTTCACGCGCCGATAAAATAAAATGTCGCGCCGCTTCGGTGTTTTTAACTTGACTACCGGAAATGGTATCGCCCGGCTTTCCATAAAGCTGTACGGAATATTCCCCCATCGCTTCAGTGCCGGCGGATTCAAGTAAACGCGTCGCATACAAATAACTGTGCGCAGTACGGATTAAATAATCCCCAATTGGATGCTCGGCATCACATTTGACAATTAATTGTTCAAGTGCGTAGCGCTTTTCTGAGTAATCAAATTTCTTATAAGTAACGTCGGGCAACTTTATTCTATTTTTACGCCAATTATCCAAAAATACGGTTTGTGTCTTTACTGGCCAGGACAAAACCGACAGCATTTTCACGTCTTTTACTAAAGCGACTAGCTCAGCATCAATAGCGGCGTATCGTAAAAGTTCGGGGCCAATGGTCATCGCAGCAGCTCCGGCAGCGGCGGCAATTGAGCGCTCACTCTGGCGCTAGCCGCAGCGAAATCAATTTCATCAAAGCGAACTTTGCCATCACAAAACTCATGTAAAAGCGCGCTCTGCCAAAGCCCGCGCGCTTGCGCTAATGCGTAGTTATAGCGGCTGAAACTGACCAGCTCATAGCGCGAAACAAAGTGCCCTGGGTGTGCTAATCCCAGCTTTTGCTCTAAGGCTTTACGCAAACGAAAATCTTCGTCCGCTACGTGGTCACGCATTTCGATGTAATTTTCAAGCGCCATTTCCGCGATTGCTTTGGCTTGTGGCTGGCGCGCAGCTGCATATTGAGCCAGCGCGTTTGCGCGTGTATGCGGCGCGGCTGCGGCCAAAATATCAGCCAATGCCACGCAATCTTCAAACGCGCAATTCATACCCTGCCCATGAAACGGCACAATCGCATGTGCGGCATCACCCAACAGCACAGCGCTATCGAGGTATTGCCAAATTGAACATTGCAGCGTACCCAAAAGCCCTTTCGGATGCTGCAAAATTTGCTGCGTTAAATCCGGTACCAAAGCGATCAGCTGCGGGAAATATTCCGAGCAAAATTCTTCAACTGCGACAGCTGAGTCCAGTGCCGCAAAGCTGGTCAGACCTTCATTTTGTAAAAACAGCGTCGCCGTAAAGGTTTTATCTGGATTTGGCAGCGCAATCACCATGAACCGTTCACGCGGCCAAATATGCAGCGCGCCGGGGGCCAAAGCAAATTCACCCGCCGCATTCGCCGGAATGGCAATTTCTTTGTAGCCGTGGTCCAAAAAATCAACGTGCGGCGGTGTTTCAGTCGGATTTTGTGCAGCGATTGCTTCACGCAGCACCGAACCCGCGCCATCTGCACCCAAAATCAGCTCGAACCCGATGGTGATGTGGTCACCCGCGCGCTCAACCACCGCTGTTTTCGCGACCAAATCAACGCTGATCAAACGCTCATCGTAGTAGCTTTGCACACCCGCGCCTTTCGCTGCTTCGAGCAGCGTGCGATTGAGCCGCGCCCGGTGCACCGACCAAATCGCTTTATCACCACGGGCAGAATAGGTTTGAAAGTTTTCACTGCCGTCACTCAAGTGCACTTGACGCCCGGGCATGGCAATCGCCTGCGCCAGCACCGCATCCACAATGCGCTCACCGGATTGGCCGTGCATAAATCCAGCGCATTCCAGCGCATAGCGGCCGCGCTCTGCCAGCGCTAGATTAATCGAGCGTCCTGCCGCCAGCTGCTCAAGCTCAACCGAGGAGCGCTTTTCGGAAATTGCGACATTAAAGCCGCGCTTGGCGAGCAGCGTGGCAAGTAGTGCGCCCGCCAAACCTGCGCCGACAATCCACATGGGGCGAAACTCAATGCTGGTCGAACCTGAGGTATTTTTAATAGCAGTCATGCTCATGCGCCTCCAACAAAATGACAACGCATCGCCGCAACCAACGCATCAATATCCTCAAGCGTGTTGTAAAGCGGCACGGGTGCGACGCGAATCACATCAGGTTCGCGCCAATCGGCAACAATATTCGCTGTGGCCAATGCCTGAAAACAAGCACGCCCAGCTTGCTGCCCACCCGCTTCTTGAGCATCGAGCACTCGCAAACTGAGCTGACAGCCCCGCTGCGCTGGGTCTGACGGGGTAATAATCTTGACAAAATCAGTGAGCTCATCGGTAATTTTGCGGCTCAGTTCGCCGGTCAAAAACATCGAGCGTTGACGCAAATTCGCGATACCAACACGACTGAATTGCGCCAAAGATGCGCGCAACGGCGCTAGCGAGAAAATGGGCGGATTAGATAGCTGCCAACCATCGGCGCCCGGCGTCGGCTCAAAATTCGACCGCATTTGAAAGCGCGTATCTGCGCGATGGCCCCACCAGCCAGCTAAGCGGATCAAATCACTAGTGGCATGACGCTCGTGCACGAACGCGCCAGCAACTGCACCCGGGCCACTATTGAGATATTTGTAACTGCACCAAACCGCAAAATCCGCACCGGAATTATGCAAATTGACTTCCATATTGCCAACCGCGTGCGCCAAATCAAAGCCCACCTTTGCACCGACCGCATGCGCGGCTTTCGCAATGCGCGCCAAATCAAAAGCCTGTCCGGTGGCGTATTGCACACCGGGCATGAGTACCAATGCCAAGCGCTCACCCAATGCGGCAATCGCTAAATCAATTGCTGTTGGGTCCAAAAAATCAGATCCCGGTTCGGGCGAAAGTTCGACTAGGCAAGTATCCAGCTCCAAACCATGCAGCTTGAGCTGCGATTCCACCGCGTGGCGATCTGAAGGGAACGCGCGCGCCTCCATCATAATGACGTTGCGCGTCAATGTTGGCCGAAAGAAACTAGTCATCAGCAAGTGCAAATTGACGGTTAAGGTATTCATCGCAACGACCTCGATTGGCTTGGCGCCCACCAGCGTGGCTAGATCATCACGTACTAATTCGTGATAGCGCATCCAGGGGGCTGAACCTTTGAAGTGGCCTTCTACGCCCTCAACCGCCCAGGCATCGAGCGCTTCCAGAACCATCGCTTTAGCCGCTTTCGGCATCAATCCCAAGGAATTACCGCAAAAATAATGCACTGGGCGGCCGTACGCTTCTGGAATTGCGAATTCGGTGCGCAAACACGCTATCGCGTCCGCTGCCGAGCCCGCGCTTAACAAGGATGGGGAAATAGCAGCAATGCTCATGGTTATATCACTCAACTTCTATCAAACTTAATCCATGAGGCTATCACTTTCCGACTTTTATACACACGCTCGCTTTTTTGCTAAATCGAAAATTTGCGCATTTTTCATTATTAGAACCGCTGCAATTTCAAACCTTGCGATTGCGGCGTTGTTTTTGCTGCTGAGCACGCTCGCGAACGCAGCGTCGTTTCCGAACTTAGGTGCGCGTGATATTCGCCCTCCGACCACCGGGGACGGTGCGGTTGGCGATAGCTACGGCGCACGCGTCGCAGTGTGCGATGGCGAACTATTAGTCGCTGCCACTGGCGATCAAACCCCGATCCCAAACAGTGCAAATGGGCAGTCAGCTGGCAGTGTTTATCGCTTCCAAATAACCGCGAGTGGGCTTTTGCCAATTGGCAAAATCTCGTTGCCGAACGTCGAACAAAGTGCGCTATTCGGTATTAGCCTGAGCTGCGATTCTACGGAGCTTTTTATCGGCGCGCCGGGTGTGGGCACAACCAATTTTGATTCTGATGCGGGAACCGTTTTTCGCTATCTGCGTAGCAGCGGAGCGTGGCTATTTAACGGCGAAGTTCCGGGCGCGCGCGCCATTGGTGGCGCACGGTTTGGAATTAGCACTGCACTAAGTCAGAACGTTTTAGTCGTCGGCGCACCTGGGGAATCCGCAGCTTACATCTATCGGCGCACTGGACTCAGCTTGAGCGCACCGCAACGTTTACAGGCAAATGGGCTGGCTGAAGACAGTAATTTTGGGCTCAGCGTTGCGCTGGGCGGTGCAAGTACGGCTAGCGAATTGGCCATTGCTGCACCAGTAGGGGCAGGTGGCACAGTGGTGCGCTACGCATTGAGCACGCCGGCGTTTGAAATTTCGCGGATTGCAGGTCAGCCTAGTTTTGGCCGCGGCTTGGCGTACTTAGGCACGCAGCTTTGGATCGGTACGCCTGATCGCAATGGCGCTGTAGGTCAAGTGGATATTTTTGAACTTAACACTGGCGCAATTACACAAACGCTAGACGCACCCCGCTCAGGTGGCCCAGTGGAACAATTTGGCGAAAGCATTACGACATTTGGAAATACCGTTAGCGTATCAGCGCCAGCCGCGCGTCTAAACCTGACCGATGGCGAAGGTGCTGTACATCTTTACACCAACGTCAGCGGGCTTTGGCAACGAAAAAGCACGCTGCAGCCGCCTGCCGCTGGAAATACGCCGCGCGCGGACGCATTTGGCTATAGCGTTGCAATCGCCACGAGCGGGATTTACGTGGGCGCACCGTATAGTGAAGCCGGCGGGCACCCAACGCAGGGGCGCGCCTACCGATTTAGCCTGCAAAGCGTGCCAATGGGCAGTGTCGACAGTGGCCGAGGTGCCGCTTTTGATCGCTTTGGGTCCGCGCTTGCCATCTCACAAAGGTCGAGCGCACTCGCTAATGCGCAAGGCGACTATGCCATTGTTGGCGCATTTTTGGTCGACAGCCCAAGTGGTATTGAAACGGGCGAAGCCTACATCTATCGCCGCAAGCGCGCTGGCTGGGCGCTTGAGGCCACACTGAGCCCGCCGGATATTTTAGAGGAGCAACGCTTTGGCGTCGCGGTGGACATTGACGGGGATTTAGCGGTCGTAGGTTCGTATTGGGATGTTATTCAAGGCTCGGTGGACGCCGGTTCTGCCTATGTTTTTAGGCGTGTCGAACGCATCCCCGGCAGACCTTCCTGGCAATTTTTGCAAAAACTAACGGCACCTCAACCGCGGGAGCGCGCGCTTTTTGGTTTTGCGGTCGCTATTGATGGGGATCGGATAGCGGTCGGTGCGCGCGGCGACAGTGAGTTCTTTACCGAACAAGGCGGCGTCGTGTTCTTTAAGCGCGACCGCAACGGCCTATTCCAACCCGGACCAATGCTGCGGCCACCAGACAGTGCGCCGTTCGATACATTTGCAGCGTTCTTAGATCTTTCCGGTGACACCGCACTCATCGGTGCGCCCGGTGCCGCGCGCAAAGGCATCAATGCAGGCGGCAGAGCCTATTTATACAGCGCAGCCCCAGGTAGCAATGACTGGCGCTTCAGCCAAACCTTAATAGACCCAAACGGGGCCGCAGGTGACGGCTTTGGTTTCGCAATTGCCCTTGGCACGAATCCAAACCGCGTCTATGTAGGCTCGCCATTTACTACAGAGGCCGCCGCGCCCGCTGTTGGCCGCGCGCTGGAATTTCGACCGCCTGTGGCTGGAACAATTGACTCGAATTGGACGCTTGTACGCAGCATCGCCAGCCCTGTTACCGCGCCAGGCACCCAGTTTGCCACATCCCTTGCAGCGCACCCGGACGGCGTCGTTTTAGGGGCAGTTGGCTTCGATAATGCCGGGCTACCGGATATAGGAGCGGGATTTCTGGCGCCACACTTCAAAGCCGCAAGTATTTTGCAGGCGCCCCTAATTGCCCGCGCCGCGACCGGCCGATTCGTGGCTGCAAGCCCTTCTGGCCTAGCCCTGTTTGGCGCACCGGGCGTTTTCACGGTAAACCCGCAAGAAGGCGCAGTTTTCGAGCTGTCGGGCGAAAATTTATTTGGTGATGGCTTTGAGGATTAGCGGCCCAAATCTATGGGCAAGAGCAAAAGTTCACCCATCGCTATCTGGGTGACCACGCCACCCACCGCGACCTCGCCGGTTTCAGAAACGATCATTTGCACCCTACCATCGCGGCCCAAAGCACGACCTTGGCGCGCTCTGTAGTTTCTGGGCAAAGTACCAAAGTCATTATTGATATGTAAAAACGCTGCTATGGCGGCGTTACCGCTACCGGTAACCGGATCCTCTGTGATCCCATCCAATGGCACAAAACACCTTACCTCAAGATACTCACCTTCAGCATCTACGCCACGTGCGAAAGCCGCTAAACCGATATTGCAATGTGCCAAGTTCCATACCGCCATTGCAGCAAAGTCCGGCTTTACCGCCAACAGTGCATCGGCAGAGCTAAATTCCGCAACCGCCCAGCGTGGGCCCAATGCAATCACCGCCGGGGCAGATCCGCGCGGCGCAAGCCCACAAATACGCGCCAATTCCTGGCCCGCATTTAACTCAATCGGGGTTAACGTTGCCGAAGGGGCCTGCACAAACCAATGCGTATCATCGCGCCAGATCGTGAGCGCCCCAGCGGCGCAATGCTGGACGTAATGGTGCTTATCGGAGCTTAAAAAGCCAGCGGCGAAAAGCGCTGCGGCCGAACCGATACTTGGGTGCCCAGCGAATGGAAGTTCTTGCTTCGGCGTGAAAATGCGAACGGTGTAACTCAAACCATCGGCTGCTGGCTGCACAAACGTGCTTTCAGATAAGTTCAACCAGCTTGCAATTCGTTGCATATTTTCAGCATCAATCTGCGACGCGCCATCAACAATAACCACCGCAAGCGGGTTGCCAAAAAACTTGCGCTCGGAAAATACATCGACATGAAGAATTTGAATCATTTTAGCGGCGCCATTTGGTCATTAAGGTAAAATTTAGCGCTTCAAAGATGCAGATTTAAACTAAACAGCGTCCAATTTAAAAAGCCAGCGAATGCCACCCAAGCCAAGTAGGGCAGCATCAGCAAACCAGCCACCTTATCGCGCCGATAAAATAATGCCACCAACGCGATGATCGCCAAGTTGAGCAAGATAATATCGACTAGCGCCCAGTCTAATCGGTGCAACCCAAAGAAAAAGTACGACCAGAGCGCATTGGGAATAAGGTGCAGAAACCAAAAGATTATGGCCACATCCTTTTTCTGACAACGCCAAACCCGCCAAACAGCAATCACATTAGCGAGATATAACAGTGTCCAAACCGGCCCAAACAACCACGATGGTGGGTTCCAATCCGGTTTAATCAAGCTGGAATACCATGGGCCCGGTGCGAACATTGCTCCAAAAGCCGCCGTTAAAAATGCCGCAGCAAGAAATATTGCAAGCGCCGCTACGTTTCCCTTATTCACGCGAATGCTGAACCTATCAAAATAAGCATCCCGCTACTTGGCACGTGCCGCAAGCGCCGCTTGAATATCCGCCAATAGCCCAGCGTCATTTGGTTTTATACTGCTCGGATAGGCCTTAAGAATCGTGCCGTCCGCGCCAATCAAGTATTTATGGAAATTCCATCCAGGGGTTGCGCCAGTGGCTTTGATCAAGCCTTGATAAAACGGATTGACATTGCCGCCTTTCACGCTGGTTTTTTCATACATTGGAAATTTGACGCCGTAGGTAAGCGTGCAGAATTCTTGAATCTGCTCCTCAGTTCCAGGTTCTTGCCCACCAAACTCGTTGCTCGGGAAGCCAATGACGGAAAAGCCTTTACCGGCCAAACTCGCGTGCAATGCTTCCAATCCTTCATATTGCGGCGTATAGCCGCATTTTGATGCCGTGTTGACCACTAATAAAACTTCGTTCGCGTGCTTTTCACACAGTTTGACCGCTACTTTGCCAGCCAGGGGGCGGAAACTGAAATCGAGTGATGGCGCGCATTTCGCCAATGCAGCGTTAGTCATAAAAACTCCCAACAGAGCGGAAAAAATTAGAGATCGCATGGTGTTTACCTTTTGGTGGACTCAGCAGTTGGTTCGCACACTTTTGCAACCGATTAAAAGTGTGGGCGTATTAGCGTGTGGCTGACGTCAAAATCAGAGCGGTGAAAGGCTAACGCTTGCTAACTTAATCTTCATCAGGCAGGGCAGCTCGAATTGCCTGCGCTTCGTCCCAATTGCCAATTAACAGCTCAACCAGTTTAGGTTCAAATTTAACGCCACTTTGGGCGCGTATGAAGTTTTGAATATCCTGATCAGACCAAGGATTTTTGTAACAGCGGCGGCTGCCAAGCGCATCAAACACATCGGCCAATGCCGTAATTCGCCCAGCAATCGAGATATCCTCGCCGCGCAGCTGCATCGGGTAGCCTGAGCCGTCCCAGTTTTCGTGGTGTTGCGCGGCAATTTTACTCGCCAACATCATCAGTGGCCGGCGTGATCCAGCCAACATATTCGCGCCTAAATCAGTATGTGTGCGCATAACGTTGGTTTCATCGCCCGTATGCGGCCCAGGCTTATTCAAAATATCGTCGGGAATGCCGATTTTGCCAATGTCGTGCAGTGGCGCGGCGAATTTCAACTGCGCACATTCGCTTTCGCTCAGCCCGTAGCAGCGCCCCAGCAGCTCTGCAATCACACCGACCCGACGCACATGGTTTGCAGTTTCCTTGCTGCGCGTTTCCGCTGCACCGGCCAACATGTAGACCATTTCCAACTGGGAATCGAATAATTCCTGCGTAAGGTGCAAATTTTCAAACGCAATCGATACATTGGTACAAAAAAGCTCGACCAAACGATATTCCAGATCGGTCAATTGCCAATTTTCACCCACATAAAGCAAGCTTTCCGACTTTTCGCTATCGGTAAAAAAAAGCACGTAATGGTCGCGTTTGAAAAGACTCTGACGACTTAGATAAGCGGCGCGAAGCGATTCGGCTATATGCGGCGGTAAATTGACGTCGGCAAATTCGTCAATGTATTTTTCGTATTCGCCATTTGCTGCCGCCACGACAAAGTGCTCGGGCTCAGACCCATCATTATTGCGAACTTTGCAATACAGTGCGCCCTTGCGCATACCCAGCAAACCCGTTATTTGATTCAATACCGCGGAGGCAAATTCGTGATTTTTTTGATGACTGAAAATATGCGCTGAAGCCTGAATTACTCGCTCCAGACCGCGCTTTTGCTGCTCAATAATCATCACATCACGATACGCCCGCAGCGTGGCGTAAAGCGTGGTGTAGAGTTTTTGCGCGGTCAGTTCGGTTTTGTCTTTGTAGTCATTGATATCGTAATTCGCAATGACGTCTTGCTCAGGCGCTTGTCCGGGTTGCCCCGTACGCAAGACAATGCGAATAAAGTTATTTGCAAGCTCTGAGCGGATGTATTTCACCAAATCAAGGCCGGCGGTTTCGTGCTCCATCACTACATCAAGCAAAACCAGCGCCAAATCAGGTGTATCGCGCAATAAAACGCGTGCTTCATTGCCGGAATAGGCATGAAAGAACTTTAGCGGTCGTTGCTCAAAGCGAAAATTGCCAAGCACCAGCTTGGTCACCTCATGAACCCCCGGTTCATCGTCGACGATCAAAACATTCCAGGGCTCGACGTCCAGGTTGGTCTCTTCGGCAAAACTAAAAAGCGTGTCAGTCACTATGGCCTCGCGTCATTAAGTTGAGGAAATAAACCTTCTGGATCAGGGAAGCTAAAAATAGCTGCCTAAAACTTTTACTTCAAATCAATTCGTACAACTTCGTTTAAGCGCGCCAAGGCAAGCTCGATCAATCTTGCATCGTAATTCAAAATGCGCTTGATCGCCTCTTGAAAATCACTTTTTGGTTTGAGTTCGGCGAACCCGCGTTGTATAAAGCTTCGCACAGGTGGCGCAGCTAGGCGCAAATCAAACGCAATCTCGGTGCGTGCCGCCAAGAGTGAAACCAAGTCGTTTAAGTCATCGCTACTCTGAAAATTTGCTAGCCCACGCCCGAGGAAGGCCTCCAGTTTCATCGCCATAAAGAACGCAACATTCGCGATTTTGACATTTAAATCCGGCCCCGCCATCATTTTTCGCGGCATTGCAAAAGCGTCGCGAATGAATCTAGAGGCGAACGGGTTAAAGACGGGGTCGACGTTCCAAAAACACACCGTCAGCGCGCCCATTTTCCAGCGCCCGCGCCCAATCATTGTGTCTTCGCGCATACCGATTTCTTTCAATTTGATCGTAAGCCCCATGTGGCCAAGCTCGCCCTCGGTGCTAGCGATAACATCCAACCACTGTGGCGGTGCGGGACGGATAAAATCTGGCTCACTAAAAAACATGGATGTCGCGCAACCACCCGCAAAAACCAGCTGAGGCAGCATTGGCTGCATGCGCTTAACAGTATTTCGGAAAAGCACGAGTTCCGGGTTTTCCATTTTTGCGGCTTCTGTTTTCGGACTTTCCATTTTGAGACGTTCCACAATCTAGGAATTTGAGAAGTTTTCCTAACATCGGGCATGTGCTTAAGAAACGCAAGCGTTCATGTGTTGAAGACACGAATTGGGTCATAAGCCGAATTTGATCTAGGCGCAATCACTTCGCCCAACGGCAAGCAAGGTAGCACCCGCTCGGCTTGCGAATATTGCGTCGAAACTCACAACCTCAGTCCCGACTCTACTTGACTCAAACAGAATCAACCCATCGCCAAAATCCCGCTCAGCCACCGCATCGCCAATTGCTTGGTTCATTTCCTCTAGGCTAGCAGACTGGCGCGCCGTGGCCATGCCATACAACCCACTCAAGTTGATATCAACTTTCTCAAGCATGACAACGCCGTCCCGTTCAACAAAACGAATGGGTGTACCGGCAAGGATTCCCAAAGTTTTGCGAATATTTGCCGGCATCGTGACCTAGCCTTTTGCTGACGCAGTTTGAAGATTTTTGGCTTGGAATGCTCTTTATTTGCATTGGCGATAATCGTTGTACCCAAGTTGTACTCCGCTAAAAAAGTAGCGCTTTAATTTACCGTACAACTATTGTGAGTCAGTTAGACAGCTCAATACACCCAAAGCGGGCGTCGCAAGACGTTGACCCTCATCGCTCTTGAAAGCACAGCCCGAACCGGCCACCATCGGCATCCGTTTTCCTTTGGTTTTCTATTTTCATGGCAAATGACTACAACGCCGCTGATATCGAAGTTTTGCAGGGGCTTGAACCTGTGCAGCGTCGGCCTGGCATGTACACCGACACGACCCGCCCGAACCACTTAGCGCAAGAAGTCATCGACAACGCCGTGGACGAGGCTCTGGCGGGCCACGCTAAACGCATCGAAGTCACATTATTTACTGATGGCAGCTGTGAAGTCATTGACGACGGTCGCGGCATGCCGGTGGATATTCATCCGGAACACAAAGTTTCCGGCGTTGAACTCATTCTTTGCCGTTTACATGCAGGCGGTAAGTTTTCGAACAAAAACTATGCATTTTCAGGCGGTTTGCACGGCGTGGGCGTCAGCGTCGTCAATGCTTTGTCAGACAAGCTCGAGGTTTTCATCAAGCGCGGCGGCCAGGAATACCTGATGAGTTTCGCGCACGGTGCGAAAACAACTGATTTGAAAGTGATCGGCGAAGTCGGCAAACGCAATACCGGCACGCGCGTGCGATTTTGGCCGGAAGTGAAATATTTTGACTCACCACGCATTCTAGTCAGCAAACTTGAGCACCTATTGCGTGCCAAAGCGGTGCTGTGCCCGGGCTTGGAAGTATTGCTCAGCGATGAAACGACCGGATTAAAGCAGCGCTGGTTTTATCAAGACGGCTTGAAAGACTATTTGCGCGGTCAATTGGCGGACCAAATCGTGCTGCCCGCTGAGCTTTTTTGCGGCGCGGTAAAAAAGGAGCACGACCAAACCGATTGGGCGCTTGCTTGGTTACCCGACGGCGATTTGGTGCAAGAAAGCTACGTCAATTTGATTCCCACCAGTCAACATGGCACCCACGTCAACGGCATGCGCAGCGGGCTGACCGACGCGATTCGGGAATTTTGCGAATTTCGCAATTTGCTGCCGCGCGGTATCAAACTGGCGCCCGAGGACGTCTGGGAGCGATTGAGCTTTGTCTTGAGCTTCAAACAAATGGAGCCGCAGTTTTCCTCGCAAACAAAGGAACGCTTGTCCAGTCGGACGGCGGCACCGGTTGTGCTCAGCGCGCTGCATGATTCGTTTAGTTTGTGGCTGAATCAACATGTGGAGGCGGGCGAAAAAATTGCGCAATTGGTCATTGAGCGCGCGCAATCACGCTTAAAAACCGAAAAACAAATCACCCGCAAAAAGATTACCAGCGGCCCTGCCCTACCCGGCAAACTGGCTGACTGTGTTAGTCAAGATTTGAGCCGCACTGAGCTGTTTATCGTCGAAGGCGAATCCGCAGGTGGCTCCGCCAAACAGGCGCGGGAAAAGGATTTCCAGGCGATTTTGCCGCTCAAGGGCAAAATTTTGAACACTTGGGAAGTGGAAAGCGGTGCCGTGCTGGGTTCGCAAGAAGTACACGACTTGGCCGTCGCGATCGGCATGGACCCAGGCAAAGGCGATTTGAGCGGCCTGCGCTACGGCAAAATTATTATTTTGGCGGATGCGGACTCGGACGGTTTGCACATTGCCACGCTGCTGGCGGCGTTATTTTTGAAGCACTTTCCGGCACTGGTGCAGGCCGGGCATGTCTATGTCGCGATGCCGCCACTATTTCGGGTGGATGTAGGTAAAAAAGTGCATTACGTCATCGACGAGTCCGAGCTGAACGCCCTGTTGGAAAAACTAGCGCGTGACAAAGTGCGCGGCAAACCGGACGTGACGCGTTTCAAAGGCTTAGGTGAAATGAACCCCTCTCAGCTGCGTGAAACCACTATCAATCCAGATTCGAGGAAACTAGTTCAGCTGTATGCGGGCGATGCGGTTTCAACAGCGGAGCTGATGGATATGCTGCTAGCAAAAAAGCGCGCTTCGGATCGCAAAGAATGGCTGGAGCGTAAGGGTGATATGGTTGAAGTCGTGTAATTAAGCAGCAACATTTATAACGGGCGGCTTGGAAGATGCAGATTTTGAAATTTAGAAAACTTATGCCGAGCCTGTTGATTCAGCAAAAGCGTGTCGCAAACTTCAAGCCAATTCTTGCGCACGCCGCGGGGCTAGCTCTTTGTATATGTCTTTTTGCCTGCTCGCCCGACGCGCCCTCACCAAATATAAGCCCTGCTCAGCCCGATCTCATACTGCAATCCGAACTGGCCAGCCCGGCGGCTGTTTTGCCAGAAGTTTTGGCGTATCAAAAGACACTCCACGATAATGCGCTAGTGGCGCTTCCGCTAACACTTTTAGGTGAAGCCGCCACAGCACAACAATTGGCGCTCGCGCATCCGCCGCTTGCAGCACAACTGCAAATGCAGGGTTCTAAGCTGCGCGCCGAGGTGATGGCGGTTTATCCGCTGCGCGTGACTGACGTGACAAGTGATCTTGAAAGCTGCCGAAACAATCGCTGCTATCGCGTGGAAGTGTATGATTTTGCTCGCAATACCACCTTAGTTGGCACTGCTGATTTAACATCAAACAAAATACTGAGCTGGCGTGCGGATGCCGAGCGCCAAGCGGAAGTGCCTGATCGTTTGAAAAATTTAGCGATTGAGTTAGCGCTACGCTCAAATGAAGTCAAAGAGGCGTTGGGCGGCATTGCGCCAAAATTTAGCGATGCGCAAATGGCCAGCACTAAAACTGCACTTAATGGCACCCGCTGCGAACGTTCCAAACACTTATGTGTGGCACCGACCTTTGTGCAGGGCAACATTGCCATTTGGGCCATTGTGGATTTAACTGACTTCAAATTAGTCGGTGTGCAATGGACCAACGTGGGCGAGCGTGCGCCAACTGATTTGGCAGTGCCGTCTTCCGTCGCCATTCCCACCCAGCAAAGCCTAAGCGATGCCGCCATCATGGCGAATTTTTGCGAGCGAAATACCGCCTTAGAACGCCTGGGCTGGAAGTTAGACTACCTGCTGACCTCAAGCGATGGGCTGCAAATTTCCAATGTGAGTTTCCAAGGAAAACCGCTGTTGACGAGTGCAAAACTAGTCGATTGGCACGTCAGTTATTCTGAGCGCGATGGCTTTGGCTACTCAGACGCGGTCGGTTGCCCGACTTTTAGCTCCGCTGCGGTGCTGCCATTTACCGCACCGAGCGTGACTGAAATTATTGAAAATGGTCAAAGCGCCGGCGTAAAACTTGAGCAGGAATTTCGCAGTTTAGGCTGGCCTGGCGCCTGCAACTACAGCTATCGACAAAGTTTTGAGTTCTACGCCGACGGGCGATTTCGCCCAACCGCTGGCTCCATTGGTGCCGGATGCGGCGACGATGGCATGTATCGCCCGGTTATGCGGATCGAGCCTGCAGGCAATGACTGGCACTTCGAGATGCTCAGTAGCAAGCGATTTGTGCCAGTTTTAGAAGAGCGTTACTTTGACGCCAATGGTGCTCTAGATAGCTCAGGCGCACGCTTTCGTCTAAAAAATAAATCCTTTACGTTCCAGATTGAACCCGGGCGCGGACAATTTGAATATGGGCGTGGCGACAATGAATGGGCCTATGTGACGGCCAATAAACCAGGACGCGATGAAGGCAGCTCAGATTTACTCACCATTGGACCGTGCTGCAACAAGGACTTTCGCCAAGGCCCAGAGATTTTCCTTGATGCCAAGCCTGAAGCATTAAATGGCGGCATCGTTTTTTGGTACGTACCACAATTAAAAAACGACACTCGCGACGGCCAAGAATATTGTTGGGCGCGCAATCAAATTGTTGATGGCGTGATCCAGGCACAGACGTTCCCCTGCATTGGCGGCCCAATGTTTAGGCCCATTGCTAATCAAAGCAATCCAAGCGCGCCATGAGCAAGCGCAAAGCTAAGCCTAAGTCGACACAACGCAGCGCCGAAATCGACACGCGCAATAAACTGCCGTCCAAGAGTCAAGCGAAAGTCACACCTGAACAGCATTGGCGCAATTTTCTGGCGCTATCTTTGATCGTGGCATTTTTAGCCATTGCCTACTTGATCACGCCCGGCGAAGAAGAAACACCGTCTAAGCCTAGCTCTAAATCGCTGCTAAGCGCATTTTCCCCGCGTAATGCATGCAAGGCACCGCCAGCGTTCATGCGTAACTTGAGCGCAAATCAAGGTTTTGGCGTAGGCAGCGCCCTAAGCACGTCAGAGCGCGATTTAATCGGTCTTGCCGTGGTGGATTTTGATCCACAAAGCGGCAAACGCTTGCGCGAGTGGCAGCATCCTAGCTGGCGCAACGCCGGAAACTTATCCGCCTTTGCGCTCGATCAGCGCGGCGATATTTATGTTATTCCGGCACCGCGCGTAAATTTATTGGAAAATCCACCCGCGCTACAAAACCGGCTTTATCGGGTCGATGGCAACACGGGCGAGATGACCATAGCGTTGGAATTCCCGGTAGCGGCAGCGGTTGGCCAACGCAACCCGTATGCGGGCTTAGGTTTAAGCTACGACTGCGCGCTGGATAGTCTATTTTTGACCAGCGTTGCCGGTTCCACACCCAGCGTACAGCGTGGCAAAGTATTTCGCATTGCGCTTCGCCCAAGCATCCAGATCGCTTCAACGCTTGCGGGTGTAGATATGTTTGCGGTGGCAAGTGTGGGAAAGGCAGACCATCTTGCACTTTTACTCGGCAGCGCCCGCAGCCCAGAGCTATTGCAAATCGAACTGGATGCAAATGGCAATTTCCCACCCGGTAGGAGCGCTACGCCCCTGCTCAGCATTGCCGGACGCGGCCCAGAGGGAAATGATCGCGCACGTAAAATTGAGCTCACGACCGATGGCACGTTAAGCGTGCGCGGCACCCGCTTTGCCTTTAATTTGGCGCAGCCATCAGCACAAGAGAAGGCCACAAGCTATGTATTCGCCTACGACGCAGGCGCGCAAAGCTATCAATTCCAACGTTGGATAAAATAGCGGCTTGGATAAAGTCGCGGCTTGGATAAAGTCGCGGCTTGGATAAAGTCGCGGCTTGGATAAAGTCGCGGCTTGGATAAAGTAGCGGCTTGGATAAAGTAGCGGCTCGCCAGCGCAATTGCGTGCAACAGCGGCATTGCGTGCGACACTGCGGCAAATTAATCACCAAACGGACTTATCCATGAGCACACATTCTACCCCGGCACATATTTCTGTGGTCAATCATGATGGCACTGTGACGCTAACGATGGAGCGCCCGAATGTGCATAACGCCTTTGATGCTGCATTGATTGCCGAGATGACGAACGCGCTAAACGCATTGGCGCTTGATCCAGGCTGCCGTCATTTAGTGTTGACTGGACGCGGTGCCTCGTTTTCTGCGGGCGCAGACGTGAACTGGATGCAAGCGCAGCTGAACGCGAGCGAGGCCGAAAACGTCGCCGATGCGCGCCGATTGGCGGCACTTATGCGTGCACTGGCATTTTTCCCAAAACCGACGCTGGCGCGGGTCAATGGTGCGGCATTTGGTGGCGGCGTCGGGCTGATTGCCTGTTGCGATATTGCAATTTCAGTCACCGAAGCGCGCTTTGGCCTGACCGAAACTAAACTTGGTTTAGCTCCCGCAGTGATTTCACCCTACGTCATTGATGCCATCGGCACCCGCAATGCGCTGCGTTACTTTCAAACTGCCGAACTATTTGACGCCGCACGCGCGCAATCGCTAGGCTTGATCCATGAAGTCGTGGCGGCGGATCAGTTAGATATTAGCGTTACCGTGCAGCTCAAGCACCTGCGCCAAGCCGGTCCAAACGCGGTGCAGGCGGCAAAAGCACTGGTACACCGGGTAGCGGGCATGAGCATCGAAGATCAAATGTTTGTGGATGAAGAAAATGCCAAGTTGATCGCCAAACTGCGTGTTTCTGCCGAAGGTCAGGAAGGATTGGGTGCCTTTTTAGGCAAGCGACGCGCTAATTGGACCGCTTAGGAGCGCCATTTTATGCAGCCAACGCCCAATATCAGCGAAGCGCAGGTCTACAGCCACGTTCGCCAGCTACTAAACGATCATGAAAAAATGCTGGCCGATCGCGCGCGCAACGAGGCGTTTTATCAAGCCTTGGCGCATCAAGTTACAAGCGATTCTGTCGTTTTGGATATCGGGGCTGGGTTTGGGGTGTGGGCGATTACTGCGGCGCGCTTAGGCGCAAAGCAGGTGGTTGCTATTGAAAGCAATGAATTGCTGATCGGCGTAATCAAAAAAATCGCACGCGAATGCGGCGTTGCGGACCGGGTGCAGCCCGTTTTTGGCTATTCCACTGAGCTATCGCTAGCGCGTGAATTTGACATTGTTATCAGTGAAACGATTGGTTTTGATGGATTCGATGAGGCGATCGTTAAAATCATGAGCGACGCGCGCAGCCGATTTTTAAAACCCGGCGGTGTGCTGATTCCAGAGACCGTATCGCTGCACTGCGCGCCTGCGCACTTTAAACCCCGCAGCGATGACTTACCGGCCGGGATGCCACTCGACTTCCTTTATTTCACAGCGCTCAATCAGCATGCGCCGGTGCGGCTAGCTAAAAAATCTGACGTGCGAATTTTAGCTAAGCCCAAACGCCTAATCAACGCAGATTTGTATCAAGCAATAGAACCGTTTGATCTAACGAATATGCGGGCGAAGTGGGCGTTTCCAGATGACGAGGTGCATGCGAGCGCCATCAATTGTTTCGTCGTTTGGGTTGAATCGCGCTTGAGCGCGGGCGTGCACTTGAGCACGCGCAAAACCACAAGCTGGACCCCGCTGGTGTATCGGTTTGATGCTCAGCAGCAAAACATTCGACAAGTCGAATTCAGCCTCGGCTTTACGCCCGCAACCGTGCATTGGGACGTCGCGTTAAGCGGTGCGGATGGCTTGGTGACACGCAACTACGCGCCGAAAACTGCGGCCAAGCAAATTTTGCTGGATCTAGCGCAAAGCGGCGACCCGGTTTCTTTGGCGGGTCAAGGTTTGGCAAGCTTTATTTTGCGGGATGCATAGCTTAAGCGCAGCAATGCCAATACGTTAAGCATGCATCCAGGCATCTCAGGCTGCCGCTGACTAGGATGGACAAGCGCTACTCCGCAGCGCTTATTCCGCTGACTTACTCCTGCCAATGCAACCACCGCCTTTTAAGGCCTCGCGATGGAACGCAGCATCGCTTCGCGCAAGATTGCATTCATTCGGGTCTGATAACCCTTGCCTTGATTCTTCAACCATGCCAGCACGTCCGAATCAAGACGCACTGAGGCGTGTGTCTTGACCGGCTTGAAAAACGGATTGGGAACAGCGCGCGCCCAAAATGCTTCGTCCAGCGGCGGAATGTCGCTGAAGTCGATCTCACTATCTGGCATTTCTGCCAAAGCCTTGAGTTCTGCCCAACGTTGTTTAGGCAGTGGCGGCAACTCGCTTTGCTTGTACCTAACCATGTTCATAAAGCCTCCGTTCTTTTCGATCCACTCGACGGGCTGATGATTGGTACCACTTCAATGCAATCGTCTTCAAAACGCACTGTGTGCGCCACCAATATCAGCAAGCAACCGCTCACCATACCGATGGTTTGCCAGCGCTGTTCGCCGTTCTCTATTCGATCTTGCTCCGACACAGCAAACGGGTCGTCGAAGGCCAGCGCGGCTTCCTTGAATCGGATGCCATGCTTGCGGAAGTTGATTTCCGCCTTTTTATCGTCCCATTCGAAACATCGCTCCATGCGAATATTGGAGCACTATTATGTATATACAAATTCCGTAAAGTCAGTAAAAAATTTAAAGTCAATTCGGTTCACCGCCATGCATCCTTAACGCCCAAAGCGCCAGAACCACCAAAACAATCTCTACACACAACGCAAACACCAAAAATGTCGTGTGCGTGCCGCTGAGCGCCATCGCAATCGCGCGCACGCTGCCGATACCGGCGAAACAGGCGGCCACGAGCACCAAACCCGGCTCGCGCCAGTGCGGCTTGAGTGCGCACGCGCTCATCAGTAATCCAAGCGCAATTTCCGCACCGCCATAAAAAGCGCGCGCTTCGGTAATTGCTTCGCTGGTGCTGAGCACAAAGCCAAGCGGGCCGAGTAAGCCAACCGGGTCGAATGCCGCCATGACGCCAAATGCCAAAAGCTGCAAACCCGCCAACAACAACACAATGACTGCAAACATCGATGTTTTCTCCTTAAACTGACGGCATTACTAAACGCAAATCAAATCGCTTTTGCCACAGCTTTGCTTTTATCATGTGCGCCCAACGTCAACTCTTTCACGGCAGCACTTATTTCAACGCCCAACGTACCGCTTTCCGACGACGACGTCGCCGAATTTGCCAAAATCGGCATGCCAGACGCACGTATACACCACGCGCCGCTGCCCAATTTACGCCTAGCCCGCATTATTGAGCAACACCGTTCGGGGTTTATGCTCAGCGATGGCGCAAAAACTTTCACCGCCCAAGCGCATCCTAAACTCAAACAATTGAAAGCTGCTTTGCGGCCCGCAGTAGGGGATTTTGTTTGGGTGGATCATAAATTGCAGATGTTCGCGCACCGGCTTGCGCGCACGAGCGAGCTCAAACGCGCGGC
>Ga0105044_10002391_pt1 | contig 25567 bp, 23 predicted proteins | sample MAT01_FD_78092 | JGI IMG/M metagenome (GOLD analysis project Ga0105044, IMG submission 78092) | Freshwater microbial communities from Lake Fryxell liftoff mats and glacier meltwater in Antarctica - MAT-01 | ecosystem: Environmental > Aquatic > Freshwater > Ice > Liftoff microbial mat | place... | reverse complement strand
GTCCGCCCAACTCTGGCGGCAGCACGGTCCGGGCCAGCCTGCGGCGCTCTGCCGCTTCGGCCAGCGCGCGGGCCGCGGCCGAGGAAAGGTCGGGTGGCGGCAGGTCGGGGGCGGGCAGGTCGGGGGCGGGCAGATCGGGTGGCGGCAGATCGGGTGGTGGCGCGGGCAGGTCCTGCGGATCGGTCATCATGGCTTCCTTTATCCTGCGACCTGATATAGGCGCTCGAACCTGATCGGGAAAGGCGGCAGAATGGCAGTGGCAGGCACGGCGCGGCACGGGGCGTTGGCCCTTCTGAACGCGGTTCTGGGCGAAGGGGCGATGCTGGCACCTTTGCTGGTCGACCCCGGACCGCTCTCCGGTCTGCCGGGGCCGGACCGCGCCCGGGCGCAGCGGCTGGCGCTCAGCGTGCTGCGCCAGATCGGCCCGGCCGACCGGGTTCTGGCGGCCCACCTGCGCAAGACGCCCCCGCTGGCGGTAAGCAACATCCTGCGGCTGGCTGTCGTGGAACTGGCGATGGGGGGGGCGGCACACGGGGTGGTTCACGCGGCCGTGGCCATTGCCAAGGCCGGGCGGCACACCCGGCACCTGGCGGCGCTGGTCAATGCCGTGCTGCGCGCGCTGCCCGAGGCCCCGCTGGCCGGCCAGCCGGTGCAGCACCTGCCGCGCTGGCTGCGTCAGCCGCTGGTGCATGCCTATGGGCGCGACGCGGTGGCCGCAATCGAGGCGGTGCAGGCACGCCCGGCCCCGCTCGACCTGACGGTGCGGCCGGGGGCTGTCGCACCGGACGGCGTCACCCTGCCCAACGGCAGCCTGCGTCTGACCGACCCCGGGCAGGTCTCGGCGCTCGCCGGTTTTGCCGAGGGTGGCTGGTGGGTGCAGGATGCCGCCGCAAGCCTCGCGGTGCCGCTGCTCGCCCCGCGCCCGGGCGAGCGGGTGCTCGACCTTTGCGCCGCTCCCGGTGGCAAGACCCTGCAACTGGCAGCGGCAGGATCGCGGGTCACGGCGGTCGATCTTTCGGCCCCGCGCATGGCGCGCGTCGCCGAAAACCTGGCTCGCTGCCGACTGTCTGCCGAACTGGTGGTTGCCGACGCGCTGCATTGGCAGCCCGAAGCGCGGTTCGACGCCATTCTGCTGGACCCGCCCTGTTCGGCCAGCGGCACCATCCGCCGCCATCCCGACCTGCCCTTCGTCAAGTCCGAAGCCGACCTTCCCGACCTGATCGCGCTGCAGACAGCGCTGATCGACCGGGCGCTGACGCTGCTGGCCCCGGACGGCCGGCTGGTGGTCTGCACCTGTTCGCTCTTGCCGCAAGAGGGCGAGGCGCAGCTTTCCGCGTCCTTCGCCCGCCACCCGGGTCTGCACGCCGCGCGCCCGGCCCTTGCGGGCGTGGACCCCGGCTGGATCACCCCGGAGGGCGGTTTGCGGCTGCGCCCGGACTATTGGGCCGACCTCGGCGGGATGGACGGGTTCTTCGTGGCCCGGCTGGAGCCGAGCGTGCGGTAATAGACCCAATCGGGCAGGAAATTCGCACCGCGAAACAGCCAGCTGAAAGCACGCGGAAAGTTGGCCTTGAAGGCGTCCCGGTTCATCAGGGCGAAAATCGCCGCCGCCGCCTGTTCGGGTTCCATCAGCATCGGCATGGCGAAGTCGTTCTTGGCGGTCAGCCGGGTGCGGATGAACCCGGGATTGGCCAATTGCACCCGCACACCGGTGCCCCGCAAGTCGCAATACATCGACTCTGCCAGCGCCATGACCCCGGCCTTGGACGCGGCATAGCCGATCGCCCCCGGCAACCCGCGAAACCCCGACAGCGAGCCTGTGATCACCACATGACCCGCCCCCCGCGCCACCATCCCGGGCACGACAACGCCCATAACCCGCGCGCAGCCGGTGAAATTCACATCGCACATCGCCTCGACCGCGCCTGCATCCCACGCCTGCGCCGCCATCGGCGTGTAAACCCCGGCGAGGAAAACCACGCCATCCACCGGCCCGACCTCGGCTGCCGCCGCCTTGACCGATGCGGCATCCGCCACGTCGCACACCACTGCCCGCGCGGGACGAACCAGCGTTGCCGCCGCCACCGCCAGCCGGTCCCCCGACCGGGCCGACAAGACCAGATCCGCCCCCGCCCGGGCCATCACCTGTGCCAGCGCCAACCCCAGCCCCTCGGACGCGCCGACCGGCCAGTACCGTTTGCCCGCCCAGATCACGCAGGCACCCGCCGCATCGTGGCGACCAGTTCGGCCACCTTGATCCCGAACTTGCGAAACTGGCTGCGGTTCATGATCGTGCCGTTCTCCATCAGATACATCCAGTCGACCACGTCGAGCACATGACCGCCAGCCTCGGGGGCCAGCCGGATACGATAGCGCATCTCGACCGCCGGCCCCTCGGCGCGTCCGACGCCCTGCCCCACCACATCGGGCGCTTCGGCGGCAATCGAACCGTCATTGCCCAGATGCAGCGTCCATTGCCGATCCTGCACCAGACCGCCGTCATAGCGGAAATGCTCGGTCAGGATGCCGGTGTTGCCGGTCCAGACCCCCTCCATCTCGGCCACGAAACGCGACGAGACACGCCCCATCGGCCCGTAGACCACACCTTCGCACAGGATCGGCCCAGCCAGATGGGTGCGCGGATCAAAGCGCGGTCCCTTGCCCGCAAAATCGGCCGGGCGTTGCGTGGCAAAGCCTGAGAGCCGGGATTTGATCAGGATCAGGGCGCAGACCACCAGCAGCGCCAGCAGCGCGGACAAGACAGGTGACATCGCTTATTCCTCGGTGTTCGGGCTGGCGGCCAGCAGGGCAATCGCCAACAGTTTCAGGGTACAGGGCAGCACGGCATAGGCGGCGGTCAACCAGCGCAATGCCTCGGGCGTATTGCCGGGGCCGGCGGCGAACCCGGCCGATTGCAGCGCGGGCAGCAGCGCGCCCGCCGCGAACGCGAGCGACAGTTTCGAGGCAAAGTTCCACAATCCGAACCCTGCCGCCTCGCCGCCTTGCGCCATTTGGCCAAGCCTGCGGGCAAACATCGCGGGCAGCAGCACCATGTCTGCCCCCAGAGCCGCGCCCGACAGGACGCAGATCGCGGCAAACGCCACAAGATCGCCCGCGCCCAGAAAGGCCGCCCCGAAGAACGACCCGATGGCCAGCACCATCCCCCCCATCAGGGCCCGGCGCGCGCCATACCGCGCGGCAAGGTTGCTCCACACCGGGGCACTGACCCCGGCGGCGACGAAAAACATCACGAGGAGCGGCCCGGCAAAGGCCGGAGCCTCCAGCCGGCTTTCGACAAAGAACAAGAACAGGGTCGAGGTGATCGCCACCGGCACCGCATTGACGAACGACAGCGTCAACAGCCCGCGTGCCTGGCGGTCGGCCAGTGCGGGGCGAAATGCGGCCCAGACGGCGGATGAGGACGTGTCGGCAGGCGACGGCACAGCCGCACCCGGCGGCAATGGGGGGCGGGCGCTCCATTGTCCGGCCATTGCCCCCACCGCCGCAAGCGTCAGCACCGCAAATCCCGCCGCAAAGACCGAGAATCCGCCCAGCAGCGCCGGGGTCACCGCGGCCACAGTCACCCCGGCCAGTGCCCCGCCTTCGCGCCACCCGGCCAGGCGCAAGTGCCCGCCCTGCCCCAGAGTGGCGGCCTTGGCAACGCCTTGCGCGTAAAACACGATCGTCAGGTAGGAATAGGCGGTGAACACCCCCGCCAACGTCAGGGCAAACCACACCAACGGCGGCACCGGGGGCACCACCGCAAACAGACCGATCATCGAGACGGCCATCACCACCGCCGCCACGACAACCCAGACCCCGCGATGTGCCCGGCCCTTTTCGGCCAGCCAGCCCAGGACGGGGTCCTGCACCACGTCGAACAGCCGCAATCCCGCCAGCACCAGCCCCAACGCCGCCAGCCCGACGCCGTACTGATCGACATAGGCCTTGGGCGCGTTGATGTAGATCGGCAGTCCCGCCGCCGCCAACATCGCCCCGAACAGCGACCAGCGCGCCAGACCGGGGGATGCGCCGGTCACCGCGAAACCTCGTCCACCGGCGGCACCGGTCGCGGGCGATACCGCGCGCCCTTGATCGCCAACCGGATCGCCTGCCAGTGGATCAGCGCCAGTACCCGCCGCGACCCGAACGGGCGGCGCAGACAGGCCCGCAGAATGGAGGCATTGCTCAGCGGTGCCAGCGGCCCGGTCAGCGTGGCATAGACCCCCGCTTCGGCATTGCTGTGGTCGATCCAGATGCCGATGCGGTCGGCCCGGATATCAAAGCGGAACACATAGTCGCCCGTAGCCGGCTGGAATGGCGAGACGTGCAGGATCTTCTGCGCCGACACGCGGTCGGACGGGGTGATGACGCCCAGGTCTTCGCGGTGACAAAGATAGGAATGCCGGTCGCCAAAGGTATTCGAGACTTCGGCCACCACCACCCGCAATCCGCCCGCCGCGTCGCGACACAGCCAGAACGACACCGGGTTGAACACATGCCCCAAAACCCGCGGTTGCGCCAGCAACTCGATCTTCGCGGGCGCCGCGAGGCCCGCCGCCGCCAGTACCTCGCGCACCCAATGCACACCCCGCCCCTCTCCGGGCGCCCCGCCGTGATCGCGGTCCCACAACGCGGTCAGATTGGCAGCGTTGCGGCTGAACAGGCGCGGCCCGGTGGCGGTTTCAGGGTCAAGCAGCACGTAGTCCACTCTGTAGGAAAAGCTGTTGTAAACCGCACCCTTGCGGCCATGAAAGGTCTTGCCCTGCAGATGCGCGACCGCTGTCATGCCACCGCCTGCGCCGCATCCGCCGCCGCTGTGCGGCTGCGCAGCGCATCGACCACATCGACCGCGCTGGCAAAGCCGTCTTCATGAAAACCGTGCCGCATCCATGCCCCGCAGAACCAGGTATTCGCTGTGCCGTTCATCGCCCGGACCTGCCGCTGGGCGCCCAGCATGGCCAGATCATAGACCGGATGGCGGAATGTCACCGTATCATGGATCAACTCGTCACGGATCGCACGCGGCGCGTTCAGGGTGACGAACAGCGGGTCGTCCTGCGGGATGGGTTGCAGGGAATTCATCCAGTAGGTCAGGTGGATGCAATCCGTGGCGTCCCCTGCCGCATGCGCATAGACCCACGAGGCCCAGGCCCGCCGGGATCTGGGCATCATCGCCGTGTCGGCATGCAGGACGGCGGTGTTGGGCTGATAGCGCACCGCACTCAGGGCGCGGCGTTCGGCCGGGCTCGGGTCCGCCAGCAGGGTCAGCGTGTCATCGGCATGCGTCGCGAACACCACGTCGTCGAACAACTCGGCCTCGCCGCCCGACGCGCGCACCGTCACGCCGCCTTGCACCCGCCAGACGCCTTGCACCGCAGCCCCCAGCCGCAGGTCCACCCCCTGCCCGACCATGGCCGCCTGCAACCGTCGGACATATTCGACCGACCCGCCTTGCACCGTATACCACTGATGCTGGTTTCTGGCGCTCAGCAGCGCATGGTTGTCGAAGAACCGCAGCATGGTCTGCGCCGGAAAATCGAGAATGCCCTGTGACGGGGTCGACCAGATCGCCCCCGACATCGGCAACAGATAATACTCGCGGAACCACTCGCCGCTGCCCAGCCGCACCAGCAGATCGCGCACGGTCATCGCCGGATCGTCGGCCAGCCGCAGCGCGTGCGCGTTGAAATTCAGGATGTCGCGGATCATCCGGGCAAACCGCGGGCGGGCGAGGTTCCGACGTTGGGCGAACACGGAATTGAGGTCTTTCAACCCGTATTCCAGCCACCCGCCGTTGATCGACGCGCCAAAGCTCATGTTGCTTTTGGCCGTCGGCACCCCCAGCTTTTCGAACAGCCGCACCAGATGCGGGTAGTTCACCCGGTTGAACACGATGAACCCGGTATCCACCGGTTGATCGCCCCGCTTGCCCGCCAGTCTGGTGCGCGCGTGCCCGCCCAGCCGGCCCTCGGCCTCGAACAGCACCACGGCATTGTCTTCGGCCAAGAGATGCGCCGCCGCCATCCCCGAAATCCCCCCCCCGATCACAGCAATCCGGCGCGGTGGGGCAGCAGGGGTTTCAAACGGCATGGAGCGGTCCTTGTGACTTGGATGCACGGATTACGCCGCGCCACCGGCTTCGGATCAAAGCATTTGTTGCGGGGCGGTGATCCAACCTGTCCAACGGGGCGTATTTGCACCATGTTAACGGATATCGCCCCGGCAGGGAAAACCCATGCGACAATCGGCAGGCCGCGCCATGCTGCGCCTGCGATGCGTTCGGTGCCGCCCGGGGGAAAGGTTTTCGTGACGCTCGAACAGGCAGAGACGGATTGGGTTGCGCTGATGTGCCGGGTTCGGGATGCGCAGGACAAAGTGGCGTTTGCCGCGTTGTTCCGGCATTTCGCGCCGCGCATCAAGGCATTTCTGATGAAGTCCGGGGCCAGCGCCGCACTGGCCGAAGAATGCGCGCAGGACGTGATGGCAACGCTGTGGCAGAAGGCGGGGCAGTTCGATCCGGCCCGCGCCTCGGTGGCGACATGGGTGTTCACGATTGCGCGCAACCGGCGGATCGACGCCCTGCGCCGCGCGCGCCGGCCCGAGCCGGAAGCGGTGGTCTGGGGGCCCGAGTCCGAGCCGGATCAGGCCGATGTCTATGCGGTGGCGCAGGAAAACCGCCGCCTCGGGGTTGCCATGGCAGCCCTGCCCGAAAAGCAGCGCGCCCTGATCGAACGCGCCTACTACGGCGATCTCACGCATTCCGAGATCGCGCTTGAAACCGGTCTGCCGCTCGGCACGATCAAATCCCGGATCCGACTGGCGCTGGAACGGTTGCGCCATCAGATGAGTTGAAGGCAGCCCTGCACGATGACAATCCGCCACCACCTTTCCGAACCCTTGCTGATGGCCTATGCAGCCGGGTCCCTGCCCGAAGCCTTTGCGCTGGTGGCAGCCAGCCATCTGTCGATGTGCGACGACTGCCGCGCGGCGCTTGCGGGCTACGAAGCGGTCGGCGGAGCGGTGCTCGAGGCGGGGGATGCGGTCGAGATCAGCGATGCCGGCCTGATCGCCACGCTGGCCCGGCTGGGTACCCCGGAGCCCCGTTCGCCGATGCCGGTGCGGCGTGCCCTCATCCTGCCTGTACCCCTGCACGACTATGTCGGCGGCGATCTGGCAGCCGTGAAATGGCGGCCGATCGGCATGGGGGTGCGGCAGTCGATCCTGGCGACCACCGGCGGCTGTTCGGCGCGGTTACTGTACATTCCGGCAGGGCAATCGGTGCCCGATCACGGTCACCGCGGGCTGGAACTGACATTGGTGCTGCAAGGCGCGTTCTGCGACGCCACCGACCGGTTCGGCCGGGGCGACATGGAAATCGCGACCGAGGCGTTGCAGCATGCTCCGGTCGCCGAAGCCGGACAGGACTGCATCTGTCTGGCCGCGACCGATGCCCGACTGCGGTTTACCGGTGTGGTCCCGCGTCTGATGCAAGGCTTCTTGCGGATCTGAACCCGCTCCGGTCGGTTCAGGTACCAAGGATCCAGACCGCCTTTCGGTCGGCCCGGCGGCCGTTCGACAGGGTAGCCGGCATCGTACAGGCATCGGGCGGCAGCGCCTTGAGCCCGATGTCATGCAACTGAATCTAGCCGAACGCCTCGCGGGTCTGCCTGTTCGACAAGATATGTTGCGCGGACAATACGTTGCCCGACAGTTTTTCACTATTGGCCTGCGCCCGGTCGATGGTTTCCGGCGGCTGCTGCAATTCGCCCAGATTACGGGCGGTGCGGGTGGATGCGCCGGACAGGTTTTCGCCCATCGCCCACGATACTTCGGTTTTCCGCGCCTCCATCACCGGCAGCATCGCGGGCTGGCTGACCGCCAGCGCCCTGGAGACATGGTGCAGCCCGCCGGCCAGCCGCTCCTTTCCGTCCGACAGTGCCTGCACCCGCTGCCCGAGCCAGCCCATCATGCGACAAAGGGGGTGACCAGCGCCACCGCCCGTCCCGCGCCGCGCAGGGTCAACAGCAACAGCCCCAGCACCACCAAAGCCGCCTCGCCGATCAGCGCAACTTCGGGCGCATCCTCGCACAGGGAGTACCGGACCGGGCGATCATCGCCGCCCGAACAGCCGTTCGATATCGTGCAGCGACAGTTCCACATGGGTCGGCCGCCCGTGGTTGCACTGGCCCGACAGCGGCGTCGCCTCCATCTCGCGCAGCAAGGCGTTCATTTCCTCGGCCCGCAAGGACCGGCCCGCCCGCACCGAACCGTGGCACGCAATGCGCGACAGCACCGCCTCAATCCGCCCCTGCACCAGCCCCGACGCCCCGTGATCGGCCAACACGTCCAGCACATCGGCCACCAGCGCCGCCGCATCGACCTGCCCCAGCACCGCCGGCACCTCGCGCACCGCTACGGCCGAGCCGCCGAACGGCTCGATGCTCAGGCCGAGCGCCGCCAGCGCCGGGGCGGCCTCGAGCAGGCGGGCGGCGTCGCCGGGCGACAGGTCCACAATCTCGGGGATCAGCAAGGCCTGAGCGGCGATGCCCGCCCCGGCCATCTGGCGCTTCAGACGTTCATAGACCAGCCGTTCATCGGCGGCATGCTGATCGACGATGACAATTCCCTTGGCGGTCTGTGCGATGATGTAGGTTCCGTGCAGTTGCGCGCGCGCCGCCCCCAAGGGGCGGTCGAAGCCGTCGATCGCAGGCTCTACCCGTGCCGCCGGAGCCTCGGCGAACCCGGGGGCCTGCAAGGCATGGCTGCGGGTCAGCGCCGCACTGGAGGGACGGTCCATCTGATACACCCGCGCGGCAGGGCGAAAGGCCGCGAGTGTGGCCGTGGACACGGTCGAGGACGCCCGTTGCGCCCCTGCCGCCAGCACCTCGCGCAAGCCCGACACGATCAGGCCCCGAACGGTCTGGGGTTCGCGAAACCGGACTTCGGATTTTGCGGGGTGCACGTTCACGTCGACAAAAGCCGGGTCGCAGGTCAGGTTGATCACCGCCGCCGGATGCCGGTCGCGGCTCAACACGTCGAAATACGCCGCCCGCAGCGCACCAAGCAGCATCCGGTCCAGCACGGGCCGCCCGTTGACGCAGAAAAACTGCGCGACCGACGACGCACGGGCATAGGTCGGCAAACCGGCATGCCCCAGCATCCGCACCCCCTCGCGCGTCACATCGACGGCGAGGGCGTTGTCGGTGAATTCCGCCCCGAGGATCTGGGTCAACCGGCCCTTCAAGGCCTCAAGATACCCGCCGCCCACCGGATCGGCGCGCAGCATCACCCGCCCGCCGTCGTCCCCCGTCACATCGCGCAAGGCAAACCCGACGCCCGGTTCCGCCATCGCCAGCCGCCGCACCACATCTGAAATCGCTTGCGCCTCGGCGCGGTCGCTGCGCAGGAACTTCAGCCGCGCCGGGGTTGCATAAAAGAGGTCGCGCAACTCGACCACGGTGCCGCGCGCCAGTGCCGCGGGCCGAACCTCGCCGATCCGCCCGCCGGTGACCGCCAACGTCACCGCCTCACCCGCCGCCACGCGCGAGGTCAGCACCAACCGGCCAACCGCGCCGAGCGATGGCAACGCCTCGCCCCGAAAGCCGAAGGAATGGATCGCCAACAGGTCGGACCCGTCGATCTTGGAAGTGGCATGCCGCGACACGGCCAGCGGCAGATCGCCGGCCGTCATTCCGCAACCGTCATCGGTGACCCGGATCAGCGTCTTGCCGCCGCCGGCATAGTCGATCGCAATCCGGGTGGCCCCGGCATCGAGCGCGTTCTCGACCAGTTCCTTGACGGCCGAGGCGGGGCGTTCCACCACTTCGCCGGCGGCGATCCGGTTGATCGCGGCCTCGTCGAGTTGACGGATCACGGGCCGACTGTCGGGACCGGCTATCTTGGGGACAGGGATGTTCATACCACCATCCCTAGCAGGCACCAACAGATTTGGCTACCTTCTCATTCCGTCGCGATCACACCTTCGGGCTGCCCGACCACGACAAAGAACAACTCGTCCGGCGTGAAAAGCTCGGCCGCGACCCGCTGGATATCCGCCATGGTAACCGCCTCTACCCGGGCGTTGCGCGTGGCCGGATAGTCGGGGGTCAGCCCGATGGACTGCATGCCGACCAGAATCGTGGCAATCGCGGCATTGCCGTCAAAGCGCAGGGCATAAGACCCGGTCAGAAAGGTCTTGGCGCCGGACAGTTCGGCCTCGCTGACCCCGTTGGCCGCGATCGTCGCCCATTCGGCGCGGACCACGGCGATCGCCTCGGCCACCTTGTCATTCGCGCTTTCGAACTGGCCGACCAGAACTTCGGCATGGTCGTAGCTCGCAAGTCCCGTGCCCACGCCATAGGTCAACCCACGCTTTTCGCGCACCTCGGTCATCAACCGCGCGCCAAATCGCCCGCCGCCGAGAATCTCGTTCAGCAAGACGGCGGCAAAGTAATCGGGGTCTTCGAACCGCATGCCCTTCTGGCTGAACCGGACGACCGACTGCGGGCCGGGAAAGTCCTGCACCACCAGACCGCCGAGGGCCTGATACGCGGCGCGCCCCGGCTGCGGGGCCCCGGTCGCGGGCAGGCCGCCCAGCACTTCGTCGAGCACCGCGCCCAGTTCCGCCGCCGTGATGTCGCCTGCTGCCGCAACCGTGATTTGGTCGCGCGCCAGCGCGCCGCGATGCGCGGCCACGATGTCGTCACGGGTCAGGGCGGTGACGCTGGCAATCGTGCCATCACCGGACGAGCCGTAGGGATGGTCCCCGAAACTGCGCGCCGACATCAGGCGGGCAGCGAGGGTGGAGGCGTCCTTTTCATCGCCGCGCAGTCCGGTCAGCACCTGACCGCGGACCCGTTCGACCGCATCGGCGTCGAACCGCGGCACGACCAGCGCCTGTCGCAGCAGGGCCAGCGCCGGTTCGCGGTTTTCGGTCAGAAAGCGCGCTGAAACGCTCACCTCGTCATCGCCCGGCGAAAAGCGGAAACTCGCCGCCAGATCGTCGCGCGCGGCGGCAAAGCCCTGGGCATCCAGATCGCCCGCGCCTTCCTCGATCAGCGCGGTCATCAGATTGACCGCGCCGCGTTTGCCGGGTGCATCCAGACTTGTGCCGCCGCGAAACCGGATTTCCAGAGCGGTGAACGGGATGTCGTGCGACTCCACCAGCCAGGCGGTGATGCCGCCGGGCGAGGTGACGGTCTGGATGGCAATCTCGGCCCGCAGCGGAAGGGCCCAGAGTGGACCGGCGAGCGCCAGCAGGAAAAAAACGAACCGGCCCATCATGGCAATACTCCTTCGGGCGCGGTCAGCCAGGCGGTGACGGCATTGTTGCGGTTCAGAACCTTCCGCGCCGCGGCCATCACCTCGTCAGCCGCCACCGCTTGCAAGAGATCGGGCCAGGCCTGCACGTCGGCAACGCTCAACCCAACGGCCAGTGCTGCGCCATAGTCTTGCGCCAGCGACTGCACGTTGTCGCGGCCATAGACCTCGTCGGCCCGGATCCGGGTCTTGATCCGGGCGAAATCGGCGGGGTCGATCCCGGTGTCGAGGAACCTGGCCAGCACGGTGTCCAGCGCCGCCTCGGCCTCGGTCAGACTGACTCCGGGCTGCGGCAGCACCGCGAAGTTGAACGTGTCGGGGTCGACTGTGGTGGGGTTGTAGAACGCCTGCGAAAACACCGCCACCTGGGCATCGAACTGCAGGGCGCGCGGCAGAACCGCAGTGGTGGGCGATCCGCCAAGCACCTCGGCCAGCAACACGAGCGCCGCTGCGGTACGCTGATCGCCGGGGTTCCGCTCGGACGCCAGATAGCTGCGCATCATGTAGGGTTCCGACACCCGCGCATCCGACATCACCAGCCGCCGCTCCGCCAATTGCGGCGGCTCTTGCGGGCGGATGCGCGGCCTGATCAGGTCCGAGGGGGCGACCGGGCCGTAGTACTTTTCAGCGAGCGCGAGCACCGCTGCCGGGTCGACATCACCGGCCACGACCAGAACAGCGTTGTTCGGCGCATAATTGGCACGGTAAAATTCCAGCGCATCCTGCCGCGACAGCGCCGCCATCTCGTGCCGCCAGCCGATTACCGGCACGCCGTAGGGATGGTTCAGGTATTGCGCCGCTGCCACCTGCTCGTTCAGCAGGGCGCCGGGGGAACTGTCGGTGCGCTGGTTGCGTTCTTCCAGAATCACCTGGCGTTCGGTCGTCACATCCTCTTCGGTCAGCACGAGGTCGCGCATCCGGTCGGCCTCCATCCGCATCAGCAGGTCCAGCCGGTCGGCGGCAACGCGCTGGTGATACGCGGTGTAATCGAAACTGGTAAAGGCGTTGTCCTTGCCGCCCTGCGCCGACACCGCATCGGAAAAGGCGCCCGCCGCCATGTCGTCGGTCGCCTTGAACATCAGATGTTCCAGAAAATGCGCGATGCCGGACCGGCCCGGAGGTTCATCGGCCGAGCCGATACGATACCACACCATCTGAACCACGACCGGCGCGCGGTGATCCTCGATCACCACGATGTCCATTCCGTTGTCCAGCCGGAACGTGCTGACCGGCTCGCCAGAACCGGGCCCCGCCAGCCAGACGGTCGCGGCAAGGCCAAGGCCCATCTTTCGCAGCATCGGTGATCTCCCTCAAGGTGCAGACATCAAGCTACGGTGCCTGATCGGGGATGCAAGGCCGGGAAACGGCCTTGTGACCTATTCGCCGTCCTCGCGCGGTGGCGCAGAGGGGGTGCGGGCCCCCGCCCGGCGCCAGCGTTCGAGTTCGGCATGCTGGTCCAGCGACTGTCTTTCATAGGCGCGGTAATAGACATTCAGATCGAACAGCCTTTCCAGCACGCGACCGTCGTTCTTTTCGCGGAACCGCAGATCCTCGGCGGCCAGCGTGCCGCGCACATCGGCCATCACGCCATACCGCGCGGCATGGTTGGCAAGCCCGGCATCGCCCGCCGGGATGCCGCCGGCCGCAGCGGGGCTGCCGCCGAGGGCCACGATCGCGTCGGCCCTCGGATCGGGGTCGGTCAGGTTGCCGCCGCCGGGGGTCGGGTCGGGCAAGGCGGCCAAATCTTCGGGCAGTTCCAGCGGCTTGGCCGGCAGGATCGCGAATTCGTCCGGGCCGTTGGTGTCGGACCGCAGGTTCATCAATTGCGGGCCACGGTCATTTCCGCCGCAGGACGGCAGCACGACAAGAGCAGCAACCGCCAGCGCCAGACCCACCCGAACCCCCCGCATCCACATCTCCGCCGTTCCCCGTTCCGCCCATGTCTTAGCGCAATCGCCCGCTGCCGTCACGGGGTCTTTCGCCGGGGAGGCCGGCCCTTGCCATCGCCACCCGAAAACAGCACCAGCCCCAAGGCCCCGGCAAAGATCGCGATGTCGGCGACGTTGAAGGCATACGGATTCTCGATCCCGCAGCACGACATGTTCAGAAAGTCGGCCACCGCACCATAGGCCACCCGGTCCACCACGTTGCCCAAGGCGCCCCCGATCAGCAGCCCTGCCGCACCCTGGGCCCAGCGCCCTGCGCCCTCGCGCCGCACCCACAGCCAGACCCAGACCGAGATGGCCAGTGCAACGGCGATCAGCACCCACCGCATCGCCTCGACGTTGCTGGTCAGCAGACCAAAGTTCACGCCTCGGTTCCACGCCATGCGGAACACCAGAAACGGCGGCGCCACGTCGATCTCGCCGCGTTCGATCAGGTTCAGGCCGAACACCACAGCCAGTTTGCTGGCCTGGTCGAGCGCAAAGGTGACAAGGGCGGTCAGTGTCAGGGTTCGCATGGTCCGGGTTCGCACGGTCAGGGTTCGCATGGTCAGTGCCGGAAATGCCGCTGGCCGGTGAACAGCATGGCCAGACCCGCAGCATCGGCTGCGGCGATCACTTCGGCGTCGCGCATCGACCCGCCGGGCTGGATCACCGCCGTGGCCCCGGCCTCGGCGGCGGCCAGCAGACCATCGGCGAACGGAAAGAACGCGTCCGACGCCACGACCGAGCCCTGGGTGCGCGGCGTGGCCAGGCCCAGCACATCCGCCATGTCGGCGCTTTTCAGCGCCGCAATGCGGGTGCTGTCGATCCGGCTGGCCTGGCCCGCCCCGATGCCCACGGTCGCCCCGTCACGCACATAGACAATCGCGTTCGACCTGACATGCTTGGCGACTTTCCAGGCAAACAGCAGGTCCGACACCTCTTCGGGTGTCGGCGCGCGCTGTGTCACCAGTGTCAGGTCGGACGCCCCCTTGGAACCGGTGTCGCGATCCTGCACCAGAAAGCCGCCCGCAACCTGCCGGAACACCAGACCCGCCGCCCGCGCATCGGGCAGACTGTCCGTGGTCAGCAGACGCAGGCTCTTGCTGGCGGCAAACACCGCGCGTGCGGCATCATCGGCACCGGGGGCAATCACCACTTCGGTGAAGATCTTCACGATTTCTTCGGCGGTCGCGGCATCAACCGGCTGGTTGAGGGCGACGATCCCGCCGAAGGCCGAGGTGCGATCGCAGTCATAGGCCCGCAGGTAGGCCTGACGCAGCGTGGCCGCCGCTGCCACGCCGCAGGGATTGGCATGCTTGATGATCGCGCAGGCCGGCAGGTCGCCCGCCAGTTCCGCCACCAGTTCAAAGGCGGCATCGGTGTCGTTCAGGTTGTTGTAGGACAAGGCCTTGCCCTGCCACTGCCGCGCGGTGGCCACGCCCTGCCGCCCCGAGCCGTCGGTATAGAACGCCGCCGCCTGATGCGGGTTTTCGCCGTATCGCAGGCTTTGCGCCAGCCGCCCGCCGAACGCCCGGTGACGAGGGGCCGTCTCGCCCATCTGTGCCGCCATCCAGCCTGACACGGCCGCATCATAGGCCGCGGTCCGGGCATAGGCCTGCACCGCCAGCGTCTGGCGGAATGCAAGGCTCGTCGCTCCATTGTGCGCGGCGATCTGGTCAAGCAGCCCCGCATAATCGGCAGGGTCGGTCACGACGGCCACGAAGCGATGGTTCTTGGCCGCCGCCCGGATCATCGCGGGCCCGCCGATGTCGATGGTCTCGATGCATGCCGCAGGATCGGCGCCCCGGGCCACGGCCGCTTCGAAGGGGTAAAGATTGGCGATCAGCAGGTCGATCGGCTCGATCCCGTGGGCCGCCATCGCCAGCAAATGTTCGTCATCGTCGCGTAGCGCCAACAATCCGCCATGCACCCCGGGGTGCAGCGTCTTGACCCGGCCGTCCATCATCTCGGGGAACCCGGTCACCTCAGCCACGTCGCGCACCAGCAGACCCGCGGCCCGCAGCATCCCCGCCGTGCCGCCGGTCGAGATCAGCTCGACCCCTTCGCCCGCCAGCGCCCTTGCCAGGTCGAGCACGCCGGTCTTGTCGGACACCGAGATCAAAGCCCGCCCAACTGGCACCAGGTTCGGCATGAGAGACCCTTTCGTCGTCACGCAGGCATCGCCACATCGTCGCGTTCAAGGTCGCGAATTGCCAGCGGAGTATCCTGCGCCTTGGCCAAGGTCCAGCCCAGCCGCGTCTCGAAATCGGTGGCGCGGGCCGCCAGCACGATCTGGCGCGCGCCACGCGGTTGCAGGCGGCCTTTCTCGAGGTACACCGACGGCTCAAGCGTGAGGGTGCCGCTGCCATCATGGCGAAACACCCAGATCTCGCCCGATTTCAGCGCCAGAGACACCGCGGTGCCCCCGAGGTCAAGCGCGGCGTCGACATCGGGGTGCAGATGGAACCGCAACGAAAACCCCACCCCCGCCAGCCTGCCGTCGGTCATCAACCGCTCGAACCGCCGCTTTTCGACATTGGTCAGGCAGGTCAGCGAGTCGATGCCGGACAGTCGCCGCCCGTTCGACGACAAGGCGAGGTCGCGCACATGGCTCAGGCCGTGCGTCGCGGCCCAGCCGCCATGCGCCAGATGCAGGCCGGCACCGTCCGAACCGTGGGTCTGCCGCAGGCTCGACACCGACGCGCGATCCGACAGTGTCTCATCGCCGTCGCCTGCCAGGCGCGACGAGGAAAAGCCATCGACGGCCAGCGTGGAATGCGACGGCGTGGCCCGGCCCGCGCGTCGCCATTCGGCCCCGAACGGCGCGCCGGACCCGCAATTGACAATCACCGGTCGGCGGCCCGAGGTCATCTCCATGGCGCAGGTGCCGGCATGGGCCGACAGGCCCGCCAGCCCGCCGGGGGGCGGGGCCGCATCGACGATCACCGTGGTGCGGCCGCCCGCCAACCGGGCAAAGCCCATGGCAAGCCCCTGCGCGGCCTGCGCCCTGACCCCGGCCTGCGCCAGCGCCTGATCGAGCCGCCCGTCGATCCCGCGCCCGCCGCCGTGAAACCGTGCCAGCCCACCGTCGGCATGCCGCAGCGCGCGCAAGGTGGGGGCGATCCGTTCCAGCGCCGCCAGAAGGTCGGGCGGCGCAATCCGCCCGGCCTCGGCCAGCGCCCGCACCGACCAGGTCAGCAGGGTAAAAACCTCCAGCAGATCTTCGGGGTTCCGGGTCGGAATCCCGCCATCCCGGTCGATCTCGGTCCGGCAATCAGCGGCAAGTGCGGCCACGGCCGGGGGCACCAGCGCCTCCATCCCGGTCAGCGCCAGCCCTGCCGAGATCATGCCGGTCAGCGCCTCGAACCGCGGCAGGCCAGGCTGAGATTTCTGCCAATGCCGCGACAGATAAACGGTCTGCGTGGTCAACAGGCGGAAATAGGCGGCCGACTGCGCCCGGTCGCGTCCCGAAAGCAACAGGAAGGCATGGTTGATCCAGCGGATCAGCCGCCGCCCGCTCAGATCGGGGGTCCAGCCGGGGCCCTTGCCGCGGCCAAAGCGGGCGATCCACTCCCATGTCCAGTCCTGAGCACGGGCGCGCGACGCTGCATCGCCCACCGCTGCCAGATCGTCGAGCCAGGCAAAGCCGTGGATGTCGCGCGCCGACCTTTGGTCAGGCACCGCCACATCCCAGATCGCCACACCGGGCTGTTCCACCAGATCGCCGGCGAACAGAAAGTTGCCTGCGGTCAATTGCTTGCCGCGCGAATACAGCCCGATGGTGCGCGGTTCGGGCTGGGCCACAAAACTGGTGGCCGCGGGCGTGCGTCCGGCCCGCCAGACCGCCATACGTTGCCGAAAGACGCCCGCGTCGAGGCGCTTGCGCGTCGTGTTGCCCGTGTTGCCGACCTCTGTCATGCCTGCCTGCCGTGCCAACTGCTGCTCTGTGCCCGGTTCCGGGTCTGCGCCCGCATCATAGCGTGGTGGCGCGGGTCTGTCATCCGGACAGCGCGGTTTCGGCGGCGGACCCCCGTCACGCCAGATGATCAATCCGCTGCATGTACTGCGCCAGCCCCGCCACTGCGCCCAGCCAGCGCGCGATCAGACGCGGGTCATGGGGGGCGGCATGCACCCCCGCCGCGATCTCGCGCGCCATCACCGATTCGACCGCCAGGCTGACCGGCACCGAAACCAGCCGCCCCATCGCCGTGCCCCGGACATCGCCAGAGGCATCCATTGCCCAGGTTTCATGATACGCGACACTGCCGCCCCGCACCGCCTGCAGGCTGACGAACAGCACCACGCGGTCCGCTTCGCCGGGCGCGTAGGCGTTCTCGGCCAGAAAGCCCGCTGCCATTTCGGCCAGCCGGGCCTCACCCGCCGGACCCGACAGGGTTTCGATCTCGGCAAACACCGGCGCCCAGGCAGCAGCCCAGCCGTTCAACCGGATCGTCCCCCGCACGAAATCGCGCAATTTCCACTCCGGGTCAAATCGATAGTCCGCGATGAACGGCAGGCTGTCGCGGTTTGGATAGACCTCGAAGCTTTCCGGAACCGGCAAGGCTGCATCATAGCGGCTGATGGCGTCCCACGGCCGCGCCACCCGCAACTCGCTGAAATTCCGAATGGAGCGCGACGGCGACCGCAACGCCTTCAGCACGCCCAAGGGGGCCCAGCTGAACTTGTAGCGAAAGGCGTTGGGGATTTTCGGCACACCGCCGCAATAGGAGGTGAACGAAAGGTCATTTTCAACGTGATAGCCCCGGCTGGCGCGATAACGGGCGACCAGATCATGCGCCATCAGATGATCAATCCCGGGATCCAGCCCCACCTCGTTGACCGACACCAGCCCCGCGTCACGAAACGCGGCATCCATCGCCCGCATTTCGGGGGCAATGTAGGACGACGACACGAAATGCGCGCGCCTTTGCAAACAGGCGTTCGCAATTGCGACATGCTGGTCGGCCGGCAGCATCGAGATCGCCACATCGCCGGGGTGCAATGCCTCGGTCAGCGCCTCCAGCGTGTAGGCGCGGATGTCGGCAGTCAGACCGCCCACCGCGTCGCGCGCCCGCGTCGTCGTGCGGTTCCATACCGCAACCTTGTGCCCCGCCTCGATCAATCGCCGCAAGCCAGGCCCCGACGACAACCCCGTTCCGCACCAGTGAATCATTGCGCCCCCCGCAAACCCGCCATGTGACGGTCAAACTCGGCCGCTGCCCGGCCCCAGACGCCAGCCGCCGGATCTGGCAGGGCCAGCAGATGCGGCAACAACTGCGCCGCAAAATCCACGCTGCTTTCCATCGGCAGCAGCGACGGCAGATTGTCGATCGCCGTGACATCCAGCACCGGCGCATCCCACACCCGGCGCGCCGGGGCGGCCCAGTCGGTCGCCCGGTCATAGACCTTGATCGGCGAAAAATCCGACGTCGGATCGCAGGCAATATCGCCGATCACCGACAACTCGCGGTCTGCCGTCAGTGCCGACTGCGGCACGAACACCGGGCAACCCGGGCGGGCAAGGATGCAGTTCAGAAAGATCTCATGCGCCAGCACTTCGGGGAACGGTCCGCCATGGGCGGTCTCGGCAAGGTCCCACCGCGTCACCGGCACTCCCATCGCGCCGCACAGATCGGCGGCCCCGGTCCCAACCCGGCCAAGCGCCCCGATGATCAGCGCGCGCGGCCGGGCGACCGCAGCGGTTTCGGTCAGCGCGGTCTGTTCGGCCCGCAGATCCTCCAGCAGCGCCTCCCGGGCGGGATAGGCCGAGATGCCCCCGGCGATGCCGCCCATCGCCTGCGCCATCCAGCATTTCAGCGCTACCGCCGCCCCGGCATAGCCCGCCCAATAGCCGAATGCCGCCACCCGGCGTCCCGATGTGTCCACCAGATATTCAAGATCATACAGCCGCCCGCCGCCCTCTGCGAACCGCGCCAGCAGCCTCTGACCCGCCGGCTGGCCCTTGAACGCATGGCCGAACAGGACGTGCCGATGCGCCAGCGGCGTGCCGTCGTCGGCAAGTTCCTTGACGCCGAAGATCCACGCATCGTCGGGGGCGTCAGGCCAAGACCCTTCCGGAGCGATCTGGCAGCCTGCGGCGAGGTAGCTGTCAACCGGCACGATGCGTGCGGCGCTGCGTTCAACCGTCACCCGCAAGCCTGCCGCGATCAGGGCCGCCGCCCCTTCGGGCATCAGACCGGTGCGTTCCTCATGGGGGCGCTGTTCGGCGCGAAGCCACAAATGCGTCATTGCTAGCTCCTTTGGGCGGCCGGCCCCTCTGGCATTCGGGCGCCAGACATACCAGATCAGCGGGCAGGCAACAGGGGGGGCGGGAATGCACCGGCGAAATCTGGTGATCGGGGCAGGGACACTCGGGATGGGGGCGGCGGCGGCATGGCTGTGGCCGCGCGCCCTGCCTGCCGCGCTGCCGCTGCCGCCCCCCGACGGGCCGCTTGCGACCTATCACCTCGGGCACAGTCTGGTTGGCCGCGACATGCCCGCGATGCTGGCGCAACTGGCGGGGCACCGGCATGCCAGCCAGTTGGGCTGGGGGGCCAGCCTGCGCGATCACGGCACCGCGCGGATTGCCGGGTTCGACGTCGAGAACGACCACCCCGCCCATGAACCTGTCGAGGCCGCCCTCGCCTCGGGCCGGTTTGCCGCCGTCGTGCTGACCGAGATGGTGGAATTGCGCGCGGCGCTGGCCTCGCATGCTTCGCCGCGCTGGCTGGCGCATTGGGCGCGGGCGGCGTATCAGGGCAATCCGGCCGTCCGGGTGTATCTGTATGAAACCTGGCATTCGCTGAACGATCCCGCAGACTGGCTGACCCGGCTCGACCGCGATCTGGGCGATCTGTGGACCGACCGGTTGCTGACCCCGGCCACGCGGCGGGTGGGTCGGCCGATCTACCTCATTCCGGCCGGTCAGGTGCTGGCGGCCACCGCCCGTGCCGCGCAGGCGGGCGAGATCCCCGGACTGACCGATCACACCGCGCTGTTTTCCGACGATATCCACCTGAACGACCTGGGGCATTATCTGGTTGCGCTGGTCCATCATGCCACGCTGTATCAGCGCAGTCCGGCGGGCCTGCCGCATGTCGTCGCCCGCGCCGACGGCACTGCGGTGGTCGTGCCGCAAGCGACCGCCGCCGCCCTGCAACAACTGGTCTGGCGGACCGTCCCCCGCTATGCTGCAACCGGCATAGCGCGGAGCCCAGTATGACCCTGTTGTCCCTTCTGGCCGATATCCTGTTCGTCGGTCACTCTCTGGTCGGCCCCAATCTGCCGACGCTGCTCGAAGCGACGCTGCGCGCGATGAACGCCCCGGCCAGTGTCGAGGCACAGGTGATCAATGGCTCGTCGCTGGCCTACAACTGGGACCATGCCGCCGACGCGCAGGGCGTCGATGGCCGCGCCACGCTGGCCCTGGGCGAGACGCAGGTGCTGATCCTGACCGAGGCGGGGCCGCTTGCGGTGCATCTGGAGTGGTCGAACACCGCCGGGAATGCCGCGCGTTGGGCGGCGCTGGCAGTGGAGGCGAACCCCGGAACGACGGTTTTTCTGACGGAATCCTGGCCCAGCCTGTTCTCGGGCACCGACACGCCGCCTGCGGGCGACCCCGGCGGGGCGCTGCCGTGGCGCGACCGGATCACCGCCGATCTGATCTTGTGGGAGGAAACCGCCGTGCGCGCCTCGGGCTTTGCGCCGGTGCGCCTGGTTCCGGCGGCGCAGGCCTTTGGTCTGTTGTCGGACGAGATCGCTGCAGGCCGGGTGCCCGGCCTGACCTCGATCCGCGATCTGTTCAGCGATGATATCCATCCCAACGACCGCGGGTTCACGTTCCTTGCGTTGGTCCATGCTGCCGCGATCACCGGCCGCAGCCCCGAAGGCCTGCCCGCCCGGCTGACCCGAAGCTGGATATCGCGCGAGGCGATCATCGCCGACGATCTGGCCCCGGTGTTGCAGCGCATCGCCTGGCAGGCCGTGCAGGCGCAGGCCGCGCGCGGGCCGGTGGTCCTGCCGGACCCGGCTGCAGCCTCTGGTCCCGGCGTGGAGCCTGCGCCGACACTGTCCCCCGAACCCGTCGCTGCGCCGAAACCCGCCCCCGTGCCGCAGACCGACCCGGCCCCGCCCACGCCGCGCTTTGCCGCCGTGACCAATCCCAACCTCGGCCTTGGTCTGGCGACGGTTAACGACTGGTCGGTTCAGCAACCCTTTCTTGACGTCATGAAGACCGCGCGGCCGTGGGTCGGGCATCTGCCGGACCAATGGGGCGGCTGGGACCATGGCACGCTTGCCGCAGGCGGGCATCTGGATGACAACGGCTGGCTGCGGGCGATGCCGCCCGAGTTGTCGGGGATCTCGACCCTGATCCTGACCGACCTTGCCCCGGATGCCGGGGCGGTGGCCGGGCGCTATCTGCTGACCCATGACGGCAACGGCACCCTTGCCGTCGATGGCCGCGCGCGCATCGTCAGCGCCGAACCCGGGCGCATCACCTTTGATTTCACCCCCGGCGACGGGACGGTGCTGATCACGATCCAGGCCACCGACCCCGCTGACCCGATCCGCAACATCGTGGTGGTGCGCGAGGACCGCGCCGCGATGCTCGCGGCCGGTGCGATCTTCAATCCGGACTGGCTGGAGCGGATCCGCGGGGTGCGGCTGATCCGGCTGATGGACTGGATGGGGGTCACCGATGCCACGCTGGTCCGCACTGCCGACCGCCCACGCCCCGGCGACTACACCTGGGCGCGGGCGGGGGTACCGATGGAGGTGCTGATCGCTCTCGCCAATGATCTGAAGGCCGATCCTTGGTTTTCGATCCCGCATCCGGCCGAGGATGCGCTGGTGCGCGCCTGGGCAACCCTGGCGCGTGACGGGCTTGACCCCGGTCTGCGCGCCCATGTCGAATATTCGAACGAGGTCTGGAACTGGCAGTTCGCCCAGGCCCAGTGGGCCGAGGATCAGGGTCGCGCCCGCTGGGGCGCGGACCAGACCTGGGTGCAGTTCTACGGCTTGCGTGCGGCGCAGGTCATGAACATCTGGGCCGATGTCTATGGCGATCGGGCCCCGGCGCGGCTGACCCGGATTGTCGCCACGCAGACCGGCTGGATCGGGCTGGAAGCGCAGATCCTCGATGCGCCGCGCGTGGTGGCCGAGGGGCTGCCCCCGCCCGTGGACAGTTTCGATGCCTATGCCGTCACCGGTTATTTCAGCGCGCTGCTCGGGTCCGAAAAGAAAATTCCTTATGTGAGGGAATGGCTGGCCGGGTCGGCCGCTGCCGCAAAGGCCGAGACCGAAACCCGCAGTCTGACCGAGACCGAGGCCGAAGCCTACCTTGCCGCCCACCGCTATGACCTCGCGTTCACCCTTGCGGCGCAAGAGTTGCTCGACGGCTCGCTTTCGGGTGATCCGGTGGACAGCCTGACCACGGTGATGGCCGAAGTTCTGCCCTATCACGCCAGCGTCGCGGCCGACCGCGGTTTGCAACTGGTGATGTACGAGGGCGGCAGTCATGTGGTGGGGTACGGCGCTGCGGTCGATGACCCCGCCCTGACCGATTTTTTTGCCGCCCTGAACTACAGCGCCGAGATGGGCGCATTGTATGGCGTGTTGTTGCAGGGGTGGGCCCAGGTGTCGGATGCGCCGTTCAATGCGTTTGTCGATGTGACGCGCCCGATCAAATGGGGCAGTTGGGGGGCGCTGCGCCATCTGACCGACGACAACCCGCGCTGGCAGGCGCTGGCACGCGGCTGCGATCCTTGCTGAGCGTGGTGATCCCGGCATCGAACGAAGCCGCCTATATCACCGGTTGCCTGACGGCGCTGTTCGCCTCGACCGTCCCGGGGGACTGCGTGGTGGTGGCCAACGGCTGTCACGATGCCACGGCAGACCGGGCGCGGGCGATGGACCGCGCGGCCTCTGCCGCTGGCTGGCGGCTGGTCGTGCTGGACCTCGCGCAAGGCGGCAAGCCCGATGCGCTGAATGCAGGCGATGCCGCAGCCGCGCATCCGGCGCGGGTCTATCTTGATGCCGATGTCGTCGTCTCCCCCACTTTGATGGCCGAACTGGCGATGGCCCTCGCTGCCGACCGCCCGCTTTATGCCACCGGCACCGCCCGCATCCCGCCGGCCCGCAGCCCGGTGACGCGGGCCTATGCCCGGTTCTGGCAAAAACTGCCGTTCGCGACGTCGAACGCCCCCGGCTTTGGCCTGTTCGCGGTGAACCCCGCCGGTCGGTCCCGGTGGGGCGCGTTTCCCGCCATCATTTCGGACGACACCTTTGTGCGTCTGCATTTTGCCCCCGACGAGCGGGTACAGACCCCCGCCATTTATGACTGGCCGATGATCGAAGGCTTCGCCGCCCTGACCCGGGTGCGCCGCAGGCAGGACGCCGGGGTGGCCGAAATCGCCCGCCTTCATTCCCACCTGAACCAGAACGAGGCCAAACCCGGCATTTCAGCGGCCCGCCTCGGCCTCATGGCCCTCACCGACCCTGCAGGTTTTGCCACATACGCCGCCATAAGCCTTGCCACCCGCCTGAGCCGCACCACCGGCTGGACGAGGGGCCGCTGACCCGCAGGCCGGGAGTCACCCCGGCACCCACCCCAGTCAACAAGCACTTCATCACCCGGAAGCGCTTGACCCCATGCCCTGCGCGAGATCGGGTTCGCCGCGTCTCGGAGGCGGTGTCCGGGCCAGACAGCACCGCGAACCGTTCGGCCACAACCCCTGATCCTGCGACCCTTCAACGGCAACGGGCAACAGCGCGGTGTCGGGCGCAACGCGGCCCCGCAAGTCGCCTTCGCATCCGTCAAGTCGGACTTCGGATGCTTGCCGCCAACGCCGGCTCAGGCCGGGTTCGCCTGAAAGCGCCGTTCCACCGAACCCCGCGGGACAAGCGGGCATTCCAGCCGCGTGACGGGAGACGGTGCTGCGCCGGTCGGCGCCGACTGGCCCAACTGCCTGACGGTCCAGGCCCCCATCGCGCGATGCGGCAGAACCAGAGTGCTCAGCTGCGGATGCAGTTGGCGTGAGATTTCCTCGTCGTCGAACCCGATCACCGACATGTCACCGGGAATGCGCAGCCCCTGCTCCTTGAGCGCCTCGTAGCAGCCGATGGCCATGCGGTCATTCTGGCAGAAGATGGCGGTCGGGCGGTCCGGCAGCGCCAGCAGGCTGAGGGCGCCGTTGTAGCCCGAACTCGCCGACCAGTTGCCCTGCACCACCAGCGACGCATCGAACGGCAATCCGCCGTCAGCCAGCGCGCGGCGATAGCCCTTCTGCCGGTCGCGGGCGGCTTCCATCCAGGGCTCGCCGGTGATCATGCCGATCCGGTGGTGACCATGTCCGACCAGATGCTGCGTCGCCCGCTGCCCGGCCGCCATCTCGGCCGGAACGACCGCAGGGAACCGTCTGTCGTCGCTGTAGCAATTCAGCAGCACGACCGGCACGCCGCAGCCGATCAGGCCGGCGGGCAGGTCGATCCTGCGGGTGAAGATCGTCATGTAGATCAGACCGGACACGCCCTGCGCCACCATCGCCTCGATGGTCTTTTCCTCCATCTCGGGGTCATTCATCGTCTGGGCAGACAACAGGATGCGGCCTTCGTTCCAGCATGCCTGCCGCGCCGCGTCGATGGCGACCACGGCTTCCGGGCTGGTGGCCAGTTGATCGACCACGAAACCGACCACCGGAATCGTGGCGCGTCCGCTGCGCGCATCGGGCGCCTGATGCGCGAAGGTGGTGGCGGTATATCCAAGGGTTATCGCTGCATCGATCACGCGGGCCCGGGTTTCAGCCGAGATCTTGATGCCGGGAGCGTTCTTCAGGACGAATGATACGGTCGCCTGCGAACATCCTGCCGCTTCCGCAACATCCGTCATGGTGACGCGCCGTCCGGCGCTGCCGCGCGCTGCTGTCGCGTCAGCCGGAGCATGCTCGCCCGATGTTTCGGGGCCGTCTGCCATCTTGCTGTCCTTCTTCCGCCTACGCCAGCGGTGCGTTCGCCACAGAGGTAATAATTATAAATAACAATTGACTTATCAAAATCAATCGCAGATCGTTGTCACCGTGGCAACGACCACGACAGCATGGGAGGAGACCCAAATGCATTTTTCCCGCAGGCAGCTTCTGCTTACATCGACGGCCGCGCTCGCGGTTTCAGTCCTCGGCCGCCCGGCGCTGGCCGAGCTGCCGAAGCTTGCCAAGAAAGACACCTACAAGGTCGGCTTCGCGCAGACCGAAAGCAACAATCCGTGGCGGCTGGCCCAGACCGCCTCGATGCAGGCCGAGGCCGAGAAGCGTGGCTGGCAG
>Ga0105044_10002389_pt1 | contig 25578 bp, 20 predicted proteins | sample MAT01_FD_78092 | JGI IMG/M metagenome (GOLD analysis project Ga0105044, IMG submission 78092) | Freshwater microbial communities from Lake Fryxell liftoff mats and glacier meltwater in Antarctica - MAT-01 | ecosystem: Environmental > Aquatic > Freshwater > Ice > Liftoff microbial mat | place... | reverse complement strand
TTGCAACGGTGTCTGGGCACTTTTATAAGTAAGATTCCATGGACCTTCGCAGGAGAGCCAGAGCCTGGAGCCAGTGAATTCGAACGAGGATTCCATTGCGCAAGGTCCTGATAAACTGAGCGGCAGCATTCCGACCAATTCGTCCGGAACCATATTCCGCGTGGATGCGACCAGCGGCGCGGCGACCGTGTTTGCGGTCTTGCCGCAGAAACCAGATCCTAATCTCCCCTGGAATCCGGCGGCCGGACCCGGCGTCGGAAACCTCACCTACGACGCGGTGAACGACCAATTCTTCGCCACGAATTTGGAGGATGGGTGTATTTATCGAATCACCAAAAGCGGCCTGGTGGGCGTCATCGCGAGTGTATTCGACCCATTGGTTCCCGACAACGGATTGGCGGGGATGCCCCCGCTGGGAGACCGCCTCTGGGCCATCGAGGCCTCTGGAAAGCAATTGTACTACTCCGTCTGGAACCAGGGGACCGCCGCCAACCCGCAGGTCATCCGTCGCGTCACCATCTCGGCGGGTGGGGCTTTGAATACCTCTACGGACACGGCGGTACTGACCGTCACCCCCACTCCTTCGGCTGCGGCGGGGTATCTCTCGACACCCGTGAGTGACATTGCCCTTTCCCAGGACGGTTTGACCATGACTTTGGCGGAGCGGGGCATGCTTAGGACGACCTCCACCGGAGGTTCCTACGTCGATTACTATGTCGTCGCTAATCATTACACTCCGGTGAAGATCGCGCAGTACTCGGGTAGTTCCTGGAGCATCACCAAGACGCTGGCCACAGGTAAGAACAGCTTGCAGGGTGAGGGGTACGGTGGTGCTGATTTTGGTCCGGAAAGCGGCCAGTCGGAGGTTTTAGTTTGGATGAGTAGTGCCGACATGGCAGGGAGCCCGGGACCGCACGGACTCCAGGGCGTTCGCCAATCGCTGTTCCCCGCCACTTTGGCCCAGTCGATCTTGGCCTATGCCGTTCCTTAAGATCCCGGATACACAGCGTCCGGTCCCGACGTCAAAGGAATCGGAGCGGATGTGGAGATCATGCAGGCTAAATCCTGCGTCAGATTCACTTCCGGCCGGGTGGAATGTTTGGGGGCCAACTCCTTCGCTTACAGTTTCTGCTTCACTAATAATTGGACCAACACAGTTTACCATTTGGCGGTCTTGGATCTCCCTGCGGGAGTCTCCCTCGCCCCGGGTCCGGTCCTTGATTTTCCGGCCGGCATCGCCCCGGGGCAGGGGCTTTGTACCAATGTAACGGTGACGACCAGTCCGGGCAGTGGTGTGGGTAGTTCGCTCTGCTTCCGGTTGGCCTTTCACACGCTCGACTTCGCCGATTGCTGTCTTGTTTCCAACTGTCTCACATTGCCGGAGTGCTGCCTTCCGCCCGTCGGGGAGACGAAAGTGGATTGTGATCCCGCGACAGGAGTCATGACCTACAGTTTCTCGTTTCAGAACAACTCGGGCCAGACCATGGGTGCCCTGTATCTACTGCAGGCCAATCCCCCCTGTTTCGCCCTCGCTCCTTCGTCCTTCAATTTGGTTCCGCCGCTGCCCAACGGGGGGATCACCAACGTGACGTTCACCCTGGTGAAGACCAACACCTGCGGGGATGAGCTCTGCCTAAAACTCCTCGCGTTGAATACGAACTCGACCGAGTGCTGCTTGATGGACCGCTGCGTTGAGTTGCCTAAATGTAGACACCCCGGAGATATCTCCTCTGACCTGAAGACGGTGGTCGTTACGTATCCTCCGGGCACCAAGGTGGCCGAAGTTCGTTTCCTGCTGGATGACGTGTTGTTTGGTCGAGCGACGCTGCCTCCGTTTGAGGCCGCGTTTCCGCTAGGAATTTCCCTCGGACTGCACGCGGTGGTGATACAGACCTTTTACGGCAGCGGCGCGCGAACGGAATTGGATCCGCGATACATCTACTTCGAAACGGACCGACCGGGAGTCGCTCCGGGAAAACCGTCCATTAGTGTGGCGTCCTTGCCGGGGGGGATTCAACTCACGGTCCAAGCGACGTCGGAGTTGACCTGTTACTTGGAGGCTTCTGATAGCATAGATCCGCTCTATTGGCGAGTCGTGCAGACGATGGTGGGAGACGGAACTCCCCATGTACTCCAGATCGATAATCCCGATGGAACGGTGCTCTTCTTCCGGATTCGAGAGGAGTGACGGTTTGTGGATAAACACGAACCCCTGGAGCGTCCTTGGAGCTCTTTTTTGGAGTGCGGTAGTCCGCGCTTACTCCGAATAGCGTGCTGGTCAATCTCCTCGCGTCGTCCGCTGGTAGGCTTCGTGGAGTTGTCGCGTTAGCGGCGATTCCGGGAGGGCCTGTCCATCGAGGCGAAGGGCAGGAACGATCTCAAACGAACTGAGCGTGAGGAAGACGCCTTCACTGGCCAACAATTGCTCCAGTAGGCATTTTGGTTCGGCGACCTCGCAGCCAAGGTCGGTTGCTAATTCCATCACCACTCCGCGGGTGATTCCTGGCAGAGCCCCGGACTTGAGCGGCGGGGTGCACACGACGCCTCGTTCAATCCAGAAAACGTTGGCGCTGGTGCCTTCTACCACTGCGCGGGTGGAGTTGAGGAGCAGGGCTTCATCACATCCGCGCGCTTCTGCTTCCGCCCGCGCGAGAATCTGGATGAGTTTGTTGGCAGTCTTATAGGCTGCCAAGCGATCGGTGGACGGCAAAACTAGGCTGGAAGTGGTGAGCGTCCAGCGCGTGGGATTGGCCGGATCCTGTCGGGTCGCCGGATGCGTGGTCATTACCAGGGTAGGCGAATCCGCTCCGGCCGGCGAATAGCCGCGTCGACCCACCCCTCGGGACAGGTGCAAACGCAGCAGGGCCTCGGACTCACCATTGAGGGCGAGAAGTTCGGTGGCGGCCTGACGCAATTCGTCCCCGGAAAAAGGCAGGCGGATTCCGAGGGCTGCCGCACCGCGATGGAGTCGCTCCAGGTGCGCGTTCCATCGAAAGGGCTTCCCAGCATAGATGCGGAGAGTTTCAAACAGTCCATCGCCGTACAGAAACGAGCGGTCGAAAACCGAAATCCGGGCTTCGGCTTCCGGAAGCAGTCGGCCGTTGAGAAAGGCCTGTTTCATGAGGGAATTTCTTGGGTTGGAGGGCGGGGAGCTTCGCGGGAGGGATCAATGGTCTGATCGTGGGCGGCGAACCACGCCTCCGCCCCGGCGAGATCCGTGAACGCGCCGTCCAGTTGGGCTTCAAAGGCGGCGGCCAGGATCGGGCTGAAGTTTGGGCCGGGACGATAACCGTGTTGGATGAGATGCCGACCCAGCAGGAGCGGTTTCGGAGCGGTGGCCGCGAGGGTGAGTTTAGTGGCGGCGGCCCGCAAGCGGGTGACGCCCGGAGGCTCACCCACCGGCTTGGGGGGCCGCCCGGAGGCGTCGGCGGTCATCAACAGGGCCAGTTCGTCGATCGTTGCCGGAGCCAGCCGTAGGGCCAGTCGACGGATGGCGCGAGCGGTGGGTTCTTGCAGGTGGGCCAGATGGTTCACCACCAGCGGTACGATTCGGGCGATTATTCCGGTCGGGGTTTTAAGGCGCTGGAGAAACGATTCCGCCAAGGGCCCTCCCGCAGCTTCATGGCCGGGCGAAACGAGGCGTTCTCGTCCGTCCCGGAGCTCGGGATGGGTGGAGGCAGGTTTCGCGAAATCATGAGCCAGGGTCGCCAGCGACAACACAATCCGGGTTTCCCGGTTGGCTTCCCGCCAACCGGCCAGGCCCGCCAGCGCGTCGACACAGTGGAGGGTGTGGGTCCAGACGTCGCCTTCCGGATGCCACTCGGGATTTTGCGGCACGTTGGGCAGCGCCGCCAACTCAGGAAAGTGGGATAACCAGCCGGACTCCCGGAGGAAGCGTAATCCAGCGGACGGAACCGTGGCTAGGGCCGCCCATTTGAACCATTCTTCGCCCACTCGTTCCTGAGCCAATTCGTCATATTCGGAGGCGATGGAATGGCAGAGGGACACAGTCTCGGGCGCGGCGGTCAGGTTGAACCGCGCGGCAAATTGCATCCCGCGTAAGACCCGCAAGGGATCCTCCCTAAAGGCCGGACTGGTATGCCGGAGGATCCGTCTTTGCAGGTCTTCCTGTCCGCAAAAAAAATCGAGCAGCTCGCTTCGATGCGGATTCCACATCAGGGAATTGATGGTGAAATCCCGACGGGCGGCGGCTTCCCGTGGGGGCAGCGAGGGATCGAACTCAATGGCAAATCCTTTGTGTCCGGGTGCCACCTTCGAATCGCGCCGCGGTAGGCTGAAGTCGAACGTCTGACCTGGAGCTACCGTGAGTTTGATCACGCCGAACGATCGGCCGACCAGATCGACCCGGCCCCAGCGTTTCAAGGTTCGGAACAACGGGTCGTACGCCACGCCAAAAACCTCCAGGTCGAAATCCTTCACCGGGGCTCCCAGTAGCCAGTCGCGAACGCAACCACCGACCAGATACGTTTCGGCGAGCTCCGGAACCTGGCCGAGCAGTTCGGCGAGCGGGCGGGGCAGGAGATCGTTCACCGGAGCAGGGCAGCACGGCGGAACCCAGCCGGCAAAGGGATTTGCGATCGGGCCAAGGTCGGACTGTGGCTTCGTTCGATGAATCCATTCAGCCGATCGTTCATCCGGGCACTTGGCGGTTCAACTAGGGGTCGGCCGAAGATTACCGGTAATCCAGTTTCGAACGTGTCCGTCGACCTGTCGGCGGGCCCAGACCAGGACCAGGAAACTGAGGAGGAGATCCGGCACGCAAAACAAGAACAGGCGGGGCAGGAAAACGGTCGCCAGGCACAGCGCAAAGGCCGGAACCGCGCCGCGACTGCGCATTCCGAAGCGGGCGGACAGCCACCCTAACGCCGCGATATCGGCCCACAGGCACAGGAGGGTGTAGCCGTTCAGGGCCAGGGCGACGGAGAGTTCCACGGAGTGGTTTGAAGTAGCAGTGTCGGTTAAGATCTCCCGTAGAATGGGGATGAGAAAATTGATCGAGACCAGCGTGATCAGCGGCCGCTGGACCAGTCGACGCGCTCCGGCCCAAGTGCCTTCGAGGAGTTGGAGTTCGTTCAACGGAACCGTGAGCAGGAGTTCACCGGCTCCGGTTTGCAGCTCGTAGAAGAAAACGCAGCACTTCCAGGCAAACAGGCATTTAAGCAGGAAGTAAGCAGGCGCAAACGGCCAAGCGCCATAGACCGGCCAAGAAATACCAATGAACTCCTCCCTCCACAACAGGCCGCTGACCACCACGGTCAAAACTACGGTGCCCCAGGCGAGGAAATCTTCCCGGCGAGTGGGCGCCATGAGCGCGGTTACTGGGTTTTTCAGGTCCGCACGGACGCGTTGGCGGAATGGTTTTTTTGCTTGGTTCACCCAGGCGGCATCCCCTCGCCAAACGCGAGAAACCTGTCGGGCCGCCAGAAAGAGGAAGAGCCAACCCAGTAAGTGTGAGGTCACCAGGGATCTCCAGAACGTTTCCGGCTGCAATTGATAGGGAATGTCTCGCGCAGAGATCAGCGCCCACACCGGACTGGCCTCGAAGAACTTCACCAGAATGGGTGGACCGAGTTGTTGCCGAACCACCGAAGCACCCAGCGGGAAAGCAACGCACAGCAACAGCGTCCAGGCGACCGCCGCGCTTAGCGAGCGACTGGCTTCCCGGCTTCGGACTGACATGGCGAGTCCTAGCGAGAGGGAGAGCCAGAGCAGATTCAACAGAGCCAAGGCGCTGCGAACTAAGTCGCCCGCCGTTACCCCACCGAGGACCTGGGTAACGGCCATGAAGGGTAAAACCGCGAGGAGCGCCCCGGCCGCATTGAGCCCGGCGGACGCCAATTTTCCGACCAAAACGTCAAACCCCGTCAAATCCGTCAGGAACAGAAACCCCAAGGTGCCTTCGCGTCGCTCTCGACTGATCGTATCGACGGTCAGCAGGATTCCCGAGCAGGCGGTCACCAGTGCAGCCAGTCCGACCAGGAACCCAAAGAAGGGCCCCCCGGCGGTGGTACGGCCGGAAATTGAGGTCGTGAGCAGGCCGAAGCTGACGACCAGGGTCGCAATCAATGCGGCGCCGAGGCGAATCCCACGGGTTAGGGACCGGCGGGAGGCGACCAACAGCTCCCGATGGGCCACTGACGGGGCGTTCACCGGGGAAACCGTGCTGGTTTACACGAGAGAATGCACGAGTGGAGCGGACTGTCCTTTTGAACACGGTTGCATTCGCCGCTTGCCTGCCCCTTCCAGCGCCGGGCAAGGTTCGCCCCGTTTTCTACGCGTATGGCTGAACTTAACGGCAACTTATTGGTCGCCCAATCAGGCGGGCCGACCTGCGTCATCAACGCTTCGGTCGCGGGAGTCATCACTGAGGCGGGACGCCATGGTGAAATTGAGGAGATTTACGGTGGTCTCAACGGGATTCTGGGAATCCTGAATGAGGAGCTGATTGATATCCTGGATGAAAAGCGCAGTACGATCGAGGGGCTGAAATACACCCCCGCGGCGGCGCTCGGCACTTGCCGGTACAAGATTAATTTCGACAAAAACCCCGAAGCAGCGGCCCGCGATATGGACCGGCTCTTCGAGGTGTTTCAGGCCCACAATATCCGCTATTTCTGCTATGCGGGGGGTAATGATTCCCAGGACACGGCTCATAAAATCCATCTGGAAGCCCTCAAACGGGGCTACGAGATGCGCGTCATGGGAGTGCCCAAGACCATCGACAACGATCTCCCGCACACCGATCACTGCCCGGGCTACGGTTCAGTGATCAAATACAACTCGGCGACCGTGATGGAGATCGGTCTCGATGTCGGGTCAATGGCCACCGATGACGGTTCCTGTTGCATCGTCGAAGTGATGGGTCGGGCCGCCGGTTGGATTGCGGCGGGAACAGTCCTGGCTAAACTAGGCCAGCCCGCTAACCCCCCCCACATCATTTTGCTCCCCGAGATTCCCCTCGATGAGCCCGCCTTTCTGGCCAAGGTCAAGGCGACGGTGGCCGAGCTGAAGTATTGCATCGTTGTGGTGGGCGAGGGCCTTAAGAACGCCGCGGGCGAGGAAATCGGTGCGGACAAGACCCGGCTCGACGCCTTTGGACATGCGGTCCTCTCGGGCGCAGCCGATGCCTTGGCGACGATTATTCAAGGCCGGTTGAATCTGAAGACGCGCACTGTGAAGTTGGGTTATGCCCAGCGGGCTGCGGGACATTTCGCCAGCCAGACTGATGCCGAGGAGGCCTTTGCTTGTGGTGGCGCCGCGGTGCGGGCTGCGGTCGAAGGTAAGTCCGGGTTTATGCCCAAAATTGTTCGGCTCAATGGCGCTCCCTACAAGTGGACCATCGAGTTGGAGAATCTGGCCCAGATTGCGAATGTGGAACATTTCATTCCTCGCGATTGGATTAGCGATGACGGAATGATGCCGAACGAGAAGTTCGTGGAATACGCTGCGCCGTTGGTGGTCGGCGAAGTGAAGCCTCCGATGGTCAATGGCCTGCCGGCCTACGTAACGCTCGCCAAGAGCCCGGTGGAAAAGAAGCTAGCTCCACGGAGCTAACCGCAACCGAGGTCCGGCTCCACTCGGAGCCGGATTCGGGGCGTTGGTACCTCGGAAAGGTGCCCGGCCGAAACAAAGGAGCAGCCCCTCGCGTTTCGGCGGTTTCACGTCGGCGTATCTCCGCGTCGCCGAAGTGGAAGCCAGGCCTGGGTAACGGCCATTCTGCGCCGCCCCGTTCGGCGTTAGGTCATCTTCAAATTGCGACCGATTCTCGTCCGAACTCGATTTTAAAACTCGAAGGATGCGTTCGTACTGATCGCTTTTCTTTGCCTTTCGGACACGAGTTGCCCGCTAATTCGCGCGTGTCTGACTGGTTTCGCCTGACAAATGAAGAGGAAGTGCCGTCTCCGGCGCTGTTGATCTTTCCGGATCGAGTCGAGGAAAATATCCGCCGAATGATTGCGTTGGCGGGTGGGGTAGAGCGCCTGCGGCCCCATGTGAAGACCCACAAGCTGCCACAGGTGCTCGCGCTCGAACTCAAAAACGGCCTCACGAAGTTCAAAACCGCCACCATCGCTGAGACCGAGATGTGTGCGGTGGCAGGTGCGCCGGAAGTTCTGTTGGCCTATCCCACAGTGGGTCCAAATGCCCGACGCTTCGCCGAATTGGTTCGGACCTTTCCTCAAACCCAGTTTCAGACGGTGGTGGACAATCCAGGGAGTCTGATTGAGCTCGCGGCCGCAGCCCAGGCGGCTGGAGTCGAATTCGAGGTGTTGCTCGATGTAAATGTCGGCATGAATCGGACAGGGATTGCGCCGGGGGAGCGGACCTTTCAGTTGTATCAGACTCTGGCCTCCACGCCCGGACTTCGGCCAGGAGGGCTACATGCCTATGATGGACATTTGCATCAGCGCGATCGAGCGCAGCGAGAGGTGGCCGTGGCGGCCACCTTCTCCGCGTTCTGGGCACTGGAAGAGCGACTTCGGGCCGCTGGTCTGGAGGTTCCACGCATTGTGGCTAGTGGAACGCCCACGCTGCCCCTGTTGGCGCGCCGCCCGGGTGTGGAACTGGGTGCAGGTACGACCGTCCTGTGGGATTTCGGTCAGGCCGAGACGTGTCCTGACATGGATTTCCTCGAAGCGGCGGTGCTTTTGACGCGGGTGATCAGCCGGCCCACGACGAATCGCGTGACGTTGGATCTCGGCCACAAGGCGGTGGCGAGTGAAATGCCTTCACCCCGCGTGAAACTGTTTGGGCTGGAGAATGCGGCGCACGTAATGCACAGCGAGGAGCATTTGGTATTGGAGACACCCCGGGCGGCTAATTTTCCAGTCGGGACGGTTCTCTATGGAATCCCACGTCATGTCTGTCCCACGGTGGCGTTGCACAGTGAAGTGTTCGCCGTCCGAAACGGGCGGGTAGAAGAAACGTGGCCGGTGGTGGGCCGAGCCCGACGCCTTTCCATTTAAGGGACCGATTCGACCATGCCATGACTCCTAAACTGATTTTTGACGCGCATCTGGATCTCTCGATGAATGCGCTGGACTTCAACCGAGACCTCCGATGGACCCAAGAACGCCTCCGTCGGCGCGAGTCGGGTCAGACCGACTACGTTTTCCGTTCCCGGAGTACCGTCTGTTTTCCGGAAATGCGACGCGGGCGCGTTGGGTTGTGTGTCGCGACTCAAATTGCCCGTTCGGTTGATTATTTTAGCCGCATGTCGGGCTGTGCCAGCCCGGAGCAAGCCTGGGCGCAGACGCAAGGGCAGCTCGCCTGGTACCGGGAAATGGAGGCCGCTGGCGAAATGATGCAGATCCGAACGCGCGCTCAGTTGGACGCACATCTGCTGCTTTGGCAGACTGGTTCGGGTCCGCTGCCGATCGGGTATGTCTTAAGTTTGGAAGGGGCTGACTCGATCGTTTCGCTGCGACACCTGGAGCGGGCGTACGCTGACGGCCTCCGGGCGGTAGGTCCGGTTCATTATGGTCCTGGAATTTACGGGATGGGTACCGATGCCGAGGGGCCAATGACCGCCCGTGGCCGCGAGTTACTGCGGGAAATGGAGCGGTTGGGAATTATCCTCGATGCCACGCATTTGTGTGATGAAAGTTTCTGGGATGCGCTGAAGCACTATGAGGGTCCGGTTTGGGCGAGTCATTCGAACTGTCGGGCATTGGCTAATTGGAACCGCCAATTCTCGGATGAGCAGTTACGGGAATTGATCCAGCGGGGCGCCGTTATTGGAATGGCGTTTGATGCCATCATGATGGTGCATGGGTGGGCACATCACCGGTCGCGACCGGCCGATTTCAATCTCCGAATTGAGCAGATTTGTGAGCATATTGACCATATTTGCCAGTTGGCGGGGAACGCCGGCCAGGTGGGCCTCGGCAGTGATCTGGATGGGGGCTTTGGCACCGAACAGATGCCGTTGGATTTGGACAGCATTGCCGATTTGGGGAAATTGGGCGGCTTGCTGGCGGCTCGTGGCTATTCCGAGGCGGATATTGACGCCATCTGCTGCGGGAACTTTGTGAAGTTTCTCCGGCGAACCTGGCCTGAATAGTTCAAGCGAACTCACTTCGTTTGGGTTGAATGAACCCAGTGGACGCGATGCCGAACTACGACGTGATCGTTTTGGGCTTGGGCGGCATGGGCAGTGCTGCCTCGTTTCATTTGGCGGCCCGGGGGCAACGGGTGTTGGGACTCGAACAATTTACTTCACCCCATGACCGCGGCTCCAGCCATGGGGCAACCCGGGTGATCCGGCAGGCGTACTTCGAACACCCGAGTTATGTTCCCTTGCTGCGGCGGGCGTATGAGCTGTGGTATGATTTGGAAGCGCGCGCGGGTCACCCGCTGCTGGAGTTACCTGGTGGGTTGATGCTGGGACCGGCGAACTCTGCGGTGGTCGCTGGGAGTGTGCGGAGTGCTCGCGAACACGGGTTAGCCCACGAGCTTCTGGCGTCCAGGGAGATTCGCCGGCGATTTCCCCAGTTTAAGATTCGAGACGACACCATTGGCCTTTTTGAGCCGACGGCCGGCTTGGTGTGGTGCGAGCGGAGTGTGGCGGCGCATTTGGAAGCCGCGGAGCGATCGGGTGCCGAGTTGCGGTATGAAGAACCCGTCCTCCGGTAGGAAGCGGACGCTCGGGGAGATGGAGTGACGGTGGAAACGGCCCGGGGACGCTACGCGGCGAGTCGGTTGGTGCTGACTCCAGGTCCTTGGACGCCGGACCTTCTCGCGGACCTGGGCTTACCACTGGAAGTGACTCGCCGGGTATTGTGTTGGTTTCAGCCGCCGGGTGGGGTTGAAGCTTTTCTACCGTCCCGGTTTCCCATTTATATCTGGCAACGAAACGCCACTGAAGAAGTTTACGGTTTTCCGGCCGTGGATGGTCCGAGGGGCGGGGTTAAAGCCGCCTTTTGCCACCAACCCAAACCTGAAGTGGTCACTCCTGAGACCGTCGATCGTCGGATCCGACTAGAGGATGTGGCGGATCTTCAGTCGGCGCTGGGTGAAGTTCTCCCGGGCCTCATGGGACCTTGTATGCAGGCGCGGGTTTGCCTGTATCCCACAACGCCTGACCGGCATTTTGTACTCTGTTCGCACCCGAGACATCCGCAGGTGAGTGTCGCCGCCGGGTTCAGTGGGCATAGCTACAAGTTTTGCAGCGTGGTGGGCGAGATTTTGGCTGACCTGGCAATGGAAGGTGGTACGCGGCACGACCTCAGTCTTTATGTGCCGAAACGCTTTAGAACTGAGACTCCTTATCCTTGAACAGGAGGTTAAAGGTGGTCAGGGAGCCGTAACTGCGGGTGAGGTATTGGTGCCAATCGAACTTCTCGGCACTGGTTAGCGTTTCGCTCGCGTTGATCTTTTGTTCGAGCACCCGGAGGTTATTTCGAACCATGACGATCTTGTGGAAGAACGTTTCGAGATCGATCTCCTTGGTGGAGAGCGTCGGATCTTTGGGGTGCAGCACCAATCGACCCCCATGCCAGCGGGGCGCGAGTTCCGAGACCTTGGTATCGGGCTTCTCCAGGCCCAACCGGTCGGCGAGGGCGCTGACGGTCTGTTCGATCAGTCGTTCCAGGGGGATGGAAAGCGCGGTGAGGTTGGCTTGGGGTTCGGCGGGAGCGAGACCGCTGGCCTCGGGATCCACCGGACGCCGGGAATCGGAAAAGAGTACTTCGGCGGCGTGTTCGGTGATCGCTTTGACCGTTCCCGAGCCGTATTGCGGATGAATTACCGCCATGCCGAGGTGCAGTTCTGAAAGTTTCATAAGGCGGAGGCGACGCGAGGGGAACCGAGGCCGTATGCAGTTGTCTACGGGGGCTGAATCAGTTCTGGTTGGAGTCGGGGCGATGGAGGCCAACCTCGTGGGCGATATCGTCGAATTCTTCTCGGCTAACCTCGTGAAGTTGTTTGCCTTTGATGGCGAGCTTCTCGTTGATCTTCAAGGCTTTCTCGGTCATCGCCTCGTGTGTTTCCTGGGTGCCACCGACCAGGGCGAAGTTGGGGCCAGTGGTGACCCGTTTGTGACCATCCGAGTCGAGTCCGACGCCCAAAAGAAGGGCCTTGGGCTTCTTCGGTTTCCGCTTTGTGGGCTTCGGAGCATCCGCCATGTCTGAACGTTACGGAGGTGGCGCCGGGGGGCAAGCGGAACCCTTTGATAAGGTTGGGAATGGAATCGCCTTGCTCAGTCAAGTGAGAATTTGATACCTATTCGTGCGTCATGGCAGCCATTGGGCGGTTCCAAAAAGGAGACGAAATCTTTTATGCCAAGGTCGTTGACGGCGAATTGTTCAAGCTGATCGGCGATGTCTTTGGATCTCCTTCGTTCGAAAAAAAGGTAACAGCCCTAAAGGGCGTCAAAACATTGGTCCCGGTGGTACCTTCCAAGGTAATCGCTGTGGGCCTCAACTATGCTGATCACGCTCGAGAGACTGGTAAGCCGCTGCCAACAGAGCCGCTTTTTTGGTTAAAGGCACCCACTTCGTTAATACCGGATGGGGCCAAGATTGAGGTGCCGTTTGCTACGCACCGCACTGATTTTGAGGCGGAGCTGGCGATTATCATCGGCCGGCGGATGCGCAACGTCACACCGGCCGCGGCCGCTCGATACATCTTCGGTTATACAGCGGCTCAGGACGTGACCGATCGGACGATCCAAAATGCCGAAAGCCAATGGGCTCGGGCTAAGTCGTTCGACACGTTCACCCCTTTGGGGCCTTACATCGAAACGAAGATCGATCCGCACGATCTCAACATCCAACTGTTCCAGAACGGTCAGTTGCGCCAAAACAGCAACACCAGTCAGCTGATCTTCAATTGCTTCGACATCGTGAGCTTCGTGTCCACCAACATGACCATGCTGCCCGGCGACGTGATCCTGACCGGAACACCGAGTGGTATTGGACAGATTGAGTCAGGTGACCGTCTGGAAGTCCGGATTCAGGGCCTGGCGCCCTTGGTGAACACTGTCAAGTAGGACGGTGAACTTGTGGTCATAATCGAGGGGCGTCGCGGGATTCAATCCCATCTCTGAACTCGTTAAGACGGCGCCGATTCAGTGATTTGGCCGCAACCCGCGCCCTCGAGGGCGCGGGTTTTCAATTTGACTCTCCTTGCCGTGGAAGCGCCCGGTGTTGGGTCTCCCTGGGCTGGTTCATTGAGTTACGACACTAGACCATCTGCTGGCCCCCGCCGTCGTACCCCTGCCCGTCGAGATCGATCAAAATATCCCGGGGCTCAGCGCCTTTGCTGGGACCAACAATTCCTCGGTCTTCGAGCGTATCCAACAGGCGGGCTGCTCGCCCGTATCCAATTTTGAGCCGGCGTTGGAGCAACGAGGTGCTGGCTTTCTTCTCGGTGCGAATGACATCCATGGATTTGGCGATCAAGGCCTCATCCTCATCACTCAATCCTTCCTCCTCAGCTTCCGGATCAAACGACATGGAACCGGCGCTGCTAGGAACCTTTTGTAAGGCGCTGTGGATCTCCACGTCATAGGCGGGCTTGCCCTGGCGGGCAATAAACTCAACCACTTGCTCGATTTCTTGGTCCGTTATCAAGGCGCCTTGGGCGCGGTTCAATTTGGCGCTGCCGGGGGGTAAATACAGCATATCACCCTTTCCTAGCAGTTTGTCGGCACCCATCTGGTCCAGGATGGTTCGGGAATCCACCTTGCTGGCGACTTGAAAGGCAATGCGGGCGGGAATGTTGGCTTTGATCACGCCCGTGATGACATCCACCGAGGGCCTTTGAGTGGCCACAATGCAGTGGATCCCCGCGGCCCGCGCCATTTGCGTAATCCGCGCAATCGCCATCTCAACATCAGCGGGGGCCACAAGCATCAGGTCCGCCAACTCGTCGATGATCACGACGATGTAGGACAGTTTCTCCGGAATGATGATGTCCTCATCGCGCGGGACGACAATCTCCTCATCGATTTCGACGGCGAATCCCTCGGCCCCGGCTTCGACTTTCTCCTTTTTCTGGAGGAGCGGCAGTTCGGTTTGCTTTTCAGCCGGGGGTTTCTCCTTCGGGCGTTCATTGAATGCCTTAACGTTACGGACTCCGACCTTAGCGAAAATCTGGTACCGTTTCTCCATTTCATTAACCACCCATCGCAAGGCCAGAATGACCTTCTTTGGGTCGGTGACGACGGGTACGACCAGGTGCGGGAGGGCGTTGTATTGCTGCAATTCGACCACCTTCGGATCGATCATGACGAACCGCAGTTGGTCGGGGCTGAATCGGTACAGGAGCGACGCTACGATTGTGTTGATGCAGACGGATTTGCCCGACCCGGTGCTGCCGGCGATCAGAATGTGGGGCATTTCGGCGAGGGCGGCGATGACGGGTTGTCCGTAAACATCCTTGCCGAGCGCCAAGGGAATACGGGCCTTTGTTTGCCGCCACTCCTCTGATTCCAGCAGGTCCCGCATGATGACCTTGGTTTTGACTGCGTTCGGCACCTCAATGCCGACTGAGGATTTCCCGGGAATCGGAGCCAACACATGGATGCGTTCGGCCTTTAGGGCCGCGGCAATGTTGTTAGTTAGGGCGTTGATTTTCTCGAGTTTAACCCCGGGCGCGGGATGCAATTCGTACCGGGTAATCGTGGGTCCCCGTGTGATGTCCCCGGGGGCTACTTCGATGCCAAACTGGGCCAGCGTCTGAACCATCAGGCGCGAATTGGCCATGAGCTCTTCCTTCGTTTCCGTAGGACGAATGGTCAGGTCCGGCAGATGGAGCAGGTCGAGGGACGGAAGTTGGTAATTGCCAATGAGCGGGGTGGTGGCGACCGTGATTGGCTTGTTTTTCCGGGTTTGTAGTTTTCCGCGGGGCGAGAACACCGGGACGGCCGCAGACTCGGGTTCGCTGAAGGAGGCTTCCGTTTCACCCTCGGCGGCCGCCTCGGTCGAGGAGATGGGCTCTCCGTCATCGGTTTTTAAAGCGGCTTTTCGGCCGAGGATTGTTTCGCTGGGGGAACCTGAAGTGGCGCGCGCGATTTCTGCGGCGGAGATGCGAGTGCCTTCGCCGGCCGGTTCGGCTCCAATTTTGGAAACGCTATTATCCTGAAACCGGGGTTCGGGAACCGGGCGGAGGTCGGCGCCCAGGCCCGAGGGGGTTGAGGATTCCTCCGCGGATGTTTTGGAACTTCCCGCGGGACGGGCCGCGGTTCCCGACTCAGCGGTCGCCTGTTCTTCGAGTTTCCGGGTCTGTTTTGCCAGGCGTTTGGCTTCTTTTTCCAATTGGGCCTGGGTGGCGGCGAGGCGTTCCTCCTCGTTACGGGGTTCGTGGGCGAACAGTTTTTTGCAGAGGTTCCAGAGTAGGAAATCGGTCAACAGCACCAAACTACCCAAGTACATTGCGCCATAAATGAGAGTGGCCCCGGTTCGATTCAAAAAATAGACGACCAGACTCGAGTTGAGTTGTGACCCAAGCAAACCGCCCGCGCCGATCGAATTACCGCGAGTGCCCAGTGAAGGCAGGTCGGTACTGAATAGGTCCAACATCCCCATGGCCGAAATCAACAAGCCCAAGGCGGCTACCGGGGCCTTCCAACTGCGCCTCAGATAGGCCAAAGCTGGGACAAAACTGGCCAGGCCAAATCCTAAAAGCAGAACCGGCAAAAGGTAGGCAGCCGCTCCCAAGCCAAACAGTAATGAATCCGCCACGGCCGCACCAAAACGTCCTAAGACATTGTGGATTGGCTGGTTAGGTGGATACGCATTGGCCCCTAAGTCGGCCCGGTCATAGGAAAAAAGAGCGAGGGCGAGGGCGAGAGACGCCACCAGCAAAGCCAGCCCGGTGGGATCACCTGAACGGACGGATGGCTCGGCAGGAGTGGCGACTTTGACACGCGGCATAGGGAAACGTTCTCCGGCGTCATGGCCGCGACGCAAGTGGTTTGGGAACTTCATCGAGGGAAACCCACCGGAAAGTGCGCCGGCAGACGCGATCGACTTGGTTCGGCTTCGTCATTGCACCCTTAAATTCGCCAGCCAACCTCCGTCTTGTCATGGCGTTGTTGGAAATCACCGATCTTAGCAAGACGTTCCGGGGCCCGGACGGAACGGTTCACGAGGTCGTTCGCATCCCGCGATTTACTCTGGAAGCGCGCACGCAATTCGCCCTCAGCGGGTCGAGTGGCAGCGGTAAAACCACTTTTCTGCATTTGATCGCCGGAATTCTGGCCCCAGATTCGGGATCGATATGCCTGGATGGAGCCGATCTGGCGCGGCTTCCGGAGGCGGCGCGAGACCGGCTCCGAGCGACCCACATTGGCTATATTTTTCAAACCTTCAACCTGCTCCAAGGATTCACTGTCTTGGAGAATGTGCTTTTGGGGATGAGTTTCGGGCCGGGCGCCGACCGGGTCCGGGCCGAGGCGTTGCTCCAGCGAGTGGGACTGGGCGAACGCCTTCACCATTTTCCCCGCCAGCTCTCCACCGGACAGCAACAACGCGTCGCGGTGGCGCGTGCCCTGGCCAATCACCCGAAATTGGTTTTGGCCGATGAACCTACGGGAAATTTAGATGCGATGAATGCCCGCGACGCTTTGAAACTCATTCGGGAAACCTGCGTGGAGAACGGCGCGGCACTCTTGCTAGTCAGTCATGATCGGGAAGTTTTGGCCTCTTTTGAACAAACGGCCTCCCTGGCAGATTTAAATCGGGCGGCGGTCGTAAACGGAGGTGGCCAATGACTCTTTGGTTGATCGTTCGACGAAGTTTGCGGCAGCACGTCCTGTCCACAGTAGTCACCGCTATTTCGATCGCGCTGGCAGGTGGATTACTGATGGCCGTCTGGGTGGTTAAGAACCAGGCGCATGCCACTTTCACCGGGCAAAGTGGGGGTTGGGATGCCGTTTTGGGAGCCCGTGGAGCGAAACTCCAACTCGTGTTGAATGCGATTTTCCACCTGGAAGCATCACCCGGAAACTTGCCTTACCAAGATTATGAGGCGCTCAAGACCAATCGAGCGGTGGCGGCGGCAGTACCCATCGCGGTGGGGGACAACTATCGCGGGTACCGCCTGGTGGGCACCTTAACCAATTACTTCGAGGTGGAGTACGCGCCGGGTCGGAGGTTTGTGGTCAGTCCAGGAGGGCGAATGCTGGAAGATGGCTATCGGGAAGCGGTCGTGGGCAGTTTTGCCGCTCAGAAGCTGGGCTTAAAGGTCGGCAGTGAATTTCAGCCCTACCATGGCCTGAATTTCGATCCTAAGTCCCAGCATGAGGAAGTGTACGTCGTGGTCGGCGTCATGGAGCCCTCTAATACACCGGCGGATCGGGTCATTTGGATTCCTTTGGCTGGACTCCAAAATATGAGTGGGCACGACGCGGCGACGGCGGCCGATGTGAGCGCCGTGCTGGTGAAGCTGCACACGCCCATAGCGGGACAGCAGTTGGACTTGCTTTACAACCGCCAGGGAAATCGTCTGACGTTTGCCTGGCCGATTGCCAAACAGATGACGGATTTGTTCGAGAAATTTGGCTGGTTTGATGCCGTTTTGGAGCTAGTGGCCTGGTTGGTGGCTCTAGTGGCGACGGGAGCGGTCTTAGCCAGTCTCTATAATTCCATGAACAGCCGGCGCCGCGATATTGCCATTCTTCGAGCTCTCGGCGCCCGACGAAGGTCCATTTTCTCCGCCATTGTCCTCGAATCCGCAACCATTGCAGCGCTGGGAATGGTGCTGGGGTTCGGGATCTATCTGGCCATTCTGACCGGTGCTGCCGCCGTTATACGGACGCAGACTGGGGTGGTGCTAGATCCTTGGCAGCCGGCCCCCGTGTGGTTATGGGCTCCGGCGGCCATGATTGGGTTAGGAGCCTTGGCGGGGATCGTGCCGGCCGTAAAGGCGTATCGGGCAGATGTGGCCGAGGGGTTGGCTCCGGAGTCCTGAACTGGTGGTTCGTGGGGCTTGGGGAGCGCGGAGCTCCGACCCGGCCGGAAAAACCTGCTAGGAATCGAAACGGCTTGTTCGTAGGGTCCGGAGGTACATGTCCAAAATTGCCAAGACGGCTGGGTCGACCCCGGGTTCCGTCAATCCGGCCGAGCCTGAGCTTCCCTTCGAGGAAGCGCTGGCGAAGTTGGAGTCAATTGTCGAGGACATGGAGGCGGCCGATCTGCCTCTGGAACAACTCTTGGCGAAGTTTGAGGAAGGGGCTCAGTTGGCCAGAATCTGCCAGACGCGATTGGCGGCGGCTGAAGTCCGGGTCCGACAGTTGGAGAAGAATCTCGCGGGGGATTGGGAAACGCGCCCGATCGAACTCACCAGCCCGACGGAGGCCGCTTAAATCACCGTTAACGGAGCTTGTTTGCTGGCCGCCAGACCACATTTTTTGCATCATTCTGTTCAACAACGCATGAGTCGCTATCTCGACATGGTGGATCACCCGTCTCACGTCCGAAAACTGACCCCGGACCAACTGACCGAGCTTGCGGCGGAGATCCGCCAGGAGCTGATCACAAAACTCGCCAAGCATGGCGGTCACCTGGGCCCGAATCTGGGAGTGGTGGAACTAACGATCGCCCTGCACCGGTGCTTTGAAACGCCCCGGGACAAGTTTGTGTGGGACGTTAGCCACCAGGTTTACGTCCATAAGCTGTTGACCGGACGAAAGGACCGGTTTCACACAATTCGGACCACGGACGGACTCAATGGCTTCGCGCTGCGGACTGAAAGCGAGCACGATTCCTATGGGGCGGGACATGCCGGCACGGCCTTGTCAGCGGCCTTGGGCATGTGTGCCGCGCGGGATCAGCGGGCTGGCTCGGAACATGTCGTTTGCGTCTTTGGAGACGCGGCCTTGACCAACGGAATTTCCTTTGAGGCGCTCAATAATATTGCCGGTACGACTAAGCGTTTCATCGGGATCCTCAACGATAATGAATGGTCGATCGCCAAGAATGTTGGCGCGATTGCCACCTATTTAGGTAAACTGACGACCAATCCCCGGTACAACAAGTTGCGTGACGACTTCGGTCACTGGCTCAAGAAGTTGCCGCAGGGAGAACTGGTTTCCATGCTGGGGCAGAAAGCTGAGGAAGCCATCAAAGGCGCCGCCAATACGCTTGGTCTGCAACAGACCGGCTCGTCGGTTGATGCCGATGGACGCGGAGGTCATGGTTCGGCTCTTTTGTTCGAGGAATTTGGCATTCGCTACCTAGGTCCCATTGATGGGCACAATCTTTCTCAGCTGATCAGCACCTTGGAGTTTGCCAAAACCTGCAACGAGCCGGTGGTGATCCACATCCTGACGCAAAAGGGGCGGGGATTTGAAGCAGCTCTGAAGCAGCCGGAAAAGTTTCACGGCTTGGGGCCTTACGATGTCCAAACGGGACAGACGCCGGCGCCGAAAGCGGATGCCCCGCCGCTGTGGCAGGAAATCTTCGGCCGCACCATGGTTAAACTGTGCGCGCAGAACAAGAATGTGGTGGGGATCACGGCGGCAATGCCTACGGGAACGAGCCTGAAGTTGCTCGATCAGGCATTTCCCAAGCAGTATTATGACGTGGGCATTGCCGAAGAGCATGCGGTGATCTTCGCTGCGGGCATGGCCACCATGGGTTTTCACCCAGTGGTCGCCATTTACAGCACCTTCCTGCAGCGAGCGTACGATTGCATTCATCACGACGTGTGTTTGCAGGATCTGCCAGTGATTTTCTGTATGGATCGTGCAGGACTTAGTGCCAATGACGGTCCGACCCATCATGGGTTGTTCGACATCGCTTACCTGCGGTGTTTGCCCAACCTGATCGGAATGGCTCCCGCCAACGAGGATGAGCTTCAAGACATGATGTTTACTGCGACCTTCCAGTCGCATCCGGTGGCGATGCGGTATCCTCGGGGGAATGCCGAAGGCGTTCCGATTAAGGAGCAACCGTCGGTTTTGGAAATCGGCAAGGCTGAGGTTATACGCCATTTCACTCGCGGAAATGGGGCACGCAAAGTGGCCATTTTCGGTCTGGGTCCCATGCTTCGACTCGCCTCGGAGGCGGCCGATCGGTTGGCCTCAGAAGGCTGGGATGTGGCGGTCATTAATCCCCGTTTCTTTAAGCCCTTGGATCGATCAATCCACGAGTATTTCGGCCAGACGGCCGATGTGTTAGTAACCGTCGAGGATCACGTCGCGATGGGGGGCTATGGTTCGGCGGTGATCGAAGCCTTGAATGATGCCGGAGTGGCCGTTCCCGTCGTGCGCATTGCCTGGCCTGATGCGTTTGTCGAACACGCCAGTTCGGTTGATTACCTTCGCCAAAAGTATGGGCTGACGGTTGATCACCTGGTTCAGGAGGTCCTATCCAAGGGGGCGTCCGGTGGGTTGACGGCGGAGCGGATTTCCGCCGTGCCCTAGGGTTTGGGGCCGGTTTAATTGTGTCACGGTGTGCCGGCTCGGGTGGAATCCGCCCGAGCCTGGCTCGTTTCTGCGTCCCCCGAACTCATAAAGTCGCCTGAATGTGCTTGGTTTGCGTGCGTCAAACCAAAATTGGGGGAGTCGGTGTCTTGGCGTTGGTCGTGCTAAAGAAATTTCATCGGGTTGTTCGGGTGGAACCACGGATGACCTAAAAAAGTCAGCGACCGTTAGCAATGTTGAACAAAGCGTGAGGACTGCTGTTCCAACGCGCAAACAAACTGAAAATGAAGGCGAACTTAACTTTGGTGGAGTCGGCGGCCAAGAATCGTAGGGCGGCACGTCCGATGAGCATTCCTAGCCGGCATCCGACCCCCGCTGAGGCGGTGCCGAGGGCGGTTCTGCCCGGATCGAATCGCCATAACGCAAACCGGCCATTTCTTTCCAAGGGGCGCGGTCAGAAAGGATGGCGGAAGGCGGCGAGCGGTTCCATATCCTTAATTCCAGATCAAGCGGGACAGGCTCAAGTGGCGCGGATCGCCCTAACCCCGGTCACGGAGGTTCCCCGCGTACAGCCCGATGTTCAACCCGAGCGGGTGGTCGCTCGCTGGGATGAAAATTCTTCGCTTCGCCTCTACCTTCGCGAAGCGGTTCAGACCCCTCTGTTGACTCCGGCCCAAGAGGTGGAATTGGCGCATCGAGTTCAGGCGGGTGATGCCGCGGCCCGGGAACATATGATCAAGGCAAACCTCCGGTTAGTCGTGAAGATCGCCCGAGAATACGAGGATTACGGACTGCCGCTGCTTGATCTGGTGAACGAAGGGAACATTGGGTTGATGCGGGCGGTTGAACGCTTCGATCCGACCAAAGGGGCCAAACTTTCCACGTATGCAGCCTGGTGGATCAAGCAGTCGATCAAACGGGCGCTTTCCAATCAGGTGAAGGCGATCCGATTGCCCATTCATCTAGTGCAGCAAATTGCCCAATTGCGCCGAGCCGAAACGGCCTTTGAAGCGCGGCACGGCCGGCCTGGTCGGGACTCTGAGCTCGCGGTGGTGCTCGATGTCAGTGAGAACGATATTTTACACTGGCGTGAAAGTGCCACCGTCGGAACTACCTCTTTGGAGGCTCCCTTAGGGAATGATCCCGATGCGGGCCGAGTGTCCGATTTGGTTCCGGATGAGAACGCCATGATGCCCTGGAGTTCAGTGAGCGAAGAGACTAATGCTGAATTGATCCGGGAGCTAGTAGGAACCCTCAACGCGCGGGAGCAAAAGATCCTGCGGGAACGGTTTGCTCTGGATGGCGGCGAGCCGCGGACGCTGGAGCAAATTGGAGTGGATTTTGGTCTCACCCGGGAACGGATCCGCCAATTAGAAGCGGCTGCTTTGCGAAAGCTGCGGGATCGGATTGAAACCCGTGAGCGACTGAATACGCCATAATGATTCTGGTCGATCGCAACTAAAGATCGTTACTTGATTGACGGTCTTTTTTTGTTGTGATGAGAAGGTATGGGGTGGGTGTTTATCGGTGGCTGACCTGGCGAGTGACAGGACGAGCGCTGAGACCTGATTTCACTGGCGCAGCAGGGTGCAGGACACCTACTCTTCCCGCCGAATGAGCAACCGAAAATGGCTTCCGATACTTACCCTCGTGGGTTGCTTCATAATTTTGGCGGGATGCGGTGGGATCCAGGGGAGTCATAGTGTTTCTCCTGCTTCCTTCTTCATTCCCGGCTTGAATAGCCGCCCCATTTCCGGCCCAGCAATGGCGCCCATTTCTGAACCTCTTCATCCTTAATCATCTGCCATGCGTTTTCCGCTCGCACTGACGACCAAGATTGCCAAACACATCGTCGGAAACCGGCTCCGCGGCACCCCAAAGTTTGCGATGGTGCTGCAGTTGGAGCCCCTTCATACGTGTAATTTGACCTGCACTGGATGCGGCCGCATTCGGGAGTACTCCACCAGTATAAAGGACATGGTGCCTCTGGAACAATGTCTGGCCGCGGCCGCGGAATGCGATGCGCCGATGGTTTCGATTTGTGGGGGTGAACCGCTCATTTATCCGAAAATCGAGGAATTGGTCGCCGGTTTACGCGAGCAGGGTCGAATTATATACATTTGTACGAACGCCGTGTTCATGCGCAAGAAGATGCGCGAATACATGGCGGCCCACTACGGCCCCGCGATGGAACCGCATCTGGTCCGCTTGGTCGGCGAAGGGCTGGTTTCGGAAAAGGAGGCGGAAGTCATTCGCCACCCAGATGAGGCGGCTCGAAAGAAACTCACCATTAAGCCCACTCGCTGGCACTACTGGAACGTTCATGTCGACGGTCTGGAGTACACCCACGATCTGATTGTGGAGCGCGAAGGCGTCTTCAAGGAATGTGTCGCCGCCATCAAGATGGCCAAGATTTTAGGGTACCAGGTAGCGACAAACACCACGGTCTATCGAGAGACTGATCCGGCGGAACTGGAGGACATGTTCCGTTTCCTCAGTTCTCTGGAGTGCGACGGGCATACGATTTCTCCAGGTTACGACTATGACGCCGCCAAAAAGGATATGGTTAAGCGGTTGGGGCGGGATCCTAAAGAGTTCTTCCTGACCCGAGACTTGACCCGGCAGAAATTCAAGGACATCGAAAGGTGGGGTCAGATGTTCACAATTCTTGGTACCCCAGCCTATCAGGAGTTCCTCGCCGGGAAACGGGAGCTGACGTGTACGGCCTGGGCTATTCCGACTTTTAATGTCCGTGGTTGGAAAGCACCCTGCTACCTGATGACTGATGGTCATTACCCTTCCTATCAGGAGATGCTGACCAAGGTGGACTGGGAAAAATACGGCGTCGTTGATGGGGTGGCGCGCGATGCTCGCTGTGAGAACTGCATGGTTCATTGCGGTTACGATCCGAGCGGTGCGTTGAGCACTAAGCCCCGGGATACGTGGCTAAATTTTAAATATAACTTTATGCCCCGGCCGGCGGCGATTCCCCAATCCCCCGAGTTGGCGACCAAGGCATTCAATGGGTTCTCCGTCGGGAAAGGACATTTGGCCGAGGCTAAGGCGGCTGTCAGTCGCGAATTGGGCGGAGCCAAATCAGTATACCAGCGTAATGGCCACCACGATCACAGTGGAAGTGAGGCTGGTTCCGACACGACCCAGCGGGATGAGCTGATCGGGAAAATTCGGGAATCAGGAAAAGCTGAGGTCAAATCGGAGTAGGACCTTCCCTTTATCAGATTCATGCAACGAAGCCAGGCGACTGGCTTCGTTTTTTTTCCCCCGAAGCCAGCGTGTCCACTCGCGAAACCAGCCGCGTTTGCTACGTTCCGATATGATCCACCGAAGCCTTTGGGGTGGCGTTTTCCTGCTAATCGCTGCGCAGGCGCAATCACCCACGACTTTCCGATTGCCGCTTCCGGCGGCCTTTTTTCCCGAAGGCTCCCCCTCTGGAATCTCCCGTCTCCACGCAATCAAGCCGGCGGTCTTGACGGCGCATCCTGACACTGCACCCGATGAGACTTGGATTTTCACCGACCGCGTCGCCTTGAAGTTAGAGGCTTCGACTGATGTGGCAAATGTACTGGACGGACGGCCGTTGTCGCTAAGTCGAACTATTGAGCCAGGGCTATATGTGCTTCAGGCGCCGGACGCATGGACTGCCTGGAGGGAGGCTGAGGATCTTTCTCAGCGGCCGGAAGTGTTGGCCGCCTATCCCGTGTATCATTCACCCAAAGCGTCCAGCGATGGCTACGCCCGCGCCCCTTTGGACACGTTCTTCCGCATCAACGTCGACATCCCCTCCTGTGAAATTGCGCCTGGGGTCATCGTGCCCGGACAACGTGTTAACGGACAATGGTACCTCGAAAACCGCGACTCGCTGACGGGGGCCGAACTCGGCGTTGATATCAATGTGCGACCTGCCTGGGCTCTGAACCGGGGTGAAGGAATCACGGTAGCCGTGGCGGACACAGGGATTGAACTAGACCATGACGACCTGCAGGACGCGGTCGCCGGCGCACCTCATTTCAATTTCAGTTCTGGTCTGCCCAACGGATCACCCACGCGCAACGATTCGGGAGGGGCTCACGGTACGTCTGCTGCCGGCCTGATCGCAGCGGTGGCCAACAATGGGCAGGGAATGAGTGGCGTGGCGCCGGCTGCCCACCTGGCCGCTTGGGTCATTTACGATTCAAGCGGCCGATCGGTCAGTACGGAGCGGATCGGTGACATGTTTCGTTACGCCAATACTGTCGTTTCCATACAGAATCATAGCTGGACTCCGACGGGAACACGTCAGCGCGGTCCAGACGCCTTGGAAGAAGCGGGAATGGCCAGTGCTTGGACGCAAAGTCGGGGCGGACTCGGAACGGTACTGGTTTTCGCCGCGGGAAATGATCGTGAATTGGGTGCGTACGTGAATGACAATGGGTATGCGAGCGATCCCCGAGCCATTGGTGTCGCCGGTGTGACTCCCTTCGGCCGAGCCACGGCAGCGAGTGAACCCGGATCATCCCTCTTGGTGGCCGCACCGAGTGGCGATGATGAATTCGGAGGGCTATTCACGACGGATCTCTCGGGAACTGACGGTGCCAACTGGATCAGTTTTTGCCCGACGTTCGAATACTTATCCGACTACCGCTGGGGGAGCCTCGGATTCAAACACACTTCGGCCGCTGCCCCTTTGGTCTCCGGAGTGGCCGCTCTGGTTCTATCGGCCAATCCAGGGCTGACCGCCCGGGATGTCCAGCAAGTTTTGCTACTGTCCGCCGGGCATGCCGACCTGGCCGACCCAGATCTCAGGACGAACGCCGTGGGATTAGCGGTCAGTCATAATGTGGGTTTTGGCCTAGTGAACGCGGGCGAAGCGGTTCGATTGGCCATATCCTGGTCCAATCGTCCGCCCGTCCTTCGTTTGACTCGCGCGTTCACCGGAGTGATTCCCATTGCCATTCCGGACGGTGGATACCGCGTCGAAGTCACGGGAGAATCGATTCCCCGTGAGTTAGCTTTTATTTCCGGTATTCCGGGCTTTGGCATCCAGCCGGATCACTCAATGATAGCGATTCCGATAACGGATATTGGTCGAGCTACCAATGCTCTATCGCAGCGGCTCGACGGCCGTGGAGCGTTGATCGAACGGGGCAATAATTCATACAACGCCAAACTAGCCACCGCGGCCGCGGCCG
>Ga0105044_10002379_pt1 | contig 25618 bp, 22 predicted proteins | sample MAT01_FD_78092 | JGI IMG/M metagenome (GOLD analysis project Ga0105044, IMG submission 78092) | Freshwater microbial communities from Lake Fryxell liftoff mats and glacier meltwater in Antarctica - MAT-01 | ecosystem: Environmental > Aquatic > Freshwater > Ice > Liftoff microbial mat | place... | reverse complement strand
GAAGAAAATCTCGAAACCAAAAGAGATTTTCTTAAAAAGATTGGCTCGAACCCCCGCCTCGCGTCCCGCTCGCTCTCTTTGGATTTCAAAAACCCTTGGCGAATTCTGGCTGAAACTCAAGTCGCGTCGTTGCTTTACGCTCCGAATTTTGGCGAAAACGGCGATTCTATTTTTTGGCTGCCGGACTTGGAATCGAACCAAGATAAAGAGATCCAAAGTCTCTTGTCCTACCTTTAGACGATCCGGCAATGTTACAAACCCTGCAAAATTCCTCGAAAACACATTATATACAATATTTACCATTATTAAACTGGCGCCTCGGATTTAGTAAAATACTGACAGCCTCCCCGCCTCACACGAGCACGCACAAGCATTACAACCTACTCCTTTCCCGCAAGCTTCACCAACGCGAGCTCAAGCGGTAATTCAGAAATGTGTGCCCGACCAATAAGCTGAGTAGCCTTAATAATTTCTAAAAGAGCAGTTAGGGACAAATTTTTATTTTTTGCTTTAGCAAGCGCGTGCAGATATTCAAAATCCTCAGCCGACACCCTTTCCTTAATAACCTTCTCCATGTCTGGCGCATGACTCAAGAGCAATACAAACCTCATTTTTTCCAAAACTAATTTAGCAAAAATATTGGTATCGATATTTTGTTCCGCAGCAGTGTGTAGAGCAACAATACCTTTTTGAGAATCACCCGCTGCAATTGAGTCAATAAATTCATTAACGATAGAATTTCGTGGGGCGCCAGTAACAAGCTCTACTTCTTCACGACTAATCTTTTTATCACTCGATCCAGCAATTACTTTTTGCAAAATCCCTTGTGTGTCGCGAAAAGAACCATCGCCAAGCAAAGCAACAAGATCAGCGGCAGACGCCTCGAGATTAAATCCTTCTTTTTTAGCGATACCTACCGCGAATTCTCGTAAAATGTTTTGGTTCGGCCTCCTAAAGGTAAACGACTGGCAACGCGAAACCACTGTCTCGGGTAATTTGTCTGTTTCTGTAGTTGCCAAAATAAATACTGCATGTGGTGGTGGCTCCTCAAGTGTTTTCAAAAGTGCATTAAATGCTTCTTTTGTGAGCATATGAACTTCGTCAATAATGTAGACCTTATACTTTGACTCAAAGGGCAAGGTGTTTACTCCCTCTCGAATTTCTCGAATATCATCAATGCCACGGTTTGAGGCAGCATCCATTTCATAAAGATCAGAACCTGTTGTGCCAATCTCGTGTGCAAAAATACGAGCAGCCGAGGTTTTACCCGTGCCACGCGAACCAGCAAAAAGATATGCGTGAGAAATACTATTCTGCTTAATTGAATTTTCGATAACCTTAATAACATGATCCTGGCCTATCACATCCTTAAAGCTTTGTGGACGGTACTTTCGATACAGGGCGGTATTATTTTTCTCTTCACTCATATAAAAATAGTATAGCAAAAAGACCTCAATATATAAAACCCCCCCCCTGAGTGCATACACATGCACAGCAGAGGGGGGGAGGAGGGCAAAAGAATCTTTTTTAATAAGAAGAAAGTTTAATAAGCAAGTCAATGTACCTATCCGCCGATAAAAAATTTGCACATCGACTAACTAGAACTTCCGAGGTATGAGTCAACCACTGCTTCGACACCGGCAGCATCTACCGCGTCCATAAGTTTCATTCGAAGCTCTTTTGCACCATCCCAACCACTAACGTATGCCTTATAATGCTTTTTCATAATTGCAAAATTTTTACTTCCGCCAAGAATTTCTTCGAATAGTTTCGTATGCTCTACAAGTACCTTAAGTTTTTCTTTAACAGGAATATGGTTTGGGTCTCGTTCTGAAAAAAGCCACGGGTTGCCAAAAATCGCCCGACCGAGCATTACGCCATCGCATCCAGTCTGAAGGACCTTATTTCTTGCGTCCAGAATGCTCAGGGCATCACCATTACCAAAAATCAGGGTTTCAGAATTTAGTTTATTTCGAATCTCAACTGCTCGTTTCACCTCCTCCCAGCGTGCTGGTACTTTTGACATTTCCTTGCGCGTGCGAGCATGAACAGTGATAACTGCGGGCGCCTCGGCTAAAAGCTCGGGCAACCATGTCTCGAGCTGATTAGTATTAAAGCCAATTCTTGTCTTGACCGAAACAGGTAAATCACCCGCACCGGCTTTAGCTGCTCTGATTATTTCTCTTGCGAGTTTTGGATTTTTAATCAGCGCTGCACCAGCACCTTGTTTTTCTATACTTCTGTCTGGACAGCCCATGTTTATATCAACGCCATCAAAGCCGAGCTCACGAGCAAGTACGGCTGCCCTTTCCATCATCTCTGGTCGAGCTGTAAAAAACTGAGCAATAATGGGTCGCTCGGATTCTGTATACAATAGATCTCTTAGGAGTGCGTCCTTTCCACCAAGAAAAAGTCCATCAGCAGAAACAAACTCAGTCCACATTACATCTGGTTTGCCATACTTCGCAATAATACGTCGAAAAGAAGCGTCCGTAACATCAGCCATCGGTGCCAAAACCATAACTGGCTTTTTTAATTTTTGCCAAAAGTTTTCTTTCACTTGGCTATTCTAGCCGAAGTACTGATTTTATGTAAATTCGCGAATGTTTTGTACTGTAACCTTTTTAATGCGCCCGACAACAAGTCTTGGGCCAATCTTTCTAAAAATTTCGAGTGCCTTGTGTTCAGCATCAGTATCTGGGAATTTGAGGCTCGCAATTTCAGCAATAGCTACGAGAGCTTGATATGAAAAAAATATTTTGTACCTCCTCTCAAACTCAAAAGCCCTACCTTCGAGTGAACGAATAATTATGTTCAGCTTTTCACTCTCAATAAAAATCTTTTTGAAGCTGTCCAGAACCCACTTTTCCTGAGCAAGTACTGTGTGGTATTGACTTTGTTCGGTAAAAGCAACCACTGGTAACACTTGAGAATACGGTCTCAGCATTTCCTCCACTGACACGCCGTGTTTTTTTGCTTCAAGCACAAAACGTGAAAAATCTTTGATTACTAGTATTAAATGACTCACGTTCACCGCCTCATTCAGAAGCTGTACAATAATAGATTCGAATTGCCCTTCAACAACGGCCGCCTGGCTCACGACAGTAGCATCGAGTATAAAAAGTTTTTTATGTTCAATTGCCGGCAGGACCGTACCGCCCTGAATGCGGTACGCGAGCCCGGCTGTGACTGCCAAGAGTTTTCTGTATTCATTTGCGATAAGTAATACATGGGAATTTGCAGTTCTCGTAAGTTCAATTTCAAGCTCGTCAATTTCCTTTTTAAAGAGGGGCTCGTGATTTTCTGCATGTACAAAAATTCCATATCGTTCGAGTATTTCTGTTTTTCCTCGAGACCAATTTTTACCAATACTTCGAATACGTCCGAGGGCATCGCGGCCCCACCAGCGATATGCTTCTTTTTTGTGTTCGTACATTGAACCCACCCACTGTGCCACCTCCTCATAGTCGCCCCGCGTAATATCTTGGCTAGTTAAAAATTTTGAAAATGAAACATCAGCAGAAAAAACAGCAGATGCATAAGATAAAAAGTTAACAGGGTCTGCGAAGGTGATTGAATCAGCGTATACGCGAGACCTATCACCTAGGATAAATTGTCTTACTTTTTCTGGAGACACATTGAGACGAAACATAGTAGCCCTGCCAACCTTTGACTCTAGGAATCCGCCCGTGAGGTCTCCAGAATGTGTATGCGAGACTATTTCAAGTACTTCAAATGGTATTACCGCACTATTTTGTTCCACCCCCCACTCTGGAATAGTAAAACGCGTACCTTCAAAATAGTGAGAATTATAAAATGCGTCGAGCATAAAAATCACGAGCCACAAAGCAATCACAAGGAACATGATGCCGTATAAAAAACCCAGGGCCATGTGTAAGCTTTCTTTAAATGCGAGAAGTGCCACCATGGCAAAGGGTGCAACCAGAAGCAAAAACTCTTTCGATTTTGAACGCAAGCTATAAGGCAACACTCGCTCGAGAGCGACCAAGCCACTTATTCTCCCCTCTTCCTTTTTAATTTCTGAAAATGTCATGAAAAAAATAAATAGAGTGCTCCAATAAAAAATGTGATCGCAATAATCGGCAAGAAAAACCAGATTACGAATAAAACAAAACCAAAAACACTAAGAAGGATACACAGTGTGAATCCAAGGACAACAACTATGCCCCGGATGATGGGGCCAAAAAACTTCATAAACGTCTGCAGAAAAAATCTCTCAGTTACCAAGAATGGATGGGAACCGGGTACAGAAAGTGGTGGGGCGATATACCATGGGTCAAAAAAGGTTTTGAGAAGAATTGGGATTGAAAAAAAGTGATACGTAAACCAGACAAAGTTTGTAACGATATTTAACGTGAGACGCAATGCTCGCGTATAATGCCAGAGAATATATTCTGGAATGACAAGAACAATTTGCATATGTTAATTATACTACTTTAGTTTTAGGAATGCTTTGCTCACGAATCGAACATCGATATAGTCAACCTCGGCTAAAAAATTTTTATTTGACCTTAATTGCTCAGTGATGATTGTTTCCAGGTTTGCAAATGTCTGCAAAAAATCTTCACGTCCAGAGAAAAGAATAGTGCTACCACTCGAGAGATGAATTTCATAGTCATCTTGTTCCAAAACATTTAAACCAACCGGAACAATTTTTAGTAACCTGAGGCTCTCAGTAAATTTATTAAGCTCAATAAATTTTTCTACAGGTAAATATGTTTTACCAATCGGTGCCGCAGTATCAACCAAACCGTAGTATGTAAAAAGCACACCCTCAGAAAAGCCCGCTGCCTCATTAAAAATAAAACCGCTTTCGTTCATAAAATAGCATTTTTCACGCAACAATGAGGCACACCACAAATACGTCGGTTTGTGCTCCCTCACTTTGACTTCCAAAGTATAAAAGTCAGTAAAAGAAACTTCGGTATGTGCAATCGTTGAAAGGCGCTCCTGAATCTTTGTTTTTAGTTTACTGCGAGAAAACAACACGACATTATCCTTTGGAATAATCCAGAAAAGCGAGTCTCGCCTGCTCTCAGAAATAATTTCCTCTATGGCTTCCCTTTTTACAATTTCATTTCCGCTCACAACTACACTATGCAGTCGAACAAGATTTGATCGAATCAAAAAAATGGTACCGGCACAAAAAACAATACTCACGACAACGATCGCTGCATAAATAGAGATGCGGATATTATTTTTTCTGGCCTTTGGGCTTTTTTTAAGGCGCTTAGACACAAGCGGTGAAACTCGACGTCTCATATACTATGAACGCTTAGCGAGTCTAGTACGGCCGTTCATATATGGCTGAAGGACTTCAGGAATTAAAATTGAGCCGTCTTCTTGCTGAAATTGTTCAATAATTGGAACAAGGACTCGAGGTGTAGCAATTGCTGTGTTATTCAGAGAGTGAGCAAACTTTAATTTATCACCATCCCGATACCTGATATTCAAACGCCGAGTCTGAAAATCATGAAAATATGAAGCCGAGTGGGTTTCGCGATATGAGTTTTCAGTTGGTACCCAGGCTTCAATGTCATATTTTTTAACCTGACCCAGTCCCAAATCTCCACCACAATTCACAACGACTCGGTGCGTCAGACCAATTTTTTTCATTATATCTTCGGCGTTTGCAGTTACTTCTTCATGGAGTTTTACAGATTGTTCATGACTCGCTTCGCAAAGCACAACCTGCTCAAGTTTCATAAACTCATGAACACGAATCAAACCCTTTGTGTCTTTTCCATGACTTCCAGCTTCCCTTCTAAAACATGGTGAAAAAGAAATGAACTTCATCGGCAAACTTTTTAAATCGATAGTTTCATCCATAAAATATGCCATCGTTGCAACTTCAGCTGTACCAGCGAGGTAGTCAGTATCTTGTGTACGATATAAATCCTCTTCACCTTGAGGCAAATATCCAGTGCCGATAAATGGCGCCTTTTTTAAAAGTGATGGTACAGAAAGTGGCACAAAACCTTTATTCATTAATTCAGTTAGAGTGAATTGCCAGATAGCAAACATTAAAAGCACAGCATCGCCCTTTAAAAAATAACCGCGGAAACCGGCGACCTTTGTACCACGATCAAGATCAATCATATCTAGGTTCTCAAGAAGTTCGATGTGACCCTTTGGTTCAAAATTAAATACTGGCTTTTCGCCCCAAACCCTGACTTCTTGGTTGTCCGCATCACTGGCACCTTCGGGAACAGACATGTCTGGCAAGTTTGGAACAGCGACCATGAGAAGTTGCCACTCATGCATGACTTCTTTGAAGGCTACGTCTTCTTTTTCAAGTAAATCCTTAACGCTTTTAACTGCATTAATAAGCGTGGTTCGTTCTTCTTGGCTTGCTGCAGCGATCTTTTCACTAGCAACATTCTGCTCGGCACGAAGTGTTTCTATAGACGAGAGTAGCTTTCGACGTCGATCATCTACTTGGATAAGTTTATCGACATCAAATTCAATATGCTTCTTTTTTGCAGCAGACTTTATTAATTCTTGATTTTCTCTTATGAATTTAATGTCTAACATGACGAAATTATACAAGATCCGGAACAAAACGCTATAAGTGAAATCCCTGCCAAGGATTTTCCCGAACGACTCAAAGAAATTCCTGAACCACCACGGAAGCTCTTTGTTCGGGGGCAACTTCCACAAGGAGAGCGTGTTCATCTCTGTGTTGTTGGTTCAAGAAAAGCGAGTCAGTATGGCAAAGACGCGTGTTGCAAAATTATCGAGGGTCTAGGTGGTACAGACATTGTTATTGTGTCCGGTCTCGCATTAGGAATCGACGGCGTTGCACACGAAGCCGCAATCAAAGCGGGACTTACTACTGTCGCAGTCGTCGGTTCAGGTCTTGAATGGAACACAATATACCCGAAGCAACACCTTGGTTTAGCCAAAGAAATACTTGCGGCTGGTGGAGCAATTATTTCTGAGATGCCAGCCAATCACGCACCGCGGAATTACAATTTTCCTGAACGCAACAGAATCATGGCCGGCATGTCCCACGCTGTACTCATAATAGAGGCGACGGCAAAATCTGGCACTCTCATTACCGCTCGACTTGCTCTCGATTACAACCGAGATGTCTTCGCGGTACCAGGTTCCATTTTTTCTGAACAGTCATATGGCCCTCATATGCTCATTTCGCACGGAGCCACGCCAGTTACAAGTTCGGAAGATCTTATTCAAACTCTTGGTTTGACCGTAAATTCTTCAGCATTAAAAAAAATGCATCTCGACGACTGTACAAATCTAGAGAAAAAAATTTATGCAGCGCTTTCAGAACCACTTTCGAGGCCTGAACTGCTACGTACAATTACCGACGATGTGCGTGACGCAAATATTGCGATTTCACTTCTTGAGATGAAGGGTTACGTCATAGAATCGGAAAACGGGTTACGACGCAGATAAATTTTACTACCAGACCGCTCTTGCATAGTCCTTGGTGTTAGATTTGCACAAAAAAAATATCTGTAGTATTACTTAGCCACATGAAGCTATTAGTTGTCGAATCACCAGCAAAAGCAAAAACGATTTCAAAATACCTTAAAGATATTCCCGGGGACAGAAGTCACTATGAAGTTGTTGCATCTGTTGGTCATGTCCGCGATCTCCCAAAAAATAACAAAAAGGCTATCGACATCGAGGGTGGTTTTATTCCTCATTACGAAATCACAAAGGGTAAAGAGGGTGTCGTAAACGAAATTTCTCGCCTTTCAAAAAAAGCCGACGAGGTCCTTCTTGCAACCGACCCCGACCGCGAAGGTGAAGCAATCGCGTGGCACATTGCTCAAGCTGTAGGTCTCAAAAAACCAAAACGGGTGGTCTTTCATGAAATTACCAAGGATGCAATTATTGAAGCACTCCACCACCCGCGGATGATAGACCAGAATCTCCGTCAGGCCCAAGAGGCTCGGCGCGTTCTTGATCGCCTCGTTGGCTATGACCTTTCCGGACTTATTTGGAAAAAAGTTCGCTACGGCCTTTCTGCGGGTCGTGTTCAGTCACCTGCCCTCCGTATTATCATGGAGCGAGAAAGAGAAATTCGAGCCTTTATTCCTGTTGAATATTGGAGTATCACGGCTCAAACCGAGACAAACAAAAAGGAACCGATCACATTTACATGTTCTGAACAACCAAACAATGGCACAGCAGTTGAAGAAATAATCAAAAGAGCAAAGGCTGGTACGTGGAAGGTTACGGACGTAAAAGAAACCGCGGTCAAACGCTCACCTCGCCCCCCTTTCATTACGTCGACTCTTCAACAAGCAGCGAGCTCACAGCTTGGTTTTGCTCCGTCCCGAACAATGTCTACTGCCCAGCGTTTGTACGAAGCAGGTCACATTACATACATGAGAACAGACAGTACAAACCTCAGTGCTGTGGCTGTTGCCCAAGCTGCATCTGTTATTGAAAAAAAATACGGAAAAGATTTGGTGGCGATTCGAACATTTAAAACAAAAAGTAAAAACGCACAGGAAGCCCACGAGGCAATTCGTCCAACAAACCTCAATTCCGAAAATCTCGGACTTACCGACGAACAAAAAAAATTATACAAACTAATCTGGCGCCGAACAATTTCCTCACAAATGACCGATGCACAAATGCTTCGCACAAAAATTACAGCACGCGTAGCAGATGAAACCGTACCTGATTTTGAATCCAATGGCTCACGAGTTGTCTCCCCTGGCTGGCTAATGGCTGACCCGGAGGCCCAAAAAGAAGACTTCATTTTGCCTCAAGTAAAAATTGCCGACAAACTTGACCTTCTTTCTATTGATTCTGAACAAAAATACACCACCCCACCAGACAGATACTCCGAAGCAGGTCTCATCAAAGAACTTGAGAAGCGCGGTATTGGTCGACCCTCAACCTATGCTTCGATCATCAAGACAATCGAAGATCGTGGGTACGTCGAAAAAGTTGCTCGCTCGCTTGTGCCAACAGACACCGGTGAGGTTGTCAGCACTTTCCTAGAACAGAACTTCATGAATTACATCAGCGACTCCTTCACCGCAGAGATGGAAGATAAACTCGACGGAATCGCCGATGGTAGCCATGAATATGAAAAAACACTGAAAGATTTCTACAAGCCATTTCTCAAAGAAGTTAAATCGAAAGACAAAATTGAAAAACTTACCAACCTTGGTGTCGCTGATGCAAAATTTAAATGTCCTGTGTGTCAGGCCGGAATGGTCATCAAACTCGGAAAATCCGGGAAGTTTTTGAGCTGTGAAAAATTTCCTGATTGTCTCGGTGCAAGAAAAATCGATGGTACAGAACTCGAAGGGCCAAAAGAAACCGGCGAATTATGCCCCGACTGCAAGGACGGTAAACTCCTCGAACGAGACGGCAAATTTGGCCGTTTTGTCGCGTGTAGCAATTACCCTAAGTGCAAATTCGTAAAACAAGGTGAGAATAATCAAAATGGTACGGGCGTGAAATGCCTAAAGTGCAAAGACGGTGAATTAGTAGAGAGACGAGGGCGCTTCGGTATCTTCTACAGCTGTAGTAATTATCCAAAATGTAAAGAAGCGATCAAAGCAAAACCGACTGGTAACATCTGCTCATACACGCGAGAAAATGGTCCGTGTGGACACCTCATGATGGAAGGCACAAAAACAATTCCTGAAAGATGCAGCGACAAAACATGTCCAAACCATAACCCGCATAAAATCGAAAAATAATTCTCGAGTTAGTAACAGTAGTCTAGGCCAAAATTGACTTAAAATTTAAAGATGTTATGGTTTACCCAGACTGTCAAATGCACATTCATACACACGGAGGAATGTATTGAAAACCCGCACTGCCCAACTGACAACAACAAAAATCACCGTAACCGTTGTTATGGCAACGACCAAGGAGTTGAGTAGCGAACAGAGAGAGTTACTAGAAACCAGGTTCAAATGCACGCGAGGCGGATCGGGCGAGACGATTTCTTATCACAGTTTATACCCCTCAGTCGCAATAATTAGAGGTGCGGTTAAAGAGGATGAACTCTATAAAATTCTTCGGACCGACAAATTTCTTCACTACCTTATCGAACCCGGCGGAGAAGTACCCTTCTCCCATGCCTTTTCCTGATTCCTTACCACCCTTTGACACAAGTCGAAGGGTGGTTTTTTCATACTTACTCTTCACCAGACCCTTGAATTATTTTTAAAAAATTATATTGTGTATATAGAAAATTAGTATCAAACGTACGAAATACAACCACAAACAGGAGATAAAAAATGGCGACGCGAAAAATATTTAGTTGGATAGAGTTGACTTCCACCACAGTATTGATTGCTATCGTAGGTATATTGGTCATATCGCACTTCTCACCCAAGAACAAGTTTTTCCTGAGACCGAACGGCAAATTCGGAGGTGAGGTTGGTAACTATGTATTGATAACACCCAACAAAAAAAGTAATCGCCCCCAAGCTGATGTGATGGACGGAGTTTTTGAAATCAAGGGGATTTACTCAGAAGGAGGAGCGTGGTTTGAAGGGCCAGACGGAAGAGTTTGGCCATTTACAAAAACCGATCTGAAACATTTGACCGAAAAAGCACGGGCTCAACTCATCCCTCCGAATTCTCCAGAGGCTGATAGAGCAAAAGCTATTTTCGAAGAATGGTCAAAAGAGTAGAAAGGAAAAATATAGGAATAAGCATCAGACAAAACAAAACGCCACACACTCGAGAAGTAGTGGCGTTTTGTTGTGCTTATATAAAACTACAGAGAAAAACTTGTTACTGAATACAGTTCTTCATTATCTTCCTTCTGTTTTTCTTCTGGACTACGATCGTCTACAAATTCAGCAGAAACCTCTGGTGGTACATCTGGAGCACCGACAGTTTTTTCTAAACTACCACCCCTTGCAACATGATTATCAAGCATTACATCTGGGTTAAATTTTTGATTTGATTTGATGAGATCAAGAATCGTGTGTAAATCGTCAGCAGAAAAGAAGTCGATCGTGAGTTTACCACTTTCCTCATTATTTTTTTTCTCAATTGAAACGCGGGTACCGAGTGAAGCACTGATTTTTGCTTCTAGCTCAACAATTTCTGGGTCTTGAATATAAATTTTGTTACGAACTTTGTCGTATGCAACCTTACGAGAAATTGCTTCAGCCTCTCTCACCGTCAACTTTTTCAACATAATCTCTTTAAAAAGAGTTCGCTGTTCATCGGGCCTATCGCCGAGCATGAGCATGGGGCGAGTGTGCCCCTCTGAAATTTGTCCCTTTCCCAGTGCATCAAGAATCTCTGCGGGCAATGTCAAAATTCGAATACTATTTGAAACATATTCACGACTTTTACCAACCTTTTTGGCGATTTCTGAATGCTTAAATTTAAATTCTGTCGCAAGTTTTTCAAACGCGCGAGCTCGGTCTATCGGACTCAAATCCTCACGTTGAATATTCTCGATAATTGCAAGCTCGAGTTTCATTTGGTCAGTCTCGTTACCTGTTTTAATGAGAACAGGTAATTGGCTCAAACCAGCAATCTTTGATGCCCGAAGACGCCTTTCACCAGCAATAAGCTCGTACTCAACACCGAGACCTCCGTCTTCTTTTTCAAATTCCTTACGCGTGACAACAAGCGCCTGCAAGACTCCATATTGTTTTATAGAATCAGCCAAACTTTCGAGGTGAGCTTGGTCAAACTCCTTTCGTGGTTGAAAGGGATTTGGCTTAATTTTGTCCACATCAACCCAAAAAATTGAATCGTTATAGTAATAAGACATATCCACATTTTAGCATACGATTTTTTAAGACAAAATTAGGCGTTGATTTTTGGGGTTTTTCTAGTAAAGTGAAGCTCTGCCGGGATGGCGGAATTGGTAGACGCACACGACTCAAAATCGTGCGGAGCAATCCATGAGAGTTCGATTCTCTCTCCCGGCACCATTATAGTTTTGTGGCAAAAAAACCCAACATACTTGTCGTCGTTGGACCAACGGCTTCAGGCAAAAGTGCTCTCGCGGTAAAACTAGCCAAAAAGTTTAATGGCGAGATAATTTCTGCAGACTCACGACAACTCTACAGGGGCCTTGATCTAGGAAGTGGGAAAATCACAACAAAAGAAATGGCGGGTATTCCCCACCATCTCCTCGACATCTCCTCGCCAAAAAAAGTTTTTACAGTGGCGCAGTTTCAAAAAATTGGTCAGAGAAAAATTAACGAGATTGTCAGTCGCAAACACCTGCCAATTATCTGCGGTGGTTCTGCTTTTTATATTCAGGCACTTGTTGATTCAGTAATATTTCCTCGCGTTACCCCCAACAAAAAACTTCGCAAAGAGTTGGCCAGCAAAAACCCAGAAGAACTTTGTTTGATTCTCAAAAAACTTGATCCGCGACGCCTTAATTCTATCGACAGAAAAAATCCCGTACGGCTTATTCGAGCAATAGAAATCGCATCGGAACTTGGTAGCGTCCCAAAAATTGTAAAAGGAGAACCCTTATACAACCCCTTTTTTATTGGGACCGAACTCGCAGATACAGAGCTACAACAAAAAATCAAACGCAGACTCAAAGCAAGAATTCATCAGGGCATGATTAAAGAGGTACAGGATCTGCACACACATGGGGTCTCATGGAAAAGACTAGAAAGTTTTGGTTTAGAATATCGATCTGTCGCCTCTTTTTTACAAAATAAAATAAATAGAAAAGAAATGATAGGCGAACTAGAGCTTCACATTTGGCAATTCGCAAAAAAACAAAGGAGTTGGTTTAAAAAGGATGCAAGGGTTCAATGGTTCAACCCAGGGTCGCTAAGTGAAATCCAGAAACGGGTCAGGACATTTCTATCTCACTAAATCAAGTTTTTGTTCTCTGTATTCGACTTGGCGGCGCCAAACTCACAAGCTCTGCACAAAAATCTAGACAAAAGAAAATCCGGCTCCCAACTCAATGGGTGGCCGGACATTTTTCGTGTAACCGCCTGTCGGCGGTGTGGAATCCAAGAGTCAATATTCAAAAAACTCAAGGATTCAAAGAACAAAGATCATTCGGACTGCGGAGGAAACCAGGAGGTAGACCCGAAGATGTCGAGCGCATTCGACACGACGCCCGTGCCGAACTGGACCTTGTCGTCGTAGAAGTAGGGTGCCCTGTCGAAGCGAACATCCGAGACCGGATCATCGAACTCATCGCCAGCACAGTCGATCCAAAGGTCGTCAAGATGCTGGAGACGTTCGGGATGGGTCAGCAACAGGATGCCAACCGCAAACGCGCCGAGACTGAACTCGTTGTTCTCGAGGAAGACCTCGCGAGCCCTACGGACGGAGCGTCCCCGATGAAGAAAACCGAACTGGATCGGGACGATCAGGATATCAGGATTACCCTGCTCCTCGATCATCTTGTCCCATTGTTCGGCAGTGCGCTTGGTTTTGCGCAGGGTCTGCGAGTTGATCTTACCTTCACGGAAGTTGTGGACCTTGAGCTTGCCGAGTACGATCAGGAAAGCATCGCTGTATCCCTTGCCGAAGAGTTCGGGGCGCTTCTTCCAATTTGGAATGGCGACGAACTTCTCGGCGTACCCAGGCAACTTCACCGACCCGGACTTGACCCTGGACAGATATTCCGAATCGGTGTCACCAAGGCCAGGGAACTGCATCTGGAGAACAGTGATCTGACAACTGAGATCCTTGACGCCGGGTGTATACCCGGACAAGTAGCCCACACGTGACTCGACCTCTTCATCCTTGAACTGATCAGTGGTCGAGAGACCGCGAAAGAGTTCTTGAACTCCGTCGCCAAATTCCCCACCCCGCATGATGACCCGTTGGGCCACCTTGTCTGTGGGATTGATCCTGTCGAGCCGATCCTCCAACAGTCGCAGGATTTGTTTACGCTGGTCACTGGTCATTCTGCCTTGCACTGTTGGGGATGTAATCGGTGCTCTTGGTATCGTTATCACCCCTCCTTTATTGAAAGGCAAGATTCGCTCTGGGTATGCGACCTGTCTCAAATGAGACGAGTTTGCTGAACCCTACGTTATAAGGTACAAAAAGCTCGTCTCATTCGTTTAGTGATCCTTGCAAAGAACTACGATTGACATAATAGCAAAAAAACATCATTTGTCAACGTAAATAAATAACTGTCAATAGCCATATTTTATCAACAATAAATACTCATTCTGAACCCAAACTAATGAAGGGTCGCCGGGGCTGGCAATCTGCTGACGCCTCTCCTGCGGCGCTAATGTTGCGGGTCCACCCCGACTCGAACGGGGAATAGCGGTTTTGGAAACCGACGTTTTACCATTGAAACTATGGACCCTCGAACTACATCGTACCAGAGCGGACAGGCTTAATCAAAAACCCGCCTACTGGCGGATTTTTGTTACTTCTTTGATTCCTTGTGTGGAGTTCTTTTTTTGCAGGTTTTGCAGAATTTTTTTAATTCAATTTTACGTTCAACAGATTTACGGTTTTTAGTCGTATAATAATTAACTTCTTTGCATTTCGTGCAGGTAAGTTTGATCAAATGGTCTTGTGACATAGTGTGAAGAAATATACATCAAAGGACTGAAAAAGGCAACGTTTGACAATAAACTTGCCCTGGATATGCTTAGCGTGCGCCATGAGACCACGGAATGAGACGAGGCAACTCACTCTTGTGGCTTCAACTGGACGCTGGGCCACTCTACGCAGAGTGGCCCTTTTATTACAACTAGAAAGTATGGGTTGGTAGATACACAAAAGAATCTTTATCCATAGATTCTCTTAATTAATGGATTAAGTCTTGTGATGATTTCGTATTCGGACGTCCTTTCTGGATCAGCAATTTTGTCGGCTCGAATTTCTTCTCCACCGTCACGACCAATAATTGTCGCAATACTTCCAACCTTCACCTCGGGAATATCCGTCACATCTATTGTAATCATGTCCATGGAAACCCGCCCAGTGATTGGCGCGCGTTTACCATGGACGAGCACATTCCCATTATTAGAAACAGATCGAGGCAAACCATGCCAGTACCCAATGGGGCAAATCGCCAAGCGAGAATCTCGCTTCAAAATATTTGTAAAGTCATAGCCGACTCCCTCACCCTTTTTGACATTTTTTACTTCACCAACAACCACCTTCCAAGAAAGGATCGGTTTCAAATCCAGATCTCGTTCAGCACCCCTTACTTCAGAAGATGGCCAGACCCCATACAACCCAATACCAAAACGAACCATATCAAAATGCGCCTGCGGATACAGCATTGCACCAGCACTCGCTGCAGTGTGCGCTATCGGCACAAACCCAGCTTCAGCAAAAGTCTTTTGCCACATTTCAAATTCCTTAATTTGCGCAAGTGTTTTTTCTGTTGAAGCAGGGTTCTTCGCACCAGCAAAATGAGTAAACAAACCTTGAACTTCAATATTTTTTGGAAGCGATTTAAGTACCGTAATAACTTCGGTCATCTGTGCCAACTGAAATCCTTGGCGATGCATGCCAGTATCAACTTTCACATGAATTGAAAGTTTTGTTTGCAACCCAGAAACCATCTCGAGAGTTTCGAATGTTGAAACCGTAATAGAAATATTTTCTTTCGAGGCTTCTTCGATTCGCTCTGGCAACGTATATCCAAGAACCAAAATTGGCAATTGAATTCCCTCTCTTCTCAAAGTAAGTCCTTCCACAATAGAATCAACACCGATCCAATCTGCACCAAGTTTTTCGATTTCTCTGGAAAAATCCACCAAACTATGACCATACGCATTAGACTTCACCACCGCCATAAACTTCGCCTCCGGCTTCAAAAGCCCACGAAGGAGCGAATAGTTATGAGCAATGGCACCTTTGTCGATTTCAATCCACGTTCGGAGGCCCTTTGTTTCGAGGCTTTGCATGTACAAAGATTAACAGACTTTACTGTGTTGGAAAAGAAAAACTACTGCTAAAAACCAAAAAACGCAGAACAAAATAAGAAATAAAATCTATGGTGCGTAGGGCAGGATTCGAACCTGCGAAGACCAATGGTCGACAGATTTACAGTCTGTTGCGATTGACCGCTCCGCCACCTACGCAATACGGCCTATTGTATGTGAAATAGGCCACATTATCAAACAAAGACACAAAAGAATTGCGACTACTGCGTCACTGGCTCACCAGAAATGATCGGTTCATCGATCAAACTACCCCTTCGCCCCTTACGCACATCAAATGTAAATTCGCCGTTTTTAATATCGACCACAACAACTCCGCCCTTCACGATTCCCTTTGAAATGATGAGTGATGCTACTTGGTTGAGAATTTTGCTTTGAATTAGGCGTCGAAGTGGTCGAGCGCCGTACTGTGGGTTATAGCCTTCCCGAGCGAGGTGTTCGATCGCAAGCGGACTGATTTCAAGTGAAATTTCTTTTTGTGCCAAGCGTTCTTTAACAAGCTCAACCTGAATTTTTGCAATATCCATAATTGCCTCCTTACTCAAGACGTCAAAAATAATAATGTCGTCGAGGCGATTCAAAAATTCTGGTTTAAAGTATTCCTTCAGTGCATTCATCAAGCGATTTTTTGTTTCCTCGTATGATTCCTTTTCTGTTTTATCTCCAGCAAAACCAATTTTTTGCATTCGGTCTATGAACTGTGCACCAATGTTTGATGTAAGAACAATAACAGTGTTTTTAAAATTCACGACACGACCCTTTGCATCAGTCAGCCGACCATTGTCCAAAACCTGCAAGAGGATATTAAAGACTTCTGGGTGTGCCTTTTCAATTTCGTCAAAAAGAATTACGGCATATGGTCTGTGGCGAACAAGCTCTGTAAGTGAGCCGCCTTCCTCGTAACCAACATAACCTGGAGGTGCACCGATAAGTTTAGAAACAGCATGCTTTTCCATAAACTCCGACATGTCGACTCGAATAAGTGCCTTGTCGTCGTCGAACATGAATTCTGCGAGTGCTTTTGTGAGCTCTGTTTTACCAACACCAGTCGGACCCATAAAAAGGAAAGAACCGATCGGACGATTTGGATCCGAGATACCTGCGCGGGAACGCTTCACGGTGTCAGAAATAATACTGACAGCATTATCTTGACCGACGATTCTTCGCTTGAGGAATTCTTCCATACGGTTTAGCTTCTCGGCCTCTGCCTCAAGCATGCGAGCCATCGGAATACCTGTCCAACGAGAAACAATCTCAGCAATATCTGGTTCGGTAATTTCTTCCCGCAAAATACTTCGAGAGCTTTGGAGTTTTTTGAGGCGTTTTGATTTTACGTCGAGCTCTTTTTCGAGTTCTGGAATTTTTCCGTAACGAAGCTCCGCAACCTTAGCAAGGTCAATACGCACTTCGGCGCTTTCGGATTCATGTCGAAGTGATTCGAGCTCTTTTTTGATTTTCTTTATCTCCGTAACAGTTTCCTTTTCATTTTTCCATTTAAGTTCAAGCTCGGATGTCTGTTCTTTCAGATCAGCAATTTCTTTTTCAATTTCCTTCAAACGTAATTTTGTTTTTGTGCTTTTTGTGGTTTTTACTTCTTTTGACAAAGCCTCCTTTTCAATTTCGAGGCGCATGATTTTTGAATGAGCTTCAGCAAGAATCGGCGGCATGTTTTCAAGAAAAATCCTACGGAACGAAGCTGCTTCATCTATAAGGTCAACAGCCTTGTCTGGCAGAAAACGGTCAGTGATATAGCGACTACTCAAAATAACGGCTGCACGAATAGCGTCGTCTGTAATACGGACACCATGGTAAAGCTCATATTTATCCTTAAGGCCACGCAAAATAGCAATTGCGTCTTCTACTGCAGGTTCATTTACATACACTGGCTGAAACCTGCGTGTGAGTGCGGGATCCTTTTCGATATATTTTTGATATTCCTTAAGTGTCGTCGCGCCAATAGCCCTAAGTTCACCACGAGCAAGGGGTGGCTTTAACATATTCGAAGCATCAATAGAACCTTCAGCAGCACCCGCACCAACTATCGTATGGATTTCGTCAATAAACAAAATAATCTTACCTTCAGAGCGCTCTATTTCTTTTATGATATTTTTAAGACGTTCTTCAAATTCTCCGCGGTATTTTGTACCAGCAATGAGTAAACCAAGATCAAGCGAAACAAGTTCCTTACCCTTCAAAGATTCGGGCACGTCGCCTGTAGCCATTTTTATTGCCAAACCTTCAGCAATTGCAGTTTTTCCAACACCTGCTTCTCCAATAAGGATTGGGTTATTTTTTTTGCGACGAGAAAGGATTTGAATGATGCGAGAAATTTCTGAGTCTCGACCAATAACAGGATCGAGTTTATTCTCTTGAGCGAGCTTCGTAAGGCTTCGTGTGTATTTTAAAATTGATTTTGGCTTTTTGGATTGTGAATTATCAGCAGTTTTTGTGTGTTTGAGCTCTTCGAGAACCTTCAAAACCTTTTCCTTTGTTATTTTAAAGCGAGCCAGAAGTTCACGGGCATGACTTTGTCCATCAAGAATTGCGAGGAACAAATGCTCTGTCGAAACGAATTCATCTTGAAGCGAGGTAGCGATTTTGGTACTACTTTCTATTGACTGAGCAAGTTCCGGGGTAAGATAAATCTGATATGACGGTGAAAGCGTACCACCCGTATCTGGACTCTCTATGGCTTCAAGAATTGAGTCAGTCAGTAAAATTGTGTCGGTATCAAGTTTTTCTAAAATTGAAGTAACCATACTTTCCTCTTGCAGGATAAGTGCAGCCAAAAGATGCATCGGATTAACGTGGTTTTGCCCACGTTCAATCGCAAGCTCGTGAGCTTTTCTAATGGCTTCTTTGGCTTTGGTTGTGAAGTGATTAAATGGAGGCATTTTTAGTATTTTTTAGACCCCAATAATAGCACAAATCCTAGAAAAAGAAAGGTGTGTAATGTGAAGATTAGTCAAAAAATTCTGGGTTTTCGTTCTTAATAATATGAATTGATGTGTATGTGGATTCTATGCCTCGTATTGGGTCGTAATTTTCAAACCCTGCAATTTCTCCATTTAAATTAAGGAGTACCGAGCCCGATATACCATCCTTAAGAACAGTATCTGTTTCAATTGTATCGACTGCCCTCGTACTCGAAGCCTGTGCCGAATCAATCAAATTAACTGAGGTAACTCTTCCAATCGCAACAACTTCCCGTTCACTCCCTCCAATTGCAATGACAGTTTGGCCGAGCTGGATCGCGTTATTTTTATTAAGTGGAATTGGAGTAAATGTTTTCGTATTTTCATTTAAAATTTTTGGTTTAAGGAAGATTGCATTTGAACCCTTGGCTGTAGCAACAACTGTAAGTGGTACTGCCACCTCTGATCCAAAGAACAACGCACTGTATTCCTCCTGCGCCGATACAAATCCTTTATCAGCAAGAATTGTTCCATCTTTTTTAATCACAATACCAATGCTTTTTACTGCTTTCTGATTACGATTCTCTGTTGTGACAATCCAAGCAAGATTACCATGACTTTTTTTGATGGCATCAATTACCAAATCCTCTTCTTTGACGACAATCGTTATCTCTCTGGTTGGACCACTAGAATCTTGAGGCACAATTGTTTCGACGGTTCTCTCGACGACTCTATTTATAGTTTGGGTAATTGTCTGGGGTGCTTCCTGGAGAAAAGAGGTGGTGATTATCCCTGTACCAATCGACGTCACGAAACTGACAAGAAGGCACAGAAGGATTGTTTGTGTAGTACTTAAATCATCCATATATCCTTATATAATAATCCATTGCTCCCCCACCCGCAACAAGATATTGCGAAGCGAGCGTGTACTATTTTTGGCAAAACACTTTTTTAAACGTATAATCTTAAGTTGAACATGACATTTACTCTTACAAACGAAACACTTTCCCTCATACTCATTGCAGTTGGTGTACTTGCAATTGCAAACTGTGTGTGGATTTTTTTTCTTGGGAGAAAAATTAAACAGCTCCTTGGTGGTACAGATGCAAAAAACATTGAGGAAGCACTTGTGCTACACAAAGCAGAATTAGACAAATTCAACATCTTCAAAAGCACCGTCAACAAATACCTCGAAACGGTTGAAATGCGTCTCAAAAGAAGCATACAAGGCGTGGAAACTGTCCGATTTAATCCTTTTAAGGGCACTGGAGATGGTGGAAATCAAAGCTTTTCTACAGCATTTGTAGACGAAGTCGGTAGTGGTGTTGTTGTGTCAGGCCTTTACAGTCGCGAACGAATCAGTATCTTTAGCAAACCGCTCAAGGGGTATAATTCGGAATTCGAACTATCCGACGAAGAAAGAGAGGTTATCGAAAAGGCAAAGCGCTCAGTAAATCAAAAATAGCTGAGTTAAAGTTATTGCAATCCGGACTCACACAAATGAAGAATTCAGATCAAAAAACCAACATTGTTGAACGCCCACCAGTCGTCGTGGTCATGGGGCATATTGACCATGGCAAATCTACCCTGCTCGACTATATCCGCAAAACTAAAGTTGTTGATGGTGAAGCTGGTGGTATTACTCAACACGTTTCAGCCTACGAGACACTATACGAAATCGACGGTAAAAAACGTCGAGTAACCTTTCTCGACACACCGGGCCATGAAGCCTTCCAGACTCTGCGATCTCGTGGCACAAAAGTAGCCGATGTTGCCATTCTTGTGGTTTCGGCCGAGGATGGAGTAAAAAAGCAGACCCTCGAGGCATTGAACGCAATTAAGGAACAGGACATTCCTTTTGTCATTGCAATTAACAAGATAGACAAAGCTGGTGCAAATATTGACCGAACCAAACAAAGCCTCGCCGAGAATGAAGTTTATGTTGAAGGATACGGTGGGACAGTAACCTGCATACCCATCTCAGCCAAAACTGGTGAAGGAATCGAAGAACTTATAAATGTTGTTTTTCTTACGACTGACGTTCAGGAACTTACTGGAGATACCGGCCTCAACGCAACCGGTATCGTTATAGAAAGCAAACTCGATGCCCGTAAAGGTATATCTGCAAGTCTTATTATAAAGAATGGCATGCTTCGTACTGGGCAGTTTATCGCCGCTGGTAACAGCTTTGCTACGGTTCGGGCAATAGAAAATGATACCGGAGAAAAACTAAATATGGCGAGTTTCTCTACCCCTGTAATGATTGTTGGCTGGAGTGAACTTGTACCATCTGGAGTAGAATTCGTGACATGTGACCTTAAAGACGAAGCAATCACCTACACCAAAAACTTTGCAGCAAACACAGTCAAAGTACAAAAAATAGGAATTAATTCAAACCAAGAAAATAAAATTTCTACCCTAAACATAATCGTAAAAGCAGACACCGCAGGAAGCCTCGAAGCAATCAATTATGAAATCAAGAAACTTGGTAACGACCGGATTAAACCCGAGATAATTTCCGAGGGTGTGGGAGCGATCGGTGAAGGTGACGTAAAGAGCGCCAACGCAAGCACAAAAGCTTTTATTTTCGGATTTAACACAAAAGCAGACTCTGCAGCAAAAATTCTCGCAGAGCGCGACGGTATTTCAATTGAAATTTTTTCTATTATTTACAAAATTACTGAAAAAGTTGAAAAACTACTTACCGAACATACACCAAAAATGATGGTTGATGAAATCACTGGCAGTGCAAAAATCTTACGGACCTTTAGCCGCCAGAAAGACAAGCAGATTATTGGTGGTAAGGTTGAAGAGGGTTTTCTTTCGGTTGGTGAAGCGATCAGAATAATCCGCAGGGAAACTGAGATTGGTACAGGCAGAATCCGCGGTATGCAGCAACAAAAAAAAGAAACTGCGAAGGTCGAGGCTGGCAATGAGTTCGGAGCCTATGTTGAATCAAAATTTGAAATTGCTGTTGGTGATGTGCTTCGTTCGTATCACACTATCGAAAAATAATGAAAACAACAGATCATCGCCAAGAAAAAGTTGAGTCACTTCTTACCAGAGTCGTTGGTGAATTTTTGAGCCACGAAGCCGGGCCAATGTCACTCATCACCGTGACCCGAGTTGCCTACAATGAAAAGACCAAGGGTGCGACAGTCTTTATTTCGGTACTTCCTGAAGACCAAGAAAAGCCAGCTTTGGCTTTTGTAAAAAGGAAAAGCTCAGAGCTCCGAGAATACGTTAAAAAACTTGTGAACATGCGTTCCCTGCCAGTATTTGAATTCATCATCGATATCGGCGAAAAAAACCGCCAGAGGGTGGACGACATCGCAGCTATGGATAAATAGTGACACGGAGATGTTTTACTCTCGGCAAGCAGGCAATTTTGGTGTATATTTGACCAAGCCACGACCGTGTTACAGATATTGAGGTACACGGCCACGTAGACAAGTGGTAAGTCGAGAGTTTGCAAAACTCTTATGCGCAGGTTCGATTCCTGTCGTGGCCTCAGCGGAAAGTTGAAGAATGCCCGGGTGGCGTAATTGGTAGCCGCGCTCGACTTAAGATCGAGTTCCGTAAGGAGTGCGAGTTCGAGTCTCGCCCTGGGCACACATGAGTTCACGTTCCAGGGGTTGTCGAGCTCTCTATGTAGAGATTGTATACATTGTATATATTCAAAAGCGGATACGCTTGAAAGAAGAACGAAGACCAGTTACTCTTGTTGAATGCACCTATAGCTCAGCTGGTAGAGCAGATCCCTCTTAAGGATAAGGTCGCAGGTTCGATCCCTGCTGGGTGCACAAGGTGGCTCAAAACTGAGCCCGGAGTTGTATAAGGGGTAGTGAGTAAGCATTGAAAAACAAATAACATATGCCGAGGTGGCGAAATTGGCAGACGCACTTGCCTTAGGAGCAAGCGGAGTAATCCATGGAGGTTCAAGTCCTCTCCTCGGCACCAGAATGGAACTTGAAGCAAATTATTCAAATAAGTGCGTATTTTTTGCATCAACCCAACTATTGACTTTGGTATAAAATCTGATACAATCACAAAAGTCTCATTTCGTTCATTGACGTAAACCATACACAATACAGACGTAAACCATACACAATACACTTAAGGAGTTTTGAACATGTGGACAATTATCGGAGGAGTAGCAATATTACTACTCATTCTACTGTTGCTGGCAATCCTGCTTGTCCAAGCAGCAAAGAACAATCAGCAAGCGACGTACGTTCCTGAGGGAACAATCAAGTTCATTATGATGGGAAGTGGTGGTCTTAATCAAGTTTTTCTCAATCTCGATGGTTTCGTCCTCACACGCGAGGACGAGATCAAACCTGGGAAACCAGAAACTGCTCAACCAGGAGAAGCCCCGGCGACACCAGATGAAATTCAAAGATTCAGAGACCGAGAGAGTTGGATTGGGAGACGACTGAGAAAAAACTTTGGGATTTATTGGGTAAGCTTATGGTATCCACTTACACGAGTCGTTCATCATTTCGAGATTTCTAAGGCAAGGCTTCGGCCAGCAAATGCCGTCAGTGCAAACGCATCACTTCGAGAAAGAATCGAGCTTGACCCAGAACCGGTAACTACCACTGAACTTCGGGCCTTCTTTCAGCGACCAATACTTGTAGAAGATGTGGAGTCAAAAGACCTACTTACCTCCAACCTCCTGGTTATGGTTCACTGTCGAGTAGTAAAACCCCATACTGTGGTCTTCAAGGTTGGAAGAGACTTCTTTGCAACCCTGGAAGCATCTGTTGGTGGCTCGGTAGGTGATTTGGTGAAATCCATGGGCTTCGTGGACTTCGTCCGGATGGACAAAGGTAAGGGTGCTGATTTTTCTAAAAAAATCATCGAAATACTTAACCCGAGACTGATTATGGACACTGGGGTGAAGGTTGTTGACATATGGGTAGAGAAAGTAGAACTCCCCCCGGGTGCTGAGAATGTCCAGAAAGCAACGCAAGCCCTGGAAATTGCAACACTCGAAGGAAATGCAGATGTTGAAAAAGCAAGATTGGAACTTGAAGCAGCCTTGCTTCGAGCCCAAGCTAACGCTGCCGAAGTCACCGAGCTTATAAAGGCGTACTCGTCGGGGGATGAACGTGGGGCTTTGTTGACTTCCTCACAGATTGTTGCGGGGAAACTCCCCAACCTCACAGTACTCGGCACCGGAGTAAACGGATTGTCGATTATTGTTCCCACTGCGCCAAAAACGTGACATCAGGTCTACCAAAAACTACTTGAAAAATTCTTTCAGCCCATCAGGTGATGGGCTTTTTTATTTGACAAAAATGGCAAATGTGATACTATTTTTACAGACGCACATCAACATCAAACGGAGGACTTATGGCTAATTCACGATTCGAGAAGGTTGTGGGTTGGTACCCACACATCAAGAGGGTTCGCTGGCTACTCATTGTAGCCGCAATAATTGGCGGTATTTTTTCTTACCGCGCAATCTTCGGGATCCCTGAGGTTACATGGTCATTCTCAAGCACCAGTATTCTGGCGGTACTTGGGGCAATCCTTGTGGTTGTTGGAGCTACAACTTTGCTCCAATACCTACTGGCACCAGAAGAAAGAAAGAAAAAACGTGGGGAAAGAAAAAAAACAGACAAAGACAGCTTGACGTGGTGGGGTGGTTTACTCCAAAGTTTCAAAGACGTACCCAAAAACTACATCAAGAGCTGGATGCTCTACCCCGTCTTCATATACGGGACTTGGAGTATTCTTGTTTTCTACATTCTCCAAAATTTTTTTCCGAGGTACTACCACTGGCTCTGGATTAGTGATTCTAAGATTTGGTTTCTTATACCCACTATTGTCTTGGCAGCAGTAGTGATCTATAGGTACAAAAGGTTTGCCCCAAACGTCGGAGCTACGATTCTGCTTATACTCATGTTCCAAGCCACTTGGAGTTCCTACAAAAAGACACCGATGTGGGCCGAGCAAGAAGCGGAGCGTACGGTCAAAGAAGCCACGCAATCTGCCACTGCTGAAGCGGAACGTGAGAAACTTCAGCAAGAAATTCTGGTCACTGCCACATACGGCAGGTGGTCGGAAGTCCAGGAAATCCCCACTGGGTGGACGTATTGGGTAAAACCAGACGGTGAGGTCGAGTTTGAAGCGGATCGAAAGGCGCCACAAAGAGATGGCCCCAACCGTCTCACAGACTACGGATGTACTACACGTTTTCTGCGCTTCAGATCAGTCGAACCAAGCCGCAAAGATGTCATCGTGACTCTGAAACTGCTACAAAGGAAATAAGACCACGATTCACAGGGGGCCAACATTGGCCCTCTTTTCTTTTATACAAAAACCGCCCCCTTCGGAGCGGTTTTGTTTTTGCAATTTTTTTACAATCCCCTGATATACTCTGGCGTGTCTATTCCAAATGTAGCAAGTGTAATCCTGATAATCCCATACACGCCGATCATAATCACCATACCGATGATTCCGTACATCATATTGCGCTTACCAGTTTCGCGACCGTCTTCACTACCAGCCTTATGAATAAATTCCACAAGGCCCCAAAAGAAAACAAGGAGGGCGACAACAAACATGAGCACAATAATTGGGTTAAGGATGTACTCAGTTACTCGGCCCAAAAATGAATCTATGCTCATCGTAAAAACTAAATACCGTTAACTGTTGGAATTTGCTTGGTCTGTTGTGGTGTCGTAGTGAGAAGCGCGTCACTGATAAAGCCAGTAAGACCCCAGACAGATACGATAACAAAAAGTGCAACAACACCCCAGATCATAATATGCTTTCCATCTGCTCGCTTTTCTT